>Ga0307410_10000500_pt1 | contig 15951 bp, 16 predicted proteins | sample 322Ometagenome_3_FD_203707 | JGI IMG/M metagenome (GOLD analysis project Ga0307410, IMG submission 203707) | Maize rhizosphere microbial communities from greenhouse at UC Davis, California, United States - 322HYB-O-3 | ecosystem: Host-associated > Plants > Roots > Rhizosphere > Soil | place... | reverse complement strand
CCACCGTGCAGGTGGTTCGCGACGTGCGTGCTCGTCTGCTCAGTGATGCGCGCGCGCGGCTCGCCTCCGGTCGCCCGCAGGAAGCCGGTCCGCTCATCGACGCGGCCGAGAGCCTTGGCGGTGATGGAGACCTGTCGGATCTTCGCCTTGCCCTGACCGCCGCCGAGCAGAAGGTTGCCGCCGCCTCGGCCGCGCCGAAACTGCCGCCGCTCAAGATGTCGCGTCCGCCGCGTCCGAAGTACCCGAACGCCGCCAAGGGCGTGGAAGGCTGGGTGCGCGTGGAGTTCTATGTGACGCCGGAAGGCCGCACGGAGCGCGTCCGCGTTCTGGCGAGCGAGCCGGCGGGCGTATTCGACGCCGCCGCCGTCGAGGCGATGGAAAGCGCGCGATTCGAGGAATTCGATTGGAACGAGCCGCGTCTGGCCGTCCAGCGCATCGTGTTCAAGCCGGAGTGATGGAGGGAGAACGCTCGTGAAGAAGACCGGTAATAAATCAACCAAGACAATGTCCGCACGCATGCAGGGCGCCCGCGCCGTGTGGGTGGCGGTGGGTATCCTGGCCCTGGCGTTCCTGGTCGGCGTACTCGCGCCAGCCTGGTACTTCGCCGGACGCCTCGTGGACAACAACACCGCGGTTCGCGCGATCGGCGAGCTCCAGCAGCAGCCCTCGCGCATGCAGACGGCGCTGAACTCCATCCAGGACCGACTCCGTGCCCGCGGCTTCGTGCGCGACTCGATCGAGTCGCTCAAGCGCGCCACCGAGCAGTTCGACGCCGCGACCTCCAGGCTCAAGGCCGGTGGTGGTGTCAGCATCGGCGGCTTCGGCAGCGGCGATGACGTCCAGAAAACCATCGACGAGATGAATGCCGCGTGGAAGAAGTACAAGCCGGCGCTCGATCCGGTGGCGAACTTCACCGCGATCCCGTACTCGGACAGCGAGCGCGAAGGCACCCAGCTCAACATGGACGGACGCGAGCTGCAGCGCTCGGTCACCACGGCAGCTTCCCAGGCCCGCGTATACACGCCGAGCCTCGAGAAGAACCTCGCGCAGATCATCTCCGGCCTGCAAAGCTCCTCCGACTCGCTGGCGACCGCGCTGCGTTCGGTGGTGCTCATCGGCGTAGGCCTCGCGGCCGCGCTGGCTGGCCTCGTCGGTTACCTCTCCCTGGCCCGCGGCAAACAGGCCGCCGCCGCCGCTGCTGCGCGCCAGCAGACGGAAGACATCCTCTCGACCGTGCGCGAAGGTCTGTTCCTGCTCGACGGCGATCTCAAGATCGGCTCGATCCATTCGCAGGCGACCGCGCAGCTCTTCCAGCGCGAATCGGTCTCGGGCCTCACGTTCGAGGACCTGCTGCGTGATCTCGTGACGCCGAAGACACTCGCCATCGCGACCAAGTTCGTGAAGGTGCTGTGGAGCGAGCGCACCAAGGAAAACCTGATCCGCTCGATCAATCCGCTCAACGAGGTGGAATTGCTGGTCGGCGAGAAGGGCAGCAAGGACGCCGAAACCCGTTACCTCGAGTTCAACTTCCACCGCGTGCGCCGCGACGGCGCGATCACGCACGTGCTGGTGTCCGTGGCCGACGTGACCGCGCGCGTGGCGCTGGCCGCGCAGCTCAAGGGCGCGCAGGACAACGCGCAGCATCAGATGGACGCGTTCCTCTCGATCCTGCACGTGGATCCGGTGCAGCTGTCGTCGTTCCTCGACGACTCGGATGTCGCGTTCAAGATGATCAATGCCACGCTGCGTGACCCGGCGCGCGACAGCGCCTCGTTCCGCCGCAAGATCGACGGCCTGTTCCGCCAGATCCACAGCATCAAGGGCGAGGCTTCGGCCATCGGCTTAGGTTCGATGGAGTCCCGCGCGCACGCGCTCGAGAGCGATCTCGCCTCGCTGCGTGAGCGCACCGATCTGTCGGGCGATGACTTCCTGCCGCTGCTCACCAAGTTCGACGATCTCGTCTCGCACTCGCAGTCGGTGCGCGACATGGTCACGAAGCTGGCCAGCTTCCGCGACAGCTTCGGCAAGCACCAGGTTGCCAATGCGTCACCCGCCTCCACGGGTGACAGCACCACGCGCACGCCGAAGCTCAGCGAAGACGCCGTTCAGGCGGAACAGACGCTGCAGCGTTCCGCGCGCGAGGGCTTCGTCGCCTCCGCGCAGCAGCTCGCCGATCGCATCGCCAACGACAACGGCAAAAAGGTCGTCGTGACCTGCCGTGGTCATGACCAGGTGCCGGAGTCCTATCGCCGGCCCGTCAAGGACGTGCTCATCCAGCTGATCCGCAATGCGGTGGTGCATGGCATCGAGACGCCCGCCGAGCGTGAAGCGCAGGGCAAATCGCCCGAAGGGCATATCCGCATCCAGTTCGAGATGGTCGAAAACGGCCGCGCGTTCCGCATGCAGTGCGAGGACGACGGTCGCGGCCTGACGCCCGACAAGCTGCGCACGACGGCAGTGACCAAGGGAATCATTTCGCAGGCCGACGCCCAGGCGCTGTCCGACCAGGAAGCGATGATGCTGGTGTTCCGTTCGGGCTTCTCGACCGCCAACAGCGTCACGCGTGATGCGGGCCGCGGCGTTGGCATGGACGTGATCGCCGAAATCGCCGCCCGCCTGGGGGGCCGCATTTCGCTCAATTCGGAAGTCGGCAAGAACATGAAGCTGTCCCTGTCGTTCCCGGCTCAGCAGAGCCAGGCCGGCGTGGTCGCGGCCTGAGGGAGGAGAGTCCTAGATGAGTGCTGTTCCAAAACCGCGCCAACCGTTGCGCATGATGATCGTCGATGACTCGAACGTGATGCGGCGTCGCATCGAACGTTCCCAGCAGAACGACGCCCTCGAGGTGGTCGGTACGGCGGTGAATGGTCTCGACGCGGTCACCAAGTTCAAGCAGCTGATGCCGGACGTCATGACGCTGGACCTGACCATGCCCGAGATGGACGGCATCGAATGCGTCGAGCACGTCCTTAAAATCAAGTCCGATGTGCTTATACTCGTGGTATCGGCACTGGCCGATAAAGCCACCGCGGTGGAAGCCATCGAGAAGGGCGCGAATGGATTCCTCTGCAAACCGTTTACGGACGACCAGCTCAATGAAGCTCTCGCCGAGTTGATTGGGGAGTAAGGAAGATGCTCGACGCTGAAGAGGTTCGAACCTTCGTCAATGGCACGGTCCATTTCTTCGAGACCGCGACCGGGCACGCCGCTACGGTGGGTTCGCCGTACCTGTGCATCGACAAGGCGGCCGTGGTGCAGGACTACACCGGCGTCATCGGCATCTCCGGCAACCGCGAAGGCAAGGTGTACTTCACCGCGCCGCGCGGCATGCTCTCCGTCATGCTCATGTGCATGAACGAAACCGACACGGGCGAACAGAACGTGCGCGACCTCGTCGGCGAAGTGGCCAACACCATCTCCGGCAACGCGCGCCGCGACTTCGGGCGCAACTTCGTGATCTCCACTCCGACGATCTGCGACCGCACGAATGCGGCGCAGGCCGCCGCCACCACCGGGCGCTCGTTCATCATCCCGATCAACTGGCGCAGCTATTCGGCCAACGTGGTTGTCTGCCTGCAATAGCAGGCCGCGTTCGAGACGGCTTCGTTCCAGCCTGGCTACCGGTTTCTCGGCCGTTCGGTCACTTCCACTTCGGTCGAGAATTTCTCCGGGCCACGCAGGCCGGTGATCTTCACCTTCGCGCCAGGCTTGATATTGGCGATGCGAGTCAGCGTGTCCTGCGCGCTCGTCACCTTCGCTCCATTGACCGTCAGCACGATGTCGCGCGGCTCCATTCCCGCGATGGCAGCGGGACTTCCCATATAGAGTTTGGCGACCACCACGCCCGCCTGCGGCAGCCTGAATCGGCGCGCGTCGATCCCGTCGACGTCCGCCGGCACGATGCCGATCCAGCCGCGCACCACGCGTCCCTTGGTGAGAATTTCTTCCATCACGCCGCGGACCAGGTTCACCGGAATTGCGAAGCCGATACCCTCGACGCCCAGGTTCTTGGCGAGCACCGCGGTGTTGATGCCCACCAGCTCTCCATTCGTATTGATGAGCGCGCCGCCGGAATTGCCGACGTTGATGGGCGCATCGGTCTGGATGAAATTCTCGTAGGTGGCGACGCCCAGTTGCGCCCGGCCCGTGGCGCTCACGATGCCCTGTGTCACGGTTTGCGAGAGACCCACGGGATTGCCAATCGCGAGCACGATGTCACCGACGCGCAGCCGGTCCGAATGCCCGAGCGGCATCACCGGAATGTTGCTCTTGAGATCGAGCTGCAGGACCGCGAGGTCGGTATCCGGATCACGCCCCACGACCCGGGCTTCGGCGATTCGCCCGTCGGCCAACTGGGCGCGGATCAGGTCGGCTGACGCGATCACGTGGTGGTTGGTGATCACGTGGCCCTTGCGATCGACGATGACCCCCGAACCCAGGCTCTGTTCCAGCCGTTGCTGGAATCGCGGCCGGGCATCGCCAAACAACTCTTCGATCGCATTCGGCTGGATGCGCTCGGTCACGAGTCTCGCCGTGTAGATGTTGACCACCGCTGGCGCCGCCCGCTCGACCGAATCCGCATAGGAATTGACGATCCGGGGCGGTGGTTCCCGCGTCGGCACCTGTACTACGGGATCCGCGGCCACCGGCCGGGCAGTGGGCGCGGCACTTGGCGCCGGTGCTGGCGCGTTCGCGCGCCGGGCGATGAGCTCCGGACGCGCGACCACGATCACGAATGCCGCGGCTAATCCCACGATCGCGGACGCGGAGATGAAAGTCAGAATTCGCAGAACGGGTCGAGTGGACATGAACCGGATATTCCTTATCGGCGGAAGGACTTGGCGCTGATCCGCATGTGTATAATGCGCCGCCTCCCGAGGTCTCGCAGCGGCGCATTTTCGCACCGCACGCCGGGAAGAATGAACGATCCTGAGGTTTGGTAATGAGCGATCACGCGGCCGACGATACCGTCCCGGAAGTCGACGAGAGTCGGCGCAAATTTTTGATAGCTGCCACTGCGGGTACCGGCGCAGTTGGCGCCATCCTGACAGCTGTGCCCTTCGTGGCATCGTGGAAACCTTCCGAGAGCGCCCGCGCCGCGGGTCTGCCCACCGAAGTCGACCTGTCGAAACTGGAGCCGGGCCAGATGGCCACGGTTTTCTGGCGCAAGAAGCAGGTGTACGTGGTCCGGCGCACGCCGGAGATGCTGGCGTCCCTCGGCGGCCACGATGGCGAACTCAAGGATGCTCCCTCCGAGGAGTCCGAGCAGCCGGAATACACCAAGAATCCGGCGCGCGCCTTGCGCCCCGATGTGTTCGTCGCCATCGGCACCTGTACTCACCTCGGCTGTCTGCCCAAGACACGGTTCACGCCGGGTGACGCCACGTTGTCAGCCGACTGGCCCGGTGGATTCTTCTGCCCGTGCCATGGCTCGAAATTCGACCTCGCCGGCCGTGTGTTCCAGGGCTCGCCCGCATCGGTGAACCTGGTCATCCCGCCGTACAGCTTCGATGGCGAGAACAGGCTCATCGTGGGCGTCGATCCCGCCCAGCAAGGAGCCGCCTGATGTCCGCCGTCATCGACCAGGCCAACAAGGGCGGCTTCCGCGCGTGGCTGAACAAGCGCCTGCCCGTAGACCAGTTCATCGAAGACCAGCTCACCGGCTACTACGCGCCGAAGAACTTCAACATCTGGTACTTCTTCGGCTCACTGGCCCTGCTGGTGTTCGTCATGCAGATCGTGACGGGCATCTTCGTCACCATGCACTTCAAGCCGGGCGAGGCCACGGCCTGGGACTCGGTGCAGTACATGGTGCGCGAAGTCCCCTACATGTGGCTGATCCAGCCCATGCATGCGGTCGGCGCGTCATTCTTCTTCATCGTCGTCTATCTGCACATGGCCCGCGCCATGCTCTACGGCAGCTACAAGGCGCCGCGCGAGCTGCTGTGGATCATCGGCATGGTCATCTATCTCGCGCTCATGGCCGAAGCCTTCATGGGTTACGTGCTGCCCAATGGCAACATGTCGTACTGGGGCGCGCAGGTGATCATCAATCTCTTCGGCACCATTCCCGGCATCGGCGAGGCGCTGGTCGAATGGATCCGCGGCGATTACGGCATCGGTGACGCGACGCTCACGCGGTTCTTCTCGCTGCACGTGATCGCCGTACCGTTCCTGCTCGCGTTGCTCATCGCGCTGCACCTGGTGGCTTTGCGCCAGACGGGGTCGAACAATCCCGACGGCATCGAGATCAAGGAGCGGCTGGGCGGCGACGGCAAGCCGGTGGATGGCATCCCGTTCCATCCTTACTACACGCTCAAGGACATCGTCGGCGTGGGACTGTTCCTCACGCTGTTCGCGATCGTGGTGTTCTTCGTTCCCACCTTCGGCGGCCTGTTCATGGAGGCGCCGAACTTCGAGCCGGCGAATCCGTCGTCGACTCCCGAGCACATCGCGCCCGTGTGGTACTTCACGCCTTACTACGCAATCCTGCGCGCGGTGCCGGACCAGAAGATCGGCGCGCTGCTCATGGCGCTGTCGATTGCGGCCTTCCTCTTCCTGCCGTGGCTGGATCGCGCGAAGAACAAGTCCATTCGCTACCGCGGCTGGGCGTCGAAAATCCTTCTTGGGACTTTCTTCGTCACGTTCCTGGTCCTGATGTGGCTCGGGCTCAAGCCCGCCGATGGCATCTACGTGCTGCTGGCCCGCATCTTCACGGCGCTGTACTTCGCGTTCTTCATCTTGTTGTTCTTCGTCTCCAAGGCGGATGGCAACGGCCCGGTTCCCGATCGAGTGACCTACCATGCCCACTAAGTTCACGACCGTCTTTGGCGTCTTCGCGCTGCTGATCGGCGCGGGCGTCGTCCACGCCAGTGAAGGCGGGCACGCCGGCTGGGAGCGTGAGGCGGGCAATCAGGTGACCAACATCGCCTCCTTGCAACGCGGCGCCAGGAACTTCATGGCGTATTGCTCGGGCTGCCATTCACTGCGGTTCATCCGCTACTCTCGCGTGGCTGCAGATCTCAAGATCACCGATGAGCTGCGCGACCAGTACCTGGTGAAACCGGGCGCGAAATTCACCGATTACATCCACAGCTCGATGCCGCCCGCCGATGCGGCGGAGTGGTTTGGCAAGGCGCCGCCGGATCTGTCGCTGGTGGCGCGTTCGCGCAGCCCGGACTGGATCTTCAATTTCCTGACGACGTTCTATGCCGATCCCTCGAACCGTCAAACCGGCGTGAACAACCTGGCGCTCCCGGGTACCGCCATGCCGCACGTGCTCGCCAACCTGCAAGGCGTCAACAACGCCACCTGGACCAACGAAGAGCACGAAGGCCCGGGCGGCAATGCGGTGGCGACGAAGGCGTTCGCGAAATTCGAGCCTGGTGTCAGCGGCAGCATGACTGCCGAGCAATACGACATCTTCGTGCGCGATACGGTCAATTTCCTCGACTACGTCGGTGATCCGACGCAGGTGGAACGCCAGGGTCTCGGAATCTGGGTAGTCCTGTTTCTTCTCATGTTCACGGGCATCGCGTACATGCTGAAGACGGAATACTGGAAGGACGTCCACTGAACGGGCGTACCGTCATAGCCCCGGGAGGGCAGGGTGTCTAACCGCCGCGCCACGATGACGCTGTTTTCGGCGCCAGATGACCCTTGGAGTCATCGCACGCGCATCGTCATCGCGGAAAAGGCCATCGATATCGAGATCGTCGACGTGTCCCCCGGGAAATATCCCACGGACCTGCTGGACCTCAATCCGTATCACACCACGCCGACGCTGATCGATCGCGACCTCGTGCTCTACGATTCGCGCGTCATCATGGAATACCTCGATGAACGCTTCCCGCATCCGCCGTTGATGCCGGTGGACCCGGTTTCGCGCGCACGCGCGCGACTCGCGCTGTACCAGATCGAGCACGACTGGTACGACATCGCCCGCAAGATGGACGCGCCTGGTGGACACAAGGACGTGGTCAACCTGCGCAAGGAGTTGCGCGACAACGTGCTGTCGAGCGCGGACCTGTTCAAGGTCAAGCCGTTTTTCCTGTCGGACGAATTTTCGATGGTGGACGCGACCATCGCGCCCATCCTGTGGCGGCTGCCGCGCTACGAGATCGACCTGCCGCCGCAGGCGCAGCCCATACTCAAATATGCGGGCACCATTTTCTCCCGGCCCGCGTTCCGCGCCAGCCTGTCCGAGAACGAACGGGAAATGCGTCTGGCATGAACGACCGCGTACGCAATTCCAAGCGTCCGTACCTCATTCGCGCGATGCACAGCTGGATGATGGACAACGGCGAGACGCCGCACGTCATCGTCGATGCGGAGAAGCCCGGTGTCGAAGTGCCGCGTGCCTACGTCAAGGACGGCAAGGTGGTTCTAAATCTCTCGTCCACGGCGACGCAGCGGCTGGTGCTGGGCAACGACTGGATCGAGTTCGAGGCACGTTTTGCCGGAGTCGTGCACCACGTGCGCATCCCGGTGAGCACCGTGCTCGGCATCTATGCGCGCGAGACTGGCGAGGGCATGGTGTTCTCCGAACAGGATCTCGGCCCGGAGCCCCCCACCAAGCCGGTTCCCCCGGAAGACGGCAGCCGGCGTCCGCAGCTCAAGGTCGTCAAGTAGCGTCGAGCGGCTAGTCAGCCGCCGGCTTCGTTGAGCTTCGCCACCGCCGCCTGGTACACGGGAGTGACCTCGCGGAAATCCGAAACGGTGGTTCGCAGATCGCGCGCCAGTCCGTCCGCGATGCCGTAGATCCAGCCGTGCACGTGCAGCTCCTGGCCGCGATCCCAGGCATCACGTGCGATCGACGTGTTGCACACATTTTGCACCTGCTCGACGACGTTGAGCTCGCACAGACGGTCCGCGGCCCGGGATTCACCATCGAGGCTCACCAGTGAATGCGCGTGTTTCTCGTGCACATCCTGCACGTGGCGCAACCAGTTGTCGGCAAGACCCACGCGAGTGCGCCGCATCGCCGCCTGCACGCCGCTGCAGCCGTAATGACCGACGACGATGATGTGCCTGACCTTGAGGATGTCGACCGCGAACTGCATGACCGACAGGCAGTTGAGATCGGTGTGCACCACCATGTTGGCGATGTTGCGGTGAACGAAGACGTCACCGGGCAACAGGCCGACTATCTGGTTGGCGGGAACGCGGCTGTCTGCGCAACCGATCCACAGATAGTTGGGAGACTGCTGCCTCGAGAGCTTTGCGAAAAATTCCGGGTCCTGCTGGCGGATCCGCTCCGCCCACGCCCGATTGTTCTGGAAGAGCTCATCGAGTGTTTTCATGCGGGCGCGACGATATCACGCGTCAAAAGCATGCGGCAGCCATTCGATCCTGCCGTCGCGTACGACGAGGACATCGAAGCGCACGCGACATTGGCGCAGCTCCGGGCGATGGTCGAGGAACAAGGCTGCCGTCATGGCGATGCGGCGCTGCTTGTCGCGACTGATGCTCGCGGCAGCGCCGCCGAAATAGTCGCTGGCGCGGGTGCGGACTTCCGCGATCACCAGCAGGTCGCCGTCACGGGCGACCACGTCGAGCTCGCCCACGCGCCGCAGGAAATTGCGCGCGACGATCGTGAAACCCTGTGATTCGAGGAAAGCGGCCGCACTGTTTTCCGCGGCCGTTCCCGTCTGACGGCGATCCATGCCATCTCCATTGCGGGCTTACTGCGGTTGTGTCGCCAAAGCCGTGGCCTGGTCCGGACGCTCGAGCGGCTCGGGTGCCCCCGACTTGATGCGTACCCAGTTGAGTTCCCGGCGCACACGTCCTTGTTCATCGAGCGACAGCGTGCCGGTGAGGCCGCGGGGTTCGATGGTGCGGCTCCGCTGCAGCGAGCTCGCGATACGGAACGCGTCATAACCGAACGCAAACAACCTTCCCCGGCGCGAAGACGCATCGCCGAATGCCGCATTCGCCGCCTGGCGGACTTCGCCGGCCAGGCCTTCGTCCGTCAGCATCCACGGCATGTCGGGAAACATCATGCCTTCGATTTCCTGGTTCGCCGTGGGATGCGGTTCGTACGCGTCGCCCAGCGTGAAAGTGGGAATGTCGCCCTGTCCCGCGCCCGCCAGATGGAAACGAAGTTGTGGACGCAGCAGCCGTGCTGTCGCGGGTTGCGCCGGTGCAAAGATGAACTGGATGTCCGGCCGGCGACGGGGCTGCAGCTCGAGCTTCTGACCGATCACGCTCTGGATGCGCTGCAACCGGACATTGCTGTCATCGGTGCGAAGCACCTGCATGATCCCCGCGCCGAAATCATTGCGCGAACTGCTGGCGTAACTCGCCTGGCCCAGCACGTATCCGCCGGCGGCGCGCAGCTCTTCGTCGAACGCCGCCGCCACTCGCGTACCCCAGTCCCCTTCGGGCACGAGCACGACGCCGCGTCGGCGGCCGCTAGCGCCAAGGTAGCGCGCGACGGCACGCGCATCGTCTTCCGGCGACAGCGCGAACTGGAAGAATTTCTCCGGCGTGGCGTGCTCCGCGGGAAGGAAGTTGAGAGCGAGGACGGTGGGACGCGAGGACAGGAGATCCGCCGCCGCCACGACTTCCTCGCGTGTCAGCGGCCCCACAATGAACTCGGCGCCGTTGGCCGTGGCCTCGGCGACTGACTCGGCTATCGATGTCACCGCCGTGTCGTAGACGCGTAGTCGCGGACGGGTCGCGGCGGGCAGTTGGTAGTAAGCCGTCATGAATCCGTCCCGGATCTGCGCCGCGGGCGCGGAGGTGCGGCCACTCAGCGGCAACATGAGCGCGACATGCGGGGCGGGATCGAGTCTCGCGGCCTGTTCTTCGATACCGACCCCCGGTTCGCCCGAAAGCGCCGCCACGGCCGGATGGGTGGGATAGCGCGATCGGAACGCGTTCAGCCGCGTCGCGCCGAGAGTCGGGTTGCGCGAATTGTCGAGTGCGACGGATGCAGCTTCCAGCCAGCCGCGAACCGTGGCATCGCTTCCAGGCGGCGGCGTGAGCGATACGCCGCGTTCTGCCGCCGCTCGCAGCTGCGTCAGCAACTCGGCTCGCGCGATGCGCACATCGCCGGGCGGGATCACGCGCTCGCGCGACAGCTCCGCACGAATGCCATCGAGCAGATGACCCGTGGCGATGGCAACCTGCTGGCGCGTCTCGTAATACCGCGCGGCCGCCTGTTGCCCCGACGGCGCGGGCATTGCCGTGATGTCGCGCCAGGCCTCGTCTCCACGTCCTTGCACCAGTGTCGACTGGATGCGCAGCAGATTGCGTTCCAGCGCCTGCTGCTGCGTAAGCCCTGAGGTGAGCAGCGCGAGGACGCGATCGGCGTCCGCCGCGCGTCCGGCGGCCAGCCACGCCCGCGCGGCGCGCAGGTTGAATTCCGCCGCGTCAGTCCCGGATGTCTCCGTGGCGAGGCGTTCGTAGACGGCCGCTGCCGCGGCATGGTCTCCCGAGCGAACCAGCTGTTCGGCGCGATCGACACTGGGAGGACCACCACGGCGCGGTGTGGAGGGGCAGGCGCTCAGCGCCAGGGCCGTCAAAACAATCGCAACCACCACCAGAGGTTTGCGCAGTGCTTTCATACCTGTCATGTGTCGCATAGCCTTCCGCAGTGCCGCCGGATCCAGCGCGGCGGAGAAGTATAGTGGCAGCGCAAATGGGGCGTCTCGCGGTGATCTCGACGCCCATCGGCAACCTGGGTGATCTTTCGCCGCGTGCACGCGATGAGCTCGCCGCCGCGGAACTGATCGCGGCGGAAGACACGCGCAGGACGGGGCAGTTGCTGACAACGCTCGGGCTGACACGGCCACTGGTGTCGCTGCACGAGCACAATGAGCGCGAACGCATCGGCGAGTTGCTGGCGAAACTGGCCGCGGGCGCGCGCATCGCATTGGTCAGCGACGCGGGTACACCGCTGCTCTCGGATCCTGGATTCGAGCTGGTCCGCCGCGTGGCGCAGGAGGGCATCCAGGTGGTGTCGGTGCCCGGGCCATCCGCAATCACTGCCGCACTCAGCATCGCGGGCCTGCCTACCGAAAGGTTCAGCTTCGAGGGCTTTCTGCCGGCGCGACTGGCGGAGCGGCGCTCGCGCATCGCCGAGCTGGCGCCCGAAACACGTACGCTGGTCTTTTTCGAGGCGCCCCATCGCATCACCGAGTCCCTCGACGATCTCGTGGCGGGATTCGGCGGCGGGCGGCGTGCCGCCGTCGCGCGGGAACTCACCAAGGTGTTCGAAACCGTTTATCGCGGAACACTCGATGAGCTCGCGGAGCAAGCGCGCGGAGATGCGAATTTTTCCCGCGGCGAAATCACCATGGTGGTGGAGGGCGCGCCCCGCGCGGCGGCAGGCGACGCCCCACGTATCCAGCTCGATTCCACTTTGCGTGTGCTGCTCACCGAGCTGTCGCCGAGCAAGGCGGCAGCGCTCGCGGCCCGGCTCACGGGCGCGAAGCGCAACGACGCATACGCGCGCGCTCTCGAGCTCGGAAAGGCCGTGCGCGACCCGCCGGCATGAAAAATCGGGAATTGCTTGAGGGTCGCGAGGCATGGGGCTATCTTCCGCCGCGGAGTCGGCCGGACGGTCGCTGCATTTCATGCGAAATGTGGAGGAAAGTCCGGGCTCCTGTGGACGAGGTGCCAGGTAACGCCTGGGCGGCGTGAGCCGACGGAAAGTGCAACAGAAAGCAAACCGCCGAAGTGCCAGAAATGGCGCTGGTAAGGGTGAAAGGGTGCGGTAAGAGCGCACCGCGCCGGTGGCAACACATGGCGGCACGGCAAACCCCACCTGGAGCAAGGCCAAATAGGAAAGTTGCCACGCAAGTGGCAGCGGGTGTCCCCCCGTGCTTTCGGGTAGGCCGCTTGAGGTCGCCGGTGACGGCGATTCCAGAGGAATGACTGTTCTCGACAGAACCCGGCTTACAGGCCGACTCCAACTTCTTTCCCATTGATGTGCGCATTGATTCTCTAACGGGTCAATCCCGGGGATATGCACGCACATTGCGCCAGCGACCGGCTCCCGCGTTCAATATTGTCGGCAGGCATTGCCAAGAATGCTCCGGTCACCGGCGAGCGCTCCCGCGTACAGCCCTTACCGTGGTGACCCACTGTATGAACTACCGATGACAACCCACTGATCGGTAAGCGGCGACGTCGCCCAAAGCTAGCTTCCCCAGTTTCGAAAACGCCCGTAAGTTGCTGTCGCCGCGAGAAAATTTTGCGACTTAATGCTTGACCGTGCCTTTTGCCGTTCCTATAGTGGCGGCAAGTGGGAGAAAGTGGGGAGAAATGGGCTTAAGCAGCCTGCAGATCCATGTTTCGCGGTGCAGCAAAAGTGACCCTGGACGACAAGGGCCGGATGGTTCTGCCCACCCGGTACCGCGAGCACGCGCTCGAAAGAAGCCAGGGGAAGCTGGTCGTCACCGTGGACCGGGATCAATGCCTCCTCTTTTACCCGCTGCCCGACTGGGAACAGATCGAGCGCAAGTTGATGGCGCTGCCTTCACTGCATGCGCAGGCGCGTCGGCTGCAACGCCTGATGGTGGGTCACGCCACCGAACTGGATCTCGATGGGCACGGACGACTGTTGCTGCCGTCCGAGTTGCGCGAATTCGCGCATCTCGAACGCCACGGAATGTTGATCGGACAGGGCAACCGCTGCGAATTGTGGGACGAGGCACGCTGGAACGAGCGCCGCGCCCTGTGGCTCGCGAACGAGGCGGCGACCACCGATCTGCCCACCGAGCTCGATTCGCTCACGTTGTGAGGCGATCCGCGCTCGACGGGCGAGTAGTTAGATTGATCGTTCCGGATTGATGTTCATGGGGTAGGGCATGACGCCGCCAGGCGGGTCGTGTCCATGGCAAACGGCTAGACCAAGACGGGGGCGGACTGACAGCCGCTTGAAGGAGTGAGTGAATTGAACGCGCACATACCGGTGCTTGCCCGGGAAGCGTTCGAAGCACTCGCGGTGCAGGCGGACGGTCTATACATAGATGCGACGTTCGGGCGCGGCGGTCACACGGCACTCATCCTCGGGGCACTCGGTCCCGAAGGTCGCGTGCTCGCGTTCGACCGCGACCCGGCGGCCATCGCGGCCGGCCACCGCCGTTTTCCCGACGAAGTGCGGCTTGCGCTCGTCGGCGCGCCGTTTGCCGATATCGCCGCGCGCGTGCAGGAGCTCTTTCCAGAGCGGCCCGTGCGCGGCATCTTGTTCGACCTCGGGGTTTCATCACCCCAGCTCGACGACCCCGCGCGCGGTTTCAGCTTCCGGGCGGACGGCCCGCTCGACATGCGCATGGATCCGGCGAGCGGCGAACCGGTTTCCGCATGGCTCGCGCGGGCGAGCGAGCCTGAGATTCGCGAGGTGATCGCGACGCTCGGGGAAGAGCGCTTCGCGCGGCGCATCGCCGCCGAGATCGTGGCGACGCGCACCAGGACACCCCTCACCACCACGATGCAACTGGCCGCGCTCGTGGCGCGCTGCGTCCGCACGCGCGAGCCCGGCAAACATCCCGCGACGCGCACCTTCCAGGCAATGCGCATGTTCATCAACGACGAGCTCGGGCAGCTGCGCCGCGGGCTCGATGCGGCGCTGCAGCTGCTGGCGGTGGGCGGGCGGCTCGCCGCCATCAGCTTCCACTCGCTCGAAGACCGCATCGTCAAGCAGTTCATCCAGGCGCATTCCAGCGTGGATCCGGTGTTCGCCGGTTTGCCGGTGATCCCCGAGTCGGCCCAGCCCAGGCTTGCGCGAGTCGGCAGCAAGACTCGCGCCGGCGAGGCGGAACTCGCCGCCAATCCGCGTGCCCGCTCCAGTGTGCTGCGTGTCGCGACGAAGGTGCGCGCATGAAGCACGCACGGAAGGGGCGGTAGATGGCCATGGCCGACAAGCCTCTGGTCAACCGGCTGATGATCCTTGCCATCCCGGTGCTGTGGGCCGCGGCGCTGGCGTCTGCCGCGGGGGCTATCTACTCGAAACACCGCGCGCGCGAGCTGTTCGTGGAGCTCGAGCGGCTCAATGCGCGGCGTGACAACCTCGAGATCGAATGGGGTCAGCTGCAGCTCGAGCAGAGCGCGTGGTCGACCCACGCGTTCGTCGAGAACGTCGCGGGCACCAAGCTAAAGATGAACATGCCGCCGCCGAAGGAAATCGAGCTGGTGTCGCCATGAAGGTTTTTCAGGGCAGCAAGCGCGGACGCGCCGACACGGCCGGCGGCTCGCGCGACGATCCGCGCAGCTTCCGCTGGCGCGCGAACTTCGTGCTGGCGTTGCTGGTGTGCGCATCGCTTGGCCTCGTGTGGCGCGCGGTTCAGCTGCAGCTCAAGGACCATGAATTCCTCGCGCGCCAGGGTGACGCGCGTTTTTCGCGGGTCGCCGAGATCACAGCGACGCGCGGAACGATCACGGACCGCTACGGCGAACCGCTCGCCGTTTCGACACCGGTCGATTCGGTGTGGGTGAATCCCAAGGAGCTGGCGCTCGCGAGCGACCAGTTGCCGCGTCTCGCCAAGGCCCTGAAGCGCGACAAGACCGAGCTTGCGCGCCGGGTGACCTCGAACCTCGAGCGCGAATTCCTGTACCTGGCGCGTCACATGATGCCGGCGGACGCGCAGAAGATCCGCGCGCTGCAGATTCCGGGTGTCTATCTGATGCGCGAATACCGCCGGTACTACCCGGCGGGCGAGGTGGCCGGGCATATCATCGGCTTCACCAGCGTCGACGACGAAGGCCAGGAAGGCCTGGAGCTGGCTTTCGATCACTGGCTGGCGGGCGAGGACGGCGCGAAGCGCGTCATCCAGGATCGTTACGGGAAGATCGTGCAGAACGTCGAGGAGATCCACGCGATGCGCCCCGGGCGCAATCTCGTGTTGTCCGTCGACCTGCGCATCCAGTACCTCGCTTATCGCGAGCTCAAGGCCGCCATCCGCGACCAGCGCGCCAAGTCCGGCTCGGTGATCGTGCTCGACGTCG
>Ga0307410_10000497_pt1 | contig 15987 bp, 10 predicted proteins | sample 322Ometagenome_3_FD_203707 | JGI IMG/M metagenome (GOLD analysis project Ga0307410, IMG submission 203707) | Maize rhizosphere microbial communities from greenhouse at UC Davis, California, United States - 322HYB-O-3 | ecosystem: Host-associated > Plants > Roots > Rhizosphere > Soil | place... | reverse complement strand
GTGGATGGTCGGCGACCGCAACGCCGATGCCGTAGGACGGGGTGGAAAAATCGTTGCCGGCGTAGAATAGCCAGTAACGGCCGTCTTGCTGAGTGACGAACGGTCCCTCGATCAAATGGCCTTCCCAATCGAGGTCGTTCGCGAGGACGATCTTATTCTCCCCGATGAGCGAGCGCCCGTCGTCGGCGATGCGCTGGGCGCGGATCGGCGTCGTCATCGCCTCCAGGATGAGGCCGGCGAGCCCGTAATCGGTGAGGGCGCGCTTCACGCGCTCCCAGTTAGCGAGCGCGGCCTCGATGATCGGCTGCATGACGAAGAATCGGATCATCGGGCGCTGAAGGTTCGCCCATGGAACGATCGCGGCCGCGAAGGCAGCCGTGCGGCGGTCTTCCTCGCGCTCGAACAGCTGGACGATCAGTTGCGGATTCTCCCGCAGCAGCATCGCCAGCGGCCGCGGCCAGATGCCGTTCGCATCGTCCTTCCAAAATAGATAGCGGTCGCCGTTCGCGTCGACGAAGATGTGGGAATCGATGACTCCGCCGCTGGCGAGACCTGCGGGGTTGCCGGTCGTGTTGATTGGCTTTCCGGTGACCAGCGGTGCGCCGTTGTCGATCCACGGTCCCGTCGGGCTGTTGCTGCGCGCGAGGCCGATCGCCAGCGCATTCGACTTCTGACGGGCAGTGAAGACGATCCAATATTCGTCGCCGACCTTGGCCATCTCGGGCGCCCAGAAGTCGGCGACGTTCCGCCCCTTGGCAGCCCACGCCGGTTCCTGTCCTTCAGGGAAAACGAAACCCCTCGGCTCCCAGTGTGAGAGATCGGTCGAATGCAGGATGGGAAAGGCGTCGGGCGCGTCGTTGGATGTCGCGGTCAACCAATAGTCGTCGCCGTCCTTCAGAACCGCCGGGTCGCCATAGCCGACGAGGATCTGCGGATGGACGTTTTCGGTAAGCAGCGGCTGCCAGCGCATGGCTGACGCGGGCCGCTCCGTGTGTTCGAAGATGTCCGGCACGCGCGTTCCGAAATCGCGCGACAGCTCATGAAAGAATTTCGAGAAATCCTGCTGTGTGCCGGTGGGGACCCGGTAGTCGCGAGAGGTTCCGCCGGACTCCCGGACCCGGAACCGGAAGCCGTCGCCTTCTTCGGAAGCCTCGACGTCGAAGGATGGAATCGCGATCGTGCTCATCGCTCGCCGGGTAGGCGCGTGGGCTCCTGAGGAGAACCCCTTCCGGGCCGGCCCGCGCGGTCTTATGGTTCGCCCGTGGGTGGGGCGGATCACGTACTGGCGATCGATCAGGGCACGACCTCGACGCGCGCCATTTTGTTCGATGCCGAAGCGCAGGCGGTCGCCGTCGCGCAGCGCGAGCTCGCGCAACATTATCCGCGGCGCGGTTGGGTCGAGCATGACGCCGAGGACATCTGGCGCGACACGCTGGCGGTCGCGGCCGAGGTACTGGGGCAGATCGATCCCGGTCGCGTCGCGTCCATCGGCATCACCAACCAGCGCGAAACGGTGGTGGTGTGGGATCACGCAACCGGGGAGCCGATCCATCGCGCCATCGTCTGGCAGGACCGACGCACGGCAGACCGCTGCTCCGAGCTTCGCGCACATGGCGCGGAGGCCGCGATCCGCGAGCGAACGGGCCTCCTGCTCGACCCTTATTTCTCGGCCACCAAGATCGCCTGGATCCTCGACAATGTCCCGGATGCACGGGCGCGTGCCGAGCGCGGCGAGCTCGCTTGCGGCACAATCGATTGCTTCCTGCTCTGGCGCCTGACGGGCGGGGCGGTGCACGCGACCGATGTCACCAATGCGGCGCGTACTTCCTTGCTCGACATCCATCGCCAGCGCTGGGACGAGGAGCTGTGCCGGCTTTTCCGCGTGCCGATAGCGATGCTGCCCGAAGTGCACGACAACAGCCGCATTTTCGGCACGACGACGTTGTTCGGCGCCCCACTACCGATCGCCGGGATGGCGGGCGACCAGCAGGCCGCGCTGTTCGGACAGGCGTGCTTTGCGCCCGGGATGGTGAAATCGACCTACGGAACCGGCTGCTTCATGCTGGTGAACACCGGGGAGCAGGCCGTTCTCTCGTCGCACCGGCTACTGACCACTCCCGCCTATCGGCTCGACGGGCGTACGACTTACGCGCTCGAGGGATCGATCTTCGTCGCGGGCGCGGCGGTGAAGTGGCTGCGCGACGGGCTCGGCGTGATCGCCCATGCGGCCGACACCGACAGCCTGGCGACGCGCGTGCCGGACAGCCACGGCGTCTACATGGTGCCGGCCTTCGTTGGGCTGGGCGCTCCCTATTGGGACCCGGACGCACGCGGCGCGATCTATGGGCTCACGCTCGACGCCTCAGCTGCGCATCTGGCTCGCGCAGCGCTGGAGGCGGTCGCCTATCAGACGTTCGACCTGGCCGACGCGATGGCGCGGGACGGCGCCACGCTGGGCAAATCGGTGCGCGTCGACGGCGGCATGGCCGCGAACAGCTGGCTGTGCCAGTTCCTCGCCGACATGCTCCAAGTGCCCGTCGAGCGGCCACAGAATATCGAAACGACGGCGCTTGGCGCCGCATTTCTTGCGGGTATGGCGACGGGCGTTTGGGACGGCCTCGATGCCGTCGCGCGCACGTGGAAGGGCACGGACACCTTCCGTCCGCAAATGGCGTCTGAAAAGCGCGCCAAGTTGATCGAGGGCTGGCGGCAGGCCGTCGCGAAAACGCTGACTGCCTAGCAGCGCACCGACCCGTCGTATTTCGGCTGGCCGTTCTCGTCGATGTAATAGCAGTAGCCGCGCGTATCCTTGTAGTATTGGCGGCCCTTGACGACCGGGCCGGGGATCAGCGCGCCGGCTGCGCCTCCGGCTAGAGCGCCCAAAGCGGCGCCGCTGAATGGATCGCCGAGTGCCGAGCCGGCAACGGCGCCGAGCGCGGCGCCCGCGGCGGTGCCGTAGACTGTCCGCTTGGCGGCGCTCGGGCCAGCGCCATAAGGGTCGTTCGACGCGCAGGCGGCCAACGACAATGCTGCTGGAATTATCGTCAGTAGTGTCTTTTTCACCGGGTGCTCTCCTCAAACGGCCCGGCCCACTCACGCGTCAAAGCGCGCGAATGGGCCGAATCGTTCCGGTGAGCCCGGTTAAGCCCCTGTATTCCGGCGAGAAGTGCGTTCTCGCCCGAGAGGATTACCTTAGCTCAGCTGGCCGCTGATGCCTTGGATCGTCTGGCGCAGCGCCGCCACGCGCCTTGCTGTCGCAGCATCGCTCGCCGCGGGGTTCAGCGCCCCCGCAAGCTGCCTTAGCTGTCCGGCAAGCGCCCCGTCCTTGCTGCGAGTATTGATCCGCGCGCTCGCCTGATTCAGCGCCTGCCTGAGGCTCGCGGTCGCGGCCGGCGTGACCGCTCCGCTACGCTCAAGCTGGTCAAGATAGGCGAGCGCGATCACCGGATGGTCGGGCCAGCGCACCGGCCACTGCTGCTGCGGATTGAAGGTGCCGCCCTGGTCGGCCATCGCCGCCGCCGCGATCTCGTTCTGCGTCAGATGCTGGCTTGGCGTGAGCGCGAGAACATCGAGCCCGCGCGCGATCTCCGTGCCGTAGATGCGGCCGCGGTACCAATATGCCGACCAGAAGCCGCCCATCGCCATCTCCTTGGCGTCGATGGGTCCGCGGTCGAAGTAGGCAATCTCGTACGGCTTCGTGGAGTCCGTGAAGTCGATCACCGAAATGCCGCCCTGGTACCAGGCCTGCAAAAAGATATCGCGGCCCGGGACGGGAACGATCGACCCGTTGTGAGCGACGCAGTTCTCCTGCTCGCTCTGGAACGCCGGGAGCTTGTAGTGGCTGCGGAACTGAAGCTTGCCGTCGACGATGTCGTAGAAGGCGTTCGCGCCCCAGGTGCGCGGGTCCTGAACGCGGCAGCGCGGACGTCCGCCGCCGCCCCATTCGTCGGTGAACAGCACCTTGGTGCCGTCGTTGTTGAACGTCGCAGAGTGCCAGTAGGAGAAGGTCGGGTCGCTCACGACGTCCATGCGCTGCGGCTTACGCGGATCGGCAATGTTGAAGATGATCCCGTTGCCCGAGCAGGCGCCCGCCGCCAGCTTGCGGCTCGGGAAGACGGTGATGTCGTGGCATTGGTCGGTACGGCTGGTGTCCTGCGTGCCCTCGCCGTGAGCGCCGCCCTGCCACAATCCCGCCAAGCTGCCCGTTTTGGGATCCGCGAAGACCGCCGGGCTATCGATGATCCGCGCCTGCGCCGGGTTCGCGACCGGGATTTCGACGACGTCGATGCGGAACAAAGCGGTGCGCGGATCGCCCGCGACCTCGCCGACGCAGCCCGGGAGCTCCTCGCCCTTTCGGACACCCGCCGTGCCCGAAACGTAAACGATGATCGAGCGCGGGTCAGCCGAGACGACCGAATGGGTGTGCGATCCGCGGCAGGTCTGCACCTGGCCGACCTGGACCGGCCGGGTGCGGTCGGAAATGTCGAAGATCCGGATACCGCGGAAACGCTCGCGGCTGACGTCGTCGCGAACGCCCTGACGGCCGCAATCCACGCGTCCGCGCGTCTGCTCCACCGACATGATCATCAAATTGCCGACGATCGAAAGGTCGCCTTGGCCGCCCGGACAAATGGTCGAGCTGAGCAGCTTCGGCGTCCCGCTTGCCTCGAGCCGGTAGAGGTTGAAGCCGTGGTAATTGCCGACGGCGAGCAGGTCGCCCGAGAAGGCCATGTCGGTTTGGGCGAAGCTGAGGAGCGGGGCCCGCTCATCCGCTCCGGAGGCAGGCTTCGCGCCTTTCTTCGCAGGAACCGGCTTCGGCGCGAGGCCGGCCGGATTGGCCGGGTCGAAGAAGCCCGTCGGCTTGGGTAGCGATGCGACGACGCGCATGTTGCTGATTGCCTGACCGGCATTGTTGTAACCGGGCTTCAGGGTCGACCGCGGATCATCGACCAGGCCGACGAGCAGCGCGTTCATGCGCTTGATCTCGGCCTTTTGGTCGTTGATCACCTCGTTGACGAACTCGAACAGCACCGGGTCGTAGGCGGCACCCGGACGCTTGAGCAGGGCTTCCGCCATGGTCACCGCACCCTGGTGGTGGGTGATCATCCGCTCCAGGAACTGGCGGTCGAACTGCGGACCTTTCGCTGCGGTGAGCGCAGCCATCTGCTCCGGCGTCGCCATGCCCATCGACGCGGCGCTATGGCCGCGCATAGCCGCTGCCGGTGTCATCGCCGGCATGGCGTGCTGCATGCGCATCGCATGGGCTGCCGCAGGATCGGGGGCCGTCTGGCCGCGGTCGCTAAGCCATTTGCGCATGAACTTCATCTCGTCGGCCTGCGAAGCGTCGATGCGCTTGGCGACATCGAGGATCGGCTGGCGATTGGTGCGATCCTTGACCAGCGCGGCCATCTGCACCGCCTGGTGATGGTGCACGATCATGTCCTTCATGAACTGCACGTCGTCCGCGGTGAACTTCGTATCGGCAATCTTGATCGCCTGCTCGGCGGTCAGCGCCGTGGCCGGTTGCCCTGGCGCGCCCGGCTGGACGATCGGTGCCTGCTGCGCGATGGCCGTGCCGGCAAGTGCGGCGAGGCCGATGGCAGCCACGCTGCCCAGATAGAAGCGAACGGACGAGGACCGAGCCGAAACCATAAGAATCATTCCCCTACAGGTATACCCGGAGGCCTATCACGGCTGATTGCGGCCGCAAGCCGCTTCTGTGAGGAGAATGTGGATGCCCCGCGTGGATTCGAACCACGATTGACGGAGTCAGAGTCCGTAGTCTTACCATTAGACGACGGGGCAGCACGCCGGTCCGGCGAGGGCCGCGAGATACGAATGCGGCTGCTGGGTGTCAACGCCGCGTCCTAACCTATGAACTTGCCCTGACCCCCTTGCTTGTGATTAAACCCGGCTCAAGTCAGCCGCGCCTTTCGCGCGGTGAAGAAGCAGGCGTGAACCATGGCGCAAGGTGTCGCCAGTGCGCCGGCTCTGCAACCCGGCTATGCCGAGCAGAGCAGGCCGTCGGAACCGAGACCGCCATGGAAGCGGGAACCGCACCGTCACACCTATGGCGCAATCGACCTTGGCACCAATAACTGCCGCCTGCTGATCGCCCGCCCGGGAGAGGGCGGCTTCACCGTCATCGATGCATTTTCGCGGATCGTGCGCCTGGGCGAGGGGCTCTCGCGCAGCGGCAAACTGTCGCAGGACGCCATGGACAGGGCCGTGGGCGCCCTCAGCATTTGCTCGGACAAACTGCGCCGTCGCAACGTCTCGCTATCGCGCTCCGTCGCGACGGAGGCATGCCGGCGGGCGGCCAACGGGATGGAATTCGTCGATCGTGTGCGGCACGAAACCGGCATCGTGCTCGACATTATCGAGCCCGCAGAAGAAGCGCGGCTCGCGGTTCTCGGCTGCCACAAGCTGCTGGAACCGGGCGACGGGCCGGCGCTCATCTTCGACATTGGCGGCGGATCGACCGAGCTTGTCCTCATCGACCAGGAGCAGGGGCATCCGCAGATCCGGGCATGGTGGAGCGCTCCCTGGGGCGTTGTTTCCCTGACCGAGAGCGAGGGCAAGGAGGCGCTCGAAGGGCCCGATCGGCTGCTTGCCTACAAGCGCATGCGCGAGCGCGCGCGACGGGCCTTCGCGAATTTCGCGACCATGCTGCCGGAGGACAAGGAAGACATCCGCCTGCTGGGCACAAGCGGCACCGTGACGACCCTTGCCAGCGTCCACCTCGCGCTGCCCTCGTACGACCGGCGCGCCGTCGATGGCCTGCACGTACCGATCGAGGCGATGCAGAAGATCAGCACGATGATCGCGACGATGGACTATGAGGAGCGCTCCGGCCTGCCGTGCATAGGCTCGGAGCGCGCGGACCTCGTCGTCGCCGGCTGCGCGATCCTCGAGGCGATCATGGAGATCTGGCCGGCGAAGAATCTCGGGGTTGCCGACCGCGGCATCCGCGAGGGCATATTGCGCTCGCTCATGGCCCGCGACGGCTGGCAGTTGTGAAGCGGATCAGGACGGCGAAGGGCCGCAAAGTCTCCTCCACGCGCTGGCTCGAACGGCAGCTCAACGATCCCTACGTCAAGCGAGCCAAGGCGGAGAATTACCGCAGCCGCGCGGCCTATAAGCTGCTGGAGCTCGACGAGCGCTTCGGGCTGCTGAAAGGCGTGAAGGCCGTCGTCGACCTCGGCATCGCGCCGGGGGGCTGGAGCCAGGTCGTGCGCCGCCGCTTGTCAGGATCGAATGTCGTCGGCATCGATTTGCTCCCGACAGAGCCGATCGACGGTGTGACCATCCTCCAGATGGACTTCATGGACGAGACGGCGCCCGAGAAGCTTCGCGACGCGCTCGGCGGGCCCGCCGACCTTGTGCTGTCGGACATGGCGGCGAACACCGTAGGGCATCCGCAGACCGACCATCTGCGCACGATGGCGCTGGTCGAGGCCGGGCTTGAGTTCGCCCGCGAGGTACTTCGGCCGGGCGGTGCGTATGTAGCGAAGGTGCTTGCCGGTGGTGCCGACAATGACCTGGTCGCGGAGCTGAAGCGCAACTTCACCACCGTGAAGCACGCGAAGCCGCCGGCGAGCCGCAAGGATTCGAGCGAATGGTACGTCGTCGCCCAGGGCTTCAAGGGCGGTGACGGCTAGGCGGCAGCGGCGGGCCGCGATCCGCCATTGCTTTTGCTCAAATAGGACGCGCCGCGGGTGCGGATCGCGTCGCAGATGGTGTTGTAATCCGTCGTGAGCTCGGTTCCGGCCGGCAGGTCCTCGGTCGCGATATCGTCTCCGAAAGCGATGCCCAATGAGATGGTGTTCGGCTGGTCGGAATGGTTGAAGTGCCGGCCGTTATCGCCGCACAGGACCCACAGGCCGGATTCCTCCTGGAAGGTGGAGTAGGTCGTCAGGAATTCGCGGAGTTGCTCGGGCATTTCGTCGAGCTCCGCATCGGAGAAGACGCGGTCGATGCGGCTGTCGAACCGCCACACAAGCTGACCCTTTTTAACGTCCTCGAGCAAGAACACGCCGATCCCGTGAATAGCGCTGGGACGAAGTTCCGTTTCGACCATCAACATGACACGCGCTCCTTTTCCGAGCGCGGCGGTAACGGCCTGCCGTGAAGCTTGTTCCTGAGGGGTCGCTCAGGCTTTCTTGCGCGCGTCGGCGATCGCCTGCTTGAGCTGCTCGTAGCCCACCGCGCCGTTCATGACCTTGTCGCCCACCACAAACAGGGGCGTGCCGGTGGCGCCCAGCTTGCCGGCAAGGTCGAAGTTGCGCTTCAGCTCTGCTTCCGCGGCTGCGTCGTTGGGGGTGGTCAGGGGAATGTTCGCAGCCTGCGCGGCGCGCGCGAGGGTTTCGGGGCCGGGCCGCCCGGCTTCCCACAAGGTATCGTGGAACTGCGCGAAACGGCCGGCCTTGGAGGCTTCCAGCGACAGGCGCGCCGCCATCACGCTGTCGGGGCCAAGGATCGGGAGCTCGCGATAGACGATGCGAACGCCCTTATCCTCCTTGATCAGGCGATCGATGTGCGGGTTGCTCGACTTGCAGTAGGGGCAGGCATAATCGAAGAACTCGACGAGGGTAACGTCGGGCTTGGCTGCGCCCTTCCAGGAGCTGGCGAAGGGTGTCTCGATGGCTGCGCGGTTCGCTGCCAGCACCGGCTCATATTGAGAGTTGCGCATGGCATCGACCGTCTCGGTCAGGATGGCCGGGTCGGCGAGCAGGCCGTGACGGACGATCCTTTTCGACAGGAATTCCGGCGCGGCGAAGATGAGCACCGCGGCGGTCAGAAGCGCGCCGATGACCCCGCCTGTGATCGCGGCCCCGAAGCTGCCAGTGCCGCGCGCGGCCGCCTGCGTTTCGCTCACTCTTTGTCTTTCCTGTTCTTCTTGTTCTTCAATTCGGCGCGCGACACCATGGCAATATCCTGCGCGCGGAGCCAGTCCGGCGTGCCGGCGGGGATGCCGCGCATCGCCAGCTCCGCGCTTGCGAGCGCCTGGCGCGGATTGTCCTGAAGGTTGTTGCGCTCCGCCGTTGCAAGCGACGCGCGGGCCTCATCCCCTTCGCGGTCGTAGATGACGCCTAGCTGGTACCAGGCGAAGGGATCCTGGTTGTCGCGGTTCACCGCGCCCTTGAGAACCTGCTTGGCCTCCGCGAAATTCTTGGAGTCCTCGGTCGCGACCAGCGCGTGGCCGAGCATTGCCGAGATCATCGGCGCGTCACCTGAACGCTGGCGGGCCTCGCGGAGCACGGGGATCGCATCCTTGGGCTTGCCGCCCTCGAGAAGGATCTGCCCCTTCAACTCGAGGAAGAACGGATCGTGCGGGGCGCTGGCCACGAGCGCGTCCGCTTCGGCTTCGGCCTTCTGCGGATAGCCGCTGAGATGATAGGCGTAGGCTCGCGCATAATGGGCCGGCGCGCTTTGGTCGCTCTCCGGATATTTGATCACCGCCTGACGCGGGTTGAGATAGCCGAGGAGCTTGGCCTTCACGCGCTGGAAGCTGGCTTCGAGCGCCGGATCGGATGGCTTGCTCCAGGCTGCGTCCGCGCGGAAATTCTGCTCGAGCGCCTGGATACGTTCCGACGACAGCGGGTGGGTCCGGTCGTAGCTGTCCTTGGCATAGACGCCGATCCGATATTCCTGGTTCTCCAGCTTCCCGAAGAAGTCGATCAGGCCTTTTCCGCTGATTCCGGAGGCGTGGAGATATTTCATCGCCGCCTGGTCCGCGGACGCTTCCTGCGTGCGCGTGAAGCTGAACAGGCTACCCATCGCGGCTTGCTGGCCGCCAGCGAGAATGGCCATGCCGGCGTCGGGGCTAACCGCCATCGCAAGTGCGCCGAGCACGAGCGTGGCGATGCTGATGCCCGTCGCTTCCCGCATCCCCTGATGGATGCGGATCGAGTGACCGCCCTGAACGTGGCCAAGCTCGTGGGCGATGACGCCCTGCACCTGGTTCACATTGTCTGCAGCGAAGATCAGGCCGGACTGCAGATAGACCGCCTGGCCCGTCGCGACGAAGGCGTTGATCTCGGGATCGTTGAGCAGGACGACTTTGACGTTCTTGGGGTCCATGCCGGCGGCCCGGATCATGGGCTCTGACGCCTTCGCGAACAGCAGTTCCGTTTCCGTGTCGCGGAGGACCTGCGCCTGCTGCTCCTGCGCGGCCGCGGGCTGAGCCGCGGAAAAGACGAGCGCGAGCGCAAGCATCAGCAGGCGCGCGAAGCGGGCGATCGGCGCGTTCATCCGCGGGCGATTACCATTGTTGCGGCTGAACGGATGATGAAAGCGGGCGCGTGCATCGACGTGAACGCGCCCGCCTCAGGATCAGCCGAAAGTCTTCTGCCACCAGCCGCGGCGCGGCTCGCCGCTCGGTTCCTCGGCAGTATCGTTGTTCGCCGCCGGGACCGGCGCGGGCTCGGGGGCTTCCGCTGCGGGAGCTTCCGGTTCCGCTTCAGGCTCCGGGGCAGGTGCCGCCGCCTTGGTCCGGCGCTTGCGCGCGGGCTTTGCGGGGGGTGCCTCCTGTTCCGCGCTCTCCGCGGGCGGAGCCTCGGGGGGCGCAGGCTCGGTCACTGCAACCTCCGCTTCGGTGGCAGCCTTGCGGGTGCGGCGGCGCTTCGGCTTGGGCTCCTCCGCAGGCGCGGTTTCGGCGATTGCAGGCTCGTCCTCGATCGGGGTTTCGACCATCGGCGAGCTATCCGGCTCCACGACAGGTTCCTCGGCCGGTGCGGCTTCCGCTTCCGCAGCACTGCCCTTGCGGCGACGCCTGCGACGGCTCTTCGCGGGTGCGGCTTCCTCATCGCCGCTCGCTGCTTCAGGCGCGACTTCGGCTTCCGCTGGCGCTTCCTCGCCGGCTTCGGCCGCAGCGGTCGGTTCTTCGCCTTCGGCAGCATGAGGCGCTTCGCCTTCGCGGCGCCGTCCGCGGCCTCCGCGTCGGCGGCGACGGCGGCGGCGTCCCTGACGGTCGCCCTCTTCGCGTTCCGGCCGGGCCTCGGCTTCTTCCTGCTCCTCGTCCTCGTCGAGATCCTCCTCGAGCGCCTCGATCTCTTCGAGGTCCTCCTCGATCGGCGTGCGCTCGGGCTGCGGACGCGGCGCGGCGACCGGCCGCGGGCCCGAGCTCTCAACCGTCATGCGAGCGCCTTCGAAGCTCTCGTCGATCAGGATTTCGATCGAAACGCCGTAGCGCTGTTCGATGTCCGCAAGCTCGGGCCGCTTCTTGTTGAGCACGTAGACCGCAGCTTCGCGGCCCGCGCGCAGGCAGATCTTCTCGCCGCGGCCCCGCGTTGCCTCGTCCTCGATCATGCGAAGCGCGGAGAGGCCGGCGGAAGCCGCCGTGCGCATCAGGCCGGTGCCTTCGCAATGCGGGCAGGCCTTGGTCGACGCTTCGAGCACGCCAGTGCGCAGGCGCTGGCGGCTCATTTCCATCAGGCCGAAGCTCGAGATGCGCCCGACCTGGATGCGGGCGCGGTCGTTCTTCAGCGCATCCTTCATCGCCTTCTCGACCTTCCGGACATGGCTGTTCTGCTCCATGTCGATGAAGTCGATGACGACGAGCCCGGCCATGTCGCGCAGTCTGAGCTGACGCGCGATCTCCTGCGCGGCTTCGAGGTTCGTGTTGTAGGCCGTCTGCTCGATATTGTGCTCGCGCGTCGACCGACCCGAGTTGATATCGATCGAGACGAGCGCCTCGGTCGGATTGATGACGAGATAGCCGCCCGACTTCAGCTGCACGACTGGCTGGTACATGGCGCTGAGCTGATCCTCGACGCCGTAGCGCTGGAAAAGCGGGGTGGTCTCTGTGTGGACCTTCACGCGCTTTACGTGGCTAGGCATCAGCAACTTCATAAAGCCGCGCGCCGCCTTGTAGCCGTCCTCGCCCTCGACGATCACCTCGTCGATCTCGCGGTGATAGAGGTCGCGGATCGCGCGCTTGATGAGGTCGCTGTCGCGGTAGATCAGTGCTGGCGCCGTGCTCCCGAGCGTCCGTTCGCGAATCTCGTCCCACAGGCGTGCGAGATAGTCGAAGTCGCGCTTGATCTCGGTCTTGGTACGGGAAAGGCCCGCGGTGCGGACGATCAGCCCCATGGTCTGCGGGAGCTTCAGGTCCGTCATGATGGACTTGAGCCGCTTGCGGTCGGCGCCGTTGGAGATCTTGCGCGAAATGCCGCCGCCGTGGCTCGTGTTCGGCATCAGCACGCAATAGCGTCCGGCCAGCGACAGATAGGTGGTCAGCGCCGCGCCCTTGTTGCCGCGCTCTTCCTTGACGACCTGGACCAGCAGAACCTGGCGCCGCTGGATGACGTCCTGGATCTTGTAGCGGCGGCGCAGGTTCTGGCGCTTTCGGCGAAGCTCGTCCGCAGCGGACTCGTCGACGGGCGAGCGGTTGGAGCCGGTGCCCGTCTCGGCGGTGTCGGCACCTTCTTCCGCGGGCTCGTCCGACGGTTCGGCGTCGCGGTCGCGCTCGACGTCCTCTGCCTCATCGTCGTCGTCGTCGTCGTTATACTCCGCCGCACGAAGCCGCTCTTCCTCGGCGGCGTGCTCGGCTTCCTCGCGGAGCAGGGCTTCGCGATCGGCCTTCGGGATCTGGTAATAGTCGGGATGGATTTCGCTGAAGGCGAGGAAGCCGTGGCGGTTTCCGCCGTAGTCGATGAACGCCGCCTGGAGCGACGGTTCGACCCGCGTGACCTTGGCTAGATAGATATTCCCTTTGAGCTGCTTGTGCTCGGCCGACTCGAAATCAAACTCTTCGATCCGGTTTCCCTTGACGACTGCGACCCGGGTCTCCTCCGGGTGGCGCGCGTCGATCAGCATGCGCATGGACATTGAAATTTCTCCGGGCGCGCGGGTGCATCCGGCTTTGCCGGCGGCGCGCGATGATTGTGGCCACGCCGGCTCGACAGGAGCGTGCGGTGGCATGATTGTTTGAAAGCGCTTCTGCTGCAGGGGCCATCCCGCATCGCGGCAGGGTGAACGCGTCCGCCGCCTCAACGGAGAGCGGCTGGAAAACGTTCTGTGGCATCATTGCAGCTTCAACCTCGTGTAGCCGCGGACTCTTGCACTGGTCGCGGCGTTGAATCTCCGGCAGGCCGAAGATCGGCTTGGGGTTAGCACCGGCGAGTCTGCGCCGCAACACTTGCTCTCGGATACGCCCCGGCTTCTATGTGGGGAGAGCCGGCCTATTTTTCCATTAACCATTTGCGCGTGATAAGTTAGTTGTGGCTCAACGACTTGGGTGGGGCTTCGTGAATTTTTCGCTGACCAGACGGACGACCCTTGCAGGCCTGGCCGCGGCGCTCCTCGCAGTCGTCGCGCTGGGCATTGCACTCGGGTCTAGCCGCAGCGGCGCTGCGTCGGCGGATGAAGGATCGGCCGCCGTGGGCGAAGCGCGCGAGGCGAGCCTGACGCTCGAGCTCCCGCCGGCCTCCAGGGACCGGGTCGACGGCGCTCCTGCGGCGCAAGGCCGGCCGATCGTCGTCATCGACGCGGGGCATGGCGGGCGCGATCCGGGTGCGCGCAGCGTTTCCGGCCAGGTGGCGGAGAAGGATCTCACGCTCGCCATCGCAAAGGAGCTCCGCGACAAGTTGGTGGAGCGCGGGCGCATCAGGGTCGCGCTGACTCGCCAAGGCGACGATTACCTGACGCTGGAGGACCGGGCGGCGGTCGCGAGGCGGCTCGATGCGGCACTGTTCGTGTCCATTCACATGGATAGCGCTCCGAACCCGCTGGCCCGCGGGGCAAGCGTTTATTCGCTGTCCGACGTGGCTTCTGATGCCGAGGCTGCGCGCTTCGCGGCTCACGAGAACGCCGGCTTCACCGCGAGCGAGGGTGACGGGTCCGTCGACTCGATCCTGTCCGGGCTGGCCATGCGTTCGCAAATGAGCGCGTCGGCCGAGCTGGCGTCGCGGCTGGTCAAGCGCTCGGCGGGCCGTTTCGAGTTGCGGCCCGAGCCGCATCGCTTCGCGGCGTTCCACGTCCTTCGACGCGCGGGTGCCCCGGCCGTTCTGTTCGAGGGGGGCTACCTCAGCAATGCCGATGACGAGCTGCTGCTACGGGATCCCAAGCACCGTTCCGACATCGTCCTGGCCCTGGCGCAGGCTATCGAGGCGGACGTCGCATCACGCACCCGCCGCTGACCGCAGAACACAACTTCCGCCCGCCATTCGAACAGGCTAGACGCACTTCCGAATGAAGTTCGAGCGCCTGAACGTTCCACAATGGCCCCTGCCGGACCTCGTCGCCTTCAACGAGAGGGTGCACGAGCGGATCGATCCGTGGTGGCGGCGCTGGTGGGTGCGCTGGATCACCTGGGCGGCCGCGGCGATGTTCGTGCTCGTCGCCGGCATGTGGGTCTATTTCGCGAGCGGCCTCCCGTCTTCGCAGAGCTTGCTCGCCTATCAGCCGCCACTGCCGACGAACGTCCGCGGCTATGACGGAATGCCGGTTCAGACGTTCGCCCGAGAACGGCGGGTCGAGCTGTCCTACGACGAATTCCCGCCGCTGGTCCTGCACGCCTTCCTGTCGGCGGAGGACAAGAATTTCTTCGAGCATTCCGGCATCGATGTGCCCGGCCTAATCGGCGCCGTCGCCGACTTCACGGCGAAGACCGTAACTGGCGGCGGACGCGCCAAGGGCGGCTCCACGATCACCCAGCAGGTCGCGAAATATCTGCTTCAGGACTCGAGCTACAACATCGGCCGCAAGGCGCGCGAGGCAATTCTCGCCTTCCGGCTCGAGGATACGCTGAGCAAGCAGCAGATCCTCGAGATCTACCTCAACTCGATCTTCCTCGGCCGCAACGCCTACGGCATCCAGGCGGCGGCGCGGGCCTATTTCGACAAAGACATCAATGAGCTGACGCTGCCTGAGGCGGCTTATCTGGCGGTCCTGCCGAAGGCGCCGTCCAATTACGATCCGGTGCGCGCGACGCAGCGGGCGCTGGACCGCCGCAACTACGTCCTGCGCGAGATGAATCGCAACGGCTACATCACCGAGGCGCAGTGGCACGAGGCGGCGGCTCAGCCGCTCGGCACGATCCGCTACGGCAGCAACGAGAAATTCCAGCAGCAGGGCGGCTACTTCATGGAGGAAGTCCGCCGCGAGCTGATCAAGCAGTTCGGCGAAGGCGCCAAGGACGGGCCGAACAGCCTGTATGCCGGCGGCCTCTGGGTTCGCTCCTCGATGAACCCGATGATGCAGGACGCGGCCGCCGAAGCCCTTCGGGAGGGTCTGGCGCGGTTCGACGGCACGGGACGCGGCTGGGTCGACCTCGAGAAGAGCATCGACATCGACGGCGACTGGGCGGGGCTGCTCGACCGCACGCCGATCGGCACCGGCTTTCCCGATTGGCGCAAGGCGGTCGTCCTGTCCAAGTCCGGCTCCGAGGCACGGATCGGCTTCCGCAACGGCTCGACGGCGACGCTTCCCCGCTCTGCGGCGCTGATGCCCAAGCGCGGGGTTGGCGGAACGGCTTTCGACTATTTGCGCCCCGGCATGATCATCATCGTCAAGGAAGAGGGCGCGGGCAATTTCGTCCTGCGCTCGGTCCCGCGGGTCGGCGGCGCCTTCCTTGCCGAGGAGGTCCACACGGGCCGTATCCTCGCGATGCAGGGCGGGTTCGACGTGATCGGGTCGAGCTACAATCGGGCGACGCAGGCGCTGCGGCAGCCCGGCTCGGCATTCAAGCCGATCGTCTACGTGACTGCCCTGGAGAACGGCTTCACCCCCGCGAGCATCATCGTCGATGCGCCTTTCTGCGTCTGGCAGGGTGCGGGGCTGGGCAACAAATGCTTCGTCAACTTCGACCGGCGCTACGCCGGACCGAAGACGATGCGCTGGGGCGTCGAGCAGTCGCGCAACCTGATGACCGTCCGCGCGGCTTCGGAGACGGGCATGCCGAAGGTCATCGACGCCGCAAAGAAGCTCGGTGTCGGTGAATATCCAAATTACCTGTCGGTTGCACTCGGCGCGGGCGACACGACC
>Ga0307410_10000495_pt1 | contig 16007 bp, 13 predicted proteins | sample 322Ometagenome_3_FD_203707 | JGI IMG/M metagenome (GOLD analysis project Ga0307410, IMG submission 203707) | Maize rhizosphere microbial communities from greenhouse at UC Davis, California, United States - 322HYB-O-3 | ecosystem: Host-associated > Plants > Roots > Rhizosphere > Soil | place... | reverse complement strand
CTTGCCGTAGCCGAACGGCCACAAGCGATGGATAAGGTGGGTGGCTTCAAGTAGGTCGATGTAGTTGCTGACGGTGGGACGCTTGGCGGCGAGTTCGCTGCACAGCGTTTTGATATCCACGAGTCCGTCGAACCAATGGGGTCGGGCCGAGTATTGCTGTATTTCGGTCGGGTTAAAAAAGGGACGAGCCGAAGGGGCCTGGCCGCTGTTTGTTGATTTCTATGTCTGCGGGGGTGAAGGAGCTGCCGGAAATGATTTGAGCATCATCGGATTGAGAGCCGTAGGTCTTGGTCTCGGGCGGAGCTATGTCTAGCAGCGAAGGGGGCGTGCTTGGGCGAAACGTGATGGGAGGCGAAAGGTGCTATAAACGTGCGACACCAGGACATGCGCAAGGCGACGCTGCTTTGCGTGCCGGCCAACCATCGACTCGCTCACCTTTGCCCTTGCCCGTCGCCCGGACGGCGTTGCACTCATGCCTTTCTTTTCATGGCTGAACCCACCGTCCACCCCAACGCCGAGCACGTCCTTCGCATCGTCCAGGAACTCGGCAACGTCAAAGTCCACCAGGTCGCCACGACCGCGCAGCTCCTCAAGGACGGCGCCACCGTCCCTTTCATCGCCCGTTATCGCAAGGAGATGACCGGCGAACTCGACGAGGTCCAGATCACCGCCATTCGCGACCGCCTCGAACAACTCGCCCAGCTCGACGAACGTCGCGCCTCGATCCTTTCCTCGCTCAAGGAGCGCAACCTCCTCACCGACGCGCTCGCCAATCAGATCGCCAACGCGGAAACACTCGTCCGCCTTGAAGACATCTATCTCCCCTTCCGCCCCAAGAAGCGCACCCGCGCCACCATCGCCAAAGAGAAGGGCCTCGAACCCCTCGCCGAGCAGATCTGGGCGCAGGACCCCGCCATCGATCTCGCCGCCGCCGCGCAGGCGTATGTGGGCCGCGAATACACCGCCGATGACGGCAAAAACGTCGCCTCCAAGATCGCCACGGCCGACGAAGCCTTCGCCGGCGCCCGCGATATCCTCGCCGAGCGCGTGAGCGACGACGCCACCGCCCGCGAAAAACTCCGCTCCATCTACCGCGAATCCGCCGTTGTTTCGTCCAAGCTTATCTCCGGCAAGGAAGTCGAAGGCGCGAAATTCAAAGACTACTTCGAGTGGTCCGAGCCGCTCGCCAAGTGCCCGTCGCACCGTCTCCTCGCGATGCGCCGCGGCGAGAAAGAGCTCTTCCTGATGATGCGCATCACGGTGGACGAGATCCTTGCCCTCGCCGAACTCGAGCGCCTCGTCATTAAAAACACCGCGCCCGCCGCCGCCGCCCAGCTCCGCCTGATGCTGGCCGACGCGCTCAAGCGCCTGCTCGCCCCGGCGATGGAAACCGAGTTCCGCCTCGAATCCAAAAAGAAGGCCGATGTGGACGCCATCAAGGTCTTCACCGAAAACGTCCGAGAACTCCTCCTCGCCGCCCCGCTCGGCCAGCGCGCCGTGCTCGCGCTCGACCCCGGCTTCCGCACCGGTTGCAAAACCGTGATCCTCGATCGCCAGGGCAAGCTCCTGCACAACGACGTGGTTTATCCCGACCGCCACGAGGTCGAGGCCTCCGAGAAGATCAAGGGATTCATCGAGTTCTTCAAGATCGAGGCCATCGCCATCGGCAACGGCACCGCCGGACGCGAAACCGAAGCGTTTATCCGCGGCCTCAAGCTGCCGTCGTCCATCCCCGTCGTGATGGTCAACGAATCCGGCGCCTCGATCTACTCCGCCAGCGAAGTCGCCCGCGAAGAATTTCCCGACCACGACCTCACCGTGCGCGGCGCCGTCTCCATCGGACGCCGTCTCATGGACCCGCTCGCCGAGTTGGTGAAGCTCGATCCGAAGTCCATCGGCGTCGGCCAATACCAGCACGACGTCGATCAAAACGCCCTCAAGCGCTCCCTCGACGACACGGTGGTTAGTTGCGTGAACGGCGTCGGCGTGGAGCTCAACACCGCTTCAAAGCAACTCCTCGCCCAGGTCTCCGGACTCAACAGCCGCAGCGCCGCCTCCATCGTCGCACGCCGCAACGAAAAGGGTCCGTTCAAGACTCGCGCCGATCTCCTCGAAGTCACCGGCCTCGGCCCGAAAGCCTACGAGCAAGCCGCCGGCTTCCTCCGTATCCGCGACGCCGCGCACCCTCTCGACGCATCCGCCGTTCACCCCGAGCGCTATCCGCTCGTTGAAAAAATGGCCGCCGATCTCGGTTGCACGGTGGGCGACCTTCTGCGCGACGAAAAACTCCGCAAAAAGATCAATCTTCAGAACTATGTCACCGACACGGTCGGCCTGCCCACGTTGACGGACATCATGGCCGAGCTCGCCAAGCCCGGCCGCGACCCGCGCGAAAAGTTCGAAGCGTTCAGCTTCCAGGAGGGCGTCAACAAGCCCGAGGATTTGAAGCCCGGCATGAAGCTCCCTGGTCTTGTGACCAACGTGACGGCCTTCGGCGCGTTCGTGGACATCGGAGTGCATCAGGATGGCCTTGTTCATGTCAGCCAGCTCGCCGACAGTTTTGTCAAAGATCCGGCGGCGGTCGTGAAGCCCGGTCAAAAAGTCAGCGTCACCGTGACCGAGGTTGATCTCGCGCGCGGTCGCATTGCGTTGTCGATGCGCAGCGCCCCGCAACTCGGAGCGAAGACGGGTCAAGCCGGACCGCGCACGAGCCCGGGTCAGGCACGTCCGGCGTCCGCCGCCGCTCCGGCCCCGCGCCCGCAACAGTCGCTCACGAACGATTGGTTCAACGCTGCGCTGAACAAGAAGCGCTGAGCATTGCGCCCTCGGCAGGCTTGCTTCTGCAAAATGGTGGAGGTGCCGGGATTTGTAGCGGCGGTTCGGAGCCGCTAGCTTGACACCCGGGTGGACGCGCAGCGCGTCCAAGACCCGGCTCAAAGCCTGGCATCGCAAGACCAAAAGACCCGTGGAGTCATCAGGACTACCCGCCCGCAGGTCCTTTGGTTTTCAAAATGGTGGAGGTGCCGGGATTTGAACCCGGGTCTCCTTGGCCGTTGCGCGCCGCGTCTACCCTTATGTGCTGGTGTTTATCTCGTCGGCGTTACGCGACCAACCGCGCTTAGACGCCGACCAATCCCCGGGTGAAGATACGACGCACAGCCCGCGGATGGCTCCATGCGTTATGTCTGCTGTCATCGTCCACGTTGGCTAGCAGATATCGCCAGGCGGACGTCACTGCACTTAGGCAGCGAGGGGCATTTCTTCAGTGTTGCCGTTTGTTTTTTTGAACGGGGATTTAGGAGGGACGTTCATCCTCCAAGGGCAGCGGCGCACGCAAACCAAGGATCGAATCCAGAACACCCCCAAAGTGTGGGCCCTAGGCGCAAGCCAAGGGCGAAAGGAGAATCCGCCTTCGCTCGGGAGAGCTGCGGCGTGACGATGCCGTCGCGCCAAGCGCGGGGCATCGGGATAAGATCGGCGTGAGGCCAATCAAAGAACAGGTCGGGCAACATGCGGCGTCCTGCGGGAATAGCAAGTGTGACGAAGCGGGCTGATTTTCGGGGGATCTGGTCTTCGTTATGAGTCCTATCGTGTAGGCCGCCAGCTTGCTGGCGCGTTCGGAGCGCGTGCGAGCACGCAGCCTACGCCGAACAGGTTGCGGCTCCAAAAAAACACCATGGAGGGGGGATTGTGCGGAATAGCGGGAATCGAGGTTTTAGCCGTGAAAGGACGCGGGAATCGCAAAGAAAAACGATAGGGATGCGTGTGGCTCTTGGGGTGGGGCGGATGACCCGATTGGCTGGGCGCGGTTTTCCGGTTGATCAGCGATCATGCCTGGCGCACCCCGGCGCAAGGGCCGGCTGGTAGGTTGCTTGGATGATTTTGGGCGAGTGAGTGGAGGCGATGGGAACGGCGATCCGTCTTCTGCCGGATCTGATCGTGCGCAACGATGAGCATGCGGGGGCGTCCTAAATGTTCTTTACGATGAGGGGCTCAGAGGTAAACAGGTGAAGCGTTTTTTTGCTCCGGATCTTTAAATCACAATCATCCCTTCCCTCCGTGAATGCTCGTCCTTTCTACCGCTCCGGCCTCGCGGCACTGACCGCGTTGCTGACGTTTGGCCTCGGCTTTGAAGCATCCGCGCAGTCGGTGACAACGACGCCGGTGGGGGCGATGACGGTGACGATTGCCCAAGCTCCGGTTGGTGGCACAAAAATTACCACATTCTCGCCGTGTTTGAGGCTTCCGATTCCTGGGACTTTGTCGGGTAAGGCGGTTGGGACGTTGACGGGCGTAACTTCAACGGCTTTTTCGGACTCAACGGCCAGTTGGGCGGCGGGAGGGCTTTCCCAAGCTGCTACGCCTTATTTTATTAAATTGACCAGTGGCGTAGCTGTGGGGGCGATGTGGCAAGTTTCCACTTCTAGCGCTAACACCGCGACTACCGTAAATATCTTAAGTTTGGGTGGGCGAGATCCTGTGACGGTTGGTGCGTCTGTCGGTGATACATATGAACTTATTCCTGCCGACACGCTGGTGACTTTATTTGCTGGCTTTGAGGCAGCCATAGGGGGCGCGAATATGGATTTGGCCGATAATGTTAAGATACATGACGGCTCATCTTGGAGAACTTTTTATTATAATTCTACTGAAGGCGTTCAGCAGTGGCGTGAGGGAAGTTCGTCCTTTAATCGAAATAATATTATCGTAAGACCGAATTCGGGTGTCATCTATATGAGGCGGGGCCAGACATCTCTGACGCTTACGATGATCGGCAATGTTGTAACTGGCAGCGAGAAATTCGTGGTTCCAGCTTCTGGTGCTTCGTTTATTGGTGGCGTGCATCCGGTTGATCGTCAGGTTGTTTCCCTGAATCTGCATCAGATGCAAGGTTTTGTGGTCAATAGCGGGGATTTGAATGCTGCGGATAAAATTAGGTTCTACGATGGTTCTTCTTGGAGACTATTGAATTATAATGGCACCCAGTGGCGGGAGGGGTCCTCCTCGTTTAATAGAAACACGCTAGTAGTGCCTGCCGGGACACCAATTATTGTTGAGCGGGGTTCTGGTGCGACTGGTAATGCGGTGCTAGCTTCTGTTCCTGTTCCTTACACTTTATAAGATGAATACACCTGTCCTGAAACGGTTTTGCTTGGCGAGTATTTTCTCGATTCTGTCGCTTGGCTTAAGCGCACAAACGGTTAGCACCTTTGATGCGCTTGGTGGTGATAATTATGGAGGAAGTTGGGTCACCTCCGGTGCGATTACGTTCAACTCCAGCGTGGCTACTGTGGGATCGCCGGCCCTTGCTGATGGGAATTTTGAATTTGCAAACATTGCGGCAGGAACGATTTCCGCTAATACAAGTTTAGTTTTGAACTACACGGCACGGATTGACTCGGGAAATCTTTCCAACTCGTTTTTGGTGCGTTTTGCGGACAGCACTGGAACTTATGCTATAGAGGGGCTTGTGACAACGACGACATGGATTGCAGGTCAATGGAACACGGGAAATGCTACCCTATCACTTGCCGGTGGCGGGAATACGAGTGATTTGACTTATTTTACGGTTACGGGTGATGGGACTGCTAATGCAGTCCGGATGTCTTTCGACAGTTTTTCGATATCCGCCGTCCCCGAGCCGGCTACCTATGCCGCTCTCTTCGGTATCCTCTCCCTCGGATTCTCCGTTTGGCGCAAGCGCCGCAAACCTTGAGGATCTTTGGGCTTTTTTGATTTATCACCCGCCCCTCTGTTGGGCGGGTTTTTTTGTGCCTTTAACGTTTAATCATGGATAACGCTGATCAGCCCCACGCTCCTGATGCCTCCAAGGTGGCCGATGACGCGCGGGAAATTGTGCCGGCGTTTGGGCTGGGTCGGTTTGCTCCGTTTAACTGGGAGCGGATGCCTCATGCGACGGGCGTCCGGGTTTTTTGGGGACGGTGCGCGGTCTGGCTCGTTGTGCTGGTCTGCATCGGCTGGTTGTCGCTGGCTGCCGGTGCCTATGGGTTTGTGAAATACCGGCGCGGGTTCACCGAGGTGAGTTTTCAGCACATGCTGCTGTTGCCTTGGAAACTCGACGACTACCGGCGGGCCAAGGGGGAGTTTCTCATCAAGCAGGGTCTCGAGTTGGCGGAAAAACAGGAGTGGCGTCCGGCGTTTGACTTGTTGCGCACGGGGTTGGCGGCGGCGCCCGATCATCGCGAGGCGCGGTTGATGACGGCGCGGATTTATCTGATGGCGGGGCGTTCGGATATGGTGCGCACGTTGTTGATCGATGGACTGGCTTTCCATGGCGACCAACTCGACTACCTGCGGCAGGTGCTCGGGTTTTTCTTTGGTCTGCAGGCCGATGATGCGGTGGTGGCGCTGACCAGCGAATTGCGCTCGCGACTCGATGCGGCGAGTCCGGCGCATCGCATGGCGGTGACCGCGCTGGCGTATGCGTATTTCAACCGTGGCCGACTTGACGATGCCATGGCGTTGTTGAGCGAGGAGCGATTGCTGGCGACGCCCGAAGGCCGGTTTGTGACGGCGCGGGTGGCTTGGGAGCGCGGGCAACGCGAGGATGCGCTCGGTCAATTGCACGAGCTCACGGCGCAGGTGCCGGAGGACTACGAGATCTACCGCACGTTGGTTTATTATCTCAACGAGGAGCGCCGGTGGAGCGATGTGCGCCGGGCGGCGTTGTCGCGGCAGTTTGCTTTGCCGGACCAACCGGAGGCGTATGTAGATTTTATCGCGGCGTGCTTGGCGCAGGGCGACGAGACGGCGCGAGTGGCGGCCGAGGCGACGTTTTTCGAGCGTTTCGGCGGAGATGCGCCGGCCCTGATCAAGCTGGCGGAAGATGGAGCGCGCACGGGGCGAGTCGAACTGGGGCGGCGTGTGCTGGCCCGTTGTCGCGAACTCGGGCGCGAGGAAGTCAATGCGGCGCTTCTTTTGATGCAGGCGCAGGTGGTGCGCCGTGATTACGATGGGCTTCAGGCGGTGTGGGCGGATCTGCGGCCTGGCGTGTCGAGGTGGCCGGAGCGGCAGCAATTAATTCTGAGCGGTCTGCGGGCGGTGGCGCTGTATGGCCAGAGGCAAGAGGTCGAGGCGGAGCCTCTGATCTTGAAGCTGTGTGAAACCCGGTTGCTTCCGGCGCAGCATCTCACGGCGCTGGCCGGGCAATTGGAGCAGGTGGGGCGGCGGGTCGAGGCGCGTCGGGTGCTAAGGCATGCCATCGACATTGATCCGCTAAGCCAGCCCGCGCTCGTTCTTTTGCTCCGCAGTTTGCTGGTGGACAATCAACTCGATGAAACGCCCGTCCTGATCGAGCGACTCCTAGGCATGCGAAAACCTCCGGTGGATTTGCTGACGGACTACGCGCGTGTCTTTGAGTCGGATTTGTATGTTTTTCAGCCCCAGCGAGCACGGACGCTGGTCTTGATCCGGGATTGGCTCCGCACGCAGAACCGGCCGGCGCGATGATGCGGTTTGCATGGTGAAAGCTGTCTTGGCGGTCTGATACGCGACATGCTTTCGGTTGGCGTTAGGCGGTGGACGGGTTATTGTTTTTGCATGAAAACGATCCTGACCCCTGTGGATTTTTCACCGGCCACGCGTGGTGTGCTTGCAGCCGCCTTGGACTTGGCGCGAAGCATGGGAGGGCGGGTGGTTTTGCTCCATGCCGTGCAATATCCGGTGATCACCACGGACTACGGTCTCACGGCCGAGATGTTGCAGGAAACCGTGCAGGCCAACGAAACCGCGGCGCGCCGGCAGATGGCGCATCTCGAAAAATCGCTTGTGGATCAGGGCGTGCCGGTCTCGTCACAGCTGGCGAGCGGGTTTGCCGCGGGCAACATCATCGACGCGGCCAGCAAGCATGAGGCTGCATACATCGTGTTGGGTTCGCATGGACACACGGCGTTTTATGATCTGCTGGTGGGAAGCACGACGCATGCGGTTTTGAAAAAATCCCCGTGTCCGGTCGTGGTGGTGCCGCCTGAACAAAAACGGGCGGAGCGGAAGGGGTGACATGAGGGGTGCTCTTTCCTCTTACGCTTACTCTTCTCGTTCTCGTTCTCTCTATGCCTTATAGCAGGGTTTCGGTTTTTGGAGGAGAACGAGAACGAGTAAGAGAATGAGAACGATTAGGCGGAGGGCAGGCGGACGAGCAGGCGGCGCACGCCTTCAATGGGCAGGTCGTCGATGGGGCGCAGGTTGAGGGAGCTTCGCGTGTTCAAGATCGGGCGGACGGCTGCGTGGGTGAGGATGGGGCCGCTCACGCCGGCGCGCAGCGTGTCGCGGTGCCAGCCGGAGAATAATTTGGTGATGACGTCCTCGGCGAGCTGGAGCAGCGCGGTGATGGATTCGGCGACGACTTGGTGCGCGGCGTGGTCGCCTTCTTCGGCGAGACGAAGCACTGCGGGGCAAAGGGCGGCGATCTGCTTGTTCGTGTCGGAGTGCTGATAAAAGTGCCGGGTGATGGCGGGGGCGTCGATCAGGCCGGTGTGGTCGCGCAAAAGGGTCGAGAGACTGGTGGGCAGTTGCCATCCTTGCAGCTCAAGGAGCGCCTTGCTGATCACACGGCGGCCGAGATCGTAGCCGCTGCCGGGATCGCCGAAGCGCCAGCCGGTGCCGCCCGCGTAGTGAAGCGTGCCGTCGGGAGCCTGCGCGGCCACAAAAGAACCGGTGCCGGCGTGGATAACGAGACCGGGGCGGCCTCCGGTGGCGAGTTCGAGCACGGGGCGCGAGTCATCAAGCGAGGAGACTTTGCCAAAGAGATCGCCGTCGGTGAGGGCCTCGGCGGTCTCACGCCAGAACGCGGGGGCGCCCGCCATGCAGAGAAGCGTGTGGGACACCGGGTGATGCGCTGCGAGGGTGCCGAGCGCTTCTTCCAAGGTGATGCGAGCGGCCTCGGGTCCGGCGATGCTGGGGTTGCAACCGCCGGTGAGCCGGCGGTCAACGATGTCGCCCCGATCATCGATGAGGATGAGCTCGGTCTTGGTGCCACCGCCATCGACGCCGATTTTCATGTGGGGTAAGGGTGGGGAAGTCGGAATTTTTTAACCACGAAACACACTAAATACACGAAAAGAAAACCGGGATGGAGATCCGGCGATCATGCGAGGGCATGCCAGACAATGGGGCGGGATGTCTGGTTCTGAATTTCGTGTATTTCGTGTGTTTCGTGGTGAATCGGATTGAGGTTTGGATCGAAGCGCGGGTGGTGGGGGTTACCCGATCAGCTTGCTCAGGCGGGTGCGGTATTGCTTGGAGAGCTCGATGTTGGCCTCCATGCCGCCGGGGATGTTCTGGCTGGTGACGAGCGGAAGCGGGTGTCCGTAAGTCTTCAACCAATCGAGGACTTCGAGAGTGAGGAGATTGAGCAGGGTCGCGCCGATCAGCGTGGAGGTCGGGCCGGCGAAACGACCGGGGGTGACTTCGGTGATCGCGTCACCGGTCACGCCGAGGTTGTCCAAGGTGAAGTCGGCGATCGCGTGGAGATTCTTGCCGCCGGGGTGGACGGTTTTCGAGGTGGAGCTCATCTCCAGCGAGGTGAGTGCGATCACGTTCACGCCTTTTTTCTTCGCGTAGAGGGCGACCTCGATGGGCGAGGCGTTTTTGCCGGAGTTGGAGATGACGACGACGCTTTCGCCGGAGCGGAAGTGATAGTGGTTGTCGTAACGCTCGGCGAGGCGGGTGCCGTAGCCGACGACGTTCTCCGAAAAGCCGTAGCCCGGATCGATCAGGCCGGTGACAGGCATGAGGCCGCCGGCGCGGCCGATGATCTCGCGACCGATGAGCTCGGAGTGTCCGCTGCCGAAGGTGTGAAGCACGCCGCCGGCGGCAATGGAGGCGCCGATGAGCGGTGCGACGGTGCGGATGACCGGCATGTTTTTCTCGCGAGCGCGCGCGAGCATCTCGGTGGCGGTGGTGTAGTAGGTGTCGGCGAGGGACATGATCGGCGTGAGTTAAATCTTCGTTCTCTTACTCGTTCTCGTTCGTCAGAGGTCCGAAATGAGAACGAGAACGATTACGAGAACGAGAACGATTTGGCGCGAGCGGGCGTTAATAGAAAAACGAGAGGCTCAGCGAGCCGAAGACGGAGCGACTGTCCTGGCCTTCGAACTCGATCGTGCGATAGGCTTGGGCGTAGGTTAACTGCCAGTGCATGGTGCCAAAGCCCAGGCCCGCGTAGAGGTCGGCAACCAACGGTTTTTTGTCGATCGAGGGGCTGTCGCGAAAGGTGTTTCCATCGAGCGTGATGTCGCGGGCCACGGCGCGTCCGTCGGTGGCGGCGAAGAGGAACACGTTGAAGGGTTGGCGATGCTGGCCGTTGGAATCGCCCGAGGGGCGAATGAGGTTGCTCCCGAAATCGGCCGGCAGGCAGTAACCGGCGCGGACCTCGAAGCCGGCGTTGGCGTAGGTGAAGACGTTGCCGAGGCTCAGGCCGGCGTGAGGAATAAAATCCGCGCCCCAACCGGTGCGGGCCTCGCGGGTGGAGAGCCGGTATTTGCGTTCGTAAACGAAGTTGAGGCCGGGTTCGTCGTGGATCTGGTTGTCCCAGCCGTTGGCGCGATCGACCTCGATGAACTCATGGACGCCGTTTTGGACTTCGCGACCGAGCGCGGAGGGGCCGACGATGCCGGCGGTGATTTCAAATACGTCGAGGCGGGCGATGCCGTCGATGTCCGCGGGCGGGTGGTAAATTTGGAATGCGACGCCGAGGTAGAGCCAGGCGGAGTAGGGCCGGGCGGTGGGGATGTAGGCGGTCGTCAGGGTGTCCTCGGGGGTGTAGATATTTTGGCCGAGGGAGAGGCCGAGTTTGTAGGGCTTGTCGGGCGGGACGAGGTTGCCGAGAAGGCGGGAGAGACCGCGGATGGGCGCGGGCACGGAATCGTCGGTGAAGCTGCGCAGGTCGGTGGAGAGCGCGGAGAGCTTCAGGCCGTTGGTATAATTCTGGTCGGTGCCGGCGAAGTATTTGTCGTTTTCCGTATAGAGAGAGAACGAGCCGAATCGAAGGGGTTGGTCGACGACAGCGGGCGGGAAGGGGGCGTCGCCTTCGGCTCCGAATGACCAATGACCAATGACCAATGACGCAAGGAGGAGGAGCGGGGTGGTGCGGCGTGTCATGGTGGGCGGGGTGGTTTATGACTCCCAACGTCCATAGATGCCGCAGGGGAGGACCTTGCCATCGGCTTTGATCGGCAGGCCGACTTCACCGCCGGTGATGGTGCCGCCGCGACCGGTCATGAGCTCGGTGAGGAGGTTGACCACGACGGTGGGGGAGAGGCGGGCGGTGTAGGCGTTGATCAGGAAAAACAGCGGCTTCGGTGTCAGCAGCTCGCGGCACTCGGTGAGGAGCGGCCACAGGTGTTCTTCGAGTTTCCACATCTCGCCGGTGGCGCCGCGGCCGTAGGTGGGCGGGTCCATGATGATGGCGTCGTATTTCTTGCCGCGCTTGAGTTCGCGGCGGACGAACTTGAGGCAGTCGTCGGTGATGAAGCGGATCGGCGCGGCGGAGAGGCCGGAGAGCGCGGCGTTTTCCTTGCACCATTTCACCATGCCTTCGGCGGCGTCGATGTGGGTGACGCTGGCCCCGGCCTTGGCGGCGGCGCAGGTCGCGGCGCCGGTGTAGCCGAAAAGATTGAGGACGTTGACCTCACGACCGGCGGCGCGGGCGGCTTTGATCTTGGTGGAAAACCATTCCCAGTTGACCGCTTGCTCGGGGAAGAGGCCGGTGTGCTTGAAGGACGTCGGATGGATGCGGAAGGTGAGATCGAGCGACTGGTAGCGGATCTGCCAGGAGTCGGGGAGGGGCTTGCGGTTTTCCCAGCGACCGCCGCCTTTTTCACTGCGGTGATAGAAGCCGTCCCACTTGGTCCACTCGGGGCCGCTGCGCTTGGGCCAGATGATCTGGGGGTCGGGGCGCACGAGGACGACGTCGCCCCAGCGCTCCTGTTTCATGCCGTCGCCACAGTCGAGCAGTTGGTAATCCTGCCAGCGATCGGCAAGAATGAGGGAAGGGCGTTGGGTGGAGTCGGCGGGCATTCTCTCGCGAAGCAACGCGCACGCCTTTGGTCTGTCGAGCGCCTTTACCGCGTCGGGCATGGCACTTCGGGCGGTGGTGTGCGCCTGAGGGTTGACGCTGTTGGTGGGACTCCGCGTAAATGAACCCTTATTCATGCAAAGGGGCTCCTCTGTTTATCTCTTCGTTGTGGCGCTATTCGCGGCCATTTTCAATTGCGCCCGTGCGGACGTGATCGAGACGAAGAGTGGCGCCCGGTTGGTAGGCAAAGTCAGCAAGATCACTGGCGAGGAGATCACGTTGAGCACGGATTACGCGGGGGACATTGCGATCAAGCAGAGCGAGGTGGTGAGCCTGAGGACCGATGAGCCGCGTTTTGTCCGGCTCTCGGGCGGAACCGTCATGGCGGGCGTCGTGACGCCGGCGGCTGATGGCAAGATCCAGATTACCGGCGCGGACGGGGTGATCACGACTTCGATTGACAAGGTCGCCGCGACTTGGGCGCTGGGGGCGACGGACCCGGCGATCACCGAATTGGCGGCCAAGTGGACCTATGAGGCCACCGCCGACATCACGGGCAAGGCCGGCAACAAGCAGCAATCGGGAGCCGCGATCGGCGCGCGCGCCAAACGCATCGGCCCGACGGACACCCTTCAGTTTTACATGGCTTACAACCGGCAGGAGTCGTTCGGTGTGATCTCAGCCGACCAATTCAAGGCCGGGTTGGATTTCGCCATCAACTATGCCGGCCGCAAATCGTGGTATGTGCGCGATGAGGCGGGCTTCGACCGGGTGAAAGACATTGAACTCTACAACGTGGCTGCGACCGGCGTCGGCTACGATTTCGTGAAGAAACCAAGGCATGTGCTCACCGGACGCGCGGGTTTGGGTTTCCGTTATGAAGGTTACCGAGATCCGGCCACCGAGGATGTGAAGAGCTTCGGTTTCGATTTCGGGCTGCACCACGAATATACCTTCAGCGATGCCAAGCTGATCAATGATCTGACCTACGTGCCGGCGTTTGATGATTTCTCCACCTACCGCGCCGTTCACGAGTCGTATTTCGAGGTGCCGCTGGCCAGTCCCCGCTGGAAACTGCGCCTGGGCGTGACCAACGACTACACCAGCCAGACCGGTGCGGGCGTGGAGAAGCTCGATACGACCTACTTCAGCCGCTTCGTGTTAAACTGGAAGTAACACCTACTTTATCAAAGCGTGCCGGGATTTTGCCCGTAGCAGCCGAGGTAACGAGGCTGAGGAAGGCGGCGCTCACCCCGACAGCCTCGTTACCTCGGCTGCTACGGGCTTCTCAACAAAGTAGAATAGCAAAAAGAGGTTTTCTTCCGCGCGACTCTCGGGTGCAGTGGGCGGTCATGCCGTCAAAACCCATTCCCGGTTCCACCGGAGAAGTGCTCACCTGCCTGCCTTCGCCTTACCAGCCGCATCCCGCCACTGGACTGCTCTACCTGCCCCGCTTCCTCGCCAAATGCGCCTACGTGAAGGCCCATGGCGCGCTGCCTGCCAGCTACGCGAAGAACTATAAGCGCGGTCTGGACCGGTTTCTCTGCATGCATCTCGGCATCGATCCGGCTGCGGTGGAGAAGATTGTTTTCACCTCGGCCACCGCCGACGAGGTCGAGGTTGGATTAAAGACGCTGCTTCCCGCCGACGCGCGCGCCGTGAAATGGAATCGCGAGCTCGCGCAGAAGGGCATGACCGTCGCAGGCCGCGAGTTTTTGAAGGAGGCGCTCACCAATATGGGCTGCGCCGACCGCGTGGACCAGATCATCAGCGTGCCCGACCTGATCGATTTCGACGAGGGGCGGATTGAGTGAGGTGAATGGCTTTCCCGGGTTCCACATAAAAACCTCAGTGCTGATTTCCTGAGTTCCAGATTACGAATTTCTGCTTACAGTTATCTCATCATGGTCAAAGGACAGAAAGTCGTCTGCACAAACGATAGTTTCACGGCGGTCATTCGCGCCATCTACAAACAGCTACCGGTCAAGGGTAACACCTACACGATCCGGGAGGTGTTTCTCGGTCGTGAAAAGGTCGTCAAGGGCGGGGACAGCGCGACGGTCGGCCTGCTGCTGGTCGAGCTGAAGAACCCGCCCGATCCGTTCCATGCCGGGCAGCAAGAGCTGGGTTTTTCGTCCGAGCGTTTCGCTCCGTTGGAGGAAGTCCCCGCCGAGGAGAGCGAGGAGCAACTCGAGGCGGTCGGAGTCGGCGGCGACGAAAAGGGCGGCGGCTACTGGATGAACTGAGGACCGACCGACCTCGTCGGGTTTGGGAAGCGGGGCAGCGGCCTGGCGGGGTAGCAGCCGACGTGAGGAGGCTGGGCTCGTGAGGCATGCCCGGACAGCCTCGTTACCTCGGCTGCTACGCTCCTCTGCGAAATTTGGAAAATAAAACAGCCGCCCGGGAGCCGGGCGGCTGTTGGTCTCTAAAAAAAAAGAACGAGCGTGAGCTCGTTACTTCTTCTTCTTGGCGGCAACCTTCTTCACCGCTTTTTTGGCGGCGGGTTTCTTGGCGACGACTTTCTTAACGGTCTTTTTGGCTTTGGCCATGGGATGTTCCTGTATGGATGTTTGGTTCTGGTATGACGCCCAAAGAATGTCTTTGGACGCTTGGCGCATTATGCGCCGCGCAGCGACAGCATCAGTGAGCGCCGGAGAAATGCAAGTGTCCAGTGAGCAGGATGTCAGGTTTTCGGGGCCGTTTGGCGGCGCCTTGATTTGAGTATCTAAAATTAGAATACATATCGATTTTCTCCTCTGAAAATCGCGTGTCCGCGCGTTCGGTTTGGCGTTGGACACGCCGCGGTCCTTCACATAACGGTGGGGCGCGCCAAAAAAAATTTGCGTCATGACCGCCGATTCCGCCCTTCCCGCCCGCATTGAAACATGCCGCTTCCCGATGGGGAAACGCATGGCTTCCACCACCCGCTTTGATGACGGACACACCCTTGATCGGCGTGTGATCGAGGCTTTCTCCGTGCGGGGGATCAAGGGCACGTTCCCTCGCGCCTCGTGAAAGTTGTCCTCGCCGAGAAGCCCTCCGTCGCCCGCGACATCGCGAAACACCTCGGCGCGTCCAGGCGCGGCAACGGCTTTCTCGAGGGCAACGGCTGGACCGTCACTTGGGCGTTCGGCCACATGGTCGAGCTGCAGGAGCCCGAGGACTACAACCCCGACTGGAAGCCCTGGCGCCTCTCTCAACTCCCGATCATTCCGGAGGCGTTTCTCCTCCGCCCACGTGCCGACGGCTCCGCGACCGAGCAGCTCGAAACCATCAAGCGCCTCTTTCTCGAAGCCGAGGAGATCATCTGCGCCACGGACGCCGGTCGCGAGGGTGAGCTCATCTTCCGTTACATCCAGACGTGGACCGGCTGCGAAACCAAACCCTTCCGACGCCTCTGGATCAGCTCGCTCACCAACGAGGCCATCGAGAAGGGTTTCGCGTCCCTCGCGCCCGGCACCGACTTCGACAAGCTCTATCACGCCGCCCGCTGCCGCAGCGAGGCCGACTGGATCGTGGGCCTCAACGCCACGCGCTTCTTCACGGTCGAATACGGCAAGCGCAACCTCCTCCTGAGCCTCGGCCGCGTGCAGACGCCCATCCTTGCGATGATCGTGGGCCGCGACCTCGAAGTGGAACGCTTCGTCCCCGAGGATTTTTGGGAGGTGCACACGTGCTGTCGCGGCGCCGTCTTCAAGCATACGACCGGCAAATTCCCGGCCCAGCCCACCGCCGAGGCCGTGGTTGCCCGCATCACCGGGCAAGACCTGGTCATCACCGGAGTTTCCAAGAAAAACGCCCTCGCGCATCCGCCGTTGCTCTACGACCTCACGAGCCTCCAGCGCGACATGAACAAGCGCCACGGCTTCACCGCCGACCAGACGCTCAAGCTCGCGCAAACCCTCTACGAGAGCAAACACCTCACCTACCCGCGCACCGACAGTTGTTACCTGAGCAAGGATCTCGAACC
>Ga0307410_10000491_pt1 | contig 16058 bp, 14 predicted proteins | sample 322Ometagenome_3_FD_203707 | JGI IMG/M metagenome (GOLD analysis project Ga0307410, IMG submission 203707) | Maize rhizosphere microbial communities from greenhouse at UC Davis, California, United States - 322HYB-O-3 | ecosystem: Host-associated > Plants > Roots > Rhizosphere > Soil | place... | reverse complement strand
GCGGAGGCGAGCTTCCGCGACGTCGAGGCCACGGTCGAGTCCGCGCGCGGGCCCTTCGTGCTGCGCGGGGAAGGCGAGGCGAGCACGACCCGCGCAGAGCTGGCTGGCGCCGCCGAGCTTTCCGCGACCACGCCCTTCGGAAGCGGCACGGCGAGCCTTCGCCTCGTCGGCACGCGCGACGCACCACGCGTCGACTTCTCGGGTCAGGTTGCTCCCGACCCCGCCGCGCTCGGCCTGCGTGTCAGCGGGCCCGTCGCGATCGAAGGCACGGCGAGCTGGGACGGAGCCGGGGCGCTCGGCGCGAAGGCGAAGGCGGCGCTCGCGGAGGCCGAGCTGCCGGAGCTGGCGAAGCTCACGGGCGTCGCCGTCGACGCCGAGCTGGCCGGCGACGCCCTCACGGCCCAGGCGCGCGTCGCGCGCCTGGTGGAGCTCTCGACGCCCGCCCGCGTCGCCCCGCTCGCGCTCGAGGCGCAGCTCACGGGCAGCTTCGAGCAGCTCGCGTTCCGCGGCGAGGCGCGAACCGGCGCCGACGGCTTCACCTTCTCGTTCGACGGCACGCTCGAGCCGCGCGCGCTGCGCGCCACGCTCGCCGTCCACCTGCCGGACACCGACCTCGCGCCCGCGGCGCGCCAGCCCGAGCGCCTGTTTCCGTGGCTCGCCGATCTCGTGCGCCGCGCGAAGGGGCACGTGGCCGCCGAGGCGGAGGCGTCGTACGCGGACGGCCAGCTCGCCGCCCGCGTGCAGGTCGCCTTCGACGACGTGGACCTTCGCACCGAGTACGCCACGCTGCGCCGCGTCAACGGAGTCGTGACGCTCACCGGCCCGGAGCCGCTCGCGACGCCGCCCGGGCAGACCGTCTCGGTGGCGCTGATCGAGGGCGCGCTGCCGCTCTCGGACGGCGTGCTGCGCTTCGAGCTCCAGCCGGGCGAGATCCTGCACGTCGAGCAGGGCACCTTCCGGCTCGCCGGGGGCACCCTGTCGCTCACCGCCTCGCTGCCGCTCGAGGCCGACGAGCGCGACCTGGTGCTGACCGCGAGGCAGCTCTCGGTGGAGCAGCTTCTCGCCGCGCTGGGCTTCGAGGGCCTCTCCGGCACCGGCTTCCTGGACGGCACGCTGCCGATCGAGCAGCGCGGGCGGCAGATGCGCGTCCGCGGCGGCGAGCTGTACGCCACCGGGCCGGGCGTGATCCGCTACGCGGGCGGAGAAGGCGCGGCAGCGCTCGCCGCCAAACAGCCCCAGCTCGGCACGGTGCTCGGCGCGCTCGAAGATCTTCGCTACGAAACCCTCGTGCTCGAGGTGTCCGGGGACGTTTCCGGCCAGATGGACGTGAAGGTGCACGCACGCGGCAGCAACCCGAATTTCGAGCAGGGCCGCCCGGTCGTACTGAACGTGAACGTCGAGGCGCCGGTGCAGAGCCTGCTGAGGGCGGGCCTCGCGGCGTACCGCGTTCCCGAGGAGATCGAAGGGCAGGTGCAGCGCTTCTTCGATCGAGGAAAGAGATGAAGCGAGCGCTGGCCATGGGCCTGCTGCTGATCGCGCTCTCCGGCTGCCGGCACACCGTCGAGGTGAAGGCGCCCGAGGAGCCGATCACGATCAACCTGAACGTGAAGATCGAGCACGAGATCCGCGTCAAGGTGGACCGCGAGCTCGACGACCTGTTCGAAGAAGAGTCGGACATTTTCTGAGGAGACATGCAGATGGCCCAGCTCCACAAGCTCCTGGTGGCGGCGGCCTTGCTGCTCACGCTCGCGGCGCCGGCGCTCGCGCTCGACCTCGACGAGGCCCGCGACCAGGGGCTGCTCGGCGAGCAGGCCGACGGCTACGTGGGCATCGTCGCGAGCCCGACGCCGGAGGTCGAGAAGCTCGCCGCGGAGGTCAACGCCAAGCGCAGGGCGCACTATGCGGAGATCGCGGAGCGGAACGGCACGGCCGTGGACGCCGTGGCGGCGCTCGCGGGCAAGAAGCTGGTCGAGGGCGCGCCCTCCGGTCAGTTCGTGAAGACGGACGGGGGCTGGGTGAAGAAGCCCTGAAGGCGCGCGCGCGCGGGCTCATGCGCGCCTCCCGCCTCACGCGCGTCCGAGCGAGGAGCGCCGCGAGGCTCAGCGCGGCGTAGACGCCGAAGGGCGCGTAGCTGCCGCTCGCGTCGTGGGGACCGCCTGCGGGAAGACCGAGCCGGCCGTACCGCCGAGGGCGAGCACCGCCATCAGCGTGCCGTAGACCCGCGGCATGCTGCGGGCGCCGAAGCACCACGAGAAGCGGGTAGATGATGTCGCGCGCGGCCACGGCGAGGCCATAGCTGGTGAGAAACGCGTGCAGGAAGCCGGACCGCAGGGCCCGCGCGCCGCCGCGAACAGGTACGTGAAGCCGACGCCGAGCTGGCACAGGAAGCAGCCGAGCGCGATGCGTTCGCGCCCGCGAATGTCGCCGAGGAGGCTCACGAAGACGCGCGAGTATACTCGTGGCTCTCTCCCGGAGGATCCATGGATCCCGAGCGATCCCGAGAGCGCGTGCTGTCCGGCGCGACGTGGAACGACTTCTGCGACGGCCTCGCGGCCGCCGGCGCGGTGATCCTGCGCGAGGCGTCGCCGCGCGATCCGCTCGATCGCGCCGAGGGCTTCCGGTATCTCACGCGGCTCGTGCGCACCGCGCTCGAGCAACAGCTCGAGTTCGCCGATCCGGCGGCGCCCGTGTTCCGGCGGCCCTCGCACGAGACGGTGAAGATCGGCGCCGACAACCCCGACAACCACTACCAGAGCGCCTCGATCTCGGGCGCGTACGAGTACGTGATCCGCGGCCGGCGCAACTCGGTGCACTACCTCGGCATCGGCACCTACGCGGGCGGCTACGGCTCGTCGGGCCGCTCGGGCCAGACCGGCTACATCGACGACGCCACGCTCGCGCTCGACGCCGACGGGCGCTTCGAGATCGTCGTCTGCTGCGAGAAGCGGCCGGGCAACTGGCTGCCGATGGAGCCCGACACGAGCACGTTGATCGTGCGGCAGACCTACCGGCGCCGCGCGCAGGAGCGCATCGCCGATCTCACGATCGAGCGCGTCGGCGCCGCCGGTCCCCCGGCCGGCCTCTCGCCCGAGGCGCTCGACCGCGCGCTCTCCGCCGCGGCCGCGTACGTGCGCGGGACGGCCACCCTCTTCACCGACTGGGCGGAGGGCTTCGCGAGGCGCAACAACGAGCTGCCGCGCTTCGACCCGAAGGTCGCCGCCGCGGCACACGGCGATCCGAACATCGTCTACTACCACGGCTACTGGGAGCTGGCGGACGACGAGCAGCTCTGGATCGAGGTGACGCCGCCCGCATGCGACTACTGGAACTTCCAGGTGAACAACCACTGGATGGAGTCGCTCGACTATCGCTGGCACCGCATCGCGTTGAATCACGCGGAGGTGACCCCCGAGCCGGACGGCTCGGTGCGCCTGGTGCTCGCGCACCGCGACCCGGGCCACCCCAACTGGCTCGAGACGGCCGGCCACCGGCGCGGCACGATGTGCCTGCGCTGGGTCGGCGCGCAGCAGCATCCCGACCCGAAGACCCGGGTGCGGAAGGTCCCCGCCTAACGCGGCTCGGGCGTGCGCTTCGCCGCCGCCGGACGGAGCTGGACCTCGCTGCTGAGCAGCGCGACGACGTCCGCATGGAAGCGGTCGCGGGCCTGGAACCAGACCTTGCGCGGAACGGGCTGGGCGCCGAAGCGGCGCTTCTCGAGCGGCGCCCCCATCCCGAGCTGGATGCGGCCGAGGCCGAGACGCTCGGCCCGCGCGAGCGCCGTGGCGAGGCACTGGCGGTACGCGCCGTGCTCGCGGACGGCCGCCCGCTCGACGCCGAGCACGAGCGCCACGTAGTCCCGCGCCCCGCGCCAGGCCGCGAAGAACGCCTCGGGCAGGGGTGCGCCAGCGGCGCCCCGCGCCGCCCGCCGCGTCAGCGTCACCAGCTCGAAGCCCTCGTGGTCGAGCATGCGCGGCAGGAAGTCCTCGGGCAGCGCGAAGGTGTTGAGCTGGAAGCTCCGCCTCCAGACCTCGCGATAGAGGCCGTGGAGGTGCGCCCAGAGCGAGTCGGGCAGGCGGTCGCCTGCGCTCAGCACGCGTGCCGCGTAGCGCTCCGCGAGCGGCTCCACCTCGCGGAGCTGGAAGCGCCGCGCGCGCCGGCTGAGGCCGGCCAGGTACTCCGCGCGCGAGTGCCAGCCGATCTCGAGGGCGAAGGTGTCCGGCACCGGGAGCTCGGCGAAGCCGAGCTCGAGGAGCGCGGCGTCGAGCTCGGCGTCGCCGGCCGGCAGGTCGCGCAGCAGCAGCAGCGACGCGCCGGCGGACTCCGCCAGCTCCGAGACCTCTGCGACGAGGAGCTGGAGTGCGCCGCGCCAGTCTCCGCCGCGGTCGAGATAGAGCGCGTTCCCCTCGCTCAACGGAGAGCCCATCGTGACCACGCGCGACGTCAGGTAGGACGGCTCGTCGCGGCGCCGCGCCTCCACCGTCCTCGATACCGAGGGCGCAGCGAACATGTCGTCCTTCATCGACGCCAGCGTGAAGAAGCTCGCGAGCACCAGGCGGCCGGCGCCGTCGCGGACCCGGTAGTAGTGGAAGCGCCAGTGGTTCTCCGGCTTTTGGTGCGCGCCGAAGGTCTGCTCGAGGTAGCGGAGCAGCGGCACCCCGAACGGCCCGCGGCCGCCGAGCAGGGGCTGCCAGGCTTCCGCGTCGAGCGCCTCGATCGAGTCCGCGTGCTCGCACTGGAGCGCGCCCCGCCGCTGCGGCCGCTCCGGCACGCGCGGCTTCGCGCCGGCGAGGCCGAACGCGCGCTCGACGTCCTCGCGCTCGACGCCGCCCGCCGACAGCGCGCGCGGCAGGAAGGCCGCCATCTCCTCCAGCAGCCGATCGACGTCCGCGAGCGTGTGATGGCGCGTGAGCGAGAAGCGGATGCCCGTCTGGTGCGCCGGCACGGCGGGGAACAGTGCGCAGCTCGGGAGCAGGCCGCGCTCCTTGAGGTGCGCGGCCATCGCGACCGAGGCGCTCCGCGGACCGAGCCCGACGAAGCGGATCGGGACGATCTCGTCGGGGAAGAGGAGCGGAAGATCGAGCTCCCGGCAGCGCGCGTTCGCGTGCACGATGCGCTCGCGCAGCTCGGCTTGGAGGCGTGCGAGCTCGGGGGAGAGGTGGATCTGCGCCGACGCCAGCGCCGCCCCGAGCGTCGGCGGCTGGAGCGGGCCGGTGAAGAGGAGCGGCCCGGCCGTGTGGCGCACGCGGCGCCGGCTCGCCTCGTCCGGCAGCACCAGGGCACCGCCGCCGGCGCCGAACGACTTGTTCAGCGAGAGCGCGACCACCACGCGCTCGCGCGAAGCGAAGCGAAGGCGGTCGAGCGCGTGGCCGCGGCCGTGCTGCCCGGTCCAGCTCGTGCCGTGGGCGTCGTCCACGAAGAGATGCAGCTGCTCGTAGCGCTCGAGCAGCCAGCCGAGGGCCTCGATCGGCGCGAGGTCGCCGTGCATGCTGTAGACGCCGTCGAGCAGGAGCCACACGCGGCGGTGCCGGCCGCGGAGCGCCTGGATGCGCGCCTCGACCGCGTCGAGCGCGCCGTGGCGCACGAGCTCCGCGACGGCGCCGAGCCGCTGCAGCAGCGGGACCACCTGCTGGACCGTCATGTGGACCTGGTGATCGAGGAGCACGGCGTCACCCTCGTGCACGAGCGAGGGCAGCGCAGCCGCCGAGGCGAGCGTGGTGTTGGGCGTGACCAGGCAGCAGCCGCCGGTGATCGCGTCGAGCTGCGACTCGAGCGCGGCGTAGGGAGGCGCGGAGAGGAAGGCCCGCGAGACGGAGAACTGCGTACCGAAGCGGCGCGCCGCGTCGATCGCGCCGGCCACGAGCCGCGGGTCGAGCTCGAGCCCGAGGTAGCTGCAGGAGCAGAAGTGCAGCAGCCGGCGGCCCTCGATGCGGACGGTCCGGCCGTCGAGGCGGTCGTCCTCCGCCTGGAGCAGGCCGATGCCGAGCTCGCGGGCGATGCCGCCTACCACGTCGCAGGCGTCGAGCAGATCCGAGGAAGAGGGCATGGGAGGAGCGCCGCGGTGGCGGCGTCCTTCCGTCATCGGCCGCGCGCAGCGCGCGCTGTGTGCGGCGCGACACGCTCAGCGCGGGCGGAGCGCGACGAGCAGAACCCCCCGCAACTCGGAGTGGAGCTGGAGGATTCGCTGCACCGACTCCGGCCGGCCGGCGCTGCTGGCGAGGTCGGCCACCACGAGCCGGATCGGCCCCGAGGCGGGCTCCTCGAGCGGAAGGTCGGCGAGGTCGCTCGCGGTGCCCACCACCGCGTGCCCCTGCGCCTCGAGCTCGCGACGGCAGCGCCAGCGCAGCAGCTCGTCGTCCTCGACCAGCAGCACCGTGCCCGCGAAGGGCAGGATCTGCGACGCCAGCAGCGGCTCGCCCTTGCCGTTCTCGTTGGCGATCCGCTCGAGCTCGGTCTCGACGCGCTCCCAGTCGCTGAGATTCCGCTCGAGGAGCTCGGTGAGGCCCTGGTTGGCGTCGGTGATGCGCACGCCCTCGAGCAGCAGCGAGAGCAACGGACGGAGCGCTTCCCGGCGCTGCTCCGCCTCCGCGCCGAGCGCTCGCCCGCCGTCCGTCCACAGCGTGAGCGAACCCACCATGCGCCGCGAGAAGAGCAGCGACAGCACGCTGCTCGGCGGCCCGGTCGTGTCGCCCGCCTCGGCCACGACCTCGTCGCCGTGCGGCGCCGGGAGGGCCCGCGACAGCGCGGCGCCCCGGACGCCGAGCTCGCGCTGGACCAGCTGCGCGGTCAAAGCCGGCAGCTCGTACCAGCCGCGCGCGCCGGCGAGCGCGCGCGCGAACCGCTCCACGGGGCCGGCCTCGCGAATCCGCCGGGCGGCCGGGCGCGCGCCCCGTCCGCGTCTGCGAAGCAACGTGCCGAGACGTCGCGGCGGCGTCATCGGCTCGATCAGGAACTCGCCGCGGCGGCCGTCGGAGACGAGCTCGACGATCGCATCGGGCTGCCCGAGCAGCCGCGGCGCCGCGCGCAGCAGGCCTCGCACGCCGCGGAAGAACTCCGGTGATTCCCGGTACGGAGGCAGGATTTCGATGGTCTCGCGAAGCCGCCCGTCTTCGAGCAGCTCGCAGTGGGCGCGGGTCGCGCGGAAGATGCGCGGGCCCCAGAAGCGCGCGCCGATCCGATAGGCGCGGCGCACGTCGACCGTGCCGGCGAGGAGCCAGCGGAGCGGCGCCGGCAGTGCGCTCTCGGCCGAGCGGGCCGCGAGCTCCTCGAAGGCGTCGGGCCCGAACAGCTCGGAGCAGCGTCGCGCGATGAGCGCGAAGTCGTCCCACGAGATGCGCCGGCGCGGATTGCCGAGCTCCTCGAGCTCCAGCGGGATTCCCTGGAGCAGCGCCTCGGGCGGAATCCCGCGCGCACGGACCTCATCGACCAACGGGCGGAAGACGCACGCTACTTCGCTCACGGGCGCCCTCCAGCGCCCCCGTCACCTCCGAGACCCTAGTGCACGCCGGCGCGAGAGCCCACGGGGCCGCGCCGCGCGGCCCGAGACGGCCCCACCGCGACGTGGCACGCTCCCCCGATGAGGACGCCTGCATGACGATCGAGTACCGGCCCTTCGGCGGCACCGGCATCCGCGTCTCGCGGTACTGCCTCGGCGCGATGATGTTCGGCGCGATGGGCAACCGCGACGAGGCGGAGTGCGTGCGCATCGTCCACGCCGCGCTCGACGCGGGCATCAACTTCGTCGACACGGCCGACGCCTATTCGGGCGGCGAGTCCGAGCGCATCCTCGCGAAAGCGCTCGCGGGGCGGCGCGACAAGGTGGTGCTCGCGACCAAGTGCTTCTTCCCGACCGGGCGCGACGTGAACGAGGGCGGCGGCTCGCGGCGCTGGATCCTGCGCGCCGTCGAGCAGAGCCTGCACCGGCTCGGCACCGACTGGATCGACGTGTACCAGCTGCACCGTCGCGATCACGCCACCGAGCTCGAAGAATCGCTCGCCGCGCTGCACACGCTGCGCGAGCAGGGCAAGATCCGCGTGGTCGGCATGTCCGCCACGCCGGCGGAGACGATCGTCGAGGCGCAGTGGCTCTCGGAGAAGCGCGGGCTCGCGCGCGTGCGCAGCGAGCAGTGCATCTACTCGATCTTCGCGCGCGGCGTCGAGGCGGCGGTGCTGCCGGCGTGCCGGCGGCATGGCCTCGGCGTGATGGCGTACGCGCCGCTCGGCGGCGGCTGGCTGGCGGGCAAGTACCGCCGCGGCGTCGAGCCCGAGGCCGGCAGCCGCTCGCACGGCTTCTTCGGGCGCACGGGACGCTGGGACCCCGCGCGCGACGAGGTGCAGCGCAAGTACGACCTCGTCGAAGCGCTCGGCACGCTCGCGCAGGAGGCCGGGCTGCCGCTCGCGCACCTCGCGATGGCGTTCGCGAGCGAGCACCCCGGCGTGACCTCGGCGATCGTGGGCCCACGGACGCTCGCGCAGGCGGAGGAGCTGCTGCGCGGGCTCGAGGTCGCACTCGCGCCCGGCGTGCTCGACCGCGTCGACGCGCTCGTGCCGCCGGGCGGCGACCTCGACCGGCGCGACACGACCGCCCCGAACCCCGCGCTCGAGGACGTCCGGGAACGCCGCCGGGCGCGCTGACGCCCGCTCCGGCGGATGCGACGCCGGATGGAATCCGGTACAGAGCGGCGGCTGCCGGGGGGGCGCGCTTGGAGTGGTGGCATGCCGTGGTGCTCGGCCTCGTCGAAGGCATCACCGAGTATCTGCCGGTCTCGTCGACGGGCCACCTGATCCTGAGCTCGACGCTGCTCGGCCTCCACACGCCCGAGCAGAGCGCTGCGGTGGCGGCCTTCGAGATCGTGATCCAGGGGGGCGCGATCCTCGCCGTGCTCGGGCTCTACTGGCGGCGCGTGCTCCAGCTGGGCGCCGGGCTCGCGGGCCGCGATCCGCTCGGCCGCCGCCTGCTCGGCCATCTCGCGCTGGCCTTCCTGCCGGCCGGAGTGCTCGGCCCGCTGCTCGACGATCCGATCGAGCAGCACCTGTTCCGCGCCGGGCCGGTGCTGGCGGCGCTCTTCCTCGGCGGCGTGTGGATGATCTGGCTCGACCGGCGGCGCGCGCCCGAGGCCGGCGCGTCCCTCGAAGCGCTCGACTGGCGGCAGGCGCTGGGCATCGGCCTGTTCCAGTGCGCGGCGATGTGGCCCGGCACCTCGCGCTCGATGATGACGATCGCGGGCGGGGTGCTGCTCGGGCTGCGCGCGCGCGACGCGGCCGAGTTCTCGTTCCTGCTCGGCGTTCCGACGCTCGGCGGCGCGTGCGTCTACAAGCTCGTCGAGAACCTGCTGGCGGCGTCGAGGCAGGGGACCCCCAACCTATTCGAGCAGCTCGGCCCGGCCTCGGTCGCGCTCGGCGTTGCCGTCGCCGCGCTCTCGGCCGCGCTCGCGGTGCGCTGGCTGGTGGGCTTCCTCCAGCGCCACGGCCTCGCGCCGTTCGGCTGGTACCGGATCGGGCTCGCGCTCGTGCTCGGCGGCCTGCTCTTCAGCGGAACGCTCCAGCTCTGAAGCGCCGCCTCGCGTCAGGCGGCGAGCTGCTGCTCGCTCACGCGCTGGCGGCGCTCGGCGATCGTCGCGGCCGGCGTGCGCCTGAGGCCCCACGCGAGCCGCACCAGCGCCAGGCTGCGGATCGTCCACTTCGTCGGGTCCCAGTGGTACCAGGCGACCCCGTTGCGGTAGTCGCTCGGGAAGGCGTGATGGAAGTTGTGATAGCCCTCGCCGTAGGAGAGCAGCGCGAGCCAGCGGTTGTCCCGCGCGGAGACGTCCGTCGAGTAGGGCCGCTCGCCGAAGAAGTGCGCAGCCGAGTTGATCAGGAACGTGCAGTGGTGGACGAGCACGGTCCGGACCAGCCCGCCCCACAGCAGCCCGCCCCACGGCCGGTCGAAGGCGAGCCCGATCAGGAACGGCACGCCGAGGCCGACGCCCACCGCGAGCGGGACGTACAGCCGCGCCTGCAGCCGGACGAGCCGGCTCCGCTCGAGATCCCGGACGTTCGCGATCTTGGGCGTGCCGGGCACGTCCTCGAAGAAGATCCAGCCGATGTGGGCCCAGAGGAAGCCGCGCCGGATGTTGTAGGGATCCGCGGCCTGATCGACGTGGCGGTGATGGGTGCGGTGGTCGCTCACCCAGACGAGCGCGGAGTTCTGGAGGGCGGCGGCGCCGAAGATCAGCATGAGCGCCTGGACGACGGGATGGCAGGCGTACGTGCGGTGCGCGTAGTAGCGGTGGTAGCCCGCGGTGATCGCGAGCCCCGTGCCGAAGTACATCGCGACGAAGGGCACGAGGTCCGTCCAGACGAAGCCTTCCGAGCGGACGTACCAGGTGGTCAGGACGATGGCCGCGATCGGCGTCGAGATCAGCACGCTCGCGTTGAGCCAGTTGAAGCGCGTGCTGCTCGGAGTGAATTCGGGGCGGGCCGGTGTGAGCTCCATGGACACCGTTTACCGCTCCACCGACGGAAGGGAAGGGAAGGCTCGGTAAAAGATTGGTAAGGGCCGCCGAATGCGCTCTCGCTCCCGTGCCCCGGCGCCCACCGGGCGCCGCGCGCTCACCGTCAACCGCGGCGCCGCTTCGAGGGCGAAGCGGGCGGCAGGCGCGTGCTGGTGCCGGCGCCGGCGATCTCGATCGGACGGTCGGCCCAACCCAGCGTATTCAGGTGGCCGCTCACCGCGGCGAGATCGGAGGTGACGGCGCGGCCGTCGGCGTAGATCACGGTGTCCGCGGTGTCCACGAGGCGGCGCGCGCTCGACAAGCCCGAGGCCGCGCTCGGCACGCGCGACTTCGATTCGACGAGGACGAGCAGCACGGGGGGCGCCGGGGCACTGCACATGCCGCCGCTCGCCCACGCCTCAGACGCCGCGAGGAACGCCAGCGCCAGGCACGTGATCCGGATGCCCATGCCGGAACGCTTCGGACGCCCCGCCCGCGACTTGAGCCGCGCGCCGCCGTCGGCTCAGCCGAAGTGGCAGACGTAGTGCAGCGGCTCGAGCGCCTCGATGCGAAAGCTGCTGCTCCCCGGCACGGAGAACTCCTGGCCGGGGCCGTACTCGTCTGCCTCTGGGCTTCCGGCGAGCTGCACCCGGCAGCGGCCGGCCACGATCTCCATCCGCTCGGGCGCGGCGGTCTCGAAGGTCAGCGTCCCGGGCAGGATCACGCCCACGGACTTCCGCGCGCCCGCCTCGTCGTGGACGGTGTGGCTCACGCAGCGCCCGCCTCCGAAGACGTTGGCCCTCTTCACGATGGACACGCGCTCGATGCGATCGTCTGCCGGCACGGACGACGCAGCGCTCATCGGTTGAACACCACCGGCATCGACTCCCAGCCCTGGACGAACTCGGTCTTGAGCCGCTCGAGCTCGTTCGCCTTCACCTCGTAGTCGGGCGCCCACGCGAGCAGCGTCTGGATGCAGTGCTTCGCCTCCGTCCGGGCGAAGTGCTGGCCGATGCAGAGGTGGATGCCGTGGCCGAAGGAGAGGATGCGCGGCGCGTTGCGCTTGATGTCGAAGCGGTCGGGGTCCGTGAACTCGCGGCGGTCGCGGTTCGCCGACGGATACAGGAAGGCGACCTTCTGGCCCGGCTGCATCGTCTTGTCGTGGAGCTTCACGGGCTTCACGACCTTCCGCATCAGGAACTGGGTCGGCATGTCGTAGCGGAGTGCCTCGCGGTAGGCCTCCGGTACCAAGGTGGGGTTCTGCACCAGCTCGGCGCGCTGGTCCTTGTGCTGCCAGAAGCGCAGCACCGCGCTCGCGAACGTCTTCGGGAAGGTCTCGGCGCCGCCGATCAGGAACATCGAGAGGTGGCTCGAGGCCGACTCGACGTCGAGCTTCTTGCCGCTCTCGTCCTCGTAGCGGCAGACGAGGTCGACCACGGTCTCGCCCTCCGCGCCCGCGGCCCTCCGCTTCGCGATCAGCTCGCCGAAGTACGCGAACATCTCCATCATGGCGTTCACGCCGTCCTGGGTCATGCCCTCGACGCCTTCCTCGCGCCCGAAGAAGCGCCAGACCAGGCCGTTCAGCATGTCGCTGTCTTCCATCGCGAAGCCGTTCGCGAGGCAGGCCACCTTCACCGACACCTTGGCCGCGAAGTCGTTGAACAGGTCGGCCTGCTTCTGCTCCTTCACCTCGGCGAAGGCGTCGGCCACGAACTTCGCGATCTGCGGCTCGAGCTTGCGCACGCCGCCCGGCGTGAAGTACGGCACGATCTTGGCGCGCAGGTGCGTGTGCCGCGGCGGATCCATGTTGTTGATCATGGGCGTGACCGGCTGGATCTTCTTGACCAGCTGGGCGAAGGTGGAGCCCGCCTCGGTCGAGTAGCTCTCGGCGTCCATCGAGGCGTTCCAGATGTCCTCGAAGCGCGACAGGAAGTAGGTGTCGTACTTGGGGATGAAGCAGCAGGGGTCTTCCTCGCGCAGCTTCGCGTAGACCGGGTGCGGATCCTCGATCACCTGCGGAAGGAACGGATCGTATTCGACCATGGGTGTGGGCTCCGTTGCTCGGGGTCAGGTCTGCTGCGCGTGGCGCTTCTCGAGGTCCGCCATGATGCGGTCGGCGAGCTCTTCCGCCACGGGCAGCATGAGAGGCTTCATCAGCGCGTCCACCATCGGGCCCATCGGGCCGCCGGGCGTGACGCGCAAGCGGAAGCTGAGGCGCGACATGCCGGCGCCCGGCCCGGCGCCCGCGCCGGCCGCGCGCTCGGTCTTGCCGGCGAACAGGCGGTAGAGCCAGCGCACGACGCGCGCGAACCAACCCGGCTGCGCCGGCGCGGGGGCGGCGCCGGCGTCCTCGTAGGGCTCGAGCCGGAACTCGCCGCCGCCCTGCATCGGCTCGTTCAGGCCCTTCAGCGTGAAGCGCACGCGCGACGGCTCGGCCCACTCGTCGATGTGGACGTGGAACTTCACGGTGCGCGTCATCATGCCGACGTCGCCCTTCAGCACCCAGATCGAGTCCGTGTCGCTCTGCTTCTCGTGGGACTGGTAGCCCCGCAGGAACGGCGCCCAGTTGTCCATCTCGCGCACGTAGCTCCAGATCATCGTGACGGGCAGGCGCGCGGTGGTGCTGTGCTCGGCCTCGGGCAACCTGTCTCCCTCGCTCGCCTGCGGCTCGCTGCGCGCTCCGCCCGGCTCAGCTCTTCCGCGCCGCCGCATGGCGGCCGGCGACGTAGCCCCACGTGATGGCGCGCGAATTGCTCGTGCCGCTCTGGTAGCCGCCGCCGATGTCGAGCAGCGCGGCCGAGTTGCCCACCGCGTAGAAGCCCTCGATCGGCCGGCCGCGCACGTGCATCACCTGCGCGTCGAGGTTCCACTCGAGGCCGTGCGAGTTGATGCCGACGGACACCGGGCGCAGCCGCACCGCATGATACGGCGGCTTGTCGAGCGGGCCGAGCAGCGGGTTCTTGTAGTCCATGTCGCCCACCAGCCGGATCGCCCACGGCCACGAGCCGCGCTCGAAGTCGGGGTCTTCGCCCTTCTCGGCGTTGGCGTTGAAGCGCGCCAGCGTCCGCTCGAAGCGGTCGGCGTCGATCTCGAGCCGCTGCGCCAATTCGCGCGGGGTATTCGCCACCACCACCATGCCCTCGGGCAGCTCCTGCCCCGGCATGAAGGAGCCGAGCGGATAGCGCTCGCGATAGTTGCCGTCGAAGATCAGGTAGATGTCGGTGTTGGGCATCTCCTGCTTCTTGCCGTCCCAGTGGCGGATCTGCGGCTGGTACTCCTTGTAGAAGGACTCGTCGCAGAAGCGCTCGCCCTGCTTGTTCACCCAGATCGCGTGCGGCACCCCGCCCTCCCACGACGAGCGCCAGAACGGCCGGCCTTCGACCTCTTCGCCCGGGATCTGGTAGCCGTAGAACAGCGCGAGGTTCGTGGGCGGCACGCTCGCGATCGCGGCGCCGAGCTCCGGTCCCATCACCATGTGGTCGCCGTCGAGGTAGGCCGGGAACACGCCGTTCCAGTCCGGCATCTGCTCGAACATGCGGGCCATGGCCTTGTTGTGGTCGTAGCCGCCGACGGCGAGGATCACGCCCTTCCGCGCGCGCACGAAGAAGTCCTTGCCGGCGCGCTCGGCGCGGACGCCGATCACGCGGCCGCTCGCGTCGGAGAGGAGCTCGCGCACGGGGGTCTCGACGTAGGCCGGAATCCTGCGGTCGATCACGGCGGCCTTCACGAAGTAGCCCATCATGCCGGGGCCGAAGCTGCGCAGGTCCTCGGCGATGCGCTTGCCGAGCAGCTCGTAGTCCCAGGTGGTGACCTTGGCGAGGCCGCCCCACGCATACATCTCCTCGTGCAGGGCGCCGGGCGGCATGATCGGCGTGAGCCACGTCTTGTGCTGCCATTCGCCGAGCGTCTTGGCGTCGAACAGCTCCACCGACATGTAGCGGCCGGACGGCTTCGAGCCCGGCGCGCGCGGGTAGTAGTAGTCGGGCAGGCCCTGGCAGGCCTTCCAGCGCACGCCGGCCCGCGTGGCGTAGTACTCGACCGCCTCGTGCATGGTGGCGAGCAGCTTGTCCTGGTGCGGCTGGCGCTGGAAGCCGGCGCCGATGAACTCGTAGTACTGCCGCCCGGCCTCCTTCGTGTCCTCGAGCCCGAGCGCCAGCATGGGCTTGTTGGCGGGCACGAACACCTCGCCGCCTCCGAAGCCCGAGAGCCCGCCGAGCTTGCCGGCCTTCTCCAGCACCACGCAGGCCGCGCCCAGGTCGTGGGCCACGATGGCGGCGCTGAGGCCTCCGAGCCCCGAGCCGATCGAGACCACGTCGGCCTCGACGTCCCAGCGTGCCGGCGCTCCCGCCATTGCGGCCCCTCCTCTCGCGGCATCCGCGCCGCGGCGGGGATTCTACTCGCGCGGCGCGCGAACCCGCCCGCCGGACAACGGCTTTCGGCCGTTCGTGATGCGTAACGGAACGTATAGTATCGTAATCGCCAAGCCGGGTAAGGCGCCGGCCCCCGGGGGAAGGCACGCTTGACGACGGACGCACGCAGCAGCGCGGCCAGTGCGGGGCGGCCCCGGAGCGAGGCGGCCCACCAGGCGATCCTCGACGCCACGCTCGAGCTGCTCGCCGAGGTCGGCTTCTCGGCGCTCACGGTGGAGGGCGTCGCGCAGCGTGCGGGCGTCGGCAAGGCGACCATCTACCGGCGCTGGCCGTCGAAGCTGCCGCTCGTGGTGGAGGCCTTCGGCGAGCTGCCGGCGTTCGAGGACGTGGACACGGGGCGCCTCGAAGCGGACCTCAAGGCGATGCTGACGCAGTACCTCACGAGCTTCCTCTCGACGCCGCTGGCGACGGTCTACCCGAGCCTGGCCGCCGAGCGCCGGCACAACCCCGAGCTCGGCGAGCTGCTCGATCCCCTGCTGCGCAACCGGCGCCGGCCGCTCGACGCCGCGCTGCGCCGGGCGGTCGCGCGCGGCGAGCTCGCGGAAGGCCTCGACCTCGAGCTGGCTTCGGACCTGATCGTGGGGCCGGTCGCGGTGCGGCTCTTCTTCCGCGGCACCCAGATCAAGCCCGACATGGTCGGGCCGATGGTGGATATGGCGCTCGACGGGATCCGCAGACGGGCGCCCGCGAAGGGGAGCCGCTGATGGCCCGCTACGCCTACGAGCGACTCGGCAACGACAGCGCGGCGCTGCTCGCGTACGAGACCTCGCGGCAGTACGCGCACACGAGCGTGGTCGCGGTCTTCGAGGCCGGACCGCTCGGGCGGGCCGACGGCGGCGTCGAGTACGCGGCGATCCGCTCCGCGATCGAATCGAAGCTCGCCGAGCTGCCGCACTACCGGCGCAAGCTGCGCCGGGTCCCGATCGAGAAGCATCCCGTCTGGGTGGACGACCACGAGTTCAACCTCGACTACCACCTGCGCCACACCAGCCTGCCGCGCCCGGGCGGCCTGGCGGAGCTGCGCCAGGTGGCCGCGCGCGTCCAGTCGCAGCGCCTCGACCGGGCGCGCCCGCTCTGGGAGTGCTGGGTGCTCGAGGGCCTCGAGGCCGGACGCTTCGCGCTGCTCGTGAAGACGCACCTCGCGATGGCCGAGGCCGGC
>Ga0307410_10000490_pt1 | contig 16059 bp, 15 predicted proteins | sample 322Ometagenome_3_FD_203707 | JGI IMG/M metagenome (GOLD analysis project Ga0307410, IMG submission 203707) | Maize rhizosphere microbial communities from greenhouse at UC Davis, California, United States - 322HYB-O-3 | ecosystem: Host-associated > Plants > Roots > Rhizosphere > Soil | place... | reverse complement strand
CATGGTCTCCTGATACTGGTGTGGGCGCTCCCCTAGACCGGGCGAACCGCCAATCCTAGATGCTGGCAGCTATGGCCGAGCATATCGGTGAACTTTCGGAACGGATGCGCGACATCTTCGGGCGCGTTGTCGAGGCCTATCTCGACCGCGGGCTGCCGGTCGGCTCGAAGGCGCTGACGGCTAGCATCAACCTGTCGCCGGCCTCGATCCGCGGGGTGATGCAGGAGTTGGAGGAGAGAGGCCTTCTGACGCACCCGCACACCTCAGCGGGTCGGATCCCGACGGAGACCGGCCTCAGGCTCTTCGTGGACGGCATCATGCAGGTTGCGGCGCCGGATCCCCGGGAGCGGCGGGAGATTGAACGCCAGATCGTTCGGGATCAGCCGATCGAAGATGCGCTGGCGGCGGCCTCTGCGGCACTGTCGGGGCTTTCGCAGGCTGCGGGCGTCGTCCTCGCGCCGAAGCAGGAAGTCCGTCTCAAGCAGCTCAACTTCGTGCCTCTAAGCGAAACGCGCGCGCTCGCCGTGCTCGTGGGCGCGGACGGGGGCGTGGAAAATCGCGTCATTTCGCTCGACGGAATGACGACGCCAGAAGCGCTCATCGAGGTCGCCAATTTCATCAATTCACGCCTCTCCGGCCTCACGTTGACCGAAGCGCAGGCGCGGCTTCTCGCCGAGATTCGCGATCATCGCGAGGCTCTCGACCGGGCAGCGGCGCAGCTCGTTGCCTCGGGTCTGGCGGCGTGGACGGAGGATCATGCGCACCGGCCGGTGCTCATCGTGCGCGGCCAGGCAAACCTCATCGACGAAAGCGCTGCGGCCGACCTTGAGCGAGTGCGCAGCCTCCTCGAAGAGCTCGAAGACCGGCAGGAAATCGCCCGCCTGCTCGGCGAGGCTCGCGATGCGCCCGGATGCCGCATCTTCATCGGCAGCGAGAACAGGATGTTCGCGCTATCCGGCTCTTCCGTCATCGCTGCGCCCTACCGCGGGAGCCAGGGAGACGTGGTCGGCGTTGTGGGGGTGATCGGGCCCACGCGCTTGAACTACGCCCGGGTCATCCCAATGGTAGACTTCACGGCCAAGGCCCTTACGAGATTGATGGCATGATCGAGAAGGAAGACGAATTGCACGAGGAAGCGGAGGACATCCGCCGCGAAACCGCTGAGGCTTCGCCCGAAGTTGCCGAGCACGACCGCGTCGCGGACCTCGAACGGCAGCTGGAGGAAGCGAACAGCAAGGCGCTCTACGCGGCCGCCGAGATCCAGAACGTCCGGCGCCGTCTGGAGACGGAGAAGACCCAGGCCGCGAACTATGCGACGACACAGTTCGCGCGCGACATGCTGGCGATCAAGGACCACCTCGAGCGTGCGCTGGACGCGGTCAACGAGGAGCTTCGCGGTGACAAGGTCGCGAGCAACTTCCTTGCCGGCATCGAATCCACCTCCCGCGAGCTGGATCAGGTATTCACCCGCCATGGCATCACGCGCATCGACGCGATGGGCGCGGCGCTCGACCCGCATAAGCACCAGGCGATGATGGAAGTGCCGACTGATGAGGCGGAGCCGGGCACGATCGTCCAGGAAATGCAGGCGGGCTACATGCTCAAGGACCGGCTTCTCAGGCCCGCACTCGTCGGAGTGGCCCGCAAGCCTGACTAGTGGACTTCGCGGTGCTGGCTTTCGCCCTTCGTGGCGAGGCCGAACCGCGGCTCTTCCTTGACCGCGCCGAACAGGCGAGCGGCGGCGTAGCGGCCGACCTCCGGCCCATGCTTGAAGCCGTGGCCTGAACCGCCGCCGAGGAGCAGGACGTTGGGCATTGACGGATGTATGTCGATCAGGAAGTCCCCGTTGGAGCTGTTCTCGTACTGGCATACCTCGGCGCCGATCAGCGGCGCGCCGCGCAACGCCGGGAAGCGGCGGTCACGGAAGCCGACGACCTCGTCGATGGCGGCCTGTGTCGGGAGGCGGTCCTGAGTGTCGGGGTCGACCAGGACGCCATGCTTATCGTGCGCGAACTTCACTCCGCGGTTCTCGAGGTCGGGGAAGCCGTAGAAGATGTCGCCTGCGTTGAAGTCGGCCCAACCGGGCATGCTGTTGGGAAGATAGCGACGGTCTCCGGGCGGGGTTGCGAAGTAGAAGACCTCCTGCCGCGTCGCGAAGATCTTCTTACCGAGCACGTCGGGGAAGATTTTCGGCAGCCAGGGACCGAGGGCGAAGATGAACCGGTCGCCGCTTAAGCTTTCGCCCGACTGCAGCTTGACCGAATCCAACTTGCCGCTTCCCTGCACCGGAAGAGCGGCGCCGCGCCGATACTCACCGCCTGCGCGGACGAAGCGGTCGACCAGCGTCTGCACCGATCTGCGGGCCATGAGGGCGCCGAACTTGGGTTCGAACAGACCAATTTCGATTCCGTCGAAGTCGATCATCGGGAACCGGCGCTGTAGCTGGACACGGTCCATTCGCTCGATCGGGAGGCCGAGCGCCCTGTGCACCTCGACGGCTCCCCGGAAATAATCGTCCTCATTCTCGCTAAAGAAAACCACGCCGCACGGGACGAGGATCGGGAGGCCTGAAACCGCGCTGAGCGCCTGCCACTGCGGTAGGCTGTCGGAGGCGAAGCGCGTGTAGATCGCGTCCTTGCCGTAGCCCGCCCGTGTCAGGCGGGACTCCCCGCCGGAGGACGCACGGCTGTGCGCTGCGCCCCAGGCATCGACCAGGGTGACCTTATGCCCAGCATTTTGCAGGTGATGCGCGGTCCAGGAGCCGAAGACGCCTGCGCCGACGACGACGACGTGCTCGCCGTTCTTTCCTTGTGCCATCGCCGAGCTCCCGGCCAAAACGGCTGCGCCGCCCGCCCCTTTTAGGAGCGAGCGGCGCGATACTCCGCTACTTTTGTTCACGTACCCGCGATCATCCGCGTTCCGGCGCCGGCGGCGGCGGAGGCGGCGGCGGCGGGGCAACCGGGCAAGCGTCCGTCGCCAGGATCACCGACCCGTCCGCGCAGGTCTGCGTCGCCGGAGGCGGTGCAGGGGGTGGGGGAGGCGGCGGAGGCGGCGCCGCCACTGCCTGGCGTTCACCCGAGAATTTGTACCGCACCGTCATGCCGATCGTCCTGGGCTGTCCGATATTGAAGCCCTGCCGAGCACGGCCTCCACGTTCCCGATCAAACGACAGCTTGGGATTCTCGTCGAACAGATTGTTCACGTAGAGCGCGACGCCGAGTCCGCTGTCGAAGTCGAGCCCCGCTGAGAGGTTCACCAAATTATATGAGGGAAGCTTGACCGAATCGACGACCGCGCTTTCCTCGTCAAAAGCGCCCGTAAGCGGGTCGAACCAAATTAGCCCGTTGGTACCCGCCGTGAAGACCAGCGTGCCCGGCTCCTGATCGCCCGGCTGAGTGTAGCGGTTGCCGACGTGCTGGATGCTGGCATTTACGTACCAATCGGCGTTTCCACTGAAGCGGCTGCCATAGTTTGCTGTAGCCGCGATCTGGAACTTGGGCACTGAAGGCAGGCGGTTCCCTTTGCGGATGCCGGTACGGTCCGCCAGGACCGGATCGTCGACTGTTGAATCGAACTCGGACGAGACGTAGCTGCCGGCCACCGACAGATCGAGGCCCGGGGCCGGACTGATGGCGAATTCCGCCTCGGCGCCCGTCGTGTGAGCCTTGTCGGCATTGAGGACGATGCGTGACGAACATCCACCGGCGTCTACAGTCACCTGAAGATCACTGATCTTTGTGTGGAAAACAGCTCCGTTGAAAGTGATCGGGCCCTTCGAGAATTTGACGCCTGCTTCATAATTCCAGAGCGTTTCATCGTCGTAGGAGTCGGACTGCAACGGTCCGAAGATGGCGGCATCTTCTGTAGAGCACAGCGGAATGTTCAGAGGATCGTTTATGCCACCGAGCCGGAAGCCCTTGGCGGCTTGGATATTGACGCTGAGGTTGCGGTTCGGTTCCCATGTCGCAATGACCCGGGGGCTGAAGCCATTCGAGGACGTCTTGTCCCCAATGCTCGTGAAGCCAGGCGCGAAGATTCCTCCGTTCCTGAAATCGCGTACTTCGCTGAAGTCATAGTAACGGCCGCCCGCAGTGACCTTGAACTGGCCGAAGTCGTAGCTGGCCTCGCCGAACACTGCCTTCTGCTTGATGTCATAGGGCAGGTCCGCATTGTACGGTGAATCTGCGGGGAAGCCATTGCGCGTGGCGGCTATTTGCACTGGAATGACAAGGACCGGATCCGCGCAGGACGCTGCCTCATTGACGAGAATCGTAGTCGGATCATCTGGAACGCAAATCGCGTTGAGGAACAATTGGCCGAAGGCGTCGGATCCGGGCGTCGGCAGGCGCTGGGTGTAGACGCGATCGACTTTGGAATAGAAGCCGCCGACGAGCCATTGGAAAGGCCCGTCGCCCGTCGAGGAGAGCCGAACCTCCTGCGTCCACGACTTCAGATCGGTCGTGTCGCGCAGATTTGAAGGCAGGAGCGCGCCGGGAGCAATCGCCGGGTCAGCACCGGCAAAGGAAATAAAGACCGATCCGGTCAGGGCCGATGCATCGCGTGAAACAAGGATGTCGCGGTTGATATAGCTGGTGATGGACGTGAGTTCGACCGGGCCGAAGTCATAAGACCCGGTAAGGTCGGCAATTATGGTCTTGTCCTTGAACGCCTCACGAAGCTGGAGATACTGAGTGCGCTTGCCGGGCCCGTCGGATGAGCCGACTGAGGTAAATTGATTGTAGTATAGATTATATCGCTCTTCGCGGTTGAATCCGTCCGCTTCTACCTTTTGATAAACAATTCGCGGTGTGATCCTTAATTGATCCGTCGGCTCCCACAGCAGGGAAATGCGGCCGCCGTAACGCTTGCCATCGTTCACGTTCTTGCCGCCGGCCGGCCCCAACGCGTCGATGAAGCCAGCATATTTCGTGTAATACCCAACAGCGCGGATTGCGGCGGTATCGCCAAGCGGGATGTTGATGGCACCCTTCAGGTGACCACCCAATTCGCCGTCGTGCACATGGTTTACGTTGGCTTCGACAAGGCCTTCGGTGACGCCGAGCCTGGGTTGGTTCGTGATATAGCGAAGCGTACCGCCAACGCTGCCAGATCCGAAAAGGGTTCCCTGCGGGCCACGCAATGTCTCGACCCGGTTAAGGTCGAAGAGGTCGAGATCGGGCGTGAAAAGCGAAAGCGAGATAACGCTTTCGTCGAGATAGACGCCGACCTGCTCCTTCACCCCCGGCTGGTCGCGAACGATCTGGCCGGCAGAAACGCCGCGGATCGACACCTGGCTCTGACCCGGACCCAGGTTTTGGACAGCCAGGCCAGCGACATTGCGGCTGATGTCCTCGATCGTGTTGGCATTGGCGCGTTGAATGTCCTCTTGGGTTTGCGCGTTGATTGAGAAGGGCACGTCCTGCACCGTCGTGGCGCGCTTCGTCGCCGTCACGATGATGTCGTCGCCCTGCACCGCTTCCGCAGGAGTGCTGGCCTGAGCGACCTGCTCCTGCTCGGTCTGAGCGTAGGCCGGTGTCGTGAGTGCGATTGTAGCGGTGCCGATTAGCAGGACAGCAGAGCTGCGCATGAATGCCCCCTATTTGCGTGCGTAACGGAACCGAAATATTCGAAACGACCGTAGTTGCGAAGGCAATCGGCCCCACTCGCGGAGCTTTCGCGCCGCTATGTGGCAGTGCGGTTACAGGATAGGTTTCCTAGGAAAACGGAAGAAAGTCGCTCGGAGGACACACCGGCAGCGGTCGGCCGCGGTCCGCGAGGAAGCGGTGGCGAACAATCTCTGCTTGTTGTTCAAGGCCGTAGCGCTCGAACGGCCGGCCGTCTTGGAGCTGGTATGCGTATCGGCAGAAGGGGTGGCGCATCAATGGCAGATAGAAGCGCCCTCGCGTCTGCGACTGCCAAACATGGGTCAACTCGTGAATGAAGAGCCCCTGCCGGTGCAGCGGCTCCTTCGCAAAATCATCGGACCACAGATCGGAATGCGGATGGAAGTGGATATTCCCCATCGGGGCCATGGCAACGCTCTGCGGCTGAAAGGGCCACCACTTGCGACGGACCATACGGACCTTCGAATAGTCGATCGCATCGCCGAAGACGGAGCGGGCGAGTTCGATCTCTCCGAGGGTGAGCGGCCGCGCAGTACTGTTGCGATCCATGGTTTTCGGATTGCTTCGATCCATCGGCGGTGACAAGGCGCGACTACTTGCCGGACACCGACTGCGGGGCTAGGGCAGGCCAAAATTTGAACAAACGGAGGAAGCTTCCATGAGCGAGACTGCCGGTCGGGTGAAGAAGATCGTCGTCGAACATCTCGGTGTTGAACAGGACAAGGTGACCGAGGACGCGAGCTTCATCGACGATCTGGGGGCGGACAGCCTCGACATCGTCGAACTGGTGATGGCGTTCGAAGAGGAATTCGGGGTCGAGATTCCGGACGATGCGGCCGAAAAGATCACGACGGTCCGCGACGCCATCGATTATATCGACCAGAACAAGGGCTGATCTGCCGCGGCCCCGAGCCTCGGGGCTCGGTAAGAGCTAAGACTTCGACAGGCTCAGCCCTCAAGCGGGTTTGAGCCTGTTGCATTTGGAGTGACCGCATGCGCCGTGTCGTGGTGACTGGACTGGGTCTCGTGACGCCGCTGGGCGCGGACGTCGAGACGAGCTGGAAGAACATCCTGGCGAGCAAGAGCGGCGCCGGGCCCATCACCAAGTTCGACGCGAGCGACCAGAAATGCCGCATCGCCTGCGAGGTGAAGCCGGTCGATCACGAATATGGGTTCGATCCCAACAAACGCGTCGACTTCAAGATCCAGCGGCAGGTGGACCCTTTCATCGTCTTCGGGATCGATGCGGCCGGACAGGCCATCGAGGACGCGGGCCTCACGGAAATGGACGAAGCGACCAAGTACCGCGCCGGCGTTTCTATCGGCTCCGGGATCGGTGGTCTCCCGGGCATCGAGAAGGAAAGCGTCAATCTCTTCCAGAACGGGCCAGGCCGGGTCAGCCCGCACTTCGTCCACGGACGGCTCATCAACCTCATCTCGGGTCAGGTCTCGATCAAATATGGCCTGATGGGTCCGAACCATGCTGTGGTGACGGCCTGTTCGACCGGTGCGCACTCGATCGGTGATGCCGCGCGAATGATCGCGATGGACGACGCCGACATCATGCTGGCGGGGGGCGCCGAGGCTACCATCTGTCCGATTGGTATTGCCGGTTTCGCCCAGGCCAGGGCCCTGTCGACCAATTTCAACGACCAGCCGGAAAAGGCGAGCCGTCCATACGACAAGGACCGCGACGGTTTCGTCATGGGCGAGGGCGCCGGTGTCGTCGTGCTGGAGGAATATGAGCACGCGAAGGCGCGGGGCGCCAAGATTTACGCCGAGGTCGTGGGATACGGCCTCTCGGGCGACGCCCACCACGTGACTGCGCCGCATCCGGAGGGGTCGGGCGCCTATCGCTCCATGGAGATGGCGCTCAAGAAGTCCGGGCTTCAACCAACGGACATCGATTACATCAACGCCCACGGAACTTCGACGCCGCTCGGCGACGAGCTCGAGCTTGGGGCCGTGCGCAAGCTGTTCGGTAACGCAATCGGCAGTCTGTCGATGAGCTCGACCAAGTCGGCCATCGGTCACCTGCTCGGTGGAGCGGGTGCGGTGGAGAGTATCTTCTGCATCCTCGCCCTTCGCGACCAGGTCGTCCCGCCGACTCTGAATCTCGATAATCCTAGCGAGGGAACGCAGGGCGTCGACCTCGTCCCGCACAAGGCGAAAGAGCGCACCGTCCGTGCCGTCCTGAACAACAGCTTCGGCTTCGGCGGCACGAACGCATCTCTCATCATGAAGTCGGTCAACTAGGCGCGTGCTCCGGCGGGCGGTCATCATTGCCGCCGTATTGGGCTTCCTCGTCGGAGCCGGGGGTTTCTGGCTGCTGTGGCTGGGCCCAGGGCCGAAGGCGGGGCCGCACACGATCGTGGTTCAGGAAGGCGCGACCCTCCGCACCGTCGCCGCGCAGCTCGAGAAGGCGGGTGCGATACCGGGCACCGCAAGCAGCTACCGGGCGATGGCGCGCCTGTTCGCCTCGGGCGATCCCATCCAGACCGGCGAATTCGAAATTCCGAAAGGGATGGGCGGGTCGGCAATCCTGGACCTTCTGCAGCACGGGCGGCCTGTCCAGCGGCTGATTACAGTCACCGAAGGGATGCCGTCGATCCTTGTCGAGGAGCGGCTTGCCGCGAACAAGCTGCTCACCGGACCGACACCGGCAATCGCCGAGGGGTCCGTTTTGCCGGACAGCTATAGCTTCGAGCGCGGCGAGGCCCGCGCTGCCGTCGTCAGGCGGATGCAGACCGCGATGACGAAGACGCTCGACCAGCTTCTCTCCAAGAACAGAGGAAATTGTCCCGTCGCGTCGCGTCAGGATATCGTCACCCTAGCGTCCATCGTCGAGAAGGAGACCGGAAAGCCTTCCGAACGGCCGATGGTTGCCGGCGTTTACTGCAATCGCCTGCGGATCGGCATGAAGCTGGATGCCGATCCGACGGTCATCTACCCGATCACCAAGGGGAAACCGTTGGGCCGCCGGATCAAGCGATCGGAGCTTAACGCCGTCACCGGATATAACACCTATCGCGAGCCGGGCCTTCCGCAGGGACCCATCGCAAATCCGGGCAAGGAAAGCATTGCCGCGGTTCTCAATCCGGCGCCGACGACGGCGCTATACTTCGTTGCCGATGGCTCAGGCGGCCATGTGTTCGCCGACACGCTTGAGCAGCACGAGGCGAACAGGAAGCGCTGGTACGAGATTCGCCGCCAGCGAGGAGAGATGTAGCTCAGCCGAGAGCTTCTGAACGGACGTAGCCGACCACGCGGTCGCGCCCCGCATACCCCCAAGCCCAGCCCAAAGTGTCGTCCAGCATGCTGAACGGATCGCCCGGCTCCATTTCCGCGAGCTCCTCTGACTCGTCGGACGGGCCGGCGCGCAAGGGAGAGTTGATCACGGCCTCCTTGCCGATGGGCTCCGCATAATGCGAAGCAATCACTCGACCGGCCAATGCGGCATCGGCGAGGTCGGGCCGGTAGGCATGAAATCTCGGATCGGGCAGGCTGGATGGCCCGGTTAGCCCATATTCCTCAACTCTGGTGCGCGAAGGCGGGCTGCTGGCCGATGACGGGTCGGTGAGACGCGACGCGGTCGCTCTCGCGGAGGTTTCGTTTGAACCCTTCAAGGAAATCGGCCCCACTGCTCGTACGGACGACGAACACGTTGCGTCGGTCGTCCTGGTCTCTCTCGCGGCGCAGATAGCCGAGCGCTCCAAGGGTGTTCAAGGCGCGCGTAACGACGGGCTTGGAGACTCCGAGCACTTTCGCCAGCCCACGGACGGTGTGGGGGCCCGGAGTAAGGTAAACCATCATCAGTAGCGCCATCTGGCGGTTCGTCAGGTCAGGCTCGCCCGATCGCACGTATGCGATTAACGCCCGCATCCAGCCTGACAGCGATTCGTCGCCCATTGCGGCACTCTCTCCCGTCGACGCGTGACCGCGGAGTAAACCGGCAAGAGGCCGAAATGTTGCAGTCGGACGGATGAAGAACCGCGGAAAGTTTATACTGAAGCCGGTCGATCATATCTTCAGGACGACTGATATCGTGCTGTTATTGCGGCAAAAGATGCCCTCAAGCCGAGGGCATCGCCACCTTTTGGCCGTCCCGGTTTGGCCGCATCCCGCCAGGCGTAAGTATCGAAATGAGCCCAAGGAGTGTCCTTCGGAACGAAACGCTTGAGGAACATCGCCGCGACCACCGCACCTGCCATCGGTGTGCCCGAAGCGTTCGCGAGATCGGCGATGTCGCTCTTGAGCATTTCGTCATAGGCATCCCAGAGAGGCATACGCCAAACGGAATCGGCAACGGCGCTCCCCGAACTCACCAGCTCCTCGGCGAGCCCGTCGTCGCTGGCGAACAACGCGGGCAGGTCCGGGCCGAGCGCCACGCGCGCCGCGCCGGTTAGAGTCGCGAAGTCGATTATCAGTTGCGGCTCCGTTTCGGCTGCCTTCGCGAGCGCATCGGCCAGGATCAGCCGTCCTTCCGCGTCGGTATTGTCGATCTCGACCTGAAGGCCCTGGCGTGACTTGACGATGTCGCCAGGTCGGATGGCGGTGCCCGAAACCGAGTTCTCAACGGCCGGGATCAGCAGGTGCAGGCGAACGGGGAGCCGCTCGCGCGCGATGAGCGAAGCCAGCGCGAGGGCATGCGCCGCACCACCCATGTCCTTCTTCATCAGCCGCATCCCGCTCGCGGGCTTGATGTCGAGGCCGCCGCTGTCGAAGCAGACACCCTTTCCGACGATTGCGACGCGGGGATGTTCGGGATTTCCCCATTCCACTTCGATCAATCGAGGCGCCCGCTCCTTCGCGGCCGCGGCCCCGACGGCCGCAATCAACGGATATCCGGTCGAGAGATCATCGCCGGATGTGACACGCACCTGTCCGCCGAAGCGCTCGGCCTCGATGCGGACTGCGCTCTCCAGTTCCGCCGGCCCGAGGTCCATCGCGGGCGTATTGACGAGCTCGCGAACCAGGACGGTTGCCTCTGCCAGCCGGACCGTGCCGTCGATCTTCGCCGGCTCACCCGTCATGAGCACGCGCGACCCACGCTCCTCATCGTCGGGTTTGCGGTAGGTCTCGAAGCGATGCTGGGCCAGTAGCCAGCCGAGCGCGGATTCTCGAGGCTCACCTGCCGCGAGCTTGTAGGTTCCTTCGGGCAGGCTCTCGCCGAGCTTTGCCAGGCACCAGGGCGAAAGGGACTTTGCATCCGCGACGGCGCTCACGACCTCGAAATCGTCCCCGCGAGGCAGGAGGACGAACGAGAACCCCTTCTTGCCGTCGAAGCCATGCGCCTTGAGAAGGACCCGGTCTTCCGCCGGACGCGACTTTGCCCAATCTTCGAAGGTTTCCTTGTCGACGAGGTGAACGGGACGCGCCTTCTGTCCGCGATCCGCGACCAGGAGCTTGGAAAAGTCGGTCATTGTCCGCCCTTAGCGAATGGGCAGGTCAGGCGCTATTCGCCTGGCCTGACCAGGAACTGCTCGATTCGACCGTTCGGTCCCGGCTCGTAGAAGGTTGAAAGATCGAGGGTCCGGCCCAGGTATTTGATCGTATAGCCCTGGATCACGTAGCCGCCGCGAAGCACGGGCTTGCCGTCAGGCTCGAACGCGGTGGGCTCGCCCAAAGGCGAGAGGCTCGACTGATAGTCCGCGATGGCCTGGGGCGTGAAATAATAGTTCGCGTTTTCCGTCAGCAGGGCGCGATCGAGCTTGCCTGCCCGAAGCTGGTCGAAGACGGTGCGCGCGCGCGCGGCCTGGACTGCCACCGTTGCGTCCGTCGCGGCGGCTGGAAGGATGATGTTCGCAAGATCGCGAGCGATCCGGCTGTAGGCGTCGCCGGACCAGCTGTTGGTCATAACGACGATCGCCGCTTTATCCGCTGGATACACCTGGTTGGTCGATAGGAAGCCGACGGACTCACCGCCGTGGGAGATCCGCCAGCGACCGTTCGATGTGCCGGCATAGACCCCGAGCCCGTAACCGCTGTCCTTGCCGTCGTTGAGCTTGACGGTCTTTTCCTGCTCCTCCCAGTCGTCCGCCGGCAGGACGGAGCGATTGATTCGAGCGACGTCCCATTTCGCGAGGTCCTCGGCGGTCATCGATAACTCACCGGCAGCCCAGAGCCAGCCAGCCGCCGGCGGAGTGACTGGCCGGACCGGCCCGAGCGCAAAGCGGCCATAGCCATGGGGGAAGGCAGGGCCGTTCGTGTCGTCGAGGTTGTGCACGCTCTTTATCCCGAGCGGATCGAAGATCTTGCGCTTGAGATATTTGAGCAGCGGTTCGCCACTCGCTTTCTCGGCGATCATTCCCGCTACGACATAGCCGGTGTTCGAATATTGCCATTGGTCGCCGGGCTGGAAGTCGAGCGGCTTCTTTGCCCACCGGTCGACGATGTCCTGCGGCTTCGCAGGATGCGACATGGCAGAGAAGCTGTAATCCTGCGGCCAGAAGTCCTGCAGGCCGGAGGTATGGCTGAGCAATTGGCGAATGGTGATCCGGTCGCCGCCGCTGATGCCGGGGAGCCACTTCGAAACCGTGTCGTTCAGCGATAGCTTGCCCTCATCTTCAAGCAGGAGAAGCGCCATGGCGGTGAACTGCTTCGAGTTGGACGCGATCTGGTAAGGAAGATCGGGCTTCGCATCGAGCGTCTCGGACGCTTTGCCATAGGCCTTGGTGAGGACGATCTTCCCGTCGCGGACGACGGCGATGGAGGCGGACGGCACCGACGTGTCGGTGAGCGCCTTGCTCACGGCTCGATCGATTTGCACGATCTCGGCAGCGGTCAGCGGCTGGGCGGTTACGGGGACGGCGACAAGCGCAAGCAGCGCGAAGGCATATCGGATCATGCTGCTAACCTAGCTGCTGCCGGCGGCCTGTCGAGGGCCGCAATGCACCTTCCCAGGACAGCGTCGCACCACTAGAGTCCCGCCAGGACACTCGGAGGGGAACGAGATGGCCACTCTCGCTCAAGCACCGGTTTCGCCGCCCATCGGCGACGAACGTTTCTTCATGCGCGCCGCCATCGTCATGACGGCCACAATCGTCTGCGGGTTCGGTTTTCAATATTTGATGGGACGCTCGACGTTCGCGTCGCCGGTCCGTGTCCACCTCCACGCCTTTTTCTTCATGGGCTGGGTGGGGATCTATCTGCTTCAGAACATCCTTGTCGCGACCGATCGCATTCACTGGCACAGGCGCCTCGGCTGGCTCGCCACCGCCTGGGTCGTTCCGATGGTCGTCATGGGCTGCGTCGTCACTGCCGCGATGGTGCGGAACGGCACCGTCCCCTTTTTTTTCAGGCCGTTGCAATTCCTGATCTTCGATCCGTTGACCGTTTTCACCTTCGCCGGTCTGACATGGGCCGCAGTCATCCTTCGCCGAAGGACGGAGTGGCATCGACGGTTGCATTTCACCGCAATGTCCATGCTTCTCGCTCCGGCCTTCGGAAGGCTTCTGCCGTTGCCTCTGCTGCAGCCATGGGGGTGGGAGGCGTCCTACGCCGCGTCGATGCTGTTCCCGATCGCCGCCGCCTGGGCTGACATAGGGCGGAGCGGACGGATTCATCCGGCCTGGCGCTGGGGCTTTGCTGTCCTGATTGGAGCGTTCGTCCTGATTGAGGCGATCACCTACAGCTCGCTCGGTTTGTGGATTTACGATGCGGTCACAGCAGGGTCGCCGGGAGCAAGTGTGCAACCGCTGGACTTCCGGCCGCCACCAGCGGGGCCGCTGATCACCGGACGATAAGGGTTACTCGCCGAGCGGAACGCCGAAGAGGTCGTGCTCGTCGCTATCCTCGATTTTCGCCCGAACGAGGTCTCCGGGTGACAGATGACCTGCATCGCGAAGGTGAACCTCGCCGTCGATTTCCGGAGCGTCGGCCCTCGAGCGACCAGTCGCGCCGATACCGTGATGATGCTCGGCATGCGGAGCGTCGAAATGCCCGCGGTCCGGTCCCTCCGTAGAAGGAAAGGCGTCGTCGACGCGGTCGACCAATACCTCTATCGTCTTGCCGACCTTAGCCGCGAGCCTTTCGGCCGAGATGCGCGCTGAAAGCTTCATTACCCGATCGTAGCGCTCCTGCTTCAGTTCTTCCGGAACGGGATCGGGCAAAGCGTTGGCGGCGGCGCCGGACACCGGTTCGAACTTGAACGCTCCTACGCGGTCGAGTTGCGCCTCCTCGAGCCAGTTGAGCAGGTATTGGAAGTCCTCCTCCGTTTCGCCGGGGAAGCCGACGACGAAGGACGAGCGTACTGCCATGTCCGGCACGATCGAGCGCCAGTTCCTCAGCCGTTCGAGCACCTTCGCATCGTTGGCCGGCCGCTTCATCGCGCGAAGCACCCTCGGACTGGCGTGCTGGAACGGAATGTCGAGGTACGGCAGCACCAGACCCTCGGCCATCAGCGGGATGACCTGGTCCACGTGCGGGTAGGGGTAGACGTAGTGCAGCCGAACCCAGGCGCCGAGCTTGCCCAGCTCCCGCGACAGGTCGGTCATGTGAGCTCGAACCTCTTCGCCTTTCCACAAGCGCGGCTGGTGGCGGATATCGACCCCGTAGGCCGACGTATCCTGGCTGATGACGAGCAATTCCTTCGTGCCTGCCTCGACCAGCTTCTCCGCCTCGCGAAGGATGGCGTCCGGGCGGCGGCTGACGAGGTCGCCACGGATGCTCGGGATGATGCAAAAGCTGCAGCGGTGATTGCAGCCCTCGGAGATCTTCAGATAGCTGTAGTGCCGCGGCGTGAGCTTCAGGCCCGCTTCCGGCACGAGGTCGACGTAAGGGGAAATCGCTGCGGGCGCCGCGTCGTGGACCGCCGAGACGACTTCCTCATACTGCTGAGGACCCGTAACAGCGAGCACATCCGGAAAGCGCGCCCGGATCACGTCCGCTTCCTTGCCCATGCAGCCGGTGACGACGACCCGGCCGTTCTCGGCGATGGCCTCGCCAATCGCCTCCAGGCTCTCTTCCTTGGCGGAATCGAGGAAGCCGCAGGTGTTCACCAGCACCACGTCCGCGCCCGCATAATCGGGGGACATCTGATATCCGTCGGCGCGCAGCTTGGTGATGATCCGCTCGCTGTCTACCAATGCCTTGGGACAGCCGAGCGACACCAGGCCCACGCGAGGGGGTCGAGGCAGAGTTGTAGTGTTCATCGGAAGGGCGCGCCCAATATAGCAAGTTTCAGGCGAAAACTAGGCGGTTAGCTGATCCTGGGCTGCAACCCTAAGGCCGGTGAGCTTCGCCGTGTTCATGATGCGCGCGAATTCGAAGCCGAGCGTTGCGACGTGGGCCCTCTGAACGTCTTCGGCACGGATCGTCCCGCCCTCGCCATCGGGAAGGTCGAAACAATCGCTGGCGTCGGGAACGAGGATCATGTCCCAGCCCATGTTCGATCCGGTGCGAACGGTGGTCGAAACGCACATGTCCGTCGAGATTCCGAAGACCACAACATGCTTCGCGCCGAGCCGCTTAAGGCGAAGGTCCAGGTCGGTGCCGATGAAGGCCGAATTGACGCTCTTGGTGACGAGAGGCTCGCCATCGAGGGGCTCGAACCCCGGCCGGAAAGCGTTTCCGGGCGTGCCCGGAGCCAGCGTTGATCCTGGCTGAACCGAGTCATGGCGAACGTGGATGATCGGCCGTCCGGCGGCTCGCCAAACTTCGAGCAACGCCAAGCCGTTCGCGTCCACCTTGTCGTTCCAACGGCGAGGCCAGGGCGCCGCGTCGAACGCCTGCTGCATGTCGATGGGCAGAAGGACGGCGCAGTCGAGGTCGATTGTCATGGCGTCCTGATAACCGAGCTCGTACGTGGTGGCCCACAAAAACAACGGCGCTGTCCATAAGGCCACTGCCAACCTGTTCAGTTTAGACACACACCGGACATGCTTCTATGGCGCGCCTGGCAATGGCCATAAGTGGCGTCTACGAGCCCCGGCCCACCTTCAGGAGTAAAACATGCGCATCGCGATGATCGGCACCGGTTACGTCGGACTCGTGTCCGGCGCCTGCTTCGCCGACTTCGGCCATGACGTCATCTGCATCGACAAGGACGCAGGCAAGATCGACAACCTCAAGAACGGCATCATGCCGATCTGGGAGCCCGGTCTTGAAGCGCTCGTGAAAGCGAACGTCGAGCGGGGCCGCCTCAGTTTCACGACCAAACTGCCTGAAGGCGTGGATGGAGCCGAAGCGATCTTCATTGCCGTCGGAACCCCTGCGCGGCGCGGCGATGGCCACGCAGACCTGACCTACGTGTTCGACGCGGTGCGCGAGCTTGCCCACGCCATGAAGGGTCCGGCGGTGGTCGTGACCAAGTCGACCGTTCCCGTCGGCACGGGCGACAAGATCACCGAGCTTCTCAAAAAAGAAGGCGCACCCGCCGGGACGAGCGTTGCCTCCAACCCTGAATTTCTCCGCGAAGGTGCCGCGATCGCCGACT
>Ga0307410_10000489_pt1 | contig 16061 bp, 14 predicted proteins | sample 322Ometagenome_3_FD_203707 | JGI IMG/M metagenome (GOLD analysis project Ga0307410, IMG submission 203707) | Maize rhizosphere microbial communities from greenhouse at UC Davis, California, United States - 322HYB-O-3 | ecosystem: Host-associated > Plants > Roots > Rhizosphere > Soil | place... | reverse complement strand
AGATCGCGATCTACGGCCAAATCCTTTCCGAGGAGAAGCCGTTGTACTTTTTACCCGCCTAACCGACGGCCTTTGCCGAAAGTTCCTTGCCCGGCTTGAACCTGATGGTCTTGCCGGCGGGGATCGGGACCTCTTTGCCCGTTCGCGGATTGCGCCCGACGCCGCGTTTGCGCGGTTTGACGACGAACACGCCGAACCCGCGAAGCTCGATCCGCTTGCCGCGTGCGAGGGCCTCCTTCATTGCGTTAAAGAGCGAGTCGACGACCTGCTCAGCTTTCTGTTTCGGAACGCCCGTTTTGTCGGCGACCTGGTTGACAATATCTAACTTGATCATCTTCTCCTCCTTTCTGTTTTCGACATCGGAGCAAAATTACTCTACCGCCAATTATAGCATTTTAACGCCCTAACTCGCTATCTGTCAAGATTTTGCGGGAAACCGGGAAAATCCGCGGCACCGGCCTAATGTATGGAGTCATACGTTCGGCCCGAAGCGGCGTCAGACGCTGCAGCAAGGACAAAAAGATGCCTTTTATGCCGGGTGCCACCGTCTACGAATGAAAGGCGAGTAAACGGGCCAGGACATCGTGCGGCGCCTCGAGGTGCGGAAAATGCCCGATGCCGGGGAGTTCTACAATGTTTTTCTGATCGGGAACGATCTCACGGAAACGTTCGACCAGGTGTTCACCCGAAATCGGATCGGATGAGCCGTTTATGAAAAGAAACGGCTGCGACATGTGCTGCAGTGGCGGCACCCAGCGTTCCCGGTACTTCTGACGCTCCCGCATGTAACGGATCAGTTTGTGGGCGATCCGCTTTCCGTCGTTGTATTTGAAAAGCGTCAGGTAGTCCTCGATCTCGCCGGCGGTCGGCTTTGTCCGCGGACCGAATATCGAAGCGAGCCCCGATGCAAAGCGGCTGTCCGGGATGAATCGGCCGAAATATCTTCCGACAGGGCTGATCAAAAGTTTTTGAGCAAGTATCGGCCGATGGGTTTCCGGGAATAAAGCGCCGTTCAGAAAACAGATCGACTCTATTCGGCAGTCCAACAAACCCTCGGCGTCGCGTGCCAGCAATTCCTGGGTGATCGTGTTGCCGTAGTCGTGGGCGAAAATGTGAAAACGGTCAACGTTCAAATGCCACAGCAACGCCTGGATCAGATCCGCCTGGGCGAACGTGGTGTAATCGAACTCGTACGGCTTGGCGGAAAAACCATACCCGATCATGTCAGCCGCGACAACGCGAAAGCGGCCCGAAAGCGCGTCCCAAATTTTCCTGAAGTCGAACGACGACGTCGGGAAACCGTGCATGCACAGCAGCGCATCGCCAATGCGTGAGCTTTGACGGTAAAAGGTGCGGTGACCGGCGTGTTCGAAGTAAGCCCCGCTTTCCTTCCAATCTGTCAGGCTCTCATTAGGCATTGTTCCAAAGCTTCGGTCAAAAGTGTTAAAATCCTAACACGCATTAACTAGGTTCAGTCGGGCCGGGGGGAAAATTCTATGAGATGGGGCGACCTAAGGCAAAGTTCGAATGTTGAGGACCGCCGCGGAATGGGCGGTCGCGGGATCGCGCTGGGCGGCGGCGGCCTTGGGGCCATTATCCTGGCGGTGATCGCGTGCCTGATGGGGGCCGACCCAGCCCAGATACTCGAAGGATTGACAGGCGGTGCTCCGCCGCAGACCCAGCAGCAGCAGCCTGCCAACAGGGCCGCCAACAGCGCCCCGGACGAGAACCGGCAGTTCGTCGGGGCGATCATGGGCAGCCTCGAGGACACCTGGCGCCGGGTGCTGCCGCAGCAGTCTCGCGTCCGATACCAGGACCCCCAGCTCGTACTCTTCACCGGACAAGTTTCCTCTGCCTGCGGGTATGGGGACGCCGCCGTAGGGCCGTTTTACTGCCCCGGCGATAACAAGCTCTACCTCGATTTCTCTTTCTTCAACGAGCTCCGCCGTGAATTCAAGGCTCCGGGCGATTTCGCTCAGGCGTATGTCATCGCTCACGAGTTCGGCCACCACATCCAGAATCTCACCGGCGTGATGGGCCGCGTGCAGCGACAGGGGCAGAATAATGCGTTATCTGTTGCGCTGGAACTGCAAGCCGATTGCTACGCAGGCATATGGGCAAAGAGCACGCAAGACAGGCTTGAGCCGGGCGATATCGAAGAAGCTCTCCGAGCCGCTTCAGCCGTCGGCGACGACAATATCCAGAGACGCACGCAAGGCTTCGTCGTCCCCGATTCGTTCACGCACGGCTCCGCCGCACAGCGCCAGAAAGCCTTCGCAATCGGCATGCAAAGCGGCGATATGAGGCAGTGCGAGGCGTTCAGGTAGTGGGCGTGAACGGCCGGCCGTAAAGTTCCTGATACGCCCAGCCGAGGACGCGGGCTTCGGCCGTGAATAAGGTTTCCAGCCAGCAGCTAGACAGGTAGAGTCGCTTTTCCGCGTTGGTGGCGAGCTTCGCGGCTTTCTCAACGGCTGAGTCGGGTGAAGTTTCGTCGATCTTGTTCGCCTCGGCGATCTCCGTTTTGGTCGTTCGCGATTCGTGAAGGGCGGCGAGAACGTCGTTAAGCCACAACCCGAGCAGCGGCTCGCTCGCGTTTTCCTGCAAGGCCTGAAACACGCCAATTGCGAACCGGGCCTCAGCATTCTCGAAAGGGTACGTGGCGGCTCCCGCCGCTTCGTCGTCCGACTGTTTCCAGAGGAACAGCTCATTGGTGTGCGGGTGGCGAATGCGGGCCGTGCGCTCGTCGTGGGTGAGGAACCACTCGATGAGGTCCGCGGCCGATGAAGGGTCGATCTTTCCGTCGTTGCCGCACTTCAACGCGGGCGGCTGATTTTCTTTTTGTGCTGCTTCAGTCATTGCTTTACGGAAATTCTACAACAACCGTCCGCATTAATTCAGAACGCGCGAATTCAAAAATGCGGAAGCCCGCACGTTAGTAAGGGCCTAATGCTCAACGTGTCGATTACGCCCTTACTAACGTGCGGGCTTCTTCATTGGGCCTTTACCCGGGAAATCAAATCTTTGACAAAAAATGCGCCTCTGCCTGATACTTATTCGCGGAGAAAGCAAATTCCTATGGCAACTCAATACAAACCCTGTCCCGGCTGCGGGACCCAGAACCCGGGCATCAATGTTCGCTGCACAAACTGCGGAACGATCCTGCCCCCCAGCCCGATGCCGATGCAGCACGTACCGCGCCCCGCCGGCGCTGCACCGGCCGGTGCCGAGAAAAAGATCGCCGCCGGAATTTGCGGCATCGTGCTAGGCGGGCTGGGCGTTCACAAATTTATTCTTGGCTACAACCAGGAAGGGATCATCCTGCTCTCCGTATACCTCGTTTCGATTATTCTAACCTTCGTGACGTGCGGCATAGCCTTACCACTCGTCTTCGTCCCGTCCGTGATCGGTATAATTGAAGGCATAATGTACCTGACGAAATCCGACGAGGAGTTCGTCCAGACCTACATCGTAAACAAGAAACCCTGGTTCTAAGCCGTTCGTGTTCACCGGAATTATTGAAGAGCTTGGTACTATTCGGTCTGCCGTCGAGACCAGCGGTGGCTCGCGCGTTAAGATCGAAGCGACGGTTACGGTGGCCGGGACCGTTGACGGAGATTCCATCGCCGTCAACGGTGTGTGCCTGACGGCCCTGGAGGTTGCCGCTGGTGGATTTTTGGCCGACGTTTCGCAGGAAACGTTGGACCGCACCACGCTCGGACGCCTCGCACCGGGATCCCGGGTCAACCTCGAACGGGCCGTTACGCCTTCGACCCGTCTCGGCGGCCACATCGTGCAAGGGCATGTGGACGGCCGCGGCCGGTTCATATCCGCCGAGCGCTCAGGTGATTTCTGGACGGTGAAGATCGGCTTCCCTCCCGAGCTGGCCCGCTACTTCGTCTACAAAGGCTCCGTCTCGGTCGAGGGCATCAGCCTCACCATCGCAAAGCTAAACGACGCCGACTTCGACATCGCCGTCATCCCCAAAACGTGGGAACTGACCAATCTCTCGACCCTCCGCCCCGGCGATGAGGTGAACCTTGAAGCCGACATAATCGCAAAATACGTCGAGCGTATAATGTCCGCGGGCACCACGGGTCAACCTGTCACAATTGATATGCTCAGGGAGAAAGGGTTTGCCTGAAATGGAGAGCGAACGAACATCAGACGCATTGCGCACAAGGTTTCGACGCTAAATGAGAAACGGCCGCCTTTCCAGACAGCCGTTCCCGTTGTTCTTATTTCCAAAGCACCTACGTCGCAATCCTCAGCGTGAAAAACGCAATGTAGATCGTCGCCGACAAGGCAGCAACGGAGGCTCCGAAAGTAAAGGTCGTGAGCCGCGTGAATCGTGCCAGGCGTTCCCGGTGAGCTTTGTTGAGCAGTCCGGCATAATAGCCAATCTTCTCGCTCGAAAGCATCACCAGGACGCCGATGACAAGGTTGTAGACGACGAAGTACGCGCCCATGTCGATGGTTCTCATGTTCCTTTACTTCGGCCCTCCGGCGAGTTTGCCGATGAGCGAGAAGAGCGGAAGGTACATCGAGATGACGATGGAACCGATCGTTACGCCGAGGAAGGCGATCAGCACCGGCTCGATCATCGCCAGAAGGTCGGCGATGGCAGTGTCCACCTCTTCTTCGTAAAAATCGGCGATCTTGCCGAGCATCGCGTCAAGGGCGCCGGTCTGTTCGCCGACCCCGATCATCTGCGAAACCATGTGCGGGAAAACGTTCGTGGCCTTCAACGGTTCGACAAAGTTCTCACCGCGTTCCACGCCGGCACGAACTTTGACGATCGCGTCCTCGATGACGACGTTGCCGGCTGTCTTCGCCGTGATGTCCAGCGACTGCAGGATAGGCACACCCGACGAAAGCAGGGTCGAAAGGATTCTGGAAAATCGTGCAACGGCGATCTTGCGAAGGATGCTGCCGAAGATCGGCAGCTTCAGTAGGACCGTGTCGATCTGCCAACGTCCTTTTTCGGTCTTGTAATAATAACTTGTGGCGACGGCCGTTCCTATGATCGACGCGAGCAGTCCCAGACCGCCCCAGCCCGCCAAAAATCCGCTTATCCCCATCACTATCCTTGTCGGAAGCGGGAGGAGCTCGCCGGGCCCCAGCAGGCCGATGAAGATCTGCTCGAACTGAGGGATCACCACGACCATGATCACCGCGATAGCCGCGATCGCCACGACGATCACCGCCGCCGGATAGATTGAAGCCGAAACGATGCTTCGTTTCAGTTTCACGACCTTTTCGATCAAGGTTGCCAAACGCTGCAGGATGAGATCGAGCACACCGCCCGTTTCGCCCGCTTCGACCATGTGCGAGTAAAGCGAATCGAACACTTTCGGGTGCTTTTCCAATGCCTGGAAAAGCGTCGCCCCTTCTTCCACATTCTGACGCACCTGCCGCAGCACGTCTTTGAAGAACGCATTCTGCTGCTGCTCCGCCAAGATGTCCAGGCACTGCACCAGCGGAAGACCGGCGTCGATCATCACCGAAAACTGCCGCGTGAACACGGCCAGTTCCTTTGCACCGACCTTTTTGCGCCGGCCGACTTTCGGGATCGAAACGACGTTGCCCTTTTCGGACGCCTGCGTCATCACGATCTGCTCGCGGCGTAACAGGGCCCTCAGTTCGTTCTGGCTCGCGGCATCGCGTTCGCCCGCGACCAGTTCGTTCAGCCGATTTCGTCCTTTGAATGCGTATGTTGGCATTATTTCAAGCTCCTAAAAGGATTTTCACCACAGAGACACAGAGGCGCAGAGTATTCAAGATCGGTTCGAGACTTTCCATCAACAGTTTTGTAAAAATGGTTCTCACTTTCTTTTCTCTGTGCCGCTGCGGTTAAGTTTCTACGTCAGCGTGCGCCGGGGCGTGAGCCGACCGGGCGTCCCTGAGCGTAAGGGCTGGCGTGGCCCGTCTTCGGACCGCCGGTCCCGTACGATTGGTTGAGTCCGGATCCGCGGTCGATCAGCTCCTTCAGCTCGTCGGCGTTCGACGATCTTTGGATGGCCGTGTCCAGCGTTATCAGCTTTTTGTGATAAAGCGAGGCGAGGGCCTGGTTGAACGTCTGCATCCCGAACTTATCCTGGCCGGTCTGCATCATCGAATAGATCTGGTGGATCTTGTCCTCGCGGATGAGGTTGCGGATAGCGGCGTTGGGGATCAGGATCTCGAGGGCCATCGCGCGGCCGTCGCCAGTCGACTTCGGCAGCAGGGCCTGACACATGATCCCCTCAAGCACGAGGGAGAGCTGCGTTCGAACCTGCGCCTGCTGGGCCGACGGGAAAACGTCGATGATACGGTTGATGGTCGAGTAAGCCGAATTGGTGTGCAGCGTCGCGAAGGTCAGGTGGCCCGTTTCGGCGATTCGCAGTGCCATCTCGATCGTCTCGAGATCGCGCATTTCGCCGACGAGCACGACGTCAGGGTCCTGGCGGAGTGCGGTCCTCAGGGCCGAACCGAACGAATGCGTATCGGCCGCGACCTCGCGCTGGTTGACGACGCAGTTCTTGTGGTTGTGGAGGAACTCGATCGGGTCCTCGATCGTCAGGATGTGCTCGTGACGGTCGACGTTGATCTTGTCCACCATCGAGGCCAGCGTCGTCGATTTACCCGAACCGGTAGGCCCGGTCACGAGTATCAGCCCGCGCGGTTTTTTGCAGAGGTCGGCGACGACCGGCGGCAAACCGAGATTCTCAAATGTCTTGATCTCGTACGGGATCGCACGGAACACCGCACCGACGGCACCTTTCTGGTTGAACAGGTTGGCACGGAAGCGGGACATCCCTTTCAAACCGAACGAGAAATCGAGTTCCAGGTTCTCTTCGAACCTGTGCTTCTGCGCATCGGTGAGAACAGAATAGGCAAGCCTTTTCGTGTCGGCCGGCGTCAGGATCCCGAACCCCGAAAGCGGCGCCAGATGGCCGTGCACGCGCACCTGCGGCGGAGAATTGGTGGTGATGTGGAGGTCGGACCCGCCGGCGTCGGTCATTTTACGAAGCAGCTCGGGCAGCGTGATCGTACTTTCGGCCGATGATTGTTGTTCCATGATTTTTAACTCGGGTGATAACTGGGGCCGCCGTGTGAGGCCCGGCGGCTCCGGTAGGGAGAGACTTGAGACTAATCTCTAACCGCCTGCAAAGGCTTTGAACGAGCCTGCAGCGAGAAGATCACCTTCTCCGATTCTTCGGCGATCCTTTCGGCCGCTTCGGTGTGCGAGTTCGTCGAGACGCTGTAGATGCGCCCGTTCGCTTCGGTGAAGTAGAACATTCGCGAGTTCACGCGGCCGCCGTTCCCCTGCGACTGTGCGACCACGACGTAAACCGACTTGCCGCCGATCTCTTTCTGGTAGTCGTTGACCACCCAGCCGTTCTCGCGGATCATGCGGTTGATCACTTCCCTTCGCAGCGACGTTGTGGAAACGCCGCCCACTGCACGGTTGCGGCCCGTGTCCACCGACTCGCCCATCGCGGGGCCGACGACCGAGATCGCCGCGGTGCCGTTGCCGCCGTCCACGCTGAACTGAAGCTCGCTTCCGGTAACCTGGCCGCGCTTCCAGCTCATCGGGGCCGGGTCGCCCGAGGGCAGAAGTGCCTGGCTCGGCTGCTCGACCGTTTTTGATTTGGCCGCCGCAGTCGCCTTTTCGGTCGCGACTCCACTCTGGCGAAGCTTTGCGAGCCTGAGCTGGCGAAGGCGAAGCGCCCGACGGCGGTAAGCCGAGGACCGTTTTCGTCGTTCCTGGGCACGGTAAAGCTGCCACCAGCGCTTCGAATACTTCTTGACGCCTTTCCAGCCTCTTTTCTTTTTCTTATAACGTTTCGACTTCTTCGGCCCTGCCTCGGCCATCTCCGTCGCCAGCGGAACTATTGTGCCGATGCCGACCAGTAAAGCTATCGATAATGCAATTGCCCTTACAACCATATTTCCTCCAATCCTAGAGAACTGTTTCCTTGACCACTTCTTCCACCGTCGTAATGCCTTGCCGAAGCTTGGCCAATCCTGAGCCGCGAAGCGTGATCATTCCGGCCTCGACCGCCCGGCGCCTAAGCTCGATGGCGCTAGCCCCGATGATGATCAGTTCGCGAAGGTCGTCGGTGATCTCCATAGTTTCATAGAGACCAACGCGGCCCTTATATCCTGTGTTGAGGCACATCTCGCAGCCGGCACCCTTGTACATCTTCAGGTCGGCGGCTTCTTCGGCCGAGAAACCGATCTCGACGAGGGCTTCCACCGGGTAGTGCACCTCTTCCTTGCAGCCCGAGCAGACGCGTCTGATGAGTCTCTGCGCCTGGATGATGTTCACCGAGGTGGCGACCAGGAACGGTTCGATGCCCATATTGACGAGACGTGAGACCGTCGAGGGCGCGTCGTTAGTGTGCAGCGTCGAGAGCACAAGGTGGCCCGTCAAGGCGGCCTTGATCGCGATCTCGGCCGTTTCAAAGTCGCGGATCTCACCGACGAGAACTATGTTCGGGTCCTGACGAAGGAAGGACCGGAGTGCGGCGGCGAAGTTGAGCCCGATCTGCTCCTTCATCTGCACCTGGTTGATCCCCTGAAGGTTGAATTCGACCGGGTCCTCGGCCGTCATGATGTTCGTTTCCGGCGTGTTCAGGCTTTGCAGCGCCGAGTAAAGCGTGTTCGTTTTACCCGAACCCGTCGGCCCGGTGACCAGCACCATCCCGTACGGATTCGCGATCGCCCGCTGGAATTTCTCAAGGCTCTCCGGCTCGAAACCGAGCTTGGACATGTCGAGCATCAGCTTCTCTTTGTCGAGGAGGCGGAGCACGACCTTTTCGCCGAAAAGTGTGGGGAGCGTCGAAACGCGGAAGTCGAGTTCACGTGACCGCTCATCGATCTTCACCTTGATCTTGATGCGCCCGTCCTGCGGCAATCTCTTTTCCGAGATGTCCAGCTTCGCCATGATCTTCAGGCGCGATATGAGCGGGTCCCTGATCTTCATCGGCGGATGCATGATGTCGTAAAGCACGCCGTCGATGCGGAAGCGGATGCGGAAGTCCTTCTCATACGGCTCGACGTGGATGTCCGACGCACCGCGGCGCAGGCTGTCCACCATCAGAATGTTGACCAGACGCACGACCGGCGCGTCCTCGCTGGCCCGGGCAAGCGTTGCGAGATCGATCTCTTCGTTCTCCTGGACAACTTCGAACGCTTCGCCTTCGTGGGTGTCGAAATCGAAATGGCTGACGTTGACATCGATGTCCTCGGCGGAGATGTTCGTTTTGGCCGAAACGGCGGTGCCGTTGCCGTTCTTAGCGTGGCCGTTCTTGCCGTTCTTGCCGCCCTTGAGCGCCGATGCTGCCCTTTCGGTCTCGATCGCCATTGCAGCGTCGAAGATGTCTATCTGGTTCGACCCGCCGTAATATTTCCCCACCGACATCTGGATCGAGGCTTCGGACGCGATCACCGGCTCTACATTAAATCCGGTCATGAACTTAATGTCGTCCATCGCGAAGACGTTTGTCGGGTCGGCCATCGCCAGCGTCAGCGTTGAACCGTTACGCGACACCGGCAGGACCATGTATTTGAGTGCGACATCCTGGGAAATGAGCTTGATCACCTCGTCTTCGATGTGGAAGAGGTCAAGGTTGATCGACGGCACGCCGTATTGGCGCGACAGGACCGCCGTGATCACGTCGTCGGAGATGATCCCGAGCTTTACGAGATTGGACCCGAGCCGGCCCCCGCTCGTCCGCTGATAATCCAGTGCCTCGCGCAGTTGCTGCGGCGTCACCAGGTTCTCACGGACAAGAATTTCCCCTAATTTTGCTGACATTGAATTTCTGGGATGCTTCCTCGATTTCGGATGAAAAACGGGCGGAAGGGATGAGGGTCTAACTGAGATGTTCAGTTTAGATGGAGATGAATAGCCACGATGTGGTCAACATCGTTCAAACAGAATAATAGATGTTTGCCAATCTGATGTCAAGGATTCTTTTTGAACGATTTGGGCGGGCTAACCGGTCAAATTGACCAGATTTCCGGCTGTCAGTTCTGCCTGGCGGCCTCTTTTTTAAGCTGCACAATGAACGACTCGAACGCGGCAGATTCGGGATGGTCGGGAAACGCTTTAAGGAATTCCTCATACACCGCGATCGCCTTTTCGGGCTTTTTCTGCTGCTCATACACGAGCCCGAGAAACTGGTATAGAACGACCGCGTCCGGAGCTCCGCCGAGCTGCTTTATGGCGGTGGAAAGGTGCTTGGCCGACTCGGCGTAATTCGCGGCCTCCCGGTCGTAATCCCCCGCGGCGCCGAACCCCTCGGCCTTTTCCTTGTATAGTATTCCGAGGCCCGCGTAGGCTTCCGGCTGGAACCCGCTCCCCTCGCGGATGGCCCGTTTGAACGACGCGATCGCCTTCGCCTCTTCGTCGACGCCTTTGAAGATCCGGCCCTCGATGGCGGAAACTTCCGCAAGGCCCGGCTTGGCCCGTCGGGCGGCGGTGATCGCTTTCTCAGCCTTGTCAACCTCGCCGGTTTCCGTATACAGACGTGCCAGCCCGATGTGCGCTTCGGCGTACCCGGGCCGCAGTTTGAGGGCCCGTTGATAGGCCTGCACGGCCTTGGCACGGTCGACTGTGGCGAATCGTTCGGCCTCCTGGAACGCAAGCTCCGCCTCGTCCGTTGTTTTCGTCAGAGAGAGCGAGATCTGTTCCGCCTGCGTCGGGACGACAGCCTTCTGCAGTTCCTTGAATCCGTCCGCCCGCACGCGAATGGTCTTTCGCGTCGGGGTAAGGTTGGTCAACTTCAGAGTGCCCGACTTCGAAGCCGTTCCGTACAAAACACCGTCGACCCAGATCTTGGCCCCCGGCTCGGTGGATATCGTCACCGAATGTCGCGAGGTGCCCGCCGGCCTACCGGCCTGGGCCGCGGCTGCTGACACCGAAACATGAAGCAGCAGCACCGCGGCTGCGATCCTGAATATGAAGGTTCTTCCGGTGAGTGCCATAGATCCGCTCCCGACAAGGCAGTTTATCCGATCCTCGTAAACTGTTCGGAAACATCGGTTTCCACGATGTTGTCTGGCACCCCGTCGTCGTCCACGTCCTCCGCGAATAACATTTTGATGAACGGCGGAGCGATCAGCGTTGTCGCGACAGCCATAAAAAGCACCGCCGCGAAGAAATGGCCGCTGATGACTCCGAGGCCCAGTCCTATCTGAGCGACTACGATCCCGACCTCGCCCCTAGGCACCATCCCGATGCCGATCTGCGCCATCTCCCGCGGCCGCATCCCCCAGGCCCCGAGCCCGCACCCGACGAATTTGGTCACGACCGCGATCGCCGTCATGATCAACGCCAGCCCGACCACGTTCAGGTCGCGGAAAACGGAAAGATCCAGCTGCATACCGATGTTCACCAAAAAGAACGGCACAAGGAATTCTGTGACCCCGCTGGTCAGGTGATGCATCGTTCGGTTATCCTCCGTGGCTTCGGACAACGCCATCCCGGCCAGAAAAGCACCAATTATCGCGGCCACCCCGACGTAAGTGGACGCGACCGACAACCCGAGGCATAGGATCAGCCCTATGTTGAAAAAGGGCCTGCTGACGCGAAGCTTTTCGATCGCCGGGACAAGCCGGATGAACACTTTCGAACCCGCCAGGGCCACGAACACGGTGAACAGTACGGCCGCCCCCGCTGTCTTTGCAAGCCCCGCGTAGCTGACACTGCCTTGCTGCCCGACCGATGACACGAGAGAAAGGATTATCAATCCCAAAATGTCGTCGATCACGGCCGCCCCGAGGATGATGCGCGACGTCTGCATGTCGAGCAGGCCCATCGAGCCCAGTACCCTTGCCGTGATGCCGACCGAGGTCGCCACCAGGGCAGCCCCGACGAACATCGCCTCGACGAACACGCCGTCCCACCAGAGGGCCAGGTAATAGCCCGCGACGAACGGAAGTATTACCCCGAGCACCGCCACGATCATCGCTCGAGTGCCGACCCGCAGAATGCTTTGCGGCTTTGTCTCGAGTCCGACCGTGAACAGGAGAAAGATCACGCCCATCTCAGCCAGCACGGTCAGCATTTCCGAAGGGGCCGCCCAGCCTAGCAGACTCGGCCCGATGACGACGCCCGCCAGTATCTCTCCGACCACCGCCGGCTGCCTCAAACGCTCAAAGATCTCCGCCATCACCTTCGCCGCGGCGAGGATCACGAACAATGTCAACAGCACACCGGCGTGGTCGACCGCCGCCGCTACAAATAAGGGCATAACCAATTCGTTCCGCTAAGTTTAGCTCCCTATTGTATCAGCCTCCACGGTGACCGCCCAGTTCGGCCCCCGGTTAGCCATTGCATTCTTTGATTTTCCGAATACCTGGATTATAATCGGTTATTCACGGCTGGGTAGCTCAGATGGTTAGAGCGTGGGATTCATAACCCCAAGGTCGGGAGTTCGATCCTCCCCCCCGCCACCAGCATTTAAGGGCGTTTGCGAATTCACGCAAACGCCCTTTCAGTTTATAGTGCGCCAAATTATGACTGCACTGAACATAAAAGTCATGAGGCGCTCCGTTGCCTCTCACTCCATCGAGCGCACCACGTGCGGGTAGTTGTCCAGCGTGAGAACGATTGAGGCGCCACCTAATCATTCCGACACTATTTTCCGGTTCAAACCTTTAAATAATAAAAGTGTCGCGGTGGTGTGCCGCAGATCTCCAGCCGGATCTGTCTATGCCCTGCGGGCTTGATTATTTTCTTAAAATGTCGCTGATCGAAGTTTCGATAGTAGCGGGGTGCCGATCTCGGTCATGAGAACGAGATCGTGGTCTCGGTAGACGGGGCCGATTCTCAACCTCGCCTCGCGCTGTGCCTGGCCCAATAAGAACAAGCCAGAAACAAATCGTAAACTATTCAGCGAAACTGTTTCTTGAAAGACATCAGTTGCAGCGGCGTCCCCAGAACCGTAAGTCGGCCGTCCGCGGGCAGCTCTGTGGACGGGAACGGACTGGCATTCGTTTGATGACCCGACTCGACAGCGAGAACGACCAGTCCCGTGAGTGCGCCGATACCGCTTTCCGATAGTGTCCTGCCTGCAAGAGAAGGCGGGACGGCAACGTTGAATATCTCCACTTCCTCACCCATGATCAGAGGCTCGCGTCCAAGAACGGCCGCCAGGATCGCTTCGGCGCCGAGTGTCGCATAGCTCAAAACAAAATCAGTGCCCGCCCGGTGTATCGCTTCGAGGTTTTTCTCATGCGTGATGCGGCTGACGATCCGAATGTCCGGATTCAGACGCCGGCAATATATCGATAGATAAACGTTAACCGCATCGTCGTTGGTCGACAGGATAACCAGTGACGCCTCAGTCAGCCCTCCGCGCATGAGAGTTTCGCGATCGGCGGCATCACCGATCGTGACGCGGTCAGCCACATGTTTCAGTCCGCCAAGCAGTTCCGGATCGCAATCGATCACGAAGACGGTGAGGCCCTTTTCTTTCAAAGCCGCGGCAGCGGAGCAGCCGACTTTTCCGCCGCCGATAACGAGAACGGATCCGGGCAACGCTTCGGTTTCATGAAGGGCCAGAAGTTCATCCAGCTTTTGAGCCTGTCCCTTCGTGCCCACGGCGACGGGGACGCTCAGTTCGGACAGTGTCATGTCGGGTGCTGCCGGAAGCAGTCTCCCCCGCTCCCAGACGCCGACGATGTTCACCCCGGCCAATTCTCTTATTTTCGTGTCGCGAAGTTTTTGCCCCTCAAATTGCGTATTGTTGACGGTGAACTCCACGACCGTCCACGCTCCAAGGTCCCTGACGATATGTGAGCGTTTTCCTCCCGCGTTGACGCGGTTTGCCAGATTTTCCCCGAGCATCTTCTTCAGCGGCAACACAGTGGTAGCACCGCTCAGTTCGAGTATGTCGATCGAATCTTCATTTTCGGCTGACGCGACGACGGTCACGTCCGGTGCAACATCGCGGATCGTAAGGGTGATGTTCGAATTGATAGTGTCGGCGGCGTTGGCGAAGATCAGCCGGGCTTCCCCCACCCGCAGACGTTCATAAGTGTCGCTGCTGTCGACATCACCCTGGACAACCGATATACCCTCGTTATGGAGCGCAACTGCGGCGGCCGAATCTGATTCGATCACGAAGTAAGGAATATCGCGGTGCTGCAGCCTTTTGATCAGGTTCGGAGCTATCGAATCGTAGCGGCAAATTATGACGTGCCCGGTCATGTTCGGCGGTGCGGAACGGGGGCACTGAATGTGGATCTGCGCCTCGATCCACGGGGCGTAAAAGAACCGTATGAATGCGAACGGCAGCATTATCAAAAGGAGGACGATGCCTGTCAATAGAACCAGAATTGTGAACGCCCGGCCGAGATCCGAATGAAAAGTAATGTCGCCGAAGCCAAGGGTGCTCATCACGGTCAGTGTCCAGTAGAGTCCGGTTATCCATGAATACTCTCGCTCTTCTCCGTAGATCATTATCACATGAAAGAGGACCGTAAAGACCGCGATCACCGCCAGGAGGAAAAATACATACTGCAATAACGCGCCGACGTTCCGTCGAAGTTGGTTCTGATTGAGAAAGTAAGATATTTGCGTGGCGAGGATCTTAATCATGTATATTCAAACGATACCCCATGTTTCAATCGCAGCCGATGACGATCTCCATCGACATTCTCTCATCCACCACTTTCTTAGCCGAATCGAGAACTACTCAACAGAAACGCCGTTCGCCCTGCGCGGATGAACGCAGTTTCAGCCGTTCCTCCCTTCGGGGGTCAGCCTGCGCGCCCTTCCCCTCCGCCTAAAAAGCGCGTCAGGAGTTCACGCGAATGCCTGTGGTTTTGCCTGTAATCGGGAGAGGGATTGCGACGGTAAATCTACCTAAAGCCACAGCGCTTCGTCCCAGCATTCGTAACGAATAAGCGATTTAATTCGAACCGGCGACTAAAATCCAATTCCACGTTGCCTTTAAACCTTGCCCCTTGTGCCTTCTCGGGAACACCGTACTAGGAGAACCCCATTTGAAGGAACGGAAATATCAAGGGGAGCTTCGGACCTTATCGGGACCGCGGGGCCGAGGTCGACCTGGATCGAGCATTGGTCGTCACGGTTAACCTTAGAAATCTTAATCTTCCGTGCGAGAGAATCGTGACTAACGATCGCAATTCGCATGTCTCCCTTGACATGGGTAGCTGCAAAGTCCATGTTCCTTTCGGCCCCAGAAATTTCTACCAGATCGTTCCCACCGGCGGATCGCAGGGCCGCGTTCAATACTTGGTGAGCAAGTTTCGGAAATTGGTCCGCCGCCAAAGATACATCAGGAAGAACAGTGTAAACCGTCCCCTTTCCGAACTTGTTTGACAGAATTGCCGCCGTGCCGTCACCGTAGGTGGCCAAGACTGATGCTCCATCGGCCGACCATGAAGGGAGATTCGTCGATGGAAAGTCGTAAGATTCGCTTTTCGTTTTCGCCAAGCTTGGACTAAAACCGATCTGCGATCGGGGGCGATCCAATTGCTTGTCACCCCCGAAAAGATCCTTTCGCTCAAAAGTTCGGCCGTAAGGAATTTGCGGGCCGAACGCGACAACTACTCCGCCCCGCTCGACGAATGCTTTGATAAGATCGCTGTCTGTCTGTTGAAACCCGGACACGTTGGCCAGGGCGAGAACCGTCCTTTCCTTGAGCAGCCGTTCCAGCACCGCTTCGTTCATGTGGATCGGGTAGTACGGGTAAACTGATTCATCCAGCCGGGGAGCGTATGGCAAAATGTCCACCGGCACGCCCAATCTACGAAATGCGTCCAAAGCCGGGAGGAAGTAATTGTTCCACCTTTCGATCACAAAATCCGAGTAAGGGATATAGAGTGCGATCGGATTTCGTTCCGCAGAGAACTCCGATGTGATCGTTTGATAGAGCTTTAAGCCCTTTTCCACCGCGGAGCGTCCTGTTTTGCCGGCATCAAAGCGTTTCGATTGGTCGAAAATGTGCGAGTGGTAAGCGAAAAGAGCGATCCCGTCGGTGTCCGTCACGGTCGCTGCGCTTAGGATCTGCCCGTATATGTCGCTGTGGGACGCGGTCAGG
>Ga0307410_10000488_pt1 | contig 16072 bp, 18 predicted proteins | sample 322Ometagenome_3_FD_203707 | JGI IMG/M metagenome (GOLD analysis project Ga0307410, IMG submission 203707) | Maize rhizosphere microbial communities from greenhouse at UC Davis, California, United States - 322HYB-O-3 | ecosystem: Host-associated > Plants > Roots > Rhizosphere > Soil | place... | reverse complement strand
AGGGAGCCGCCATCGGCAGGCGCTGTAGGCCTAGCTAATCTCGCGTCACCCGAGCCGGAGAGAGGGAGGTAGCCGCATGGCGGACGCCGCCGCACCGACCGTCGACGACATTCGAAAGGAGTCAGAGAAGCGCGGAATCGACTTCTATTTCGCGCAGTTCGTCGACATGTACGCGCGCCCGAGCGCGAAGCTCGTGCCCGCAGCCAACCTCGACGATCTCGTCTCCGACGGGGCGGGCTTCGCCGGCTTCGCCGCGGGCGAGATCGGCCAATTCCCGAGCGATCCCGACATCGCGGCAATCCCGGACCTCGCGACCTTCACGCCCGTGCCGTGGGAGCCGACCGTTGCCCGCTTCGCCTGCAACATTCACGTGGACGGAGAAGAGTGGCCGTACGATCCCCGCGTCATCCTGCGCCGCCAGATCGAGAAGGCGCGCGCGAAAGGCTTCGACTTCCGCATGGGGCTCGAGCTCGAGTACTTCCTCATCGAGCTCAAGGAGGACGGCTCCATCGCCCTCGCCGATGCGCTCGACACCCTCGAGAAGCCGTGCTACGACCTCAACGGGCTCAGCAGGCACTACGACTTCCTGACGACCGTCTCGCGGTACGTCAACGACCTCGGCTGGGGCAACTACGCGAACGACCACGAGGACGCAAACGGCCAGTTCGAGCAGAACTTCACCTACGCCGACGCGCTCACGAGCTGCGACCGCGCGATCTTCTTCCGCTACATGGTGCACCAGCTCGCCGAGAAGAAGGGCCGCGAGGAGGGCAGGAACATCCTCGCCACCTTCATGCCCAAGCCGTTCACCAACCTGACCGGAAACGGCTGCCACTTCCACATGTCGCTCTGGGACGGCGACACGAACCTCTTCCTCGACGAGGACGACCCGCGCGGGCTCGGGCTCTCGGACACCGCCTACAAGTTCATCGCCGGCCTGACGAGGCACGCGAGGTCCTACAGCGCCGTCACGGCTCCGACGGTCAACTCCTACAAGCGGCTGAAGGTAGGCTCGACGGCGAGCGGCGCGACGTGGTCGCCTGTCTGGATCTCGTACGGCTACAACAACCGTACGCAGATGCTCCGCATCCCCGGTCCGGGCAGGATCGAGGACCGGACAATCGACGGCAGCTGCAACCCGTACCTTGCCGCGGCGGTCATCCTCGCGGCCGGGCTCGACGGCATCGACTCAGGACTGGAGCCGGGCGAGCCGAACAGCGAGAACCTCTACGCGATCCCCTACGACGAGCTGCGTTCTCGCGGCCTCGAGACACTGCCGTCCAACCTGCTCGATGCGACCGAGGAGCTCGAGGGCGACGACGTTCTTCGCGCGGCCCTCGGCCGCGGGCGCGACGAGGACTACGTCGACTACTTCATCCGCGTGAAGCGGGACGAGTGGGCCCGCTACCACGAGCAGGTCACGCCCTGGGAGGTTCGGGAGTACCTGACCCGCTTCTAGCTATGTAGAAATCCTCCATATCCCGATTCGCAACATCGTCTTTTCCAAGCGGGTTTACCGGTAATCCACAATGTAAGTTGAGGACATATGTGTGGAATCGTCGGACTGTTTGCGAAGTCGGCCGAGATCGAGGAGTCGCTCGGCCGGCACTTGGGCGCGATGCTCGAGCAGATGTCGGACCGCGGGCCTGACAGCGCGGGCGTCGCCGTGTACCGCGACCCGGCACCGAGTGAGTCGAGCAAGCTGACCCTTTTCTCCGCCGACGCGCTTCAGGACTGGGAGGCGCTCGGGAGCGAGCTCGGCCAGGCTTTCGGCGGCTCGGCGGAGCCCGAGGTGCGCTCGAGCCACGCCGTCTTCGTCGTCGAAGCGGAGGCGGACGACGCCGAGGCATGGGTGCGGCAGATGCATCCCGAGCTCCGCGTCATGAGCGCGGGCCAGGCGATCGAGATCTACAAGGAGACCGGCCGTCCCGAGGAGTTCGTGCGGCGCTTCGCCCTCGAGGACTTTCGCGGCACGCACGCGCTGGGCCACACGCGCATGGCGACCGAGAGCAAGGTGACAACCGAGGGCTCGCATCCCTTCTCCACCGGGCTCGACCTCTGCCTCGTCCACAACGGCTCCCTCTCGAACCACAATCGCCTGCGCGAGAAGCTCCGCCGCGAGGGGGTCGATTTCCAGACGGAGAACGACACCGAGGTCGCCGCCGGCTACCTCGCGTGGCGATTGCGCGAAGGCGCCTCGCTCGAGCAGGCGCTCGAAGGCTGCCTCGACGATCTCGACGGCTTCTACACCTTTCTCGTCGGCACGATCGACGGCTTCGCCGTCCTCCGCGACCCGATCGCGTGCAAGCCCGCCGTCCTCGCCGAGACCGACGAGTGGGTGGCGATGGGCTCCGAGTGGCGCGCGATCTCCGTCCTCCCCGGCGCGTCGAAGGCGCGGGCCTGGGAGCCGGCGCCCGGCATTGTCTACGCCTGGGAGCGGCAGAGGGTTTGAGCGCGGCCGCGGAGGCAACGGGCGTGGAGGTCGTCGACCTCGCGGTCACGCCCCTGCGCGAGCTGAACCAGCGGCTCCACGACGTGGCGCGCGACGGCGGCCCGGCCCACTGGCGCATCGTGAACCCCAACGGCGCCCACGCGGTCGCCGCCGGGCTCGACGCCGAGATCGAGGTCGAGGTCGACGGGCATGTCGGCTACTACTGCGCCGGCATGAACAAGCTCGCGACCGTGCGCGTGCAGGGGAACGCGAGCACCGGGCTCGCCGAGAACATCATGTCCGGCTGCGTGGTCGTCCACGGGAATGCCAGCCAGTCTGCCGCTGCGACGGGCCGCGGAGGCCTCGTCGTGGTCCACGGAGACGCGTCGGCGCGTTGCGGGATCTCCATGAAGGGCGTCGACATCGTCGTGCGCGGCAGCGTCGGCCACCTCTCCGCCTTCATGGCGCAGACGGGCCGCCTCGTCGTGTGCGGCGATGCGGGCGACGCGCTCGGCGACTCCATCTACGAGGCCCGCCTCTACGTGCGCGGCGAGGTGGGGAGCCTGGGCGCGGACTGCATTCAGAAAGAGCTTCGCGACGAGCACGTGGAGGAGTTGCGCGCCTTGCTCGAGAGCGCGGGCATCGACGACGTGAACCCAGAGGACTTTCGCCGCTACGGATCGGCGCGCAAGCTCTACAACTTCTCCATCGACAACGCGAGCGCGTACTGATGGCGGGCGACGGCAACTGGGCGCTCCGCGAGTCGTATCTCTACGACCGCAACGTCATCGCCGAGATCCAGCGGGCCGCACAGGAGGGCATCTACGACATTCGCGGGTTCGGCGCCAAACGGCGCGTCCCACACTTCGACGACCTGCTCCTCCTCGGCGCGAGCATCTCCCGCTATCCGCTCGAGGGCTACCGCGAGCGCTGCGACACGAACGTCACGCTGGGAACGCGGTTCGCGACGAAGCCGCTCGAGCTAGGCATCCCGATCACGATTGCCGGGATGAGCTTCGGCGCGCTCTCGGCGCCCGCGAAGGAGGCGCTCGGACGCGGCGCGACCGAGATGGGCACGTCGACGACGACCGGCGACGGCGGCATGACGCCGGAGGAGCGCGAGCACTCGAAGATCCTCGTCTACCAGCTCCTCCCCTCCCGCTACGGCATGAACCCGGACGACCTGCGCAAGGCGGATGCGATCGAGGTCGTCGTCGGCCAGGGCGCCAAGCCGGGGGGCGGAGGCATGCTCCTCGGCCACAAGATCTCCGACCGCGTGGCCGAGATGCGCAACCTCCCGAAGGGGATCGACCAGCGCAGCGCATCCCGACATCCCGACTGGACGGGGCCCGATGACCTCGAGATCAAGATCGGGGAGCTTCGGGAGATCACGGACTGGCAGAAACCGATCTTCGTCAAGGTCGGCGCGACCCGCACCTACTACGACGTGCAGCTTGCGGTGAAGGCGGGCGCGGACGTGATCGTCGTCGACGGGATGCAGGGCGGCACAGCTGCGACGCAGGACGTGTTCATAGAGCACGTCGGTATCCCCACCCTTCCAGCCGTCCGCATCGCAGCCGACGCGCTGCAGGAGCTCGATTTCCACCGCCAGGTGCAGCTGATCGTCTCCGGCGGGATCCGGACGGGCGCCGACGTCGCCAAGGCGCTCGCCCTCGGCGCCGACGCCGTCTCGATAGGCACCTCGGCGCTGATCGCGATGGGCGACAACGACCCACATCGCGACCACGAGTACCGCGCGATCGGGAGTGCGGCCGGCTTCTACGACGACTGGCAGGCCGGCCTCGACCCCGCCGGGATCTCGACGCAGGACGACGAGCTCGCAGCCCGGTTCGACCCCATCCTCGGCGGGCGGCGCATCGCCAACTACCTGCGCGTGCTCACACTCGAGGCGCAGACGCTCGCACGAGCGTGCGGCAAGTCCCACGTTCACAACCTCGAGCCGGAGGACCTCGTGGCGCTCACCGTCGAAGCCTCGGCCATGGCGAAGGTGCCTCTCGCCGGCACGGACTGGATCCCGGGGACGAACGGCGACCAATGACCGTGGTCCTCTACGACTCCGCGGTCTCGGGCAACTGCTACAAGGTTCGCCTCCTCTTCGCCCTCCTCGGAGTCGAGTACGAGCGGCAGCCGCTCTCCGTCGTCGACAAGTCGGACCGCGAGGAGGTGCTCGGCGGCCTCAACCCCGGCCTGCGCGTACCGACCGTTGTGCTCGATGACGGGCGCCCGCTCGGAGAGTCCGGCGCGATCCTGTGGTACTTCGCCGACGGGACGCACTACGTTCCGTCGGACTCCTACGACCGCGCGGAGCTGCTCCAGTGGATGTTCTTCGAGCAGTACAGCCACGAGCCGTACGTCGCCGTCGCCCGCCACTGGCTCATGCACGACATGGCGCCCTCGCAAGAGGCGTTGGAGGAGAAGCAGCGCGGCGGCTACGCGGCGCTCGACGGCCTCGAACGCGGGCTTTCGGACGGGCGCGACTTTCTCGTCGACGGCTTCTCGATCGCGGACATCGCGCTCTACGCCTACACGCACGTCGCGCACCAGGGCGGCTTCGACCTCTCCGGCTATCCGCGGATCCGGGCGTGGGTCGATCGCGTGGCGGCGCAGCCCGGCTACGTCTCGATCGACGCCTGAGGCGAGCGCGCAAAGCCGCTTGACAAGAGGCTTTCGATCATCTTTGATCAAAGATCAACGGTGGCCACTGAACTCTCCGTCCCGCTCGAGATCTCGTCCGTCGAAGACGGCGTCTATCGCATCCTCCGCCAGGAGATCGGTCGCCTCGAGCTTGCGCCCGGTGAGCGCCTCCCCCTTGAGGAGGTCGCGGGCCGGCTCGATGTCAGCCTCACGCCCGTGCGCCACGCGCTGCGCCGCCTCGAGAGCGAAGGGCTCGTGGTGAGCATCCCGCGCCGAGGCTCGAGGGTGGCATCGCTATCCGTCGATGAGCTCGAGGAGATCCAGGCGCTTCGCCTCGGCCTCGAGACGTTTCTTGCCCGCGCGGGCGTTGAGCGCATCACCCACGGCGCGCTCGCGGCGATGCAGGCCTCCCGCGACGAGATGGAGCACGCATTCCGCGCCGGCGACCTCGATGCCTACCTCGGTTCCTTCTGGTCGCTCCGCGACGCCTGCTACGCCTGCGCCGAGCGGCCGCGGCTTCTGCGCGCGCTCGAGGACCAGCGGATCCGGGTCGAGCGCTACATCCTCTACCTCTGCCGCGACCCCGAGGCCTTCGCGGCGCTCCGGCGCGGGCCGGACACACTGCTCGAGGCCTGCCGGGCGCGGGACGGCGAGGCTGCGGAGCGCGCGACGAGAGACGCGCTCGTGTGGGTGCTCGCCGAGCTCCAACGGATGCTCGGCCAGGAGGAGGAGCCGGCCGCGTGAGCTTCCTCCTCGACTGCCCGAACTGCGGGCAGCGCGATGTGAACGAGTTCAGCTGCGCCGGCGAGGTGACGGTGCGCCCGAAAGAATCGCCCACGCTCCGCGAGCTGGCGAGCTACATCTACTTCCGCAGGAACGTCGCCGGCGTGCAGCGCGAGTGGTGGTACCACCGCCAGGGCTGCGAGATCTGGTTCCAGGCCGAGCGCGACACGAGGACGAACGAGGTTATGCGCACGGAGATCGTCCAGCCTTCGTCGCGGGTCGGCACATCCGGGCCCGAGTCGGTCGCGACCCCCGACACTCCCGCGGTATGAGGCTCCCCGCACACCCACGCGAGAGAATTGATCGCTCCGCAGAGGTGGTGTTTTCCTTCCAAGGAAAGCCCGTTAGGGCTTTCCTTGGTGACACGCTCGGCTCCGCGCTCTACGCCTCCGGCCAGCGGATCTTCTCGCGGAGCTTCAAGTACCACCGCCCGCGCGGGCTCCTTTGCTGCTCGGGGAGCTGCGCGAACTGCATGATGACCGTGGACGGGGTTCCGAACGTCCGCATCTGCGCCGAGCCGGTTCGCGAGGGCGCGGTCGTCCGCCCGCAGAACGTCCTGGGCTCGCTCGAGCACGACGCGCTCGTCGTCACTGACAAGCTCGGCGGCCCCTTCACCCCGGTCGGCTTCTACTACCGCACGATGATCCGGCCCCGGTGGGCCTGGCCGCTCTACGAGAAGTTCCTTCGCAACGTCGCCGGGCTCGGGAAACTGGACGAGCACGCTGGCCGCGCGAACCGCTACGACGTCGAGCACCGCCGCGCCGAGGTCCTGGTCGTCGGCGGCGGCCAGGCGGGGCGCGAAGCCGCCCGGGCGCATGCCGCCGCAGGACGGCAGGTCGTCCTTGTGGACGAGGGCTTCGTCGACCCGTTCGCCGGCGTCGACGTCGTCTCGCCCGGTCGCGCGCTCGGGATCTGGGAAGGCGGGCTCGTCCCGGTCGACGCGGGCAGCGTGCTGTACCGCTACCGCGCCGAGAAGATCGTCGTCGCGACCGGAACGATCGAGCAGCCGCTCGTTTTCCCGGGCAACGATCTCGTCGGCGTGATGCTCCCCGACGGCGTCCGCCGGCTCATCGAGGACTGGGGCATCAAGCCGGCCGAGAAGGCCGTCGTCGTGACGGTGGACGAGGCGGGACGCGAGGCTGCCGCCGCGCTGCAGCAGGCGGGCGTCGAGATCGTCGGCGTCTACGACCTCCGGCGCGAGCGCGTCCGTGAGATCGTCGCGCGCGGCCGCAAAGGCATTCTGCGATCGGTCGAGATCGACGGGCGCAAGCTTTCCTGCGACCTCCTCGTCATGTCAGGGGGCCGCCAGCCGGCCTACTCGCTCCTCGCCCAGGCGGGCGCGCGGGTCGAGTACGACCCCGAGCGCGGCATTTTCATCCCCACTGACATCCCGGACGGGATCGCGACTGTCGGGTCCGTCGGGGGCGAGGGCCCCGCCGGCGCCGTGCCGGCCGCGTCCTACAACGGCGCGTCCGGCAAGGGCAAGTGCTTCGTCTGCGTCTGCGAGGACGTCACCGACAAGGACCTGAAGCGGGCGATTGGAGAAGGCTTCGACTCCATCGAACTCGCCAAGCGCTACACCACCGTGACGATGGGCCCCTGCCAGGGCCGCTTCTGCCACGTGCCGTCGATCCGCCTCTATGCGCGCGAGAACGAGAAGGACGAGGCCACGATCGGGACGACCACCGCGCGCCCGCCGTGGGCGCCGGTCACGCTCGGCCTCCTCGCGGGCCGGCCCCACGAGCCGGCGCAGCGCACGTCGATCCACCACCGCCACAAGGAGCTTGGCGCGAAGATGATGTGGACGGGCACTTGGCGCCGCCCGCACTCGTACGGCGACCCCGAGGGCGAGGCGCAGTCCGTGCACGCCTCGGTCGGCGTCATCGACGTCTCCACCCTCGGCAAGATGATCGTCCGCGGCCCCGACGCGGCCGAATTCCTCGAGCGGCTGTATCCCAACCGCTTCGGCGACATGAAGCCGATGCGGATCCGCTACGGCGTCCTCAACTCGGACGCGGGCCGGATCATGGACGACGGGACGATCGCGCGCCTGGGGGACGAGACCTTCTACGTGACGACGACCTCCACGGGCGCCGGCGCCGTCCTCGAGTGGTTCGAGTGGTGGAACGCGGTCTGGGGCATGGACGTCGAGATCGTCGACGTGACCGGTGGCCTCGCCGCGGTGAACGTGGCCGGGCCGCGCTCGCGAGCGGTCATGCGCGCACTCACCGACATCGACCTCTCGAACGAGGGGCTCTCGTATCTCGACGCGCGCGAGGCGCGGGTCGCCGGCGTGCCGTCGCTCATCCTCCGCATCGGCTTCGTCGGCGAGCTCGGTTATGAGCTGCACTTCCCGAGCCCCTACGGCGAGCACGTCTGGAACGCGATCCTCGAGACGGGCGAGGACTTCGGCATCCGGCCCTTCGGCCTCGAGCCGCAGCGGATCCTCCGCCTCGAGAAGATGCACATCCTCGTCGGGCAGGACACCGACTCGGAGTCGAACGTCCTCGAGGCAAACATGCCGTGGATCGCCAAGCTGGACAAGGACGACTTCGTCGGCAAGTGGTCGCTCGAGCACGTGCAGGAGCGCGGGCTTCAGGACCTCCTCGTCGGCTTCGAGATGGAGGACGGCAAGGTGCCGCTCGAAGGCGCGCAGGTCGTCCTCGAAGGCACGCACCCGATCGGGCGGGTCACGAGCTCGCGCTGGAGCCCCGAGCTGCGCAAGGCGATCGGGATGGCCTGGGTGCCGGCCGAGATCGCCGAGGAGGGCAAGTCGTTCCTCGTCACCGTCGACGGCGGCTTCGAGCGGGCAACCGTGCGCCTTCGCCCCTTCTTCGACCCGGACGGAGAGAGGCTCCGTTCGTGAGCGATCTGGCCTTCCTCTCCCCCGGGCGCGCGTCGGCGGAAGCTGCGTGGCGCTCGCCGCTCGAGCGAGCGCTCCGCGAGGCGCCCCCCGGGATCTCCGATCTCTCGCTCATCGGGAAGATCGAGATCCGTGGAGACCTCCCCAGGTCGGTGAAGGGCGCAGAGCTCGTCCGCATCACGCCGAACCGCGGCCTCGTCCTCTGCGACTTCACGAAGACAATCGAGCTCCTCGAGAAGCTCTCCCAGGAATACGTCGCCACCGACGTCAGCGGGACGCTCGCCGGGCTCTTGGTCCGCGGCGAGGCGCTCATGCGGCGGATTACCGACCTCGACCTCGACGCCCTGCCGGCGGCCGGCTCGGTCTCGCACGTCCAGGCGGTCGTCACGCGCGATGGCGACTCCTTCGCGATCTGGTTCGCCCAGGAGTACTCGGACTACCTCGCCGAGGTCGTCATCGACGCCCACGAAGGGCTACACCGATGAAGGACATCTTCCGCGTCCGCCGCATGTGGCGTCCGCGCGCCGAGCTGAAGGACCGCTACGACGTCGTCATCATCGGCGGTGGCTCGCACGGGCTCGCCACCGCGTATTACCTGGCGAAGAACCACGGCATCACGGATGTGGCCATCCTCGAGAAGAACTACATCGGCTCGGGCGCGGCCGGCCGCAACACGACCATCGTCCGCTCTAACTACCGGACGCCCGAGGGGGCGGCGTTCTACACCGCGAGCGTCAAGCTCTACGAGGGCCTCGGTGCCGACCTCGACTTCAACCTGCTCTTCTCGCAGCAGGGGCACCTGACCCTCGCCCACTCCGACCGCGGGATCATCACGGCGAACGAGCGGGCCGAGGTGAACCAGCTCCTCGGAATCGACAGCCGCGTCATCTACCCGGACGAGATCCGCAAGCTCTGCCCCGAGATGGACCTCTCCGACGACGTCACCTGGCCCATACAGGCGGCGCTCTACCACCCCCCGGGCGGGATCATCCGCCACGACGCGGTCGTCTGGGGTTACGCGCGCGGAGCCGACCGCGGAGGCGCCGAGATCCATCCCTACACCGAGGTGACCGGGATCAAGCGCTCGAACGGGCGCGTCGCCGGCGTGGAGACGAACCGCGGCGACATCGCCTGCGACACGGTCGTCTCGTGCACCGCCGGCTGGTCGACGCTCGTCGCGGACCTCGCCGGAGTGCCGCTCCCCATCACGACTCACATTCTCCAGGCTTTCGTGACCGAGCCGCTGAAGCCGTTCCTCGACGTGATCATCGTCTCCTCGCAGATGCACGTGTACATCTCGCAGACCGACCGCGGCGAGTTCCTCATCGGCGCGGAGATCGAGCCGTACACGACCTACAAGGGAATCGGAACGTTTCCGTTCCTCGAATACTCGGCCCGCCACGCGCTCGAGCTCTTCCCGCAGCTCGAGCAGGCAAAGATCCTGCGTTCCTGGACGGGGCTCTGCGATCTCTCGCCCGACTACAGCCCGATCCTCGGCTCGACCGAGGTCGAGGGCTTCCTCGTCAGCTGCGGCTGGGGCACATACGGCTTCAAGGCTGCACCCATCGTGGGCACGACGCTTGCGGAGCAGATCGCGACGAAGCAAACTCCCCAGCTGATCGCCCCGTTTACGCTCGAGCGCTTCTACCGCGACCGGCTCGTCTCCGAGCTCGCAGCCGCGGCAGTCAGCCACTGAACCGAAGGAGACCGCTTGGCCACGCAGATGCCTTCCAGCCTCGAGATCGCCCAGGAGGCGGAGCTTCGCCCGATCTCCCAGATCGCTGAGGCACTCGGCCTCTCCGAGGACGAGTACGACCCGTACGGCCGGTTCAAGGCCAAGGTCTCGCTCTCCGTCCTCGACCGCCTGAGCGACCAGCCCGACGGCAAGCTCATCGACGTCACGGCGATCACGCCGACGAAGGCTGGCGAGGGCAAGACGACGACCTCCGTCTCCCTCACGCAGGGTCTCGGGCACATCGGCAAGAACCCGGTGCTCTGCCTGCGCGAGGCCTCACTGGGCCCCGTCTTCGGGATCAAGGGCGGCGCGGCCGGCGGCGGCTACGCGCAGGTCGTCCCCATGGAGGACATGAACCTCCACTTCACCGGCGACATCCACGCCATCGGCGCCGCGAACAATCTCCTCGCCGCGCTCCTCGAGGCGCACCTTCTGCACGGGAACAAGCTCCAGATCGACCCGCTCTCGGTCACATGGCGGCGCTGCGTTGACATCAACGACCGCGCGCTCCGCAACATCGTCGTCGGGCTCGGCGGCCGCGCGAACGGCTACGCGCGCGAGACCGGCTTCGACATCACGGCTGCCTCCGAGGTGATGGCGATCGTGGCCGTCGCGCGCGACCTCTTCGACCTCCGCGAGCGGCTCGGCAAGATCACCGTCGGCTACACCTGGGAGGGCGAGCCGGTCACCGCCGAGCAGCTCCAGGCGGCGGGCGCGATGGCCGTCCTCCTCAAGGACGCGATCAAGCCGAATCTCGTGCAGACGCTCGAGGGACAGCCCGCGTTCCTCCACTGCGGCCCGTTCGCCAACATCGCGCACGGCAACAACTCGCTCGTCGCCACGCGCACCGGCCTCAAGCTCGGCGACTACACGGTGACGGAGTCCGGCTTCGGCTCGGACATGGGCATGGAGAAGTTCTTCGACATCGTCTGCCGCGTCGGCGGCCTGCGCCCGAACGCCGTCGTCCTCGTGGCGACGGCGCGCGCGCTCAAGCATCACGGCGACGACCCCGACGGCGGCGTCGACGCGATCGAGCGCGGCGCGGACAACATGCAGCGACACCTCGGCATCGTGAAGGAGTTCGGCCTCAATGCCGTCGTCGCGATCAACCGCTTCCCCGGCGACACCGACGAAGAAGTCGAGACGGTCAAGCGCCTTGCCCTCGAGGGCGGGGCGATGGCAGCCGAGCTGAACGAGGCGTTCGAGCGCGGAGGCGAGGGAGCCGCGGCCCTGGCGGAGGCGGTCGTCGCAGCCGCGGAGGCGCCGTCGGACTTCAAGCCCGTCTACGAGCTCGAGCAACCGATCGACGCCAAGATCGAGGCGATCTGTAAGCGCGTCTACGGAGCCGAAGGCGTGGTCTTCCTCCCCGCCGCCCAGCAGGCGATCGAGCGCTACAAGAAGGTCGGCTTCGACAAGCTCCCCATCTGCATGGCGAAGACGCACCTCTCGCTCTCGCACGATCCCGCGCTCCTGAATGCGCCGACGGGCTTCACCGTCACCGTCCGCGACATCCGCCAGTACACGGGCGCAGGGTGGCTCGTCCCGCTGCTCGGCGACATGCAGACAATGCCGGGCTACGGCGTTTCCCCGGCGGCCTTCAACGTCGACATCGACGAGAGCGGTCGCACGGTAGGCCTCTTCTAAGAGGGGTCCCGGGGGAAACATGGTTTCCCCCGTGCTGATCGACGAGAATGGCCGCACCGTTGGACTTTTCTCACAAAAGCGTCGCCGAGTTCTGCGAAACGATCTCGGCCGAGACCTCCGCCCCCGGAGGAGGCTCGGTCGCGGCGGTCACGGGCGCGCTGGCGGCCTCGCTGGCCGCGATGGCGGCGCGATTCTCGAGGGAGCAGTGGGAGGACGCGGCTGGCGCGGTGGCTCAGGCCGAGGCGTTGAAGGCCCGGCTACTTCCCCTGGCCGAGGAGGACGCCAGGGTCTACGAAAGCGTCCTCCTCGCCCTGCGCATGCCGAGGGAGGTCGAAGAGGAAGTGCGAGACGCCGCGATCGGCGACGCGCTCTCGCGCGCGGCCGACGTGCCCATGGCGATCGCAGAGGCGTCGCTCGACGTCGCCACTCTCGCCGCCGAGCTGGCCGAGCGAGGGAACCCCAACCTGAATGGGGACGCGGCCACGGCCGTTTTCCTGGCCGAAGCCGCCGTGCGCGCGAGCGCGAACCTCGTCGAGATCAACCTCGCGACGCGCGAGGGCGACGAGCGCCTCGAGCGGGCGCGCGAGCTCGTCGAGATGGTGCGGCGGATCAGCCGCCGCGTGCTGGAGCCAGCGCCCTAAGCGCTCCGGTAGGTGCTCGGGTTGTTCGCGGCGCCGGTCTGAATCCGCTGCTGCCAGTCCGAATGCTTGTCCTTGCACTCGGGGCAGGCGCTCGCGTTCTTCCCGTCTGAAAGGCTCACGTGCCCCCAGGAGGAACGCGACAGGATCCCTTCGGCCTGATGGCGCCCGCAGACCCCGCACCGCAAATAGAGAGGAGACATGGACTAGTTATACGCCTCGGAACGACCTTGTGTTAGCCCCACGGGCCGATGAAGGGCCCGTTATCGACGGCGAAGATGAGGATGACGACGATCACGATGCAGGCGAGCGAGGCGATCCACATCACCGGCGCGACGAGGCGGTGGTGGCTCTGCTCGGGGGGAAACTCGATCTGTCGTTCAAGAGGCACGGAAATCTCCTCTCATTCTCCGGGATGGGTTGACGGCCCCGCGAGGGGCGGCTGACTGGGTCCCGGGCCGGGCGGGATGCCTCCCGGTACGGGCATGCCTCCAGCTGCCCGCAGGAGCGCCGCCTGCGCGACGAGCTTCTTGTTCTCGAGCCAGACCCAGCCGACGATCGAGCCGATCATGAGGATGATGCCCAGCACCGTCATGATGTAGGTGCCGGTCGAGTTCTCGGGCCCGAAGGTCCAGAACGCGCCGATCTTGTCGCTCCATTCGTCGTACGGGAAGCTGTCGATCATCAGTGGCCTCCTTTCCGCGGCCTAGCCAGGCACCCGTGTGCCGGGTCGGTCTCCGTTTGTGACTCGCGCGAAGTCTTCGAGGAGGATGGGCGCCGACTCGACCTCCTGGCCATCGGGAAGAACGATGACTTCGGGCACGCGCTCGAACTCGGGGAAGAAGTCCTGCTGGAACTCCGCCATGTCGAGGCCCTCGAGCTCCACCTCCGGCGGCACCCGGAGGAGGTTGAACTTCTTCAAGATCCAGGCGGCGACGTAGCCCGGGATGAACGCGAGCGGGAGGAACGCCAGCATGCCCATGAGCTGGCCGCCGAACGACGATTCGACGTTGTTCAAGCCTGTTGGATAGCCGCCGGCGAAGATGCCGACGAGGAACACGCCGTAGAAGCCGCAGAAGCCGTGCACCGCTACTGCGCCGACCGCATCGTCGATGCGGAGCTGGCGCTCGATCCAGGTCCCCACCCAGACAGCGAGCATGCCGCCCGTGAAGGAGAGCAGGTAGGCGAGCGAGGGGTGGTAGACGTCTGCGCCGGCGGAGACGGAGATGACGCCGGCCAGGCCGCCGGAGAGCGTCCAGAAGGGGTCACCCTTGCTCGCGAACCACCCGCCCGTGAACCCGCCGGCAAAACCGATCGTGATCACGAATGCGATCGCGCCGAGAGTCGTCGGCGACCCGTAGATGTTCAGCCAGCCCGGGAAGCTCGTCGAGGTGATGAACAAACACGCGGCGTAAAACCCATAGAACCCCGTGAAGATGAGCATCAGTCCCATCAGCGTCAAATGGGTGTTGTGCCCTCGGAAGGTTCTGGCTCTCCCTTCCATGTCGTATTTGCCTATACGCGGGCCGAGGTTCAGAAGGACCCCGAGCGTGAACGCGCCCGCGACTCCGTGGACGACGAGCGAGGCGATCGAGTCATGGAAGCCGTAGTTCGTGACGAGCCAGCCGCCGGAGCTCCAACCCCAGGCGGCGTCCATGATCCAGACCGCCGACCCGAGCAGGACGGTGAGGATCAGGTAGGCCGAGAGCCGGACTCGCTCGATGAGCGCGCCAGACATGATCGAGCCCGTGGTCCACGAGAAGAGAAGGAAAGCGAGGAAGAAGACTGCATTCAGGTGGTTCTGGAGATCCGGCCCCATCTCCGCGGCCCACGGGGCTGTCTGGCCGCAGAAGCCGGGGAACTGCTCCGGCCCAGCATGGCCCTGGGCCGGGCCGCCGGGCTCGAAGCAGCCGTAGATATACCAGCCGAAGTAATAGAAGCTCGGCGTGACGACCGCGATCGTGAGGATGTTCTTGATCGCCGTGGACATGACGTTCTTGCGACGTGCCGCCCCTGCCTCGTACGCCATGAAGCCGACGTGAATCAGCCACATGATCACGACTGTGAAGAAATAGAAGACCTCGAGCAGCACCTGGCTGTCGAGGTCCACCTTCGCGTTCACTTCCTCCAGAGACGGCGCCTGAGCAAGCAAGGATGTAAAGGACGCCAGCATCGAGGCCATCAGCGAGCCCTCCTAGGACGCAACGAGTGAAGCGCTAACACACGCCTGAAGCGCGACAAACGTACGAGACCTGCCCGCTCGCTCCCACGTGCGGCATACCCACATTTCCCGCGAGGACATGTTCGCTCCGTACACCGCCTAGCAGTTGCTGACTTCGGTCACGTCCCCCGAGAGCGCGTCGATCTCGACGATCTGGCAGAGCTCGGGCGCCGTCGGCGTCCCGGTGTAGAGAGAAACCGCCCACACGCGGTGCTGCTGCAGGCTCGTGGGGACGTTTCGGATCTGGACGCCGTCCGGCTCGAAGTCGATCTGCTCCTTCGCAATGGCGATCGCCTCCTTGGAGTCCACCTCCGGGCGGTTGTCAGCGCAGCTTCGCGAGACGAGAAACGCTACGACGAGGACCGCGACCAGGATCGCGATCCTCCCGAGCGGCCGGTCCCTAAGCCCGGGCCTGGTTCCAGCGTCTGTAGACACCGTAGCCCCTGAGCGCCAGGTAGCCGATGAAGTGCGTGAGGAAGACGAGCGAGAGCCACCAGCCCCACCATTTCCAGTGCGGCCGCGGCTCCATCTCGCGCATCTCGATGACCACGAGGTAGAGCGCGATCGCAAGCGTCAGCAGGATCATGATGTCCGGTGCGTTGGGCACGAGCCAGAAAAGGAGCACGGGGGGATGGTGAGCGAACGGCGCGGCGAGCGCAAGCGTCCACCGAAAGGTGAACAATCGCCCCGGTGACGACGAAGGACGTCATTCTTACGATTACCCTGATGCTCGCGGCCGGGCTCGGGGCCGAGCTGCTCGCGGAGCTCTTGCGCGTGCCGCCCATGCTGCTCCTCCTCGCCGCGGGGGCGCTGCTCGGTCCGTCCGTGGCCGGCGCGATCGACGTCCCGCTCGACTCCATGGGTGCGGAGCTCATCCTCACGCTCGGGGTCTCCTTCATCCTCTTCCACGGCGGCCTGCAGCTCTCGCTCACCATTCTCAGCCGGGTTGCCGTCGGGCTCTTGCTGCTGGTGATCCCGGGCGTCGTGTTCACTGCGCTCCTGACGGGCGGCGTCGCCGCAGCCGTGTTCGGCGTCCCGCTCACGACCGGCCTCCTCATCGGCGCGGCGCTCTCACCCACGGATCCGGCCATCCTCATCCCGC
>Ga0307410_10000487_pt1 | contig 16109 bp, 14 predicted proteins | sample 322Ometagenome_3_FD_203707 | JGI IMG/M metagenome (GOLD analysis project Ga0307410, IMG submission 203707) | Maize rhizosphere microbial communities from greenhouse at UC Davis, California, United States - 322HYB-O-3 | ecosystem: Host-associated > Plants > Roots > Rhizosphere > Soil | place... | reverse complement strand
GACTCGTTTGTGCCCGGGATCGGCCATCGACTCGACGGGCACCCGAATCGCGATCTGAACGTCGGCGCGATCATCTCGCTGGCGCCCGACTTGTCGCCCTTCGTCAACCTGCTCGGCGTTGATGAGGCGACGGTGAAGAAGGTGCTCGCGAGCTGGGGGCCGGGGAAATTCGATGCCGAATTGAATCTGGATGGCAAGGCGTTCCGGCCTGACGGCAAACCTGCGGCAACCCTGATCCCGCCCGCCTACGGTCTTGCCGGCGTGAACCTGCACACGTGGACCGGAGGCTGGGGAACGGTCTCGTACTGGAACGCGTACGTCGCGAATCTCGAGATGCAGGGACAGGGTGTGTTCTGGGATCCGAGGCTGGCTGATGCAGCCAAGTACCCCGTCGCCGCGAAGGCGGGTTTCGCAAACAAGCGCAGCAAGAGCGACATGATCACGGGCAAGCTTGCCGCCCTGCACTTTTACCAGCTTGCCATTCCGGCGCCGCGTGCGCGAGCGGGTTCCTTCGATCGGAGCCGCGCAACGCGGGGGCAGGCGGTATTCGAGGGGAAGGCGCAATGCGCCACGTGCCACGTGCCGCCGCTCTTCACCGAACCCGGCTGGAACGTGCACAAGCCGGCGGAGATTGGCATCGATGACTTTCAATCGGAGCGGTCGCCGGATCGGACGTACCGCACGGCGCCGCTGCGAGGTCTCATGTCACATGCGAAGGGTGGCTTCTATCACGACGGCCGTTTCGCCGACCTCCGCGCCGTTGTCGATCACTACGATCAGTTTTTGAAGCTCGGGCTGTCGGAGGATGAGAAGCACGACCTCATCGAGTACCTGAAATCGCTCTAGTACTTGTCGCGGGAACTAAAGTTCCGGCCTACGACGACGAAGTCCCGGCCTACGACGAAGAGGGTCCGTAGTCCATCGTACGTAGGCCGCATCTTCAGATGCGGCATCGACATCTTCAGATGCGGCATCAAACACGCGCACGTGCGCTAGCTAGCGCCGTCGTAATCCGATCGACGCGCGATCTGATTCGATACGCAGCTCCGGACCGCCGCCATTCAGGTATCCCTCGGAACGGCGCGGATCTGCGGACGTCCACTGAATAGGGAAGTCGCTGTCGAAGTTGCCGCGTCGCGAGATGTCGGTGCGCACCGTGAGCCGCTGATCGGCGGGCACCGCCAGCTCGACCTCGCCCCGATCCGCCTCTATGCGCGAGTCGCGATCGAGAGCCACGGTATCGATTCGAAGGTCCGGTGGCCTCAACCACCTGCTGCGCGTACTCGGGGGTGACGTGATCGGGGCGCTCGATGCGGGCGCGGATGTCGTCCTGCGGCCGGTCCCACGAGGTGAGTCGAATGCTGCCTTTGCTGCCCTCCACACGGAGCAGTCCGGTGGGCTGCAGGTCGACGGTTCGGGCGAACTGGCGGTCCTGCGTGGCGGCGCGGTGCAGTGCAGTGCATGAGGGTCGGCTAGCGCCAACCCTCATGCCCCAGTGTCGTCAACGAATTCGCACGAGCTGACCCCGCGCGAAGCCTCCCGGATTCAGCGTCGAATGCACGTTGAAGTAAAACGCGCCAGGGTTGTTGATGATCGACTGCGCCGTCGCCGCGACGACGTTGATGTTCTCCGCCCTGAACTCCGTGATCGGCGCGTCGACTTCGAACGGGCTCGCGCCGCTGACCCCCGTTCCCACGGCAACGCTGCCATTGACCCCCGGCACGCCCGGATGAATGTGGGCGCCGACGATCCTCGTGCCGAGTGTCATGTTCGTCAACTGGATATGGAAGCTGGCGGTTGCGCCGCCGTCCCCAGTCGGCACGAACGTGATTTGCACCGCGCCGGCAGCGCCGCCCTCGGCGTTGCTCACGGCCGGTACTTCGTTGGCTGGACTCAACTGAGCGGCGAACACAACCGGCGCGCTCGAGGGCGACGCCGGGCTGCTACTGTCATCCCCGCAGCCCGCGGCGAGGGCGCAGCCGGCAAGCAGGATCACTCCCAGTCCCTTCATGGTTCCTCCAATCAGCGGCCCCGCGGCCGCGCACGCCCGAGCGTCGCGTAAGAGTACCCCGGAACGGGGTTCACGATGCACCTGTCACACCCGCCATTGGTCCCTGTCCAGGGACCGGACATGCATCCCTCAACAGGGTGGCGGCTCCCGGTACAGAAGCTGGAAGAACTCGCGAAGCCCACGCCAGAACCCACGAAACATTCGCCCTATGATATCCCGATGTTCCGCCTCGAGACGCCCCGCACATTCATGCGCGAGATCCTTGGCAATGACGCCGAGTTTCTGCTGCAAATGATGAGCGACCCTCTCGTCATGCGCTTCTATCCGAAGCCCGCGGATGCGAAAGACGTGCGTGACCTGATCAACCGCATGCGCGCCCACTACCGCGACGACGGGTGCGGGCTGTGGCTGGTGGTGGACCGCGAGAGCGGCGAGCCGCTCGGGCGTGTCGGGCTGCTGCGCCAGGACGTGAACGGCGCCGATGAATTCGAGGTCGGCTACATGATTCACCGGCCGTTCTGGCGGCGCGGCCTCGCGACCGAGGCGGCGACGGCGGTGCGCGACTATGCGTTTCGCGAGCGCGGGTTGAAGCGGGTCGTGTCGCTCATCCGGCCGGACAACCTGCCGTCCCAAGGCGTCGCGCGCAGGCTCGGAATGGAGATCGTCGGCAGCTGGGATCACGTCGGCCTGCCGCACCACGTGTTTGCGGTAGAATCGCCCGCCTCATGACGCGCGCCGTCGCCGCCGTTGCGATTCTCGTCGCCCTTGCCGACGCGCCGCCGGATCTCATCTTCCACAACGGAAAGATCGTCACCGTCGACGCGGCGTTCTCCTACGCCGAAGCGGTGGCCGTCCGCGACGGCCGCTTCACCGCGGTTGGGACGAACGCCGCTGTCCGCGCGCTGGCCGGGCCGCGCACACGCGTCGTCGACCTGCAGGGTCGGACGGTGATCCCCGGCCTCGCCGATAATCACCTGCACGGCGCCGGCGGCGGCCCTGGCGTGGATCTCTCGCGCACGCGATCCATCGCGCAGGTGCTCGCCGCGATTGGCGCGCGCATCAAGCAATCCAAACCGGGCGACATCATCATCACCAACCGCGACTGGCACGAAGCGCAGCTGGCGGAGCAGCGATTACCGCTACGCCGCGATCTCGATCGCGTCGCGCCCGACAATCCCGTGGTGGTCGTGCGCGGCGGCCATGAATACATCCTCAACTCCGCCGCACTCCGCAAATGGAAGATCCATGAGCGTACCGCCGCGCCCGAGGGCGGCCGCATCTCGCGCTATGACGATGGCACACTGAACGGCGAGCTGGTGGATCGTGCGAAGGACCTCGTCCCCATCGCCGACCTGCGTGTACCGCTCGGCCTGGGTCGCGATCGCACCGTCGACGACCGCATCGCGGAGAAGGTCAAGGAGTATCAGACATTGCACGCGGCCGGGCTGACGAGCGTCCGCCATCCCGGCATCACGCCGAACGACTTCGCGCTCCTTGCCGAGATGAAGAAGCGCGGCCTGCTCACGATGCGTGTCAACGCGCTGCTCGGGTACGCGTCGCAAGGGGAGTATCGGCAGGACGAAGGCGACGAGTGGCTCCGCGTCGGCGGCATCAAGATCTCGATCGACGGGGGCTTCGAGGGCGGGTGGATGCGCGAGCCGTACGAGGAGCCGTTTGGCGAGGGCGGCTCGTATCGCGGCCTCCAGACCATGACCGCCGCCATGCTCACGTCCCTCGTGCGCACGTTCAACCGCGGCGGCTGGCGCGTGTTCACGCACGCCGTCGGGGACGCGGCCATCGACGAGGTGCTCGACGCCTACGAAGCCGCCGATCGCGAGAAGCCGATCGCGGGCAGGCGATGGGGCATCGAGCACGCGTTCATTGCATGGCCCGATCACATCGAACGGATCAAGAAGCTCGGGCTTGCCGTGTCGGCACAGGATCACCTGTATCTCGCCGGCCCGGTCCTCGTGAAGTACTGGGGACCAGCGCGGGCAGCCCGCACGACCCCGGTTCGCGCGTTTCTCGATGCCGGGCTGCCGGTGTCGCTCGGCACCGATTCCCCCGTTGTGCCGTATCCGCCGCTCTGGGGCATCTACCACTTCGTGACGCGGCAGACGATCAGCGGCGGCGCGCTCGGTGCGGACCAGCGCATCACGCGCGAAGAGGCGCTGCGCGCCATCACGATGGGCTACGCCTGGCTGACGTCGGAGGAGAACGCCAAGGGATCCATCGCGCCGGGCAAGCTGGCGGACTTCGTCGTGCTCTCGGGCGACATCATGACCTGCCCGGAAAAGCAGATCGAGCAGCTGCAGGTGGTGACAACGGTGGTCGGCGGGCGGGTGGTGTTCGAGACGCCTACACTGCCTCGGCCACCGTCAGGATGAAGCCGTCTCGCGAGTCGGTCCAGCGAGCGGCCGATTGGAATCCACACTCCTCGAGCACCTGCTTCACCTGCTCCGGCGTGAACTTGTAGGAGCTCTCGGTCCAGATCGATTCGCCCTCGGACATCTCGAAGTCGAGATCGGCGCGAGTGATCCGGACGCGCTGCGCGCGCAGGCTCACCAGGTGCATCTCCACGCGCGAGTCCTCGGCGTTCCAGATGGCTCGATGCGCGAAGGACGCGACGTCGAGGTCGGCGCCGAGCTCACGATTGAGGCGGACGAGAAGATTGCGGTTGAACGCAGCGGTGATGCCGAGCGGATCGTCGTAGGCGAGCAGCAGCTCGCGTTCGGGTTTCACGAGGTCGGCTCCGAGCAGGAGGCCGTCACCAGGTGCGAGCGCAGTGCGGATCGTCCGCAGGAATGCCTCGCGCCCCGGCGGATCGAAGTTGCCGATGTTCGAGCCGAGGAACACGACCACGAGACGGCCGTCGGGGCGGCGCTCGGCGGCCGCCGACAGCAATCCGGACTCGTAGGTCGCTTGATGGGGCACGACCCGCGTACCGCCGACCGCCTGCACCGTGCGGGATGCGTCCTCGAGCGCGGTGGCGGACACGTCCACCAGATGCACGTCCTGCACGGGCCGCCGACGCGGCATGGCCGCAATGATCGTCGCGAGCTTGTCGCCGCTGCCAGGCCCGAGCTCGACGAGCGTGGAAATACCTTCCGGCCGTGCGAACAGGCGCGAGCCGTGCGCGGCGAGCAGCCGATCTTCGGCGCGGGTCACGCGGTACCAGGGCATGCGGCAGATCGCCTCGAACAGCTTGGTGCCGAGGGCGTCGTAGAGATAGCGCGACGGCAGCTGCCGCGGTGTCTGTGCGAGGTAATACTGGACGTCGTCGGCGAATCGTGCGGCGTTCGCCTGGTCCGCCGCCACCTCCATGCCGGACCGCTTCATCGCGCATCCCGCGCGCAACGGAACGTTGCGTAGACATACGGGTAGCGCGCACGGAACCAGTTGCGGAACGTCGGCCTGAGCAGATCGCGCGCCGTGGCTGGCGACGCGCCCTTCATCACGAAGTGCTCGCCGTCGAAGAAGTCGGCGGAGTATTGCGGATACGAAGCCATCGGCTGAAATCCGGGAAACGGCGCGAAGATGCTCGCGGTCCACTCCCAGCCGTTGCCGACGAGGTCGTCGATTCCCCAGGCGCTCCTGCCCTCGGGATGGGTGCCCGCCGGCTGCGGATCCCAGCTGCTGACATCGAACACACCATACGCCGGCGTCGGCGCGGCGTCGCCCCAGGGATGGACGCGTTCTTCGCCGGACGGTGTCCCGTACGCCGCGCGCTGGAACTCCGCCTCGCTCGGCAGCCGCGCGCCGCGCCATCGCGCGTACGCCGCGGCTTCGGCCTGGCTGACGTACACCGGCCAGGCTGCCGGCAGCGGCAGCAGGTCGAACAGTCCGCGCCACATCCATCGGCCCTCGGCCTGCTCCCAGAACAGCGGATGCGCGATGCGTTCGCGCTGCACCCACGCCCAGTCGTCGGGCGTCCACCAGCGCGCATCCTCGTAGCCGCCCCCGGCAACGAATTCCAGGAACGCCTCGTTGGTGACGTCGTGCCGCTCGATCGAGAACGGCCTCACGTCTTCGACGCGCGACGGGAACTCGTTATCCCAGCCGAATGGGACTGATGCGCGATCGATGCCGAGCGTGGCGGCACCCGCCGGCACGTCGATCCACTCCTGCCGCGGCGACGGTCCGTTCACGACGGGCGCATAGCCGACAGGGCGCCGCTTCTGGTCGAAGGGCAGGCGGTGCCAGATGTAGAGCAGCGTCTCCTGGTGCATCGCCTCGTGTTCGAGGATCGTGAACACCGCCTCGGCTCGATCGAGCAGCGGGTGACCCGGTCGCACGAGTTCCTCGTGTGTCAGAGCGGCGATCACACGAGCATCCACTTCCGCGGCGAACGCCTGGACGACCTGCCGCTCGGGCCATCGGGCGCGGTCCACCTGGGGGCCGGCGTTCGACGGAGCCTCCGATGGATCGATGCCGCGGGCGAAGAGCGATTCGAGCCGCTCGTCGATCGGCCGCTGCCCGAGCGCGGTCTTCAGCAGGGTGTTGAAACTGAATGCCGGCAGGTGCCCTTCGTAGAACACGATGGGGTGGCGCAGCGCGATCGGCTGGCTGTAGTACGCACGCTCCTCCAGCAGGTCGAAGATCTGGCGTGAGCGGTGGCGCAGGTGCCGATAACGCGCCGTCAGCGCGTCCCGGTCCAGCAGTGGCTGCTCTGCCATACCTGCCGAAGCGCCGAACATACTGGAGTGCATCGAACTGGTCCGATGCAAGCTGCCGGCCGGTCCTGCTGTCGTGTCCATGACACCTCCGCGGTACAATCCGCCGTTCCCGATGGCCCTGACCGTCTTCACCTCCGACCGCTTCGCCGACCACCTGACACCTGTTGGACATCCCGAACGCGTCGAACGATCCGAAGTCATGCAGCACGTTGTTGGCGAGTGGCGGAAACGCGGCGGCGAGGTGATCGAGCCGCGGCCCGCTTCGCGAGACGAGCTGGCGCGGGTGCACGACGTCGAATACGTGTCGCTCATCGCCGAAACAGCAGGCCGCGCCGTTGCGCTCGATCCCGATACCTTCACCTCGCCGGATTCATACGACGTGGCGTGCCTGGCCGCCGGCGCCGCATGCGAGGCTGTGGACCATGTGCTCGCAGCGGACCGGGGTGCGCGCGCGTTTGCGATCGTGCGGCCGCCGGGCCACCACGCCGAGCGCGGCAAGGCGATGGGCTTCTGCCTGTTCAACAACGTCGCGGTCGCGGCCGCGCATGCGCGCGCACAGGGGCTGGCGCGCGTTGCTATCGTCGACTACGACGTGCATCACGGCAACGGAACGCAGTGGGCGTTCTACGGCGATGCATCGGTCCTGTTCATCTCGTCGCACCAGTACCCGTACTACCCGGGGACTGGAGCCGCTGCGGATACCGGGACCGGTTCGGGGAAAGGCTTCACGGTCAACCTGCCGCTCGACGCCGGCGCAACGGACGCCGACTACGAACTGGTCTACACGCGCGGTGCGCTGCCCGTACTGCGGCAATTCAAGCCGGATCTGATCCTCCTCTCGGCCGGGTTCGACGCGCACCATCGCGATCCGCTGGCCGGCATGCGCCTCACCACCGAACAGTTCGGCCGGCTCACGGCCCACATTGCTGTGGTGGCGGACGAGGCCTGCGGCGGCCGCATGGTGGCGCTCACCGAAGGCGGGTACGACCTGCACGCCCTCGCCGCGTCGCTCGACGTCGCCATGCGCGTCCTCGCAGGCGAGTCGACGCTCGACGACTTCCCGCCGCCGGCGGGCGCCGCGCCGCGCGGCGAGTCGTGTCTCGCGGCCGTCCTTCCGGAGGTAAACGCCTTCTGGACGGTATAATTTGGACTTGGGCGTTGGGCGTTGGGCGTTAGGGCTCGAGGCCTTCGGTGCCCAGGGTCCAAGGCCCACAGCCCACATGTCCGATTACCGCCCGCAAGAGCTCGACAAGAAGTGGCAGCAGCGATGGACGGCGTCGCGTGCCTTCGAGGTGGCCGTCGATCCGTCGCGGCCGAAGTTCTACTGCCTCGAGATGTTCGCGTATCCGTCGGGGCACGCCCACGTCGGGCACGTGCGGAACTACATCATCGGCGACATCACCGCGCGCATGAAGCGGATGCGCGGCTTCAACGTGCTGCATCCGTTCGGCTGGGACGCCTTTGGCCTTCCCGCCGAGAACGCCGCAATCAAGAACGGCATCCACCCCGAGGTGTCCACGCGCAGCAACATCGCGCACATGAAGGGGCAGCTCCAGCGCATCGGCATCAGCTACGCGTGGGAACGGGAGCTCGCCACGTGCGACCCTGAGTACTACAAGTGGAACCAGTGGCTGTTCATCCGCATGTTCGAGCGGAACCTGGCCTATCGCCGCAAGTCGTCGGTGAACTGGTGTCCCACTGATAACACCGTGCTCGCCAACGAGCAGGTCGTCGACGGCCGCTGCTGGCGCTGCGACACGCCGGTCGAGACCCGCGACCTCGAGCAGTGGTTCTTCCGCATCACCGCGTACGCCGACGAACTGCTCGACGCCACCAGCGACCTCCGCCAGTGGCCCGAAAAGGTTCTGACGATGCAGAAGAACTGGATCGGGCGCTCGGAAGGGGCGCGCGTCAGGTTCGCGGTCGAAGGGGAGCCGGCCACGCACATCGAGGTCTTCACCACACGCCTCGACACGATCTACGGAGCCACCTTCGTGATGCTCGGCCCCGAGCACCCGCTCGTGCCTGTGTTTGCCGAGACGTCGCCTGATCCGGCGGCATTCCGCCGCCAGGCGCAGGAGTTCCGCCTGCAGGACCGGGCGGGACGGGTGAGCGGCGAAGTCGAGAAGCAGGGGTTCGACACGGGCCGGCGCGCGATCAATCCGTTCACCAACGAGCCCGTTCCGATCTGGGTGGCGAACTTCGTCCTCGGCGAATACGGCACCGGCGCCGTGATGGGCGTGCCCGCGCACGACGAGCGCGACTTCGAGTTCGCCCGCAAGTACAACCTGCCGATCCGTGTGGTCGTGCGCCCCGACGAGGGCCCGGCGCCCGCGTCGGCCGACGCGATGACCGAAGCGGTCTCCAATTACGGCACGCTCGTCGGCTCGGGGGAATTCACCGGCCTTCACTACAACGAGGCGATCCCGAAGATGATCGCCGCCGCCGGCGCGCGCGGCATCGGCGAAGGCACGGTGCAGTTCCGGCTGAAGGATTGGGGCATCTCGCGGCAACGCTACTGGGGCACGCCGATCCCGATGATCTATTGCGAGACGGACGGCATCGTGCCGGTGCCCGACGATCAGTTGCCCGTCGAGCTGCCCAAAGTGACGCACTTCACCGGGCGCGGCGACTCGCCGCTCGCGCAGGTGCCGGAGTTCGTCAACGTGAAGTGTCCGAAGTGCGGCCGGCCGGCGCGCCGCGAGACGGACACGATGGACACGTTCGTCGACTCCTCCTGGTATTTCTACCGGTTCGCGGATCCGCACAACGACAAGCTTCCGTTCGATCCGGCGGCCGTGGAGTACTGGCTGCCGGTGGACTTCTACAGCGGCGGTGTCGAGCATGCGATCCTGCACCTGATCTACTCGCGTTTTTTCGCCCGGGTGTTCCGCGACCTCGGTATGGTGAAGCACAGCGAGCCGTTCACGCACGTCCTCACGCAGGGCATGGTGCTCAAGGACGGCGCCGTGATGTCCAAGTCGAAGGGCAACGTCGTCGATCCCGACACGATGATCCAGAAGTACGGCGCCGACGCGCTGCGGCTGTATGTGATGTTCGTGGCGCCGCCGGAAAAGGAGGTCGAGTGGACCGACGCCGGCCTCGAAGGGAGCTTCCGCTTCCTGTGGCGCGTCTGGCGCATCGTCGATCACTGGAAGGAGACGATCGGCGGCGAGGGCATCGAGGGCCCCGACGCGTGCGAGTCGCTCAATGCGAGCGAGCGCGCGCTGCGCCGGAAAACGCACGAGACGATCCGGCGCGTGACGGTGGACATCGAGGAACGGCAGAACCTGAACACCGCGATCTCCGCGATGATGGAGCTGGTCAACGAGCTCTACGCATTCAGCGAGAAGACGGTGACCGGCGGCCCGGGCCGCGCCTCCGCTGACGAAGACGTCGAGCACGCGGGCGAGACGGAGCGGACGGAAACGATCTGCGTCGTTCGCGAGGCTGTCGAGGCGCTCGTGCGGATGCTGTCGCCGTTCGCGCCGCACACGTGCGAGGAGATGTGGGAGATGCTGGCGATGGAAGGAGGGCTGGTGAAGGCCTCCTGGCCGGTGTTCAACGCGGAGGTTGCGAAGGCAGAGGAGATTGTCGTCCCCGTCCAGGTCAATGGGAAGGTTCGCAGCCGCCTGACCGTCGCCGCCGAAGCCGACGAGGCCGAACTCGAACGCCTGGCGCTGGCAGATCCGGCGATCAGGACCTACACGAGCGGCAAAACGGTGAAGAAGGTGGTCGTCGCCAGGGGACGCCTCGTGAGCGTGGTTGTACAGTGAGACGGTTGCTGATCCTCCTCCTCGTCCTAGTGGCCGCGCCCGGCTGCGGCTATTCGCTGGCGGGGCGCGGGTCGTTTCTGCCCGCGTACATCAAAACGGTCGGGATCCCGCAGCTCGTCAACCGCACGAGCTTCTTCGACGTCGAGCAGATCCTGACCGAGAAGGTACGGTCGGAGTTCATCGGCCGCGGCAAGTACCACATCACTCCCGAGATTACCGGCGCCGACGCGGCGCTCACCGGCGAAGTGCTCGGCATCAGCGTGCAGCCGGTTGCCTTCAACGACGCGCAGCTGGCGTCGCGCTACATGTTCACCCTGACGATGAAGGTGGCGTTCACCGATGCACGGACGAACGAGGTGCTCTGGTCGAACGACGCACTGACCTTCCGCGAGGAATACGAGCTCCAGACCCGTGGCAACGTTGCGCTCGAAGGCGCCGCGTTCCTCGACCAGGAGCGTTCCGCCTTCGACCGCATCGCGACCGACGTGGCGCGCACCGTGGTCACCGCGATCCTGGAAGCCTTCTAGTGCCTGTCGTTACGCAGGCCCAGCTTCGCAAGCAGCTGAAATCCGGAGAAACCGATCCGCTCTACCTGCTCGTCGGCGCCGACGACGCCGAGAAGGCGAGCGTGGCCGCGGAGTTCGCCGAAACGGTGGATGAGGGGCTGCGCGCGTTCAACGTCGAGCGGCTGTATGGCGGCGAGATGAAGGTGGACGACCTGCTGCAGGCGGCCGGGCTGCTGCCGATGATGGCCGCGCGTCGCATCGTGATCATCCTCGAAGCTGAGAAGCTGCTCGTACCGAAGCGCGAGGGGAAGGCGGCCGACGAGGAACAGGAGCGGCTCGAAGCATTCATCAAGAACGCGCCGCCGCATGCGACGGTGGTCTTCGTCTGCGGCGTCGTCGATCGCCGGCGCCGCGCGGTCAAGATGCTGCTCGAGCGGGCGGCGGTCGTCGACTGCGGCACGATCCAGGATTCGGCCGACGCGGAGCGCTGGGTCAAGACGCGCGCCGCGCGTGAGGGCGCGAACCTCGATCCCGGCGCCGTGCGCGCGCTCGTCGAGCGCGGCGGCAACGATCTCGTGCGCCTGCGCTCCGGCCTCGAACGGGTGCTGCTCTTCGCCCTCGGGCAGGCGTCCATCACCGCCGACGACGTGAAGCAGGTCGTGCCGACGCCGCCTGACGCGCAGGAGGAGTTCGGGATTGCGAATGCGATTCAGCGCGGCGACGGCGCCGGTGCGCTCAGGCAGCTGACCGCGGCGCTCGATGCGGGGGCGGCGCCGTTCCTGCTGCTCGGGCAGCTGCGATGGGTGGCGGAGAAGACGCCCGGGCCGCGCATGCGCGAGGCGATCGAGGCAGTGTTCCGCACCGACCTGGCGCTCAAGTCTTCGGGCGGTGACCCGCGAATCCTCCTCGAGCGGCTCGTCGTGGAGCTCGCGTCGATGGGCGCCACGGTGTCGCGCGGCTTCACGCCGCGCAGATAACGCGGCAGCCGCGCGGCCCGTCCTGCGACCGGGCAGTTTCTGACCACCCGCCTGCGTTGTTACACGCCCGCCTCAACCGACGATTCCCGCCGGAACATTGCGCGTTTTGGTGCTCGATCGTTGCGATGTGACTCTTTGTTCACGTAACCGCTACACCGATTCGGCGTCGCGCAGTAACACGATCGGATTGAACGCTCACGGCATCGCGCGTAGCGCGCCGCGCCGCAGACGTCACCGTGGTGCCATGTCGGGAATCCGGTGTTCGCCGGAAAGGTACGTTTGCTCGCCGTCGCCGCCGTGATGGCGTTGACCGGTGCAGCAGGGGGCCCGTACGGGCGGAGGCGGAGTTTCCGGTGAAAATGTCGGAGCTCCAGATCGCGGAGCCGACGTATCTCGGTGCCGGCGTCCGCGACGAGGTGCGGGTGAAGGTCACGCTCATGGCGCGTCCCGCGACCGACTCGGCGCGGCGCTAGGCCGTCGTCTTCGTGAGGCGCGCCGCCAGGCGTCCCTTGTAGCGGCCGGCCGTGTTGCGGTGGATGATGCCCTTGCTGGCCATCTTGTCCACCAGCGACACCGTCTGGCTGAGGGCGGTGCGGGCGCCGTCCAGGTCTTTGGCGTCGAGGCTGGCGCGAATCGCCTTGAGCGACGTGCGCAGCTTGGAGCGCATCTGCCGGTTGTGCTCCCGGCGCTTGACGTTCTGGCGGTTCGCCTTCAGGGCGGACTTGGTTCTCTTGGCCACGGGCTTGGCGTCCTCTCGCGAAAAGTCGAGGTTTACAAAACCCCGATCTTACCACATGGGGACGGCGACATTGGTCGTGGTTCGTTGTTCGTTGAGGCACCGAGCACGAAGCCCGGGCCACGGACCACGGCCGACCGCTACGACCCGGGCCTGCGCGGCTGCGTGACGTCGAGCGAGACGCGCCACGCGCCGGAGCCATCGCGCACCCACACGCGCACGTAATGGCCGGCTTCGGATTTCCCGTCCGAGCCTGCGGCCGCGGCGTAGGTGCCCCACGTGTAGCCCAGGTCGCCGGACTGCGCCACCTCGGCGAACTGGGCCTCGCCGGACGCGAGCGGCGGTTGTGTCTCCAGCCATGCGAGCGCGGCGTCGCGGCCGGCAAAGGGGAGACGTCCGTTGCGGTGCACGCGGGCGGCCGGCGCGAGCACCGCGCCATAGGCCGCGCGCGGCGACGACGTGAGCGCCGTCAACAGAGCGCGGTCGGCCGCGAGCAGCGACGCGCGCGCGAGCGGCGCGATCTCGCCGCCCGTGTAGCGCTCCGCGTACGGCGCGCGTGTGAAGCCGTCGGGGAACGGAACTTCGGCGGTCGGGTCGATGCCGACGTCGATGATCACCTTGAAGGTACCGTCCGGCTGCCGCTTCCAGATCGACGCATAGTTCCCGTGACGCACGGGGCCGTCGTTGCGTGCGGACCTGACCGGCCCGGTGAGCCAGCCGAGATCGCCGCTCGCGGCAACGTCGCCGTAGCGCGGCTCCCACCAGAAGAGAACCTTCACGTCCTTCGGCGGATCCGGCTGCTTGCGGATCTGCGACTTCGCGGGCAGCGCGTGCTCGCCGTCGAACCCGACCGCATCGTCTGCGAAGTAGTCGAGGAACGCCTGCTTCGCGCCGACCTCCTGCGCGCGGCGCACGAAGGCGCGCTCGGTGTCGGCCATCTCGCGGAGCGCCGCGGGAATGGGCGCCGACTGCGCGGAAGCCACCACGAACAGCAGCGACTGGTGCAGCGCGAACGTCAGGGCCAGTGTGGATGCGATCTGCCTCATGCCATCGGTATTTGCCGCCCGGACACGAAGGTATCCGGGGGGCCGGCCAGCCTAGCGCCGCAGTCGCAGGCGTCCCTCGAACACCCGTTCGTCGCACGCCGATTCGGTGCACTCGAGGATCGAGCCGAAGAGCATCGCGTGACCTGCTTTGAACAGGCCACCCATCGGGAGCACGCCTGCATGCCACCGTACCTTGCCGGTCGTGGCGCAGCTCACAAACGCGGAGAAACGGCCCCACGCCGGGTTCGTCCCCTGCTCCTGCGACACGGAGCCTCTGACTTCGATGAACACCGAAGGGTCGCACGCGACGGTGCCGGTGACCGACGTCACGCCCGGCCGCACGAGCTTCGTGCCGCCGTTTATACGAACCGTCGTGAGCGGCGTCCACCGCCGTGCGCTGAGCACCAGGTCGCCGCCGCGTCCGCCGCCCTCCTCCTCGAAGGCCCCGACCATCACGTAGTAGGTGAGACCGGCAATCGCTTTGAACGCCACCCTCGACTGCAGTTCCTGACTGTCGTCGTTGCACGCCGCCTGGAGAAAGTCGCTTCCCGTCTGGACGTATACGGACAGGGTCGTGTCGTAGGTGCTGGTGAAGGTGTCGATCTCGATCAGCGTATCGCGGCGCGGGGTGAACGTATACCACACGGTGTTCGCACGACCGGCGCAACTCGGGTCCGCTTCGGCGGTGGTCGCTTCGCGCGTATCGACGGCATCGACGAAGGGCAGGGTGTCGATGCGGACGGCATTCCGGCGGCTGTTGTTGGCGGGGACCGCGGCGTACGCCGGCAGCGTGATGACAACCAGGGTAACAACGGCAAAGAGCGCGCGCATGTTCGTGACTCCTTTGAGTGACGGGTGGTCCGCGCGTGCGGCCATGTCAAACACGGTGCCACGGCGGATTCGGCCGGAAACCGGCGAATGTCGGCGGTGCCGGCGCGCAGCTCACAAACGGTTGGCGTTCGCTCACGTCCGGTGACGGCCGGCTGATACCATCCGTGCAGGACCGGCAAATGCCTCGAGGGGTGGACGACCAGCGGCTGCGCGACCTGATGGTCGCGTACCAGGGCGGCGCGTACGGCGCGTTCGAGGAACTCTACCGCGCGCTGCTGGGACCGGTGCGCGGCTGGCTGATCGTCGCCACCCGCGACCGCGCCCGCGCCGAGGACCTGGCGCAGGAGACGTTCCTGCAGATGCACCGCGCCCGCCGCACCTACGATCCCGCATACCCGCTGATGCCGTGGGCGATGGCCATCGCCAGGCACGTGTATCTGATGGACCGGCGCACGGCGTCGCGACGCCCGCGCTACGTCGCCGAAGAGGACGCGCCGGAACGGAGCGTTGGGGCGGATGCGGACCGGCGCCTCCATGGAGAACCGGTGCGCGATGCGCTCCGCCGCCTCACGCCCGAGCAGCGCGACGCGGTGCTGCTGCACCACGTCGGCGGCTGGAGCTTTCGCGAGATCGCGCGCCGCTTCGGGATCCGGGAAACGGCGGCCAAGCTGCGATCGAGCCGCGGCGTGGCGCGGATGCGCGACGAACTGGAGAAGGACGAATGACCGATGTGCCCGCGACCCTCGAGGCGGCAATCAGAGCCGACCTGCAGCCGGTGCGGCGGCTGCCGCCGCCCGGCCGCCGCGTGTTGTGGCTCGCGCCGATCGCCGTGGTGACGCTCGTCGCCGCGTCGCGCATCTTCAGCTTTCGCGGCGACGCGCCGGTGCTCGGGTGGACGCTGACGTGGGGCACGTCGCTCGCGGAAACGCTTGCCGCCCTCGCGCTCATTGCCCTCGCGCTGCGCGACGCGATTCCCGGACGCTCACTGCGGACGCCCGCCGTACTGCTGGCGGCAGGCGCCGTGCTCGGCTTCAGCGCGGTGGTCACGCTGCGCACATGGAACGTCAGTCCCACCACGCTCGTCCGCGAATCGCCGCTCATCGTCGGCGAAATTTGCTTCACGGGAACGGTGGTGACGGCGTTGCCGCTTCTCGTCGCGGCCGCGGTGCTCGCCAGCCGCGCGTTCAGCGTGCGGCCATGGTCGTCAGGCGCGCTGTACGGCCTCGGCGCTGGCCTCGGCGCCGATGCAGGGTGGCGTCTGTTCTGCCACTACTCCGATCCGGTGCACGTGCTGCCGACGCACACGGGCGCGGTGCTAACGGTCGGTCTGCTGGGGATGGTCGTGGCAGGAATCACCAGGCGACGATAACTACCAACTACCAACTACCAACTACCAACTACCAACTACCAACGACACAACTACCAACTACCAACGACACAACGCCCAAGGCGCCCGTTCGGGTGGCTTCCGGGGTTCTTGGGAGATGGAAGTTGGAAGTTGGGGGGTTACCGCTGCGGGACGATCTCGTACGACCCGACGGAAGGCTTTT
>Ga0307410_10000485_pt1 | contig 16121 bp, 13 predicted proteins | sample 322Ometagenome_3_FD_203707 | JGI IMG/M metagenome (GOLD analysis project Ga0307410, IMG submission 203707) | Maize rhizosphere microbial communities from greenhouse at UC Davis, California, United States - 322HYB-O-3 | ecosystem: Host-associated > Plants > Roots > Rhizosphere > Soil | place... | reverse complement strand
AGCGACCGAGATCACCAACAAGCTTCGCGACTTCACGCCCGAGGAACGTGCCGGCATCGAGAACGCCCTGAAGAAGCGCTTGTACGAGAAGTACGCGGTCAAGATCACGCTGCGTGAGCCGGAACCAGTAGCGCACGACGTTTCCGCGGACGACGATCCTGTCTTCGGCAAGCCGGCGGCACCGGTCACGGTTGTGATGTTCAGCGATTTCCAATGTTCCGCATGTGCCGCAACCCACCCGGTATTGAAGAATGTGCTCGGAGCATTTCCTGACAAAGCCAAATTAGTAGTGCGCGACTTCCCGCTTGAGTCGATCCACGAGAATGCGTTCCGTGCCGCTCTCGCCGCGAACGCAGCCCGGCAGCAGGGTAAGTACTTCGAATTTATCGATCTGCTTTACCAAAACCAGGACAGGCTGGACGACGCTTCTCTCAAAGGCTTCGCCGCCCAACTGGGTTTGAACCCGAAACAATTTGAGTTAGACTTTAGCAGCGAAAAAACAGCCGCCGAGGTCCGCAAGGACATTGCCGACGGCGTTCGTCACGGTACCCGCGGTACACCGACGATCTTCATAAACGGCGTGCGCGTCCATCACCTTTCGACCGACGGACTGCGCGGCGGAATTGAAAGGGCGTTGGCTGGGACAGGTTCGAAATAGTTCTCGTTATGCGCTTTTATTTCATTTTATCGCTGATGCTGATAGCACTATCCTGCGGCGACGCGCCAACCGGCCGCCCTATTAACTCGATCTCGAACGGAAACGGTAGCACCACGAACACGAATTCAAAAACTAACGCGGTCCCGCAATATTCCATTCAGGTGGTCGCCACGTACCCGCACGACCCTAAAGCTTTCACTCAGGGACTTGTTTACCACAACGGATTCATTTACGAAGGGACGGGCGGCAAACCGGCACGCGGGGACGATTTCTCCTCTTCGCTCAGGAAAGTGGAGCTGCACAGCGGCAAGGTCGTCCAGAAATTTGATGTGCCCCCAACATTCTTCGGCGAAGGCATCACCATCATCGGCGACAAGGTGTATCAGCTAACCTGGCAGGAAGGCACCGGGTTCATTTACAACCTCGACGATTTCAAACTGCTCCGCGAGGTCAAGTATTCCGGCGACGGTTGGGGCCTGACGAACGACGGAACCAATCTGATAATGAGCGACGGCACGCACGTCATCCGTTTTCTCAACCCCGAGGATTTCACGACAAAGCGCACCATTACGGTGACCGACGAGAAGGGCCGCCCGCTGATGGAGATCAACGAACTCGAATTCGTGAAGGGCGAGATCTGGGCAAACGTGTGGCAGACCCCCTGGATCGTTCGCATCGACCCTGCCACCGGCAAACTGCTCGGCCGCATCGACTTGAGCAGCATCGCGGAGAATGTGGCAAAGAAAAACCGGACCGCCGATGTCCTGAATGGGATCGCGCACGATCCCGCGACGGACCGAATTTTCGTCACCGGCAAGAATTGGCCCAGTCTTTACGAGATAAAGGTCAACGCGAAATGATGGACGATCGCGACCTGATGCGGCGTGCCATCGAATTGGCACAGGCTGGGATCGACTCGAATGCCGGCGGCCCGTTCGGATGCGTTATAACCCGCGATGGCCGCATTGTCGGCGAGGGTGTGAACCAGGTCACCTCGACGAATGACCCCACGGCGCATGCCGAGATCGTCGCGATCCGGGACGCCTGCCGAGAGCTTAGATCGTTCCAGCTTGACGGCTGCGTCGTCTACACTTCATGCGAGCCCTGCCCGATGTGCCTGGGGGCCATCTACTGGGCCCGCCCCCGGCAAATATACATCGCTTGCGACCGCAACGACGCTGCGGCCGCCGGTTTCGACGACGCGTTCATCTACGAAGAACTGTGCGGAATCGACCTCGCAGCCCGCAAAGTGCCCGTTTCGGTATTGCTGAGGGACGAAGGAATAAAAGTTTTTGAAAACTGGATCGCAAAGCCCGACAAGATCGAATATTAAGGCCCCTTCTCCTTTTCTAAGCGGCTTCGCGTCTTTGCGGGAAATTTCCTTTCCGTTTATTGAAAATAGCTCGCTCATAGCCAGCGATGTCCAACACCTATTTATATTTGCTGATCGCACTTCTCGCCGGTGCGATGATGCCGACCCAGGCCGCCACGAACAACAAAATGGCGGTTTTTGTGGACAGCCCGGTGCTGGCCGCGTTCATTTCATTCGTTGTCGGGACGGTCGCGTTGCTTGTTTACGTGCTTGTGACGGGCATTCCGCTCGCAAACATCGCCGGCGTCCGCGAAGCTCCCGCCATAGCATGGGTAGGCGGCCTGCTGGGAGCGTTCTTTGTCGCTGCGTCGGTTACGCTAGTTCCCCGGCTCGGAGTGGCTTTGACCTTCAGTTTGATAATCGCCGGGCAGATGATCGTCACCCTCTTCATCGACCACTTCGGGCTTTTGGGCGTCGAGGTGAGACCTGTTAACTGGCCGCGGTTGGCGGGGATCATGCTGATCACCGGCGGGGTCGTATTGATCCGAAGATTTTGACGCCCCCTGTTTTGCCGTTGCCCCGTTGAAGTTATGAAGTCCTTCATTAGAACATTCCTTAGGGCTGGTATTTTGTTCGGGTTGATGATGGGGCTGCTTTACTCGCTCATGTCAGGGCCCGAATTCGGTATCCCGGCCGGAGTGTTCAGCGGCGTTTTTTTCGGTCTCTCCATGGCGGTGCTTTCCACATATCTGGAGATCAAAGCGCAGAACGAGGTTCCCGACATCCCAGGCGAGGCGATCATCAAACAGTCGGCATGTAGTCACTTTGTAGATGGGATGGCGGTCGGCGGCTACTTTTACCTCACCGACAAACAGTTACACTTTCGTCCTCATCGGTTCAATTTAAAAGCGAAGGCGGTGTCAATTCCGATTGCACACATTTCACAAACGGAAAAAAGCTCACGCTTGGGGGTCCTTCCCGATCAACTCAAGATTCTGCGAACCGACGGTGAGATCGAAAAGTTTGTCGTGGAGGAAGTGGACGAGTGGGCCGGCGCGATAAACAACGCCAGGCAGAATTATTTGGAGAATCCCAGGAGCGAAGGTTTGAGGCTGTTCCCGTGAGCGCATGATCAAGTTCCTGCTCAATGATGAAGAGGTCCGGACCGATCTGCCCGCCGGCATGACCGTGCTCGATTTCGTTCGTTATCACAAAAGCCTTAAGGGCACCAAGATCGGCTGCCGCGAAGGCGACTGCGGGGCGTGTACGATAATGGTCGGCGAACTGAGAAACGGCGAGGTCGCATACCGCACGATGACTTCCTGCCTTATGCCGTTGGCCAACGCCGCCGGCAAGCACGTTGTCACCATCGAAGGCATAAACCCGCAGGATAATTCCCTAACGCCCGTCCAACAGGCAATGGTCGATGAATCCGGCACCCAATGCGGATTTTGCACTGTCGGTTTCGTAATGTCGCTGACTGCGTTCTGCGTCGACAGCACACCCAAAACGTCCGAAATGGCCGTCTCCTCTATCGACGGCAACATCTGCCGCTGCACCGGCTACAAATCCATCGAAAGGGCGGCTGAGCGCATCGCATCGCTCTTGTCAGAACCACCTGCGTCAGAGGGTGGAAAGAACGCGGCGATCGACAACGCTGTGGTTCCGAAATACTTTGCCCAAATCCCCGACAGGCTAAAGGCCTTTACGCACGATCACGTTGAAGATCCCCAAGCGCCGCACCGCCCGCTCACGCAGGCGGTTTCGACTTTTGTCGCCGGCGGCACGGACCTCTACGTCCAAAGGCCCGATCAGATGCCGGAAACGGAGGCAGCCCACGTCTTTTTCGACGAAAGCCTGCGCGGCATCCGCGACCTCGGCGACTTCATTGAGATCGGAGCTTCTGCCACCGTCACCGACCTTCTCGAATCCCCGGTGATGAACGCCGCCTTCCCGGATCTCTACAACCACCTCAAACTCGTCTCCTCCACCCCGATCCGCAACATGGCCACCCTCGCCGGCAACTTCGTCAACGCCTCCCCTATCGGCGACATGACGATCTGGTTCCTTGCGCTAAATGCAGAGATCACCCTGAGAACGCAGGCGCCCCCGCCTGAATCGCCGCAGGACGGCGAAAATGCTCGGACCATTCCGCTCCGCCGCCTCTATCGCGGCTACAAAGAGCTCACAAAAGCCCCCGAAGAATTCATTACCTCCGTCCGCTTCCGGAAACCCGGGCCCGACCATTACTTTAATTTCGAAAAGGTCTCAAAGCGCACGTACCTGGACATTGCAACCGTGAATACCGCAATGCTGTTAAAATTTGACGCGCTCCCCGGCAAAGCCTGGACACCGCCCGCTTTGTCAGTACCGCCTGCGGTAGCGGGTGGGGATCTTTCATCGCAGAGGCTCAGTGACACAGAGAAGGAACGAGCCACCCCTCCCTACAACGGAGGGGTGGCCGCCGATTTGGGCGGACGAGGTGGTTCTCTCCCCGGCAGCGTCGAATACCACATCCTCGACGCCCACGTCTCAGCCGGCGGTGTAGCCCCGATACCGCTTTACCTCCGAGAAACGTCCTCGTTTTTGGTCGGACGAACGGTCAACCAGGAAACCATCGAAAAGGCCAATGAAATCATTCAGCTTGAGATCTCGCCGATCTCCGATGTGCGGGGTGCGGAAGAATATAAACGGTTGCTACTGAGGCAGTTGTTCATAGCACATTTCGTTGAATTGTTCGAGATGTAGAATTCACCATGCGAAACCTCGACTCAAAATCACACGTCCGCGGCGAGTCCGTTTATCTGGATGACATTCCGCTCGTCCAGGGGACGCTTTACGCGTGCGTGTTCGATTCGCCAGCGGCTCATGGGAAATTGATCAGCATCGACACAGGCGAAGCGGCGACGAGCGAGGGCGTAGTGCGCGTAATTACCGCAAAAGACTTGATCGGCGAGAACCAGATCGGCGGGATCGTGCCGGATGAGCCGCTGCTGGCGGACGGCGAGGTTCATTTTCAGGGGCAGCCGATGGCGATTGTTGTTGCGGCGAGTGAAGAGCTGGCTAGAAAGTCAGCGAGGAAAATTACAGCCCAGATCGCGCCGCTGCCGGTCATCACCGACCCGCGTGTAGCGGCGGCGAACGGCGAGCTGATCGTGCCTCCGAAAAAATTCGTTCTCGGTGATTCTGCCGCCGCCTTTGCCAACTGCGCACACGTTTTCGAGGGCCGCGCCGACGTCAACGGGCAGGAGCATCTTTACATCGAAACACAGGGTACCTACGCGGTGCCGACCGAGAACGGCGGGCTGAAGATCCACTCCTCGACGCAGGGGCCGACAGTTGTTCAGCGGGCCGTCTGTCGCGTCACCGGGCTGCCGATGCATCAAGTCGAGGTCGATGTGCAGCGGCTCGGCGGGGGCTTCGGCGGGAAGGAAGACCAGGCAAATGCGTGGGCCGGTATCTGTGCGGTAGCGGCTCAATTGACCAAACGGCCGGTCAAATATGCCCTGCACCGGATGGAAGATATGCGGATGACCGGAAAGCGGCATCCGTATTCGGCCGATTACCGAATAGGACTCGACAAAGACCTGAAGATCGTCGCCTATGAGGTTACCTTCTATCAGAACGCCGGTGCCGCCTGCGACCTCTCGCCGCCGGTGTTGGAACGTACATTGTTCCACTGCACCAACTCATACTTCATCTCGCACGTTACGGCGACCGCCTTTTGCTGCCGCACCAACCTTCCTCCCAACACCGCATTCCGGGGCTTCGGCGGGCCACAGGGGATGTTCGTGATCGAATCGGCCATCGCTCACGCGGCGGAAAAACTGGGCGTGGCGGCGGCGGAGATTCAGCGGAAAAATCTGCTGGACGACGGCGACGAATTCCCTTACGGGCAGATCGCTGAGAGCGACGCCATTACGTCGTGGACGCAGGGCGACGAGAAGTACGATTTCGCAAAGCACCAGACAGACGCCGACGAATTCAACGCGTCATCGAAATACTTTAAGAAAGGCGTCGCGATGATGCCCGTCTGTTTCGGCATCTCTTTCACGAAAACGCCTATGAACCAGGCCCGGTCGTTGGTGCACGTTTACACGGACGGATCGGTCGCCGTTTCGACCGGCGCCGTCGAAATGGGCCAGGGCGTGAACACGAAGATCGCACAGGTCGCGGCGAAGGCCTTCGGGCTTGATATTTCTCAAGTGAAGGTGCACACGGCCAACACCCTGCGGATCGCGAATACTTCCCCGACCGCCGCCTCCGCCGCCGCCGATCTGAACGGCAAGGCGACGCAGATGGCATGCGAAGCGATACGGGACCGCCTTCTCTGTCTTGCTAAAGATCTGGTCGAAGCGGAAAAGGTCGAAGACCTGTCCCTCGAAAACGGATTCGTTTTCCGCAACGGTGAACGGACAAGCCTGGATTGGCAAACTCTCGTCATGGATGCCCATCTCGAACGCGTGAACCTGAGCGAACATTCCCACTATGCCACGCCGGGCATCAATTTCGACTGGAGTACTGCAAAAGGTCATCCTTTCGCCTATCACGTTTACGGCACTGCCATCGTCGGCGTCACAGTCGACTGCCTTCGCGGCCGGTACGAGGTCGATTACGTCAAATGCTGCCACGATTTCGGTTCGTCGATGAACACCGCCGTCGACCACGGTCAGATCGAGGGCGGCATCGTCCAGGGCCTCGGGTGGATGACGATGGAAGAGGTCGTGTATGACGCGGAAGGCCGCCTCCGCTCGAACGCCCTTTCCACATACAAGGTGCCCGACATTTATTCAGTGCCGAAAGAGATCGCGATCCTGCCGCTCGAAACCGACCGCGAAAACCTGGCGGTCTTCAACTCCAAAGCCGTCGGCGAACCGCCCCTGATGTATGGAATTGCGGCATATTTCGCAATAAGAAATGCCGTAGCCGAATTCAGGAAAACTGCCCCGCCGGCTGCCGATTCTGATTCCGTGGTATTGCCGTTCGACGCCCCTTTCACGCCCGAGAAGGTGCTCATGGCGCTCTACCGGTAAATATACGTGCCATTCGGAATTCCCACTGGATTTTCGGAATACCCGTCAATGATTTCGGTGAAAAAGACGCATTGAGTTGATTGAAAAGAACCTTGCGCGGGGTTTTCTATATAGACTCCGGTACAATGAACCATCGACGACGACAGAGGTGAAAAAGCCGACCCGGTGAATCAACGTTCAGGAATCGAAGTCTTGCCGTGAAAAGTAAACTCGAACTTTGGCAATTTATCTCTCAGAGTTTGGAACGCGGCGAAAGTGTTATGCTCCTCACCGTCGCAGAAAGCTCCGGCAGCAGTCCCGGACGTGCAGGCTATAAAATGGCTGTCGCCGCGGGCGGTCAACTGTGCGGCAGCATCGGCGGCGGCATAATGGAAGTAAATCTTGTCGAGCAAAGCCGAGCCCTCGTGTCAGAACCGGGAGCGACAGCGACCGGCTTCTTCCCATCCCAGCTCATTGAACAAGTTCATAAGAAGAACTCACCTCATTCGTCCGGCATGATCTGCTCCGGCCGGCAAACGGTCTTGATGCTGCTGTTGACCCCCAGCAACGCGGACACGATTAATCAGATCACACAGTCGAAAGGCGAGAACAATCTGCTCAGCATCTCGGAAAAGGGCATTGAGTTGCTAGACCCAATTGGCGAGAACACTTCTGGAGCGATTAGCTTCCGAAGAACCAGCGAGGCCAAATTCACGTACACCGAACGCCTCGGCCGCGCACACGATCTCTACATCATCGGAGGCGGCCACTGTGCCCTTGCCCTTTCCGAACTGATGTCAATGCTCGATTTCCGCATCACCATCTTCGACGACCGGCCCGGCCTGAATACCATTGAAAAGAACCGCTTCGCTGACGAGATACGCATCGTCGAAACCTACGAAAGCGTCGGCGACCTAATACCGGCGGGCCCGGACGTTTACGTCGTCGTCATGACTCTCGGCTACGCCTCGGACGAGATCGCGATCCGGGGCTTGGTGAAAAAAGACAAAAAATATCTTGGAGTTCTGGGAAGTCGAGCTAAAATGAAGGCATTGCTGAAGACGCTCGAGAAAGAAGGTATCGATCCAATGCTGCTTTCCCGGATTCATACCCCGATCGGCTTGCCGATCAACTCTCACTCGCCCGAGGAGATCGCCGTCTCGATCGCGGCCGAGATTATTTCGATCAAGAATGCGTGAGGTAAACGTATGAAAAAACTAGCCCCTGTGGCAAACGGCGCCTGTCTATTTGTCATCATTGTTCTCTCAGTTTCGTGGACGCCCGCTCAAAAGAGACCCGACGCTATCGCTGAAGTGAAAGCCGCCCTCGATGCTCAGGTGGCCGCGTGGAACGACGGAGCGACGGAAAAGCCCACCTCCGTCTATCACGATTCGCCCGAGATGCTTTGGGTGAACCGGACCGGCATCAGAAAGGGTTTTGAACCGGTCCGCGCGGCCTACCGCCGGGACAGCGTCAGCAGGCCGAACATCGGTACTTACTCTTACGAACCCCTTCACATCGAAAGGCTTTCACCGAGCTGCGTCTATTTCGTGATCCGGTGGAAGATCGAACGGAACGGCCGGAGCGCGATGAACGGCGTTACCAGCATGGTTTGGAAGCGTGTCAACAAGAAATGGGTCATCGCGGCCGAGCACGCGAGCTGAATAGCTAGCGGCCCGCCCGGGAACAAATCCTCCGCTCCGGTGTCTATCGTATCGAACGGTTGGCACCGGTCTTGAAAACTGGAGGACAGATCCCATGTTTGACAAAATGATCGTTTCCGACGCCGATGGGGCCGCCTCCCGCGGCCGCAGCCGTTACTTTCTCGTTTCCGGTCTCGCGGTAGCAGCCCTTTTCTTTTCCGCAGTAGTCCTAAGCATTTACGCCGTCGACCTGAACCTCGGGACCGATCAGTTTGAACTCTCGACGATCTTGGCCCCGGCCCCGCCTGACGAGCCGGAGCCGCCGCGGCCCGAACCCCAGCGTGACCAACCTCAGGCAACACGGTCAGACATGCCGGTCCGCAACGCAAATATCCTGCGCGTCGACGAAACGCCGGTCACGGCCCCCGAATCGGTTTCCGTGGAAAAGCCGACCTCGCTTTCCCGGCCCTGGGGTGAATTCAAGTTCGATCCCAATGCAACGGAGATCCCGGGCGTAGGGGCCCCGGACGGCGACGGCGCGGCGCGAACGAACAATTCCGCACCCGGAACATCGTCCGCGGTAGGCTCGGAACCCGCCGCGGCGTCCATTGAAAAACTGCCGGAACCACCGCCCGCTATTGCAGCGAAACCAAAGGTTCCCGTCTCGATCGGTGTCGCAAACGGAAAGGCGATCGAGTTGCCGAAACCGCCGTACCCGCCTGCGGCTATTGCGATGAACGCACAGGGTGAGGTCGCTGTTCAGGTGTTGATCGACGAGAAAGGAAAGGTCGTTTCCGCGAAAGCGGTCAGGGGGCATCCAATGCTGAAACGCGAAGCGGAAAAAGCTGCATACAATGCCCGTTTTTCCCCTACAACTCTATCGAAGGTGCCCATCAAGGTGACGGGCGTTATCATTTACAACTTCAAAAGATAACCGACCGACGGCACGACCGATGGTCGTGCCGCTATTCAAAAGCGTTTCCCGGCAAGGATGCTGATCAGCCCCTCGGCGTCCATGTCGTACACCGGCACCGGGAAACGTGAACGAAGCTCTTCATACGCCATCCCGTCCAGCAGGATCGGCTCGTCCGACTTGATCGTGTGTTTCGGGATGATGACGAAATCCCCCTTTATCCTGTCTTTAACCCCCAAATAATCCTGGCCGGTCAACAGGCCGGCCACGGCCACATCCCCGCCAAAGTAAGTATTCGGCACCGCGAGGACATGCAGTTTCGAACCGTTCAGACGGTTGTAAGCCTCTATCTGCCCGGCGAGTATCGGGGCAAACATCTCGCCGCTGAGGATGGTGCCGAAAAGCGGCTGCTTGCGGCTGCGGACGAAAGTCCGATAATACGGCGGTTCGATGGTCGCGGGTGTCCGTGCCTCCGGGTGGGTGCGGGCGTTTACGAAAAACTGCTTCGCAACCTCGACCGCTTCCGCGCGCTGACGCATATTGGTGCCCGCCTTCAACAGTTTCTCGAAACCGTTCAGGAAAGACCGCACCATTCCCACGCCGTCCTCGATCTGCGGGTAATTACCGTAGTGCCGACGGCTGGGCACTTCCATCCCCGCTTTCAGGTAGATCTCGTCGCCGAGGAAAGCGAACGTCACGCCCAGCGATTTGCGAAACTCCTTCTGCAGCTTCTCCACTTGCCTTATCGTTCGCCGGCAGAATTCGGGCGTGACCCGCGTCAGCCGTTCGTCTGTGTTGTACCGCGTCAACGCGACCGGGACGACCGCGGTGCTCACCACTTTTGGATAATGTGCCGCCAGGTCGCGCAGCGTTTTCTCGAGGATCGCCCCGTCGTTTATTTCCGGACAAAGCACCACCTGTGCGTGCAGTTCGATGTCGTTGTCGAGCAGAGTTTGAAGCTTCCCTGAAATGTCGGCCCGCTCTTCAGAAACGCCGAGCAGATATGCACGAGTTTTCAGGTCGGTCGCGTGGATGGAAACGTATTGCGGCGACAGCCTCTGCTCCACGATCCGTCTCATTTCGTCGTCGGTGATCGAGGAAAGCGTCGTGTAATTTCCGTAAAGGAATGAGAGCCGTATGTCCTCGTCGCGCACGAACAACGACGGCCTGGCGTCAGCCGGATTACCCTTGCAAAAGCAGAACAAACATTCGTTCGCGCACTGCCGCGGCACGATCTGCTCGAAATTCAGGCCGAAATCTTCGCCTTCCTCACGGTCGAATTCTATGTCCAGCGTTTCACCGTCCGGCTTTTTCACGCGGAACGTCAGTTCCGTTTCCCCCGCCGTCTGGAATCGGAAGTCAAGGTAATCACGGACGTTACGGCCGTTCACCTTGATTATCCGGTCGTGCGGGCGCAGTTCAAGCTCATCGGCCAGCCCGCCCGGCGTTACCTCGGTTATTATCACGCCCGGACGGCGAAGCTGCGTCACGGCGGGTGTTACGGCGAATTCGTACATACAAGAACTAGTTAGTGTATGTTTTCGGCCGGAACGTTGGCAAGCGATTTCGACGGCAGGCGGTGCACTAGCGTGGAGCGATCTTGCGTGGGGCTGGTTTTCAATGCGTACTCCTACTTCGCTTCCCGTCTCCCCCGCGAAGCGGCACATAGCCACGCCGTTAACGGCGTGGTAGAGTTCGCGAAATGTTTCCTAGCCCGTTTCAACGGGCTTTCGAATTGACGGCTTTACAGTCAGTAGTTGCTTTTCATGCTCGGCTGGCCGGTCTGCAGCCGGTTAAGATTGGTGCGAGCGGCCTGATTTTGCGGGTCCAGTTCCAGGGCCTTTCTGTAATCGGCTATTGCCCTTTCGCGGCTGTTCGACATTTCGTACGCGTAGCCGCGGTGGCTGTACGCCGTCGACGAACGCGTCGAGAGCCGGATCGCCTCGGAACAGTCCGCGATCGCGTCGCTGTACTGCTTCCACGCGTAGAGCTGGATTGCACAGCGGTTGATGTACGGCGTCGGATTGGTCGGTTCCACCTGGATCGCCTGGGTAACATCGTCGAACGCCTTTCGATAATCCTTCTTGTTGAACGATTCCAGCCCGCGGCTGTTGTAGGCTATCTGAAGTTGGTTATTTGCGGCCGTGAAGTTGGGGTTACTGCGGCGGACTGCCTCCAATTCGGCGATCGCCCGGTCGAATTCACCCTTCATCCTGAAACCGATCCCACGTTTGTAATAAAGCAGCGGTGCGATGTGCGGCGGCGCTCCCCGCAGCGCCTGGTTGCAGGCATTTATGACCGGGTTCGCGGCGGCACGGGCCTGCTCATAGTTCATCGGCTTGCGGTCGATGAAAAGGCAGTTGAACGCGGGCGTTCGGTCCAGATTCGGCCCCAGCGCCGCGGCCTTTCGGTAGTTGGCGGCGGAGCGCTCGGTGTCGCCCTTGTAATCCTGAGCGATCGCAAGGGAGAACGGTATGTCGGGATCCGTCGTATCGAGCCCGCTGGCCGACGAAAGATCGGCCTCAGCCTTAATGTGATCGCCTTTTATGAGGTGACACAACCCGCGGCCGGCGATCGCCCTGACGTTCTTCGAGTCGGCTTCCATTACCCGGGTATATTCGGCTATCGCCCGGTCGCAATCTCCGCGGCCTCTAAGATCATGTGCTGCGGCGAGCGTCGCCGCAACGTCGATCAGGTTGATGCGGAAGTTGTACGTCAGAATACCGGTCGCCTTGGCGGGCTTCCCATCGCGGGTGGCCGGACGAAAAGTGGACACACGGGCCGCCTCCACCGCGCGTTCCGTCAGCCCGTTCGGGAGTATGGAAAGCCTGGTAACCGAGGTCACGCGCCCGTTCTCGTCCAGTTCAAGGGCGAGTTTCACCACACCCATCGTCTTCGCCTGCTTTGCTTCCGGGGTGTAATCTGGTTTTACCAGATTGACGCTCCGCGGCACCAGATCGCCGAGGTCCACGGGTCCCGGATCGGGCGCTGGCGTCGGGGCGGGCAGGGCAGGGGAATTTTCACGGATAGCTTCGATCAGCCCGTCGGTCGCCCCTGCTTGACGGAGATCGTCCTCGCGGTCTTTGGTCAGGGGCTTGTCCATTTTGCGGCGGCGTATTTGCGCGATCACCCATGCGGTGAGCTGCGTCTTATTGCGGAAGACACTGTTCGGCAGCTTTGATTGAAGCGCGGTGATCACCTCGGGATAGGTCAGTTGGGTCTGGGCGAAAACACGGACGCCGGACAGGTCGCAAACCAGCAGGGCGGCGGAAAACACCGCCGAGAGCACGAGAATCGTTGTCCTGCGAGAATACGTCATACACCACATCCCCCGATCCACACCAGTAGGCGACTATATTTGAAATGACGACGCGTGTACCCGCATTTTGCCCTAATTACAGCTATTCGTAAACACGCAATTCGGGTCCTGGGCGGGTTTTTTCTTTCGTTCGGGCGTTTTTCTCGCTTCCACGGGCGGCGGGGTACGGGCCGGCTCACGCCTTATCTCAGGGCGCGGCCGGGGATCAGACACAGGCGGCACGATGTCCCTCGGCGGTGCTGAGCGTTGTTCCGGCGTCACCGCGGGGGTCGGATCAACGTAGATCGGCAGCGGCGTCGGCGACGACCCCACGACCGGCAACGTCGGGCTCACCTGTGCCGTCGGCGTCGGCGTTACGAGGTCGATCGGCTGCTCGATCGTATCGTCTCCGGTCCGGTCATCCCGGGTCCGGTCGATCAGCCAGTTGACGACCGCGTAGATCCCAACGGCGCCAATCAGCAGGATCACCGCGGCCGCCGGTATCAGCCAGAGGAACTTCCTGTTTCCCACCGCCTGCGGCCGGGGAGGCGACTCGATCGCGGCGATGCTGGATACTGTCGGGCCGGGGCCGGCGACGTTCTGGTCGCTTGTGTAGCCTAACCGGTGCTTGACCTCGTCGATGGCAGCCGACAAAGCGTCAGCAGTTTGGTACCTGAGGGCCCGGTCCTTTTGCAGAGCGGTGAAAATGATATGCCGAAGTTCGGGAGAGGCGTTCTGGATCGGCTCAGGCTCCTGCTCGAGGATGGCGACGATCGTGTGGCTTGGCGTCGGCCCACGGAATGGCAGCTTCCCCGTGACCATCTCGTATAAGATCACTCCAAGAGCCCAAATATCCGTTCTCGCATCAATGTCCAGCCCTTCGGCCTGCTCCGGCGACATGTAGGAAACTGTGCCCATGATCACGCCGGGCATCGTCTGATTGGTGCGGCCGGGCCCGAATTCGACATTGCCCGAAGGCGTTTTGCGGGCCGTGTCGGTCAGTTTGGCCAAGCCGAAATCCAGCACCTTGACGTAGCCGTCGGGCCGAAGCATCACATTTTCGGGCTTTATGTCGCGGTGGATGATGCCCGCCCTGTGTGCGGCGGCCAGGGCTCCCGCGATCTGCGATGCGATCTTCAGCATCTCGACGAACGGGATCGGCCCTTGCTGCATTATTTCGCGGAGCGTCCGGCCCTCGACCAATTCCGTGACGATGAATTCGCACCCGTCTATCTGGCCGACGTCGAAGACGGTGACGATGTTCGGATGATTAAGCAGTGATGTGGCCCGCGCCTCGCGGTAAAATCGAGAAAGCCGCTCCCGGTCCATCGAGAAATATTCCGGCAGGATCTTGAGCGCCACTTCCCGCCCGAGCTGCCTGTCCAGGGCACGGTATACCACGCCCATACCGCCCTCGGCGACACGGCTCGAAATGACGTATTTGCCGAATTCCTTGCCGATGCGCGGGTCGGCTGGAACTTGGGCGGTCGGCTGCGGGGCGGCGTTCTCGAGCGACGGTATCTGCACGTTCGGGACCGTTTCCGCCTGGTAGAAGAAGCGGTCGGTCTTATCGCCGATCTTCAGGTAGACATCGATCTCGCGACGCAGATCGGGGTCGCCTGCACAGGCGTTTGTGAGAAAAGCCTCGCGCTCTTCTGGCCGTCTGGCCAGTGCAAGAGCGATCAGAGACTTAACTTTTTCGATTCGGTCTGGCTGCATCGCGGACGGAGGACGAATCTGGGACGTTGTCCGCGAATTATAACACGGTTGCGGCAGCCGCAGCCGTCGAAATCTGCCCCCGAATTGTAGAAGCCCGCACGGAGTATGGGGCCTCCCGATCAGGGGGAATATGCCCTTACTTCGTGCGGGCCTTTGCGTTCTGCCGAATCCCTCTGTTCGTCTGGAGTTACCCGGCCGAGGCCGATTTGAGGTCGATCAGTGAATCGAGCGGCGTGTAGTCGAGCTTCTGCGCTTCGGCGACCGCCTGATACGTCAGTTTCCCGGCATACGTGTTCACGCCTTCCGCCAGGCCCTTGTCGGCCTTGATCGCCTTTTCAAAGCCTTTGTTCGCGAGCTCAAGTGCATAAGGAAGCGTCGCGTTGGTCAACGCAAAGGTCGACGTACGAGGAACCGCCCCCGGCATGTTGGCGACGCAGTAGTGAAGGACGCCTTCCTCGTAATAGGTTGGGTTAGAGTGCGTCGTGGCGTGCGTCGTCTCAAAGCATCCGCCCTGATCGACGGCAACGTCCACGAGGACCGCACCGTTCGGCACTAGGTGCAGCATGTCGCGCGTCACTAGTTTCGGCGCCGCGGCACCGACGACCAGGACGGCTCCGATCACAAGGTCCGCGTGCGAGATAGCTTCCTGTATCGCGTACGGCGACGAAGCGAGCGTCTGCACCTTCGAAAGGAAAATATCGTCCAACTGCCGCAGGCGGTCGAGGTTGCGGTCGATGATCGTGACCTTGGCCCCCAAACCGACGGCCATCTTTGCCGCCTCTGTTCCTACAACGCCGCCGCCTATGATCACTACATTCGCGGCCGGAACGCCCGGTACGCCGCCGAGCAGAATGCCGCGGCCGCCGTTCATTTTTTCAAGGTACGTCGCCCCGACCTGCACCGACATACGTCCCGCCACCTCGGACATCGGGGTCAGCAGCGGCAGACGGCCCTGTTTGTCGACGATCGTCTCGTACGCCACACCGGTCACGCCGCGTTCCATCATCTGCTTGGTCAGCTCGAACTCGGGTGCGAGGTGCAGGTAAGTGAACAAAAGCTGATTCTCGCGCATCCGCGGATACTCCGGCGCAATTGGCTCCTTAACCTTGACGATCATGTCGCCCGTCTGCCAGATCTCATCGGCCGTGTCGAGGAGCTTTGCCCCCGCTTTCACATAGTCGTCATCGGCAAAGCCCGACCCCTCGCCCGCCGACTTCTGCACGAACAACTCATGCCCCGCCCCTGCCAAGGCATTAACGCCCGCCGGCGTCAGCCCCACACGATACTCGTTATCCTTTATCTCTTTCGGCAATCCGATCTTCATTTAAATGACTCCTGATAATTTAAGGTGATAATAAACTCGCGATTAACCGTCAATTATAAAACCCTTTTGTGATTAACCGAAATGGCATCAACGAGTTTTGTCAGTGCGGAACGCGTACGCCCTCGTCCGCAGTGCCGCGGATTTTGCGGCGTAATAACGCGTCTGGCAAACTCTTGTCGCCTGTCGCCCCTCGGCCGTCCGCGTTCCAAGCCGTTCCGCCCGCGTTCCGGCGGCCGTCGGAA
>Ga0307410_10000484_pt1 | contig 16146 bp, 16 predicted proteins | sample 322Ometagenome_3_FD_203707 | JGI IMG/M metagenome (GOLD analysis project Ga0307410, IMG submission 203707) | Maize rhizosphere microbial communities from greenhouse at UC Davis, California, United States - 322HYB-O-3 | ecosystem: Host-associated > Plants > Roots > Rhizosphere > Soil | place... | reverse complement strand
TGCCGGTGATCAAGGGGATCCTGCCGGAGACGCCGGCACCGCAGCCGGCGCCGAAGGTGCAGCCTGAGCCGGTCGCGGCAGCGCCGGCACCAGCGCCGCTGGCGGCGCCGCCGACACCGAGCGTGCCGGCCGGCGGTGGCTTCTTCGCCTGGGTCCGCGGGCTGTTTGCCGGCGGGGATGAAGTCACCAGCACGACACCGGCGGCGACTGCGCCGTCGACGGTCGCGCCGGCGGCGCCGCCGCAGAAGGCCGAGGGACGTCCCGAGCGCGGTGAGCGCGGCGGTCGGGGTGGACGCAATCGCGACGGGCGCCGCGGCGAAGGCGAGCGCGGCGAGCGACGCGACGGTGGGCGCGGACGGCGGCCGGAGCGTACGGGCGCTGCGGAAGGCGGAGCGGGCACCGACGGTCGCGATGCAGCGCGTCGCGACGACTCGCGCCGAGGCGATCGCGCCGAGGCGCGCGAAGCCGGCGATCCGACCCGGACAGAGGCCCGCGAGCCGCGTGAAGGCGGCAGTGGCGAAGGCCGCACCGACAGCCGGCGCAATGCGCGCGGCGAACGCGGTGAGCGGGCCGAGCGTGGCGACCGGCCCGATCGCGGCGAACGCAGCGATCGCGGCGATCGCACCGAAAGGACCGATCGCGCCGAGCGCCCGGATCGCGAGCGCGAGCCGCGACGCGACGGAACCACCGCTGCGCCGCTGGTCGGCGCCGACGAGATGGCCGCAGCGCCAGTGTTCGGCGACTCGCAGCCACCGTCCGTCGAGTCGCCCGACATGGCGGAGGCTCAGGGTGAGCGCCAGGGTCGCCGTCGCAACCGGCGCGGTGGCCGGGGCGGTCGCGATCGCGACGAAACACGGACCGGTGAAGCCGCCACCGGCGAGTCGGTCGAAGCGCCCACCGAAGAAGCGATGGCCGCGCTGGACGCCGGCGGCCTCGCTGCGGAAGGACGCCCGGACGATGCATCGCCCGACGTCGCACCGCGCGAAGGCGGCGAAGGACGCCGACGCGGTGGTCGAGGCCGGGACCGGGCTCGCCGAGAAGCGATGGCGCAGGACGGTGCTCCTAACGAGGGCACGGATCAAAGCGGCGAAGCGACTCCCGCCTTCGGTCGGACCGAGCGCAGCGACATCGAAGGGATGACGCTCACGCCGCCGGCAGCCGCTCAGCCGATCGAAGCCGGCCTGCCGCTCGCGTCACCGGACGTCGTGCCTTCGGGCGCGGCGCCGCAGCCGATCGAGGTCGCTGCCTCGGCTGCGCTGCCGCAGTCGATGCCGGCCGCGGCCCCTGAGGCCGCGCCCGCCGCTGCGAGCGAGCCGTTCGTGCTGCCGCTCGGCACGCTCGAAGCGGTCGCCGAGGCCGCCGGTTTGCAATGGATCAATTCGGATGCCGACAAGATCCGCGCGGTTCAGGAAGCGATGGCGAACGAGCCCCGGCCGGTTCACGTCCCGCGCGAGCGCAAGCCCCTGGTCGTGATCGACGAAGGGCCGCTGGTGCTGGTCGAGACACGCAAGGACCTGTCGCAGTTCAAGCTGCCGTTCGAGACCGTCGCGCAGGAGACGCAGGGCCAGGCCTGACATCGCAGGGCGCGGACCGCACGCCGCCGCGCCCCTCCGGGGCCGGCGGCGTTTCTTCATCGTCAGGGCAGGCGCTCGAGGGCGCGCTGGTACGACGGCCGGTGCATCAGGTCGTCCCAGCCGATCGGCACCGTTTGCGGCAGCAGATCGAGCCGGCGTGCCTCGCTGTCCGGGTCGAACTGCCAGTCGCCGCGCGACTGCGCGGCGAGAAGGCCGTCGAGCAGTTCGTCCACCGCAGCGCCGCCGTCGACCGACTGGTTGCACAGCAGCACGAGGTCGCAGCCGGCACCGAGCGCGAGCGCGGCGGCCTCGACGTAGGTCAGCTCGGCGCCGTCGATCTGGCGCGCACCGGCCATGCTGAGGTCGTCGCTGAAGACGGCGCCGGTGAAGCCGAGCTGCAGGCGCAGGATCTCTTTCAGCCAGCGCGGCGAGAAACCGGCCGGCCTCGCATCGACCTTCGGATAGACGACGTGCGCCGGCATGACGCTCGACAGCGAGGTGCTCAGCCATTCGTACGGCCGTGCGTCGTCCTCGAGGATCGCGCGCAAGCTGCGCTTGTCGACCGGTATCTCGGTATGGCTGTCGGCCTTGACGTAGCCGTGACCCGGAAAATGCTTGCCGCAGTTCTGCATGCCGGCCTGCAGCAGGCCCTGCATCACGCTCTTGGCGAGCACCGTCGCGACGCGCGCATCGCGATGGAAGGCGCGGTCCCCGATCACCGAGCTCGCGCCGTGATCCAGATCGAGCACCGGCGCGAAGCTGAAGTCGACACCGCAGGCGCGCAGCTCGGCGCCGAGGACGTAGCCGACCGCGGTCGCTGCGTCGGTCGCCGTCAGCGCCCCTTCGGGACCTTGCATCCAGCGCTCGCCGAGCACCCGCATCGGCGGCAGGTGCGTGAAGCCGTCGGTGCGAAAGCGCTGGACCCGCCCGCCTTCGTGGTCGACGCAGATCAGCACGTCCGGACGGATCGACTTGATCTCGGCGGCGAGGTCGGTCAGCTGACGGCGGTCCTGCCAGTTGCGCGCGAACAGGATCAAGCCGCCGGTCAACGGATGGCGCAGGCGGCGCCGGTCGTCGTCGTCGAGCGCGAGCCCGGCGATGTCCAGGACCACCGGGGCATGTTCGTTCATCGGAAGGACTCCTCGTGTTCGACGACGACGAAGCTGGCGGCATAGTCCGACTCGTCGGTGACGCTGACGTGCGCCTGCAGTTTGCGTTGCGCGAACCAGGCCGCGAGCTCGCCGTGCAGGCGGATCTCCGGCTTGCCGCTCGGCGCCTTCACGATCTCGCAGGCGCGCCAGGTCATCGGCATGCGCATGCCGAGGCCGATCGCCTTCGAGAACGCCTCCTTCGCGGAGAAGCGGGTCGCGAGATAGCTCAGGCCGCGCCCCTCGACGCGGGCGCGGCGGGCCCGGAAGACCTCGATCTCGTGCGGGCCGAGCACCTTCTCGGCGAAGCGGTCGCCGCGGCGCTCCAGGATCTGCGCGACCCGGCGCACGTCGCAGATGTCGGTGCCGACGCCGTAGATCATCCGGCGGAAGAATGCGCCGAAGGCCTGTGGACCTCGGCGAGCCGGATGCAACGCAGGTAGGCGCGAACCGCGTCGGCCATGCCGAGCTCGAGCGCGTCGGCGATCAGCGCGTGGCCGATCGACACTTCCTGCACGCCGCGCACTGCCGTCAGGAAGTCGGTGAGGTTTGCGCGGTTGAGGTCGTGACCGGCGTTCACACCGAGGCCGACGCGCTGCGCCGCCTCGCCGGCCGCAACGAACTTCGCCAGCACGTCGGCGTAGTCGGCCTGCCGATGGGCGCGCGCAAACGTTTCGGTGTAGAGCTCGACGCGGTCGGCGCCACTGTCGCGCACAGCCGGCATCGCGGCCGAATCCGGGTCCATGAACAGGCTGACGCGCACGCCGGCGGCATGGGCGGCGGCTATCACCGGCCGCAGGCGCGCGAGGTCGTCGGGCATGCGCCAGCCGTGGTCGGAGGTCGATTGCTCGGCGCTGTCCGGCACGAACGTGCACTGCGCCGGCCGCACTGCCTCGACGAACGGCATCAGGTTGTGGTAAGGGTTGCCTTCGATGTTGAACTCGGCCTGCGGCCAGGCCTTCATCAGCTCGGCGAGCTCTCCGACGTCGCTCGCGCGGATGTGGCGTTCGTCGGGGCGTGGATGGATCGTGATGCCGTCGGCGCCGGCCTCGAGCGCCATCGTCGCGGCCCGGACCAGGTTCGGAATGTCGAGCGCGCGGCTGTTCCGCAACAGCGCGACCTTGTTGACGTTGACCGACAGTGCGGTGCCGCCGTGACGGCCGTCGAGACCGCTGGTGACGAGAGGATTCATCGACGTGAAGGATCGGTCAAGGTCGTTCAGGAATCGCCCGCGCAAAGTTCGCCAGGCGCTTCAGCGTTCAAGGTTCTGAGCTTCGATCATCACCTGCCGCGTGCGCAGCACCGACGAGCCCAGATGATAGTGAAGCTGGGTCCGAAGGATGCCTTTCAGTTCGGGCAACGCGACCGCGCAGGCCTGTTGCAACGCGGCCAGGCTGCCATGGTCGAGCGCGGCCTGCAGCCCGATCAGCGTCTGTCCCGTCAGCTCGCTGTCGCCGCGGCGCGGTGCGCCGACGCCGGTGTCGGCCAGCAGTGCGTAGCGGCGCTCGGGGTCGACCGGATGCTGCGTCAGTGTCTCGACGCCGAGCTCCGGCAGCAGCCCGATCTCCTTCAGCATCGTCAGCTCGAACGCACGCAGCGCGACTTCGGCATCGGCATCGGCCTCACGGCCGAGCGCCTCGACGGTGGACGCGTAGACGTCGAACAGCAGCGCGTGCGGATCGTGTCGGGCGAGCAGTCGCATCAACAGCTCGTTCAGGTAGAAGCCGCTGAACAACGCGGCGCCGGACAGCATCGGCGAGCCGCCGGCCCACTCGGCGGCGCGCAGGCTCTGCACCTCCGCATCGCTCGCATCGGCGCCGGCACGGCCGAGCGACAGGCTGATGCGCTGGAACGGCAGCAGCACGGCGCGCAATTGCGAATACGGCCGCTTCGCGCCCTTTGCGGCGATCGCGATCCGACCCTGCTCGCGCGTGAAGACGTCGAGGATGAGGCTCGACTCGCTCCAGTCGTAGCGGTGCAGCACGTAGGCGGTCAGTGCCGCGCTGCTCCGGATGGATCGGCTCGGCATGCGATCAGGCGCGATGCGGGCGAGCGCTGCGAGCCGGCTCGGCGGAACGTACCGTCATTCGTAGCCGTAGCTGCGCAGATGGGCGTCATCGTCGGCCCACCCGGAGCGCACCTTGACGAAGAGCTCGAGGTGGACCTTGGAACCGAGCAGCGTCTCCAGCTCCTGGCGCGCCTCCGATCCGATCCGCTTCAGCCGCGCTCCGCCGGCGCCGATGATCATCCCCTTGTGCGCGTCGCGTTCGACGACGATGCTCGCCGAGATCTTGTGCAACAGGCCTTCCTCTTCATAGCGATCGATCACCACCGTGGAGGTGTACGGCAGCTCGTCGCCGGTCAGGCGGAACAGCTTTTCCCTGACGATCTCGCTGGCCAGGAAGCGCTCGCTCCGATCGGTCAGGGCGTCGGCGTCGTGCAGCCACGGCTGCACCGGCAGGTAGGGCCGCACGATCTCGAGCAGCCGGTCGGCATCACCGGATCGCTGCGCCGACAGCGGCACGAACTCGGCGAACGCGTGCCGCGCCTGCATCGATTGCAGCCAGGGCGCGAGGTCGGCGCGCCGCTTCACCGTGTCGAGCTTGTTGGCGACGAGGAGGGTCGCCTTGCCCTCGGGCACGAGGGCAAGGACCCGTTCGTCGGCAGGACCGAAGCGGCCTGCTTCGACGACGAGCAGCACCACGTCGACGTCGGCGAGCACCGTCTGCACCGTCCGGTTGAGCGCCCGGTGCAGAGCGGCGCCGTGCCGCGTCTGAAAGCCCGGCGTGTCGACGAAGACGAACTGGGCATCGCCCACGCTCCGGATGCCGGTGATGCGGTGGCGCGTGGTCTGCGCCTTCGATGAGGTGATGCTGACCTTCTGGCCCACCAATGCATTCAGCAGCGTCGACTTGCCGACATTCGGGCGCCCGACGATCGCGATCAGCCCGCAGCGCGTCGGCGCTGCACCGTCCACCGCCACCGCCGGGGTGTCAGTCACCCGCGGTGACCGTTGCGCGACGACGCATCACGATTGCAGCGGGCTGCCTGGCTCATCGCTCGCCTTCAGCGAATCGAGCATGCGCCGGGCGGCTTCCTGTTCGGCAGCACGCCGCGAGCGCCCTTCGCCCGATTCCGTCAGGTTCAGCGCGGGAACCGAGCACTCGACCTCGAACGTCTGGGCATGCGCCTGGCCGCGCGTCGCCGTGATCCGGTAGCTCGGCACCGGCAGCCGACGCCCCTGCAGCCACTCCTGCAGCTCGGTCTTGGCGTCCTTGCTCCAGCTCGCGAGGTCGGTGGTCGCAATGATTTCGCCGAAGAGGCCTTGCACCAGATTGCGCGCGGCATCGAAGCCGCCGTCCTGGAAGGTCGCGCCGATCAGCGCCTCGAGCGCGTCGGCCAGGATCGAGGCGCGCTGGGCGCCGCCACCGCGCGCTTCGCCTTCGCCGAGCCGCAACAGGTCGGGCAGGCCAAGCTGCAACGCCATCCGATGCAGGCTGTCTTCGCGGACGAGGTGCGCACGGACGCGCGTGAGGTCGCCCTCGTCGGAGCCGGCGAAGCGCTCGAACAGCAGGCTCGAGATGACGAGGCTCAGGACCGCGTCGCCGAGGAATTCGAGCCGCTCGTTGTGGTCGGCGCCGTAGCTTCGGTGGGTCAGGGCCCGGTTCAGCAGACGCGCGTCCGAGAAACGGTAGCCGATGCGCTGCTGCAGGGCGTCAACGCGGTATTCCATGGGAATCGCAGGGCGAGGCTGGTGGGGCGTGGCCCCACGCAGGAAAGTCTACTTCGACCCGCCCTCGTACTTGATGAGCAGGTAGACAGGCTTCACGATCTCGACCTCCTTGTCATAAGCGAACTTGATGACGACCTTGTCGTTCTCTTTCGTCACGACCAAGTCCTTGGCAGAGATCGAGGTTATCGAATATTCAATGTCCTTTTGCTTCTCGAAGGCACTCCGCACTTCGGGCACCGTGCTCGGGCTGTCGGCTGCGATCTTCTTGACCGCCCGCTGAATGGTGAAGTACTCGTTCAACGTGGGCAGGACACGCATGCCGATCAGCGCCAGGAAGCCGACGACGATGGCCCAGAACATCAGCCCGAACAGCGTGATGCCCCGCTGCTTCATCTTGCGATGCGCTCCACCCATGCCGCAATCTCCTTTCGCCCGGCTCCGGCAGTTCTTCAATGGAACGTGCCGATGCGCTTCAGGTTGCCGAAATTCATCCACACGAGGAACGCCTTGCCGACGATGTTCTCGTCGGGGACGAAGCCCCAGAAGCGTGAATCCTGGGAGTTGTCGCGGTTGTCGCCCATCATGAAATAGTGGCCCGCGGGCACCTTGCAAATCACGCCCTCGGCACTGTAGCGGCAGTTCTCGCGATGCGGAAACGAGATTTGGTCCTCGGGCCCATAAAACGGCTTGGATTGAGGATTAATGAGGACGCCGTGCTGCACGCTGCCGAGCGTCTCCTTGAACTCCGGGTAGTAGCGCAGCGCATCCTCGTCGTAATAGCCGGGCGGCGGCGTCGGTTCGAGCGGGACGGGTTGGCCGTTGATCGACAGCTGCTGGTTGCGAAACGCGACCTCGTCGCCGGGAACACCGACCACGCGCTTGATGTAGTCGATGCTGGTGTCCTTCGGATAGCGGAACACCAGCACATCGCCGCGCTGCGGGTCGTGGTTGGCGATGACCTTCTTGTTGATGACCGGCAGCCGGACGCCGTAATGAAATTTGTTGACGAGGATCAGGTCACCGACCAGGAGCGTCGGGATCATCGAGCCGGAAGGAATCTTGAACGGCTCGAACAGGAACGACCGGAGCAGGAAGACAACCAGGATCACCGGGAACAGACCCGCGGTCCAGTCGAGCCACCAGGGCTGCATCAGCACCGATTGGCGCGCCGCCGACATGTTGTCGTCGACCTTCGAGATACCCTGCCGCGCGAGCTCCTCGCGCCGGGATGCGTCCTGCCGATCGAGCGCGGCGGCAGCGACCCGGCGGCGCGGCGCGAAGTACAGTCGCTCTGCCAGCCAGTAGGCGAACGTCACGATCGTCAGGATGAACAACAGCAGCGAGAAGTTGCCCGTCCACTTGCCGAGATACCAGCCGCCGAGAAAAACCGCCAGACAGGCGTACAGCAAACCGGTCAGAGAACCCATCAATCGTCCACCTGGAGTATGGCCAGAAACGCCTCTTGCGGCACCTCGACGGAGCCGATCTGCTTCATGCGCTTCTTGCCCGCTTTCTGTTTCTCGAGCAACTTGCGCTTGCGGGTGATGTCGCCGCCGTAGCACTTGGCGATCACGTTCTTGCGCAGCGCGTTGATTGTCTCACGGGCGATGATGTTGGCTCCGATCGCGGCCTGCACCGCGACGTCGTACATCTGCCTCGAAATCAGCTCGCGCATCTTCGAGACGACGGCCCGGGCCCGGAACTGGCTCTGGCTTCGATGGACGATGATCGAGAGCGCATCGACGCGGTCGCCGTTCAGCAAGATGTCGACCTTGACGACGTCCGCCGGCCGGTACTCCTTGAATTCGTAGTCCATCGAGGCGTAGCCGCGCGAGACGCTCTTCAGCTTGTCGAAGAAGTCGAGCACGATCTCGGCCAGCGGCATCTCGTACGTCAGCATCACCTGTCGCCCGTGATAGGCCATGTTCATCTGGTTGCCGCGCTTCAGGTTCGCGAGCGTCATCACCGGGCCGACGTAGTCCTGCGGCATGTACAGGTGGACGGTGACGATCGGCTCGCGGATCTCGGCGATCCGCCCCTGATCGGGCATCTTCGACGGGTTCTCGATCTCGATCACGTCGCCGTTGTTCAAGCCGACCTGGTAGACCACGGACGGCGCCGTCGTGATCAGGTCCTGATCGAACTCGCGCTCGAGCCGCTCCTGGACGATCTCCATGTGCAGCAGGCCGAGAAAGCCGCACCGGAAGCCGAAGCCGAGGGCCTGGCTCACTTCGGGTTCGTAGCGCAGCGACGAATCGTTCAGCTTCAGCTTCTCGAGCGCGTCGCGCAGCTGGTCGTATTCGCTCGCCTCGGTCGGATACAGGCCGGCAAACACCTGCGGCTGGATCTCCTTGAAGCCGGGCAACGCTTCGACCGCGACGCCGAGGTTGTTCGGCAGCTTCCGTTCGAGCGTAACGGTGTCGCCGACCTTGGCTGCCTGCAACGACTTGATGCCGGCGATGACGAATCCGACCTCGCCGGCCGACAACCGTTCGCGAGCGACCGAGTTCGGCGTGAAGACGCCGAGCTGCTCGACACCGTACACCGCGTCGCTCGCCATCAGGCGGATGCGTTCGCCCTTCGACAGCGAGCCGTCGACAACCCGGACCAGCATCACGACGCCGACGTAGTTGTCGAACCACGAGTCGACGATCATCGCGCGCAGCGGCGCCTCGACGACGCCGCGCGGCGCCGGCATGCGGTGGACGACGGCCTCGAGGATCTCGTCGATGCCCTCGCCGGTCTTCGCGCTGCACGGGATCGCGTCGTCGGCGTCGATGCCGATGACATCCTCGATCTCGGCACGGGCGCGTGCCGGGTCGGCCTGCGGCAGATCCATCTTGTTCAGCACCGGTATGACCTCGACGCCGAGGTCGAGCGCGGTGTAGCAGTTCGCTACCGTCTGCGCCTCGACCCCCTGGCTCGCATCAACGACGAGCAGCGCGCCCTCGCAGGCCGACAGCGACCGGCTGACCTCGTACGAAAAGTCGACGTGGCCCGGCGTGTCGATGAGATTCAGGTTGTAGGTGCGCCCATCACGCGCCGTGTACTCGAGCGCGGCCGTCTGGGCCTTGATCGTGATCCCACGTTCGCGCTCGATGTCCATCGAATCGAGCACCTGCGCTTCCATCTCGCGATCGCTCAATCCGCCGCACCGCTGAATCAGCCGATCGGCGAGTGTCGACTTGCCGTGATCGATGTGGGCAATGATCGAAAAGTTGCGGATGTGATCCATGTTCAAGGCTGCCGATTGCTGCGCGCGTCGCGTGCGCTGCAGCGGAGAACCGCTGCATGCGCGTCATCGGGTCGATGCAGTTGCACGACCCGCGATGGAACGCATCGATTCGATCGTCACGGGGTCTGCATCGGGATAAAAAAAAGGCACGTCGAACGAGTGACGCGCCTTCCAACAAAACGTATGGCAACTGCTTGTTGGGACTTCATTGTATCCAGAACACCCCCGCTGGAGGCCGCGCCGTTGCTGGATTTCTCGTCGTTGCACGTCGCCAACAAGAAAAGTTGTACCCAGGTTGTTCACAAATGACTGTGGAGCATTTGGGGGTAATTCGCCAGGCCCCGGGACCGCACTTTTTGGTCCACATCGGAGCACTCATGGCGCCGGACCGGGCGTTAACGCAGCGACGCCATCTGACATTATGTAAGCGATCACTAATGTCTGACCGACCATCGCCGCCGGCCGCTCCGAAGCAGCAGCGCGGACCTTCGACCGCGGGTTTCCACTCATCTTCTCAATTGGTGCGCGGCGGACGGACGATGATGAAGTTGACGGTTTCACCCCGGCGCACCAGGAGCGTGACCGGCTTCGTCCGGTCGACCTTCGCGACCAACTGCTCGAACTGCTTCGCGCTGGAAACCTCGGTGTTGTCGATCGAAAGGACGATGTCGCCCTCACGCACCCCCGCACGAGCGGCCACCCCTTCGACGGTGTCCACCTTGACGCCGCCCTTGATCTTCAGATCGCGCCGCTGCGCATCGGTGAGATCGGAAACGGCGACGCCGAGCGACGTCTGCGTCGGCGCCGTTTTCGGCGCACCCTCTCGATCCGAGGTCCGGCGCGGACGATCCTGCTCGAACTCGACGACCGTGACGTTCAGATCCTTGTACGAGCCGCGGCGGAACACCTGCAGCGAGGCCTTGCTGCCGGGCTTCATGCCGCCGACGATGCGCGGCAGATCGCCGGACCGATCGACTGTGCGCCCCTCGACCTTCGTGATGATGTCGCCGGCCTCGACCCCCGCCTTCTCGGCCGGCCCGCCGGCTTCGACGCTGCGCACCAGCGCGCCCATCGGCTTCCCGAGCCCGATCGATTCGGCCACTTCCTTCGTGACCTGATCGATCACGACGCCGATCCGGCCGCGCGTGACCCGCCCGCTGACGCGCAGCTGCTCGACGACGCGGGAAGCCTCGTCGATCGGGATCGCGAACGAGATCCCCATGTAGCCGCCCGACCGGCTGTAGATCTGCGAGTTGATGCCGACCACCTCGCCGCGCATGTTGATCAGCGGGCCTCCCGAGTTGCCGGGGTTGATCGCGACATCGGTCTGGATCAGCGGCAGGAACTCGCCGGTATCGCGCGACTTCGCACTGACGATGCCGGCCGTCACCGTGTTCTCGAGACCGAACGGCGAACCGATCGCAATGACCCACTCGCCGACCTTCAGGCGCGCGATGTCGCCGGTGCGCACGAACGGCAGGCCGGTCGCCTCGATCTTCACCAGCGCCACGTCGGTCCGCTTGTCGGAACCGATCGTCTTCGCCTTGAACTCGCGCTTGTCGGTCAGCGTGACGATGACCTCCTCGGCCCCTTCGACGACGTGCGCGTTGGTCATCACATAGCCGTCCCCGGTCAGGATGAATCCGGAGCCGACGCCGCGCTGCTGCGGCTCTCCTTCGGGCGTCGGCTGTTGCGGGCCGCCGCGCGGATTCGGCCGATTCGGGATTGGCAAGCCGAAGCGCCGGAAGAACTCGAGCATGTCCTCGTCGAGTTCGGGTCCGACGCCGCCGCGCGGCGTGCGTGCCCGCTCGGTGGTGCGGATGTTGACCACGGCCGGCCCCACCTTTTCGACCAGTTCGGTGAAGTCGGGCAGCGATTGCGCGGAGACTGGCATCGGGGCCATCGCGGCGCCGATGCCAGCGGCCAATGCCAACGCGACCGCGCCGCCGCGAAGCGTTGCCCATGTGCTGGAAACAAGCTGAGTCTGCATGCACGCATCCATCTTTTGAAGAGCAAAACAACGAAGCGCCTCTGCCGAGAGGCGCACCGATCGAAAAATCCTACTTCCTGCGCTCGAGCGAGCTCGCGAAGAGCTGAAGGGTCGCGGCCGGCACATCGCCGATCACCGTGATCCACCAGTCGCCCTGCCGCATCGACAAGGTCTGCGTCGCACCCACTGCAGCGTGCAGCGGCCGGTGCACGTCCTTGTACGGCTCGATGAAGAGCGACACGTAGGTCATGCCGTCGGCAAAGATCGCCTGCAGCACACGTTGCGCCCCGCCCGTCACCGCCACGTCGCCCGCATTGTCCATGTCGCGATTGACGCATCGGACCTGGCGGAAGCCGGGCGCGACCTGTCGAATCGTCCAACCCTCGGCTTCCAGGCTCGTCGGACTCATGACCGGTCGCAGCACGCGGTAGCCATCGAGCTTCTTCATCGCCTGCAGCACGCTCTCCGGCTGCGGGCGCACCCCGATGGAGATGTCCGAGAACGCCGACGTCTCGAGCACTTCGCCGCGAGCGCCCAGGACATCGGCCCGGAGCAGCAAACCGGACGCCTTGTCCGACCACAGCCGGTAACCGTAGCGATGAGCATCCTTCGCGCGCACGAGGAGGACATTCGCCGCGTGCCCGGCGACCCGCTCGTCGTCCTGCTGGCGCAAGTCATACCAGTCGCCGACGCTGTCGGCGCCGGCCTGCAACAAGGCAGGAAACGAGGTCAGCAGATCGCGTTGCTCGACCACCGCGACGCGGCTCGCCGGCCAGATCGTGTGCACGACGTCGTTGTGCCGAAAGACGTTACGCGCCTTGCCGTCGAGCGACTCGATCCGCTCGTACTGGTTCGAGCCCTCGCAGAAATGCGACATACGGGCGCTCGCGACGTTACCGCCGCCGCTCACCACGAACGTGCCCTGGAAGTTGCGCCGACTCGCCGCATCGTGGATGCGCATCAGCCAGCCGCGCACGTCCTTGGCCTGGGCCGCAGGATGGCTGTCCTTCGCCGTCTCGCCACCCCAGGCGTTCGGCGCGAGCGCCAGACCGGCGCAGATCAAGGTCGATAGATAGGTCGCGCGCGCCGTCATGTCCCGTGTCTAGCGGCCGGATGATCGGACGGTCGCGCTGCGCAGGAACGCCGAAGGCACCCCCAATGCCGTGCTGCCGGCAAACTGCTTGTGCGCAACGAGGTAGGCGTCGAGCGTCGGGTCGCGCACGACCCCGCCTTCGTCGAGCGCCAGGACACGAGCCGGGGTCGGAACCGACACGACAGCTGCCGATCCGGCATCAGCACGCGTCGCCGCGACCTGGGTCGGCGCACCGACGCTCGCCAGGGTCGGCGCCTGCGCGGGCTCGGGCCCGGCTTGCCGACTCACGGTCAATGTGCCGATGACTCCGACGAAGCCGGCGGCAACGGCCGTCGAGACGACCCACGGCCAGCGCCGGCCCGAGGCGACAGCCCGATCCTTCGAATGAAGGACACGACCGCTTCCGGAAGCGGGCTCGACGGCCGGACTCGGGGCGAGCACGACCGCCTCACGCGACAGACGATCGCGCACGGCGGCCAGGAATGCAGCGTCGCGGGACGGCGCGATCGCCAGATCTTCCGAGCGCAGCACATCGCCGATCAAGTGGTAGGCATGCCAGGACGCACGAACCCGCACATCGTCGCGCCACAGCGCACACGCCGCCGCTGCACCGGCCATGTCCATCTCGCCGTCGGCAAGTGCCGACAGCTGCTCCAGCAGCGCCGCTTCGGTCACGGGCCCAGTCGACATCACTTCGTCTCCATCGTCACGTCATCGCGCCGGGCCCTGCTCACCAGCGCTCGTCCGACCGGGTACCGAGCAGCGGACGCAGACGCTGCGCGATCGCCTCGCGGGCCCGGAAGATGCGGGACCGCACGGTTCCGATCGGACAATTCATCATTTCGGCGATCTCTTCGTAACTGAGGCCCTCGATCTCGCGCAACGTGATCGCCTGCCTCAACTCGTCTGACAGCCCTTCGATCGCAAGGTTCACTGCCGTCGCGATCTGTTTGCTCGCCAGCACCGCATCGGGCGTCTCGCCGTCACTTAGTTCGTTTTCGACGCGCGAAGTTTCATCGTCCTCGTCGCGGGATGCGCGGGCGGTCTCGGTGATCAGGGGGTCTCGCTTCAGCTCCATCAGGGACTTTTTCGCGGTATTGACCGCGATGCGGTAGAGCCAGGTGTAGAACGCGCTCTCGCCCCGGAACTGCGGAATCGCCCGATAGGCGCGGATGAACGTTTCCTGGGCGATGTCCGGCACCAGGTCGACGTCGCGCACCATGCGGCCGATCAGGCGCTCGATCCGTCGCTGGTACTTGACGACCAGCATCTCGAACGCCTTGACGTCCCCGAGCTTCACCCGTTCGATCAGGGCGGCATCGGCATCTGCGGCGTTCATGGCGCGTGAGGCAGCGGTTGCGGCGCGTGGACCGCGCAACGCAGCGCGTGCCAGTCGCCATCCAGCCCGCGGCGCCGAACCGGAAGCCAGGTCGCCCGCGCCGGGACCGCCTCGTCGACGAAGCGCAGCAGCATCCAGGTACCGAGGTCGATCGCGACCGTCAATGTCCCGACCCGCTCCCCCGATGCCGACTGGCGGGTCAGTGCCCAGGTCGAGCCGGTCCAGCGCAAGGTGAGCTCGAGCGGCGCTGCCGTCGACAAGGCGCCTGCGACGACAGCCAGCGTCACGACGGCCACCGCAGCCTTCACGACTGCGCCCGCCTCCGACGCCGCGAGCCAGCCGCCGATCGAACCGACGGTCAGCGCGGCGAGGGCGACGACGAAGGCCTGCCAAGAGCCCTGCCGGCGCACCCGCACCTCAACCGGCGGAGCGCCGCGCATGTCGACCGTCGGAGATCCGACGAGATCGCATCAAACCCGCTTGAAGACCAACGTGCCGTTGGTGCCGCCGAATCCGAAGTTGTTCTTGACGGCGTATTCGATCTTGAGATCTCGCGCCTCATTGGCGCAATAGTCCAGGTCGCACTCGGGATCCTGGTTGAAGATGTTGATCGTCGGCGGCGAAACCTGGCGATGCATTGCGAGCACGGTGAAGACCGACTCGATGCCGCCCGCGCCGCCCAGCAGGTGCCCGGTCATCGACTTGGTGGAGTTGACCACCAGACGACGCGCGTGATCGCCGAACGCCAGCTTGATCGCATTCGTCTCGTTGACGTCGCCGAGCGGGGTCGACGTGCCGTGCGCGTTCAGGTACTGGACCTGATCGGCATTGACGCCGCTGTTGCGCAACGCGGCCTTCATCGACCGCTTCGGGCCGTCGACGTTCGGGGCGGTCATGTGGTAGGCGTCGGCGCCCATCCCGAAGCCGACCAGTTCCGCGTAGATGCGGGCACCGCGCCGCCGCGCGTGCTCGTATTCCTCGAGGACCAGGACGCCGCCCCCTTCGCCGAGGACGAATCCGTCGCGGTCCTTGTCCCATGGACGCGACGCGGTCTTCGGATCGTCGTTGCGGGTCGACAGGGCGCGCGCCGCCGCGAAGCCGCCGACACCGAGCGGCGAGACGGTCGCTTCGGCGCCGCCGGCAATCATCACATCGGCATCGCCGTATTCGATCAGCCGTCCGGCTTCGCCGATGCAGTGCAGTCCGGTCGTGCAAGCGGTGACGATCGCGAGGTTCGGCCCCTGAAAGCCGTACGTGATCGACACATGGCCGGAGATCATGTTGATGATCGACGCCGGCACGAAGAACGGCGTGATTCGACGCGGCCCGCGCGCCGTCAGCTCGCTGTGCGTGTCTTCGATCAGCGGAAGCCCGCCGATGCCGGAACCGACGAGGCAGCCGATGCGCTCGGCCTCTTCCTCGGTCAAGTCGTCATTGGTCCGCAGACCGGCGTCCTTGACGGCCTGGATCGACGCGGCCAGCCCATAGTGGATGAAGGTATCCATATGGCGGGCGTCCTTGGCGGGGAAGTAGTCCTCGACCTTGAACCCCTTCACCTCGCCTGCGAACCGGCACGAAAACGCGGTTGCGTCGAACTTCGTGATCGTGTCGACGCCCGAGCGACCGGCCAACAAATTCGCCCAGCCCTCTTCGACCGAGTTCCCCACGGGGCTGATCAGGCCGAGGCCCGTCACCACGACACGGCGGCGGCTCATCGAATCAGCTTTCCCTCTGGTGCACTCCAGCGTGCCCGATCAGGCGGCCTTCTGATTCTTCTGCGCGTAGTCGATCGCCAACTGGACGGTGGTGATCTTCTCGGCTTCCTCGTCCGGAATCTCGATGCCGAACTCGTCTTCGAGGGCCATGACCAGTTCCACGGTGTCGAGCGAATCAGCGCCCAGGTCCGCGACGAATGCCTTCTCGTTCGAAACGTCGGCCTCCGGCACGCCCAGTTGTTCGGCGATGATTTTCTTGACCCGTGCTTCGATATCGCTCATGACTCCTCCGGGAGTGTTTACTGAAACCAATTGGAAT
>Ga0307410_10000483_pt1 | contig 16146 bp, 18 predicted proteins | sample 322Ometagenome_3_FD_203707 | JGI IMG/M metagenome (GOLD analysis project Ga0307410, IMG submission 203707) | Maize rhizosphere microbial communities from greenhouse at UC Davis, California, United States - 322HYB-O-3 | ecosystem: Host-associated > Plants > Roots > Rhizosphere > Soil | place... | reverse complement strand
AATACACCGAGAATCACGCGGTAATTTGGAAAGCTGGATACGTGCTTGCAATCGTCTGCCCTGGACAGGGCTCCCAGACCCCTGGTTTTCTGGCCCCTTGGCTGGAACTGCCTCCCGTCGCAGGCCATTTGGCCTCCCTCAGTGAAATAGCAGGCATCGACCTCACCGCACACGGCACCACGTCGGATGAGGAAACCATCAAGGACACGGCGGTGGCACAGCCGCTGATCGTGGCGGCCGGACTGGTGGCCGCAAAGTCGCTGTTCGACGTCGAACTCAGCACTCTTCCCGTGGTCCTCGCCGGTCACTCCGTCGGTGAGATCACGGCGTCGGCGCTTGCCGGTGTCCTGACCGAGACCGAAGCCATGACCTTCGTCCGGGAGCGCGCCAACAGCATGGCTGCGGCCGCTGCCGTCACACCCACTGGCATGAGCGCTGTGGTTGGCGGAGATCCGGCCGAGGTACTCGCGGCCATTGAGGCAGCCGGCGCCACGGCCGCCAACGTCAACGGTGCCGGCCAGACCGTGGCCGCCGGGACGTTCGAACAGCTCAAAGTTCTCGCGGAGAATCCCCCGGCCAAGGCCCGCGTGATTCCGCTGAAAGTCGCCGGAGCCTTCCACACCTCGCACATGTCCCCGGCCGTCGCGGCGCTGAAAGCGCTGCAGCCCTCGCTGCACCCCCGGAACCCGCAGGTGCCGCTGCTGTCCAACTTTGACGGCAAGGAAATTTCCGACGGCGGCGCAGCAGTCGGCAGCCTCATCGCCCAGGTCTCCCGCCCGGTCCGCTGGGACCTCTGCATGGAAACGCTCGTACAGCGCGGCGTCACGGGCGTCATCGAACTCGCACCGGCCGGAACCCTGGCCGGACTCGCCAAGCGGGGCATGCCCGGAGTCAAGACGGTTGCCGTCAAGACTCCGGATGACCTCAGCGCTGCCTTGGCCCTATTCGCAGAACTGGAGGGACAGGCATGAGCGCTCCCGCACTCAAGCAGGCACCGCTGCGGGAACACACCCGCATCCTTGGACTCGGCGCCTACCGGCCCGACGTCATTGTCACCAACGATGATGTCTGCCAGTGGATCGATTCTTCGGACGAATGGATCCGGCAGCGCACGGGCATCGTGACGCGCCACCGGGCCCCTGCGGACGTCAGCGTCATCGACATGGCCGAAGGTGCCGCCCGCGAAGCCCTGGCCAAAGCAGGCATCGAGGCCAGCCAGCTGGGCGCGGTCATCGTCTCCACTGTTACCCACCCTTACGCGACGCCCTCCGCTGCCGCGAGCCTGGCAGACCGCCTTGGCGCAACGCCTGCCCCCGCATTCGACATCTCCGCCGCGTGCGCCGGCTATTGCTACGGCATCGCCCAGGGAGACGCCCTCGTGCGCTCCGGTGCCGCTGACTACGTGCTGGTGGTTGGTGCCGAGAAACTGTCGGACGTTATCGACAACACCGAACGCACCATTTCGTTCCTGCTTGGCGACGGCGCAGGCGCCGTGGTGATCGGCCCCTCGGACACCCCCGGCATCGGCCCGTCGGTCTGGGGTTCGGACGGCAGCAAGTGGGACGCCATTGGCATGACCCATTCCCTGCTCGATGTCCGCGAACTCGCCCTTGCCGCGAACAAGTCCGGAGCACTGAGCAACGCGGAGGCGGACGTCACAGACGCCGCGATCTGGCCCACCCTGCGCCAGGACGGCCAGACTGTGTTCCGCTGGGCGGTCTGGGAGATGGCCAAGGTGGCCCAGCAGGCCCTCGACGTCGCCGGCATTACGGCGGAAGACCTCGTGGCCTTCATCCCGCACCAGGCCAACATGCGCATCATCGACGAGATGGTCAAGAAGCTCAAGCTCCCCGAGACCGTCAAGGTGGCCCGGGACATCGCCGAGGCCGGAAACACCTCGGCAGCCTCCATTCCGCTTGCCACCCACCGCCTGCTGCAGGAAAACCCGGAACTTAGGGGCGGACTCGCCCTGCAGATCGGATTCGGTGCCGGCCTGGTGTTCGGTGCCCAAGTGATTGTGCTTCCGTAGCCGAACCCTTTACCCACAACTGAATACGTACTGAACAGCACGGATTCGCGAACCAAGCCGTAACCGCGGCTTGACTCATTTCCGGCAGCACCTGCCGGCAACAACAAGAAAAGGAGCCATCAATGGCTAGCAACGAAGAGATCCTGGCCGGCCTGGCTGAAATCGTCAACGAAGAGACCGGCCTCGCCACCGAAGCCGTCGAGCTGGACAAGTCCTTCACCGAGGACCTGGACATCGACTCCATCTCGATGATGACCATCGTGGTCAACGCTGAGGAAAAGTTCGGCGTGCGCATCCCGGACGAAGAGGTCAAGAACCTCAAGACCGTCGGTGACGCTGTCAGCTTCATCTCAAACGCACAGGCCTAGTCCTGGCTCCTGCCGGCAACGGCAGAACCCGGTTGCCGGTCCGGGTCGCTGACCAAGCGTCCCGGACCGGGCACCGCTGAATGACCTCAAGTTTTCCCCACGCATTCCCGGCCAGGCATCCCCCGGATACGGCATGCGCACCGATAGAGAGTGATCCCATGGCACGCAAAGTAGTCATTACCGGTCTGGGTGCCACCACGCCCATTGGCGGCGATGTCCCCACGATGTGGAACAACGCGCTGAAGGGCGTCTCCGGCGCACGCACGCTCGAGGACGACTGGGTAGCCAAGTATGAACTGCCCGTTCATTTCGCAGCCCGCGCCTCCACCCCCGCGCTGGATGTCCTGAGCCGCGTAGAAGCGAAGCGGATGGACCCGTCCACGCAGTTCGGCGTCGTGGCCGCGCGCGAAGCCTGGGCCGACTCCGGAATTACCGAAGTGGACCACGACCGCCTTGCAGTGGCCTTCGCGACGGGCATCGGCGGCGTCTGGACCCTGCTGGACGCCTGGGACACCCTGCGCGAAAAAGGTCCGCGACGCGTCCTGCCCATGACCGTGCCTATGCTGATGCCCAATGGCGTGGCAGCAGCGGTGAGCCTGGACCTTGGTGCCCGTGCCGGTGCCCACACCCCGGTATCCGCCTGCGCATCCGGCACCGAGGCCCTCCACCTCGGCCTGGACCTTATTCGCTCCGGCAAGGCTGACGTCGTGGTCTGCGGCGGAGCCGAAGCGGCGATCCACCCGATGCCGATTGCCGCGTTCGCCGCGATGCAGGCACTTTCCCGCCGCAATGACGATCCCGAGCACGCGTCACGCCCCTACGACACGGGTCGCGACGGTTTCGTCATGGGTGAAGGCGCCGGTGCCCTGGTCATCGAGGCTGAGGAACACGCACTTGCCCGTGGTGCCCGGATCTACGGCGAACTCGCCGGAACCTCCGTGACAGCCGACGCGTACCACATCACCGCCCCGGACCCCCAGGGCCTGGGTGCCACCCGCGCCCTGAAAGCGGCCATGTTCGACGGCCGCATCCAGGCTGAGGAAGTGGTCCACGTCAACGCGCACGCGACGTCCACTCCCGTGGGCGACAAGCCTGAGTACACTGCCCTTCGCGCCGCCCTGGGATCGCATGTGGACAACGTGGCGGTTTCCGCCACGAAGTCGCAGATGGGCCACCTGCTGGGCGCCTCGGGTGCCGTTGAAGCCGTCCTGACAGTACTGGCCGTCTACGAGCGCAAGGCGCCGGTGACCATCAACCTGGAAAACCAGGATCCGGAGATCCCGCTCGACGTCGTCACCAAGACTGCCCGCGACCTGCCGTCCGGCAACATCGTGGCGCTGAGCAACTCGTTCGGATTCGGCGGTCACAACGCCGTGATTGCGGTCCGCAGCATCTAGCGTCCGCGCTTGACATCGCAGCATGAGGCCCCTGCCGTCCGGCGGGGGCCTCATGCGTTATGGAGGTTTTTGCGATGCGGTCGGCGGATGGGTTAGCCGTGGAGGGTTAACCCGTGGCGCTAGCCCACCTGGTGGAGCCACCGCACGGGCGCGCCCTCAGCGGCATGCCTGAACGGCTCCAGTTCCTCGTCCCAGGCTTCACCGAGCGCCAGCGACAGCTCGTGGTACACCGCGGAAGGGTCACCGGCACCGGACTCGTAGGCGTAGCGGATCCGGTCTTCAGAGACCATGATGTTTCCGTGCACATCGGTGACCGCGTGGAAGATTCCGAGCTCCGGAGTGTGTGACCATCGTCCGCCATCCACGCCCTGGCTGGGCTCCTCAGTGACTTCATAGCGCAGGTGCGCCCAGCCGCGCAGGGCGGACGCCAGAAGGGCGCCGGTACCCGGGCTGCCGGTCCAGGACAGTTCCGAACGGAACATTCCGGGCGCAGCAGGCTGAGCAGTCCACTCCAGGTCCGTACGCTTGTCCACGACAGACCCGATGGCCCACTCAACGTGGGGGCACAGGGCGGTCGGGGCCGAGTGAACGAACAAGACACCGCGGGTCATTGCAACAGACATTCCATCCTCCATAGCTGTAGGTACGTCTTCCCCAACGACCTCTGCCTGAATGTGTGTCTGCCGCGCCGGGTCCGCGTGCTGCCGGTGGTCCCTGCAAGGCTATGAAATTAGTGCCGGCGCCGCCTGAAACTGCTTGAGGGCGAGCTTCAAGTCAGACTTGAAAGTTGCCGGACATGACTCTTATTGTGCCGTACCCCGCCTAATTACGCCAGTGCAATTCGGCGCGCCGGAGGTGAACAGAAAACTTGCGTGGCCGGCGGAGTGTTCCCCGGCGGCGGCTGGCAGCGGGCGCCGGAGACTTATTCAGGCGCGGGGATGCGCCTGCTGGTAGCTCCGACGCAGGCGGTCAACCGAGACGTGGGTGTAGATCTGTGTGGTTGCCAGGCTGCTGTGGCCGAGAATTTCCTGCACGGCCCTGAGGTCGGCTCCGCCGTCCAGCAAGTGGGTGGCGGCGGAATGACGGAGTGCATGCGGCCCGGTGGCAGCCGTGTCTCCCAGAGCGTCGAGCAGGTCCTTCACCACCGCACGAACCTGCCGCTGGTCCACCCGGCGGCCCCGGGCCCCCAGGAAGAGCGCCGCGCCGCTTCCGTCGACTGCCAGCAGGGGCCGTCCGCGGCGCAGCCAGTCGTCGACGGCGACTGCGGCCGGGAGCCCGTAGGGCACTGTCCGCTCTTTGTTGCCCTTGCCGACTACCCTGAGCGTCCGGCGGTCGGGGTCGAGGTCGTCCACGTCCATGCCCGCCAGTTCTCCGACCCGGACCCCCGTGGCGTAGAGCAACTCCACCATGGCCCGGTTTCGAAGGGCCAGCGGGCCGCCGTCTTCCGCGGCGGCCTTCAGCCCGTCCAGGACGCGGACAACCTGCTGCTGGTGCAGGACGCCCGGCAGGGATTTCTCCCGCTTCGGCGCCTTCAGGCGCAGCGCCGGGTCGGCCTCGAGAAGTTCTTCGCGCACGGCCCAGGCGGTGAAGGACCGGGCCGTGGCAGCGCGCCGCGCCAACGTGGAACGGGACATGCCCGCCTCACTCTGGACGCCGAGCCAGCGCCGCAGCGTGGAGAGTTCGATCCCTTCGAGGTCGGTGGCGCCGTCCGCTGCCGCAGCCGACAACAGACTGTGGACGTCGGACAGGTAGGCGCGCACGGTGTGCGGGGACCGGGCCCGTTCGCCTTCGAGGTAGCGGCCGAAGCCGTGCGCGGCGCCAGCGAGGGCTGCCGGGAGATCTGGGGTGTCCACGGTCCAACTTTCCCACCATTCGGCCGCCAATCAAGGAACCACGCAGCTACGGCGTTCAGTTCAGTTCACGAAACCCGCAACCCATGCCGCCCCCGGGCTGACCGGCAGCAGCCCACTCAGCACGCCTTGCGGGACCTTTTCCAGCCCCCGCGTTCGGACTCGGCCAGCCCCAGCAGTCCCAGCCGGCCGAGTCCTGCCCTGACCGACTCCGCGCTCAGTCCGGCCACCGACGTCAGCTTTTCGACCGAGCTCGTGGACCGCAACGGCAATGCATCGAGCAGGATGAGGTCTTCCAGGGTAAGGCCATCGTGGTCAGCGCGCTTCCCCGCGGCCGGGTCGGCCAGCGATTCGCCGCTGGGCGAGGCGAGTTCGGCGATTTCACCGGCGTCCGTGACGCAGATGGCACCGCCTTCGCGGATCAGCCTGTGGCAACCGGCCGAATTGGCGCTGTGCACGGAGCCGGGGACGGCCCCGACGGCCCTGCCCAGGGTCTCAGCGTGGTGTGCCGTGTTCAGTGCACCGGAGCGCCACCGCGCCTCCACCACGACGGTGACTGACGACAGGGCGGCGATAAGGCGGTTCCGCTGAAGGAACCGGTACCGGGTGGGAGCGGAACCGGGCGGGACCTCCGCCAGGACCGCCCCCTGGTTCGCTACCGTCCTCAGCAGGTCTTCGTTCCCGGACGGATAAAAGCGGTCCACTCCCCCGGCCATGACGGCGATGGTGGGCATGGTGTCCCCGGCGCCCGCCAGCGCAGCCCGGTGTGCGTGTGCATCGATCCCGTACGCCCCGCCCGAAACGATAGTGAAGCCCCGTTGGGCCAATGAATAGGCGAGGTCGCCGGTGACAGCAGCGCCGTAGCTTGTGCTGTCGCGGGACCCGACAAGGGCAACAGACTTCGACGCGTCAGGCAGGGGATGCTCCACACCTCGCCACCAAAGGCAAATGGGTTCATGAAGGTCCAGGTCAGCCAGCTGCCCGGGCCATAGTTCGTCGGACGGCATGATCATGCGGCCGCCCAGCCGGTGCATAGTGGCCAGGTCCCGTTCAGGAGACAGGTCCGGGACGCGCGGAGCCCAGCGCTTGAGCGAGGCGTTCATTCCCGGCCAGCTGCCGGTGCCGTTCTCCGACAATAACGCGGTGATGTCCTGTTCAAGCTGGGGACCGGACGCCAGCTGGCCGGTGGCGATTCGGAGCGCATCCACTGCGCCGGCGGTTCTTACGAGCGCCAGGCCCACAGCATCCTGCGGCTCCATTAGACGCGACAGGGCGGCCCGCGCAATGCGTTCATGGTCAGTCATCGTTTTCCTTTCAGGCCGCAGCCGAGGCGGCTTGCCGGAGTCCCAGCGCCTGCCCGATGTCGTTGAGGTCCGGGGTGTCACGGCAAGCCAGGTCCGCCAGCGTCCACGCCAGGCGCAGGACGCGGTCGTAGCCGCGGGCAGTAAGGACGCCGCGTTCCAGCGAGTGGTCCAGGATGCGCGTGGTGGGTGCTGCCAGGCGCAGTGCTCCGCGAAGGACACGGCCCGGGACCTGCGAGTTGGTTTCCAGCCCCAAGGGACGGAGTCTTTCCAGCTGGCGCACCCGGGCGTCACGGACCCGGGCGGCCACAGTAGGAGTGTCTTCCTCCGCTCCAGTGCGTCCAAAGTCGGCAAGCGAAACCCGCTCCACCTGCAACTGGATGTCCACCCGGTCCAGCAACGGCCCGGACATCCGGGCCAGGTAGCGGCGCCTCATCATGGGGGTACAGGTGCAGTCCAGACCTTTCCCCGAAGCTTTCCCGCAGGGACAGGGGTTCGCAGCGAGCACCAGTTGGAACCTTGCCGGATAGGCGGCGGTGCCGGCGGACCGGTGGATCACCAGTTCGCCGCTTTCCAACGGTTGCCTGAGCGCATCGAGGACCCGCCGTTCGTATTCCGGAGCCTCGTCAAGAAACAGCACACCACGATGGGCCCTGGAGGCGGCGCCAGGCCGCGGCAGCCCTGATCCGCCCCCGATGATGGCCGCTGCAGTAGCGCTGTGGTGCGGATTTTCAAACGGCGGCCGGCGCAGGAGCTGCACTGAGGAAGACGGCAGCGCACACAAGGAGTGAATGGCGGTCACTTCCATGGCCTCGGTGTCAGCAAGGTCCGGCAGGAGTCCCGGGAGCCGCTCGGCAAGCATTGTCTTCCCGGCCCCGGGCGGGCCGGACAGCAGCAGATGGTGGGCACCGGCGGCCGCAACTTCGAGTGCCCGCCGCGCCTCTCCCTGGCCGGAGACATCGCACATATCAGGCGCCGCCCCGGCATCGGCTGCAACATCGCCGGCGGAGTCATCGTCTTCTGGTTCGAAGTCCAGGGCGAGCTCCTGCGGATCAGCCCCGAAGTCGCAGGCGAGGCGCGCGAGGGTCCTGTACCCCCGGACCTTGGCGCCCGGCACAAGCTCGGCCTCCGCGGCATTTGCCTGCGCCACCACAATGTCCGGGTACCCCGCCTGCACGGCGGCCATTACGGCCGGAAGTATGCCGCGCACCGGCCTGAGCCTGCCGTCGAGGCCCAGTTCGGCGATAAAGACCGTCCGTTCCGTGGAGCGGATGTCATTAGCGGCGCGAAGGACGGCCATGGTGATGGCCAGGTCAAAACCGGACCCTCGTTTTGGCAGCGATGCCGGTATCAGGTTTGCGGTGATCTTACGACGGCTCAACGGAATGCCCGAGTTTTGCGCGGCGGACCGGATCCGTTCCTTGGCTTCGTTCAGTGAGGCGTCCGGCAGGCCAAGAATGACGAAGGCGGGCAGAGTTTGCCCGATGTCAGCTTCAACCTCCACGATGTACCCGTTGAGTCCTACAAGCGCCACTGAATATGTCCTGCCCAGTGCCACTTACCCCACCCCTTTGAGGTGCTCCACCCGCGGCTGGCCGGCGCCGTCGTCCAGCACGGAAACTACGTCGACGCGGCGGAAGGGCATGCGGAGTTCGTGATCGCGACACCATGCCGACGCGAGCCTGTGCAACCGCGCCAGCTTGGCGACGCCGACGGCTTCGAAAGGATGCCCGTAGGCGAGGGATGTGCGCGTTTTCACCTCGGCGATGACCAGCGAATCGCCGTCAAGGGCCACGATGTCTATTTCACCTTCGGAACACCGCCAGTTGCGGTCCACGATCCGCATGCCCTGCGATTCCAGATATCCGGCAGCTAGTTCTTCCCCGCGCCGGCCAAGCAAATCTTTGGCTCTCATTCTTACCTCCGCAACCAGCCTGCGCGACGGGCGGAGGCAGGCATACCGGCGGAGGGCGCTATGTGTGAAACCCCGGCAAACAGGTGCTGTGGAGGAGAAGTTGCCCCATGGCGGAAGCCGCTTTGGCCAGGGTTCCGCATCTCAGGCAGTGGGCAGACTGGTTCAGCGGATGCGAGACCCCTCCGCATCGCGGTAAGCCGTCGGAACAGAACCAGGAATCAATCCCTCACAGCAACCTCAGGCGCCTGCGTCATGTGCCTGCGCTAGTTGCCCAGGTCCACATCCTTCGGAAGGGCCAGTTCCTCGTTGCGGGGCAGCTCTTCCACGTTGACGTCTTTGAAGGTGATCACCCGCACGCTCTTGACGAAACGGGCGGAGCGGTAGACATCCCACACCCAGGCGTCCTGGAGCGTGAGGTCAAAGTAGACTTCGCCGTCGGCGCTGCGCGCCTGCAGGTCCACATGGTTGGCAAGATAGAAACGCCGTTCGGTCTCGACTACGTAGCTGAACAGCCCGACGACGTCACGGTATTCGCGGTAGAGCTGCAGCTCCATGTCGGTTTCATAGTTCTCAAGATCCTCGGCACTCATGGTTCCATCTTGCACTATTCAGCGCGGCACCGCGGCCAGGTCAGGGAACACAGGTCAGAGAATCTGCCAGCTGACCCGGTGGTAGGGCGTGGGCCCTGCGGCCTGGAGGGCCTCTTTGTGTAACGCCGTGCCGTAGCCTTTGTTTTCATTCCAGCCGAAGGAGGGGTATTCCTCGTGCAGCGTCCGCATCAGCCGGTCCCGTTCCACCTTGGCCAGAATGCTGGCGGCGGCCACGCTCAGGCACTGCATGTCCGCCTTGACGAGGGTGTGCACCGGCGCGTCGCAGCCGGGCCTGGCCGGAGCGTCGTCGAAGAGGGAGGGCTGAGTCTCCGGTGATAGCCAGTTGTGGCTGCCGTCGAGCAGCACCACGTCCGGCGTGATGCCGGACGCCAGGATCTGGAACCAGGCCCGCGTCCCCGCAGTCCGCAGGGCAGCGATGATGCCCATTGCGTCGATTTCGCCCGCGGAGGCGTGCCCTACCGCCGACGCGATGCTCCAGCTCCGTACCAGGGGCTCCAGCCGCTCCCGGTCCGATTCCTTCAGGAGCTTGCTGTCGCGGACGTCGTCGAGCAGCACCGGCCGGCTCAGGTCCACGACGGCGATCCCGACGGTCACGGGCCCCGCGATGGCACCGCGGCCGACCTCGTCGATGCCGGCCAGCAGCCTGGCACCGGAGCCGAGGAACCGGTGCTCGTAATCGAGGGTTGGTGCAATGGACATCTATTTTCCTGTCGGTGCAGGAACGTCCCGGAACACGTCCGGATAATTGCCAAGCGCTGTCAGCCGGTTGAGGGGCCAGGCGATGACAGCCGCTTTGCCCTCGATGTCCGGCATATCGATGAAGCCGCCGTTGCTGTCCTGATGGGCCCGGGAATCGGCCGAGTGGTTCCGGTTGTCCCCCATGACCCAGATCTTTCCTTCCGGGACGACGACGTCGAAATTGCGGAGGTCTGGTACCTCGGCGGGGTTGACGTAAGTCTCGTCCACGGCCTTGCCGTTGATGGTGAGTTTGCCCCCGGCGTCGCAGCAGACAACGTGGTCACCGGGGAGGCCAACCACTCGCTTCACCAGGTGCTGCTCCGAATTGTCCGGAAGGAGTCCGACGAAAGTCAGGCCGTCCTGGACCCACGTGAACGGCCCGTCCGCTTTCTCCGGCGAGGGCACCAGCCATCCCTTGGTGTCCTTGAAGACCACCACATCACCGCGCTCGAGGGCAAAGGGCTCCGGCACGAGCAGGTTGACGAAGATGCGGTCGTTCACGTCGAGCGTGTTGACCATGGATTCGGAGGGGATATAGAACGCCCGGAACAGGAATGTCTTGATCAGGAAGGACAGGACCACGGCGATGGCCACCACCGTGAGCACCTCCTTGACCCAGAGGTACAAGGGGCCGTGGGCCTTGCCTTCTTTGGCCGGCTTTGACGGCCCGGCCTTGGAGTGGGCGCCGTGCGAACCGGCAACCCGGCCGTCAGTGCGGTGAGCTCCGTCCGCGGCAGTTCCCGCGAACTCGCCTCCGGCGGGGTTTTGTACCGCGGAGTCCCGTCCTGTGTGGTCGCCTCCGGTGTAATCACGTCCCGCGGGGGCACGCTTGAGCGGATCAGGAGTCCGGGGGTCGCTCTCGGGCATCTACTGTCCGTCCTTAGTTGTCGTGCTGGGTTCTGCGGGCCGGGGTACGTCCGCAAATCTGTCGAGTGGCCAGATGACCTGGACCGGCCTGCCGATCACCCGGTCCACGGGCACCATGCCGCCACCCGGCGCGCCGAGCAGGCTGCGGGAGTCGGCGGACATGGACCGGTGGTCTCCTAGCAACCATAACCGTCCGGCCGGAACGATCACATTGAACTTGTGTTTGCTCGCAACGTCTCCGTTATAGAGGTATGGTTCCTCAAGCGCCTGACCGTTCACTGTGAGCCGCTGCCGGTCATCGCAGCAGACAACATGATCGCCGGGCAACCCGATAACCCGCTTTATGTAGGTTGTATCACTGCCTGTAATGCCAAGCCAGTGACCTGCCGCCGCGGCCGCGTCCTGCAGTGGCCCGTTGCCGCTGTTGAGCGGGGCGAACGTCCCGCGGCCGTCGAAAACCACAACGTCGCCGCGCCGGACCGGCTCGGACCGGAAGTCGGTGCGCGAGACCAGGATCCTGTCGCCTGCCCCGAAGAGCGGCTCCATCGAAGCGGACGGAATGTAGTACACGTCCAGCCAGAGGGCGCGGACAAGACCGCTGATGAGCAGGGCCAGCGCGACGGCCAGGAACGCAAAACGCCAGCCCAGTTTCCTGGGCTGGCGTTCTGACTGGTCCATGATCCGTATCCTGTGGCGCTGTTGCGGAAAGCTCCGGCGCGGGCCGGATCCGGGTTCTGGACCCGCCGTGGAAGTCCGGAGGACTTACTTGGCGGTGCTGAAGTCGCGCTTTTCCTTGATCTTCGCAGCCTTACCGCGCAGTGCACGCATGTAGTAGAGCTTGGCGCGGCGGACGTCACCCTTGGTGACGACCTCGATCTTGTCGATGATCGGGGAGTGCACCGGGAAGGTACGCTCTACGCCGACACCGAAGGAGACCTTGCGGACGGTGAAGGTTTCGCGGATGCCGTCGCCCTGGCGGCCCAGGACGAAGCCCTGGAAGACCTGGATACGGGAGTTCTTGCCTTCGATGATGTTCACGTGAACCTTGAGGGTGTCACCCGCGCGGAACTGCGGAACATCGGTGCGCAGCGAAGCTGCATCTACGGTATCGAGGATATGCATTGATCCACTCCTGGTGAACGCCACAGGTCATCCACTTTGGGTCACGGCGGCCAAGCCCGGGACGCGCCCGGAAATCACCGCCGAAAGTTTCTGATCCGGCACCATCACTGATTGAAAGTACCGGGGTGCCGGGCTGTTGGTGGCGCTCCCCCTGTGGCAGGTGCGTACCCAGCAGGCACAAGGACTAATTTTGCCACATCCGGAGGATTCCGGCTAATCCGGACCCCCGGTGCCAGCCCCCGAACGGCCCGGCGTCAGCGTGCTTCCGGCGTGCCGTTCCCGTCCGCCTGCGGGCGGAGCCGGAGGTGACCGTCGACGACGTCGTACCCCAGGTCCCCGAGCGCGGTGCGGTCCGCGCGGGGAAGACTTCCGGCGTCGAAGACCTCAAGGAGGTCGGGGCGCCGTTCCGCTGTCCTGCGGTACTGCTGGTGGCGGCGCCACTGGGCAATCTTGCCGTGGTTGCCGCTCAACAGCACCGGCGGAACTTCACGGTCGCGCCAGGTGGAGGGCTTGGTGTAGACCGGGTATTCCAGCAGGCCGTCCGCGTGTGATTCCTCGACGAGGGATTCGGGGTTTCCAACGACACCCGGAAGGAGCCGGACGATGGCTTCCGTCATGGCCAGCACGGCCACTTCTCCGCCGTTGAGGACGTAGTCCCCCAGGCTCATGGGCCGGACGGTGAAATGCTCTTCGGCCCACTCGATGACCCGCTCGTCAATGCCCTCATACCGGCCGCAGGCGAAGACCAGCTGATCCTCCTCCGCCAGTTCATGCGCCAGCGCCTGGGTGAAGCGCTCCCCCGCCGGGGACGGGACAATCAGTACCGGCTTGCGGCCAGCGGCGCCGCCTTCGGCCGCGGCCACCGAACCCAGTGCCTGCGCCCATGGTTCCGCCTTCATCACCATGCCGGCTCCGCCGCCGTACGGGGTGTCATCCACAGTGCGGTGCTTGTCGGTGGTGAACTCCCGGAGGTCGTGGACGAACAGGCCCAGGATGCCGTCCTGGCGGGCCTTCCCGATCAGGGAAAGTTCCAGGGGCGCAAGGTACTCCGGGAAGATGCTGACGACGTCGATCCTCATTTAGGCGTTGTCTCCGGCGTCGTCGACATTGATGTCGAACAGCCCGGCGGGCGGCGTGACCAGGAGGTACTTCTCGCCGACGTTGACCTCAGGCACGATCTCCTCGACGAAGGGGATCAGGATCTCCTTGCCGTCCGGCGCCTCCACCTCGATAAGGTCCTGGACCGGAAGGGTGCGGAGCCCGGTGACCTTGCCGACGACGGCGTCGCCAACGCGGACGTCGAGGCCGACCAGCTCGTGTTCGTACCAGCCCTCGTCGTCGTCCTCGTCGAGCTCTTCGGTCTCGATGAAAAGTTTGGCGCCGCGCAGGGCTTCTGCCTGGTTGCGCGTCTCCACGCCCTCAAAGCCCAGCAGCAGGATGTCCTTGTTCCAGCGGGCACTGTCCACGGTCAGCGCGCCCACCGACGCAGGCTCAACCACAAACTCCGTGCCCGGAACGAACCGGTCCTCCGGCGCGTCGGTCAGGACCTGGACGGTCACCTCTCCGCGGATGCCGTGCGGTTTGCCGATTCGTGCCACCTGAAGCTGCATCTGTTCCTCTGTTCCGGAGTCGTTCTGTTCTGGTTCTGCTGCGGCTGGTTCTACTGCGCAGGTCATGCAGCGGGTCAGCCGCTTCGGCGGTTTCCCGCGGAAAACAGTCCGGCCCCTCCACCATTATCTGGTGAAGGGGCCGGACCCTGAGGCAGGTATTGCGGGAGCGTTTACCGGCGGCGGTCGGTGTCGACGACGTCGACCCTGACCTGTTCGCCACCGGCCAGCGCAGCCACGACAGTGCGCAATGCGCGTGCCGTGCGGCCCTGACGTCCGATCACCCGTCCGAGGTCGTCCTGGTGAACGCGCACCTCGAGGGTGTCCCCGCGGCGGTTGTTCTTGGCGCTGACCTTGACGTCCTCGGGACTGTCAACGATCCCGCGGACGAGGTGTTCGAGCGCTTCTGCCAGCAATTTACTCAGCCTCGGTGGTCTCTGCTTCAGCTTCGGTGGAAGCTTCGGCTGCCTCGTCCTTCTTGGCCTTCTTGGTGATGGCTTCCGGGATGATCACAGAACCCTTTTCCGGGGTAACGAAGGCTTCCTTCGGAGCTTTGGTCTTCAGGGTGCCTTCCTGGCCCGGCAGGCCCTTGAACTTCTGCCAGTCACCGGTGATCTTGAGGATCGCGGCAACCTGCTCGGACGGCTGTGCGCCGACGCCGAGCCAGTACTGGGCACGGTCCGTGTCGACCTCGATGTACGAGGGCTCTTCGGTGGGGTGGTACTTGCCGATCTCTTCAATCGCACGGCCGTCACGCTTGGAGCGTGCGTCCATGACAACGATGCGGTAGTACGGTGCGCGCATCTTACCGAAGCGCTTAAGGCGAATCTTTACGGCCACTTTTGTGGTCACTCCTGTTTCTGGAACGAGTTCGAACCCGGCGTTCTGCACCCGTGGGGCGGGCCGTACTTGGGGGTTCTAAAAGGACAAGATCCGGACGCGGAGAGAGGGGCCACGCAGATCGAGTACCTGTCCATTGTGCCAGATCAGCGCCCGGATTTCGACTTGACACACGCCGGTGAGGTCAGGAGGACCAGACGTACAGGCCCGTCCGGTCGCCCGGATCCACACTGCCGGCCATCCGGGCGAGCCGCTGCACATAGCCGAGGGCCTCATCGGCACCAAAAGGCATGTCCTCCTCCGCCGCCCACCTGGCCGCAACGTCCTCCAGGACATTGCCCTCGCCTTCGGTCTCGTAGCTCAGGAGTTCCGCGAGCGCCCGTACCATGGCCGCCGGCACGCCGAGGAGCGAATCACTGGCCACATCCACCATTGCCAGTTCGTAGTCCGCGCCGGAAGCATGTACCGCAGCTCCGGCCAGGTCGCCCAGCTGCTCGATTTCGAAATCGCTGATGTCCGGAATCCGCAGGGCGTCCGGGGCCGTTGGCCCGCCGCCGTCGAGGACCCCCGCGCGCTTGAGTGCCTCATCGTGCGTGGCAACAAAGATCTCGGTGAAACCCATGGAAATCGTCCTCATTCCGTCGGCGGTGTGATGGTCCTGCCGGGCAGCTTCGCAGCCGCCCCGGACTTCCGGCTTCAGCCTAACCCAGAAGGACGCGCAGGCCGGCGCAGCTTCAGCGGACCGCGACGCGGATCCGGTTGCGCCACGGATCGTCGAACCGCAGCTCGGCTCCGGTGTGGTGCGACGCCACGCCGGCAACCCGCAAACGGTCGGCGAGCGCGCCGACGTCGTCCATTCCGGGCACTTCGATCAGGACTTCGCCCAGCCCGAGCGTGTCCCGGCGGGGCCCGGCGCCCCTGCTGTTCCAGACGTTCATCGCCATGTGGTGGTGGTACCCGCCGGCCGACACGAAAAGGGCCTGCCCGTGCCATCCTGCTGTCTTCTCGAACCCGAGGGTGCCCACGTAGAAGTCATGCGCCGACTGCACGTCCCCCACCTGGAGGTGGACATGCCCGACGCCGGCGCCGGACTCGCGCTGCCCGCTCACCGCTTCCTCGGTCAGGAAGTCCTGCAGGAACCGCTGCGGCGGCAGGGCAAGGCTGTCCATGACCACATTGGCACCCTCCCAGGACCAGGCCTCACGCGGGCGGTCCCAGTAAAGCTCGATGCCGTTGCCCTCGGGGTCGTTGAAGTAGAAGGCCTCGCTGACGAGATGGTCGGCGCTTCCCGTGAACAGCCGGGGTTCGTACCGGGCAGCGGAGGCCACCGTGGCCGCGAGCGACGGGCGGTCCTCGAAGAGCAGGGCAGTGTGGAACAGCCCGGCTTCGCCCTTGGCCGGGAGGTTCAGCCCCGGGGCCGGCGCCAGGTGGACCAGGGGCTTTGCGCGCCGGCCCAGGTACACGCCGCCGTCCTGCTCGGCCACGACCTCCAGCCCGAGCG
>Ga0307410_10000478_pt1 | contig 16207 bp, 10 predicted proteins | sample 322Ometagenome_3_FD_203707 | JGI IMG/M metagenome (GOLD analysis project Ga0307410, IMG submission 203707) | Maize rhizosphere microbial communities from greenhouse at UC Davis, California, United States - 322HYB-O-3 | ecosystem: Host-associated > Plants > Roots > Rhizosphere > Soil | place... | reverse complement strand
TTTGTTCCGTGTTTTACCAGTTCAATTTCAATAATGGGAGGCAGACTAAACGTAAATTCTACAAATGAACCTGCATTATTTTTATTAATATTTTTAGAAACGCCTACAATCTCTCCGTTTATCTTTCTTATTATTGCGTCAACCGGGCCATTATAACCCGTTTTAGAATATTGGTTAATTCCCGGAAAAATAAATCGGTATCCTGTTAAACCTGCTGCGCTCAAGGTGCCGGGTTTATTAGAGACAGACATAAAATCTGAAACTAATAGATTTTCTTTAACGTAAAAAGAAAGGGTATCTACCGCATTTTGACTGGTAAAGTTTTGAGAATACAAAAGCTGATTCGTTTTTTTATTGGTAATATTTACTGTTTTAATTTCATTATCATAAAATACAAACTCATAATCTTTTTCTACTTTTTTCATAAAAGCATTCTGCTTTTTGTCGGCTGTCACTATTTTATTATTTACCGATATTTGTATGGAATCCTGCAATGCATTGTAGCCTCTTATCACTATTTTGCCTGCTTTTTGTTCCTGATAAAATGGTAGTAATTCGTCGTTGGCGCACGAGGTAAGTAAAAAAGTGGCGATAAAAAAAAGAATTACTACTTTGACTAAATTATCCATGAGTTGTACTTGTATGTTATTTTAATGATTTGTTTTTTTAATAGAATCTGATTTTTTATTCTTTTATGAATTTTAATTTCCGGATTGTTGTTCCTTCTTCAATAACCAGAAAATAAATTCCTTTTGACAGGCTACCAACCGAAACACCCGCTTCATCATATTTTGATTGCTGAACTAAACTGCCGGTTGTGTTGTATATTTTTAATTTTGTTTCTTCTTTATTAAAAGTATCAGACAGGTGTAACTGCAAATAATCCATTACAGGATTTTGTTTTAGGAGCGTTCCTCCATTTGCTTCTACATCTTCTAAGCCCAATTTTTGAGCCGTAACCCACATTTTATCTATTTCATAACCTATCGAAAAACTTGGTGGGGTTAGTAAGGCGATGTACACCTGAGGCAGTCCCACATAAGGAGAAATATCTACTACATAATCGTTAAATTCAACATCGAGCATTGTTCCTCTCGTTACATTTACATTTTTTACGAGGGTAAAAGAACCAGGAGCCGTATCTGTTGTAGAAACATATACATATAAATCTTCGTTTTGTGGACCATAGATAGCTTTCTGAACTGTCAGGTTTAACTCCATACTGCCTGCATAGTAAGATAAATCTATTGCAGGAGCAACTGCCCAATTTTTTTGTGGACCCGGAAGATTTTGCCCATATTCTAATTCTATACTATAATCTCCAAGTATTTTATAAGTACCGCCAACAATGGCACCATTTTCGTCTATCTGAATATTATTACGTGCTCTCCAGCCGCTTCCGTCCCCGTCTTCATCTATAAAACTCCAGTCTGATACATCTGAGTCATCAAAATCATCTTCCCAAATGGTGAATTGTGCCGAGGCAGCTCCATAAATAAATATAAAAAGTAATACAAGTAATTTTTTTTTCATTTTTTAATGTTTAAAAAGAGACTGTCTGAAGAGTGAGAACAGTAGTATACCCAATTGCTACATGATGAGCAAATACCAACTGAAATATACTGACCTATTCTACTCTCAAAAAAAAAACATAAACACACTCTTCAGACAGTCCCAAAATATTATTTAATTTTTATGCTAATTAAAAACCTGTGAACTTAGTCCAAGTGTTTGTCCAGTTAGCTTCTGTAGCAAATGCACCTGTTGCACCTGTGAAATTTAATGTACCATTATTAAAGAATGGTTGTGTTAAACTCCATGGAGTTGCAGGATTAGCAGTAGATGTAGGTGTACCAATTGCAAAAGTACCAGCAGGTAATACAACGTTTGTAAACCCGTGAACTGAGATGCTGCTCCATAGTGAATTTGCAGGAACTGAAGGAGTTTCCCATCTGATACCTGTAACATATCCTGTAACAGTAGCGTTGCTAAGGTTGATTTCTCCTAATCTGCGTACGTGTATTGCATTTTCATAAAGTGCTCCGTCTGTAGCAGAAGCTACACCAATGATTGACAATTGAGAAATTGTAGGTCTTGTAATAGGTGTATTAGCAGATCCTGTTGCGTTGTTATCTAACTCAATACCATTAGAATCAGGGCTTCCACCGCTTGCACTGTGAGTAGAGTTTTTATCAGCAATAGCAATTGCTTTTGTAATAGTACCTCTGTAACCTAAATCAAAATCGAAGTTGTCATCATCTGATGCAAAAGAAACTAAATGGCTTGCATTTACTGTTCCTCCAAAAAATTCGAATGAATCATCTCTTCCGTAAGATACCTGTACGTGAGCGATAGTTGTTCCACTACCAACTCCACCTAAAGTTAAACCATTGATTTCTACACCTGTTAAAGCATTTAAGATACGTCCTGCATACTCAATACGAACATAGTTTAAAGCACCACCGTTGTGAGCATTATTTGTTCCTCCATAGTAAAAATCAGATACATTTGGCTGATCTCCCAAACCTTCGATAACGTTTGTAAATACCCCAGTATTAGTTACGGCGTCTCCTAATATAACAACTCCACCAAAATCTCCAGGTGCAGCAACTGTAGTAGCGTTTCCGTCTAATAATTTGTAACTAGTAAAGATAACTGGTCTGCTTAGCGTACCCTGAGCATCGATTTGACCTGTTTTTGTAACTACCAAAACTCCCGCTGCAACACCTGCTGCTAATGGTTTAGCTTTGATATAAGTACCTGGCTGTATTGTTAATTTAGCTCCGATTACACGAACAACTCCATCGATTTCCCAAACTCTGTCGTTTGTCCATGTAGTGTTTGTAGTAATGTTTCCGCTTACAGTTTGTACTGTTGCTGGGTAACCTGAGTAATCTGCGCTGGCAGATTTCATTGAGAACGACGAGTCAGTAGCTGCGTCATCGTTTTGACATGAGTTGAAGAACATAGTTGCAATTGCTAACAAAAAAACTTTTTTCATGATTACTAATTTTGATTACCTTTGCTGCTGATTTACATCTGAGGTCGGTGGGAGGAGCAGCAAATTTTCTTCCCTCTGACCTTTCCTTTTTTAGGTAAATTTTTTAATAAGTTTTCCGTTTACCTGCCGGATACTTATCCCTATATTTATCTTTCATTTTAGGGCGTAATGAAAGGGTCATTCCTTTTAAAATCAAAACAAACAATACGGTACTATTTTGAACGTGAAAACCTTTTTTACCATACTAATCTACTCTTGAGATTTGGATTTTTTTGCAGATTTCTATCGTGATCATACCTTGTTATTTGTTACAATTTTTCAAAGAAATTTATTTTAAAAATGCTGTTTATAAGCGTAATTATTATCTATTAAAAATTATTAAACTTCGTCCAGCCATTTGTCCAGTTTGCTTCGCTTTTAAATGCTCCGGTCGCACCTGTAAAATTTAATGGCAAATTAAAGAAGGGTTGGGTTAATCCCCACGCAGGAGCAGGATTTACTGTAGAAACTGTACTTCCAAAACCTAATGTGATGCCTACCGGTAATACAGGATTAATAAATCCGTGTACAGATAAAGCTGTCCATACAGAACTAGATGGTACTGAAGGAGCTTCCCACTTAATACCTACATTATAACCTGTAATAGTTGCATTTGTAAGGTTGATTTCTCCTAATCTACGAACGTGTATAGCATTTTCATAAAGTGCTCCGTCTGTAGCAGAAGCTACACCAATGATTGACAATTGAGAAATTGTAGGTCTTGTGATAGGTGTATTATTAGATCCTGGTGCGTTATTATCTAACTCAATACCATTTGAATCCGGAGAAGCGCCAATTACACTATGTGGTGAGTTTTTATCAGCTATTGATATTGCTTTTGTAATTGAGCCTGTATAACCCAAATTAAAATCAAAACTATCATCATCCGCTGCAAAAGAAACTAAGTGACTTGCATTTACTTTTCCTCCTAAAAAATTAAACGAATCCTCGTGACCATAAGATACCTGAATATGATCTACAAATGTGCCGCTACCTACTCCGGCAAGTGTTAAACCACTTAATTCAGTCGAAATTCCACCTAGTAGTGAATAAACCCCGGGAAATTCTATACGTACATAATTTAAAATTCCACCATTGTGTCCATTATTCGTTCCTCCATAATATAAATCAGATCGAAATCGATCACCTAAACCTTCTATGTAGTTTGTAAATACACCAGTATTTACCAGTGCATCACCAAAAATTACAACACTTCCAAAATCTCCCGGTCTTGCGACTGTATTAGCGTTACCATCCAATAAATTGTAACTGGTAAAAATAATCGGTTCATTTACTGTCCCTTGTGCATCTATTTTACCTGTTTTAGTAATTACCAAAACTCCTGTAACAAATCCAAAAGACCTGGGTTTTGCTTTAATAAAAGTACCTGGCTCAATTGTTAGTGTAGCTCCTTTTACCAAGACTACACCATCAATTTCCCAAACTCTGTCGTTTGTCCATGTAGTGTTTGTTGTAATATCTCCACTTACAGTTTGTACAGTTGCTGGATAAGTGGAATAATCTGCACTGGCAGATTTCATTTCAAATGGTGAATCAGTCGCAACTTCATCATTTTGACATGAACTGAAAAATATAATTGCAATCGTGAACAAAAAGTATTTTTTCATGGTAATTGTAATTTTGATTAACCTAATTATTGTTTCTTAAAAGATTGAATTATTTTCGAATCCCTAAAACCTTACTTTCACTCTTTATATACATTAGCTTTCAAAAGACAGAAAAATCACCTGTAATTTGACACTTAACGTTTTCTTAATTTTAACCAACACTTATATTAAAAGAGCGGGCTCTGAATGTTAATTAAAAGGAATAATTTATAGAGAAATTAAAGCTTCTTCCACTCCATGCTTTGAACAATGTTCTATCCAGATTTTCATCATATTTTTTTGTAGCTCCTGCTCCCAATGCTCTTTGATCTCTTGGATTTCCACCTGCTTCAAAAGGAACGATCTTTGAATAACTATTGTAATTATTATAGGTTTCAATAGCTGTGTCAAAAAGATTTTTAATACCAAATTTCAATTCGATATCTCTTTCCTTTCCAAGTTTATAACTCATTTGGGCATCAGTAACAGAATATGGTTTACGTATTTCTTCGGCATCATAATTAAATCCAACTAAAATATACTGATCCCCAATTGCATTGTGTCTGATACTAAATCCTGCTCGTTCTCCTATATAATCTAAACCTAAGTTATAGTTGTAAGGTGCCTGCCCGTATAATGGTCTGTTGGCTTTATAAAGTCCTCCTTCACCATCAATTCTTTCATAACCTGTAACTTCTGTATCGTTGAATGCTGCATTTCCGCAAAGAAAAATTTTCTTTAAAAGATCTCCTTCGCCTAAAAAAGTAAGGTTTTTATAAATTTCGAACTCCACTCCAAAAAGTTTGGCACTGTGTGAATTCATATTAAAAATCGTACGTGTTGCACCATCTGCACCGAGTTGCGTTACGCCTTCTATGGGGTCTTTTATATCTTTTTTATAAATACCAAAAGAAATAATTTCTCCTTGTGAAGGAAACCACTCTGCTTTAAAATCATAATTTTCTACTGTAGTAGAAACAACTCCACCTGTATAATTAAAAACCTCAGCATTTCTGACAGGATCATAATAAGGCATATTTAAACGTTCTGAAAACTGAGGACGCAATACCGATTTATTATATCCCAGTCTTAAATTGGTTTTAGTTGTAGGACTCACAGTAAGGTTTACAGACGGAAGGTATTGCCAAACGTCATCATCTTTCTGAGTGGTTTCAAATTTTGCAGCATCATCAGCTTGGCTGGCGATTTGTGTATAAATGTAACTTTCTGCACGAAGTCCCCATACCAAACGCACATATTGACTAAATTTATTATCAAGCATTAAAAACGGTGAATGTACTTTTACATCTCCTATATATTCATTCCCATAAGTACGAATTCTCTCCCAGCCAAAACCTCCCCAACGATAATAAGAACCATCAAGCAATTGAGAAACAGGCACATCAATACTTACCCTCTCAGTTCCTTGTCCAATAACTTTTAAAGCTGCTGATTCCTGCTGATTCGTTGCTTTTTTATAAGTTCCGAAATAACCTGCTTTGATATTGTTTTTGAAAGATTCACTAAACTGAAAAGCATAGTTAAAATTGATTCCAACATTATAATCCTTTTCAGTATTATTAAAATTAGATCTTTTAAATAATTCAGCTGCAGCATTATATATTTCGTGATAAAGCAATACATCATCACCAACTTTTCTTCTAAAACTTGTTAAAAAAGTGGCATCCTTAGTATCTTTTATAGTACTGGTATAAGCACCAAACCAATTAATTTCTAAATTCTCTAAACGGTGATTACCTTCTATTTTGTTTTGAATAAAAGTCTGATAAACGGGATAATCTGTTTCTCTAGTGTCTGGTAATTTTGTTCCATTTAGAATATCTTCAGTTGCATCTTCTATTCTCCAGCCTGTAATTTGAGTTAACTGGTTGTCATACATATGCATATAAGTATTACGAATTGTAATCTTATGCTTTCCAAACTGATAACCTGCATTTAGCATTCCTCCCAAAGTCGAATTGAAATTATAAGATGCGCCCGAATTTTTGAAACCGTACTTTTTGAAAGTGGAATAACCATTTTCTGTTTCAGCTGTAAATTCTGTATTTAGTTTATAACTTCCTCTTTCTGTATGGTCAATTTCTAATTTGTCTTGTGTGTTTTTAAAAATTGCAGAACCAACAAATCCAAATCGATTATCATTTTTTAATTCATATACTCTTCCGATAGAAAACTGAAGTGAAGTTCCCGGAGCGGCATACGTTTTATATGTAGTAAAATTATCTTGTGTAAATCTCTTTGACTGTTCTATAAACGGACCAGATTCTGCCTCTGTAGTCGGAACTTCAATAGTGGTTAAACCCGAAGGATAATCTCTTGTTCCGTCATCAAATCCTAAATAATCATTATCACCTTCCTGTTTGGTAAGACGATCTTCAAAAGTAGCTCTGCTGTTATAGGAAGTTCCTATAGAAAATCCCATGAAGTTTTTTCTCGGAATATCTTTGGTTTTTACCTCTACATATCCTCCGGCAAAATTGGCATTCATATCGGGAGTTGCATTTTTGCTCACGATAACACTTTCTACCATTGCAGTTGGGATAATATCAAAATTAAACTGGTTCTGGCTCGGATCTGTACTTGGTAAATTTACACCATCCATCACCGCCTGGTTCCAGCGTTCTCCCATCGAACGAACAACAACATATTTATCATCGATTGTTGTTACACCGGTAATACGTTTTAATGTGCTTCCGACATCCTTATCCGGTGTTCTGGCAATTTGTGCCGCAGAAATACCGTCAGAAAACTGAGCCGCTCTTTTTTGCTGTAATAACATTCCTTCTGTAGAAGCTGTCGCTTTCTGAAATGTCTGGGTAACAACAACTTCGTCCAGCGATTCGGCATCGTCATTGAGCACAACATTCAGCACAATATTACTGGCTCCCGTAAGTTTTATATCGGTTATTTTTTGTGTCTGAAAGGATACAAAACTTACCTCTAGTGAATAAACGCCAAGTTCCAGATTAAACTCATAGTTTCCATCAGAATCAGAAACTGTAGCATTATTGGTTTCTACAATTCTTACCGTCGCACCTGGTAATGGAAGACCGTTTTTATCAATAACTTTTCCGGAAATATTTCCCAGTTTTTTTCCCGTGCTTACCTTTTTATTGACCGCAATATTGGTATTGTTTCTTCTGAAATTTAAATTTGTCAATGCCTGAAGTTCATTTAAAACATCGTCGATAGAGACATTGTCTTTTTTAAGCGTAATAAGCGGTTTGCTGAAATCGATATCTTTTTGATAAATAAAACGATAAGGAGTTCTGGATTCTAAATTTTCAAAAATCTCCTTTGGAGATGCATTTTTAAAATCTACTGATACAGTTCCGGTTTGAGAATAAGCATTTGTCCAACCGAAGAAAATGCTAAAAAACAGAATTTGTATGGCAACAGGAAATTGCCTGAAATAATCATTCATAATTAAATTATTTGTTTTGGTTTTGTTTACTGGATAATAATGATGCCGCGTTTTATCTGCTTACGATGTAGGTATTATTACCAATTGGCTTAATGGTAACTTCTAAGGCAAATGCAATGGTTTGCAATAGCTCTGCAATACCTTGTCTGGTGTCAAGCGTTCCTTTTACCTGAAGGTTTTTTAAATCCTCGTTACTGTATTGAAGTGTAAAAAGATGGTCTGTTTTTAGCTTCTCGATAACAGCCGTCAGCGTCATGCCGTCAACATCAATAAGTGCTTTTTTCCATTCGGGTTCCAGAATAGCGGCTTTTTGCTTTTTTACCGTTTTATTGTGCGAAACAAATATTGCTGCGTACCCTTTTTCTATGAAAACAGCATTTTGGGTGCTCTCCACCTTTACCTTTCCGGTTCTGACATTTACCTCGGCAATATTACCGTAGGCTTTAACATCAAAAGAAGTTCCCAGAACGGTCGTTTTTATATTCCCGGAGCTAATAATAAAAGGACGTGTCGTATCTCTTGCCACTTCAAAAAAAGCTTCTCCTTTTAATTTTACAACTCGCTCGTTTGCAGCAAAATGTTCTGGATATTCTATTTGGGTATTTTCGTTTACCCATACACGTGTGCCGTCAGACAAACGAAGCAAACGAATATCCTGCGGAAATGTCTGTGTAATAATTTCAGGAGTTTTTGATTTTGATGCGAAATAAAACTGATATCCTCCAACAGCTATTAGAAGTGCGGCGCAGGCGGCAATTGCTCTTCTAAAGTTATTTCTGCGTCTGTTTATGGTAGCCGCCGAAATATTTTTCCACATTCTGGATTTTATTTCATCAGAAAATATTCCTTTTTGTGGTAATTCATCCCATTCTTCTTTGAATCTGTTCAATTTCATCTTAATTTGAGTAAAATTAATATCTAAGGAAAATCCTTAAATATCCTTTCTACACACATTAGATATCTTTGCTCCAAAAAATCACGGGCAATTTGACTCTTAATGATTTTTTAATATCAAATTGCAGTATTTATTTTTAAACAATTGAAAAACAACAATTTAAAATATTACTCAAAAAAACAGGTTACATTTACTTTACACACAAGATACATTGTCGTAATAGGTACTTAATTAGATACAAAGGGACAAAGGTGCAAAGCGACAAAGGTTTTTGGCTTTTGGGTAAACCTGAAACCTGAGGCTTGAAACCTGAAATAAAAAAAGATTACGAATGCTGGTAATGATTGATAAAAACCAAAGCAAACCAGTACAATTCATGGCTTTTTACAGAATTCTTTTTGAGATATTGCAGCGTTTTCGAAATCTGATTGGCAACTGCGCTCTGAGACATTCCCATTTCTGCTGCAATCTCTTTGTAACTCAATTCATCAAATTTATGAAGTGTAAAGATCTTTCTTCTTTTTTCCGGGATTTGCTGTAGTAAATGCTCGATTTTTTCAAGTTTTAAGGATATTACTTCTTGTGTTTCTTCTGTATTATCCAGTTCTTTTACTAATTGCATATACTCTATCGAGAGAATTTTGTTTTGCTTCTTATACCATCTTGAGATTTCCTGTTTACAGCTTTTAAACAAAATAGAATCGAGTGCTGCATTTGGGTCAATCTTGTTGCGGTATTTCCAGAGATGTATAAACACATTTTGGGTTATGTCTTCTGCATCTGCGGGCTGAGCATACTTTTTCACAAAACAAAATACCTTAAAATGATAGAGTTCGTAGATTTCCTTAAAACAAGAATCATCTCCGTTCCGCAATTTTGTGATCAAGATAGTATTCATAATGTAATTTTAAATTGGAAAAGGAATCCTTACAAAATTACCTTAAAGACTGTTTCATTATTTTGCAGTTTCGCTCATTTAATGATTTATTAATATTTGAAGACAGAACCACCGGAGAAGATTGAAGATTTACTGATTTTCTGCTGCCGCACAAGTTTGCAAACAAGCCAAAAAAAAAACTGCAGCCATGTTTAGAATACACGACTGCAGCTTCAACTAACTATTCCAAAACAATAACTTAAATAAAGTGGTGAATTAGACAACTCTATATTTTAGCGAATATATGTATTAATTTTAATATAACAAGTAAAAAACATCGATTAAATGCTAAAATTATCCGATTAAATACATTTGAGCAATTCATAATGTATAATTGACTTTAGCGGAAGCTATATGTTTTGAAAAAAATATTAGTTCCTAAAAATTTAAAATTTTAAAAATCCTATGAGCAAGTAATTGTGTTTTGGAAGATTTTATAATTACTTTAGTGAAACTTATTAGTAGAAAAAAAAACAAATGAACGAACTGGAAATTCACATTCATCAACATTTTGATATGACTTTGGAGGATTGTCAAAAAATTTCCAAACTGTTTAAAATGGAAATTATCGAAAAAGGAGATTATTTTTCGACAGAAGGGAAAAGCTGCAATAAATTAAGTTTCATTGAAGAAGGCATTTTACGAATATTTGCGACAATGCCAGATCGTGAAATCACACAATGGATCGCAACACCGGGTTATTTCCTAACCGATTTGCAATCTTTTATCTATCGAAATCCGTCGCGGTTTACCATTCAGGCGCTTACAGATACCCATTTGTATACAATTGACTATGAAGATTATCTCATGATAGGAAAAGTGGTTCCTAAGTGGAATGATTTTGAAAAACTGTTTGTATCCAAATGCTTTGTAATGCTCGAAAACCGTGTTTTTGATTTTATCTCGCTGACTGCAGAAGAACGTTACAAAAAATTATTTGACACTAATCGCGAACTATTTAATCAGGTTCCCCTCCAATATCTGGCCTCTATGCTGGGCATGACTCCCGAAACTTTTAGCAGAATACGCAGAAAAATGATTTCTTGATTTTTGTCAAGAGATTGTAGCTGTAATGGCTTTTACCTTTGACGAAACAAAAAAAGTCAAAATGAAAAAGGAAAAAGCAATGGATATTTCCATCAAAATCGAAGAAGCAGCAATAACAGCAATTTCTATTTATTTTTTATCTCAAAACAATTTAGGCATCTCAGTTTGGCTCTGGATATTAATTTTCTTTACTCCCGATATTTCTATGTTGGGCTATCTTGTTAGCACACGGTTTGGAGCTTTTACATACAATTTATTTCATCACCGTGCCATTGCATTAGTAGTACTGGTGATCGGTTTCTTGCAGCATTCTGAAATACTTACCGCATCGGCATTTGTATTGCTGGGGCATTCTTCTTTTGATAGAATGCTAGGTTACGGATTAAAATTTCCTGACAATTTTAAGCACACCAACCTAGGCTGGATGGGAAAAGAAAAAGATATTCAATAAAAAAACAAACCACAATATTTATAGTATTGTGGTTTGCATTATAGTTTTAATCCAGCTTTATTTAGCCATCAAAAACTCCATTATTTTAGTATAAATGGCAGTGTTCTGATATACGCCCGAAAAATTTTGAGCTCCCGGGCCGTAAGCAAAAACCGGCACTGTAACCGAGGTATGATCGTTTGTACTAAAACTTCCGTGTACATACCCTTTTTCTATACTTCCGTCAATAAGAGAAAGTCCGCCTGTTTCGTGATCTGCCGTAACAATCAATAATGTTTCCTGATTTTGATCTGCAAATTCCATTGCCTGTCCCACTACCCGATCAAAATCCAATAATTCGCGAACCACATATTCTACATTATTGCTGTGACCGCCGTAATCGATCTGTGCTCCCTCTGCCATTATAAAAAATGGATTCTTTGATTTTGAGAAAGTTGTTGTTGCTTTTGATAAAGATTTGGCTAAAAAATCACCTCTTCCGTCTTTCATGGAAACTACCGATGCATTTTCTAATACTACAAAACGGTTATTTTTTATGGTATCCAAAGAACTGAACTTATCCGAAAAAGTATAACCTTTCTTCTGCAATAGTTCAGCAAGGTTTTTTCCGTCTTTTCTTGATTTAAATTCATTTGTTCCTCCTCCTATTAAAATATCAGAAGGATTTGACAGAAAGTCTTCTGCAATAGCTTCATTATAACTTCTGTCTGACTGGTGAGCATAAAAAGCAGCCGGAGTGGCATCTGTAATGTTTCCTGCAGAAATAATGGCGGTTTTATAATTCTTTTTGGCCAATTGCTGCGTAATTAATTCAAGCGGTTTTCCTTTTTCATCAACACTAATAAAACGGTTATTGGTTTTATGCCCGGTTGCCATTGCTGTTGCTCCCGCAGCCGAATCGGTGATGTAACTGTCTGAAGCTGCAGTTACAGAAAATCCCTGAGTCGGAATATTAAACATATTCAGTTTGCCTTTGTTGGCTGTATAACCTGCATAAATCTGTGTCAGTCCCATTCCGTCACCAATAAGAAGTATTACATTTTTCGGGCGCTTATTTTTAAATCCAGACATCTTTTTAGGACTATAAGCCTCATGAAATTCTGTGTTCTGGTAAAAGTTATTTTTCAGGGTTTTAATAAACTGTGTCAATGCCGGAACATTATCTGTTCCTATAAAATCTACATGCAGGTTCATTAAGGTCATCCAGGTATTTACATTATCCTGTGTGGCCCAGAATCTGATTTTTTTGTTCTGATCGTGTACTTTTTTAATTATGGCCTGTATTTTTTCTGAATCCGGTTGGGTCAAAACACCTTTGCCGTTCCATACTGTAATTTGATGCAAATCTTCACTAATCATCTCTACGCGTGATAATTCCTGTTGCGAATAATTTTCATTTAACCTTCCGTCAAAATAAATAAAGGAAGGATATTCATTCCATTTAGAAGGCAAAGGCCTGTTACCCGAAATAACAACTTTCAGGTTTTCATTAGAAATTAAATCCTGATACATTTTTAGCTGTTCGGCAATTAATTTTAAAGTTGTATCTGCATCAGATTTAATATCAATCATTAAAATTAAAGGCTTATCACTTCTGTATGCTTTACCGCCCAGAGTTTTGATCTTAAGTGCCAGAGGTTCCAGATAAAGATTTCGAAGTGAATTTTCGGGATTGATTTCTTTGGAAGTATGGGCAACGATTAAATCGTTTTTTACTAAAAAAACATCTGCTTCAATAACACCTGTTTCATTAGAATAAGCTTCATAAAAAGGAAGTTTGCCGGCATAATCATTATGCGAATGGATATTGGCTGAACTGTATTCCTGTGCTTGCGCCAAAAGACAGAAATGGAGGCAAAAAAAGGCAATCGTTTTTTTCATCTGAAATTTATTTTTTCGTTTTATAAAGCCGTAATAACCTATAAAATTGAATATTATGTAATACATAAACCAGTCTCCTTAGAAACTGGTTTATAAAGTATTTTTATTTTTAATCCATATTTTTTTATACAGCCGCAGGCCCGGAAGCCTGCAGTGTAATAAAAAACACAAACTAAATGAAACTCTTAATTACCAGCCTTCATTTTGCCATAAAGCTCCTTTGCTTACTGCAATTTCATCTGGCGGTATTGGCCAAACGTGGTGAATTAGAGGATTAAAATTTCGTGCCGGATAAATTTCTGTTCCGTTGTAATGGTGCAGCGGCTTTGCATAAGTTGCTTTTGCATCTCCCCAGCGAACTAAATCAAAATGGCGGTCTGTCCATTCTCCTGCCAATTCGCATCTTCTTTCTCTTTTTAAATCTGTTAGTGTCGCTCCGGAAAGATCACCAAGATTAGCACGATGACGAATCATATTAATTTCTGTATCGGCATTTTGTCCTTTCATTAATTTGGCTTCGGCCAACATCAGAATTACATCTGCATAGCGCAAAAGCGGTACATTTAAAGCTGTAGAAGGCTTGTCTCCGTTTGCATTTACATAACGAATGTCTATTCCGCCTGAAGTAGTTTTTGGATATCCGAATGGCTCCATGTATTTTTTAAACTGATATCCGGTTCTGTTACTGGAACTCACCACATATTTTCCTTCGTTGAAAGTAACCAATTCACCAAAATACATAAACTGATCGCCTTTTTGCAAAATCGTAGCACTTCGTCTTTCATCTGCCGGATCATAAGAATCAAATAATTCTTTGGTCGGATAAAAATTTCCCCAGCCGTTATAGACTCCCCAGCCTTTATCTTCAAGACAAACTCCCGGAAAAATAGAGCCAAGTGAAGTATTTTCTGCACTCGAAGTTACAGACCAGATATATTCTGTAGACCAGTTGTTTTTAATTTTAAATACATCCTCAAAATTGTCAAGCAGTTTGTGTTTTCCGCTGTTAACAATCAGGTTGGCATATTTAATAGCATTGTCCCAGTCTTTTGCATACAAATACGTACGTACAAGGTAACCCCATGCTGCAGTTTTGTGTGCACGGCCATAATTGTCTGAAGTAAGTTCATTAAAATAAGGCAATAATTCGGCAGCCTTAATTAAATCGGCAGCGATATAAGCATAATTTTCTCCCACGTTTTTAGTACGCGGTACATATACATTTGTTGGGTCGTTTCTGTCCTGAATCGGAATTCCGGCACGATCATCTCCGTAATGATAAGCCAATTCTAAATGCATTACAGCATGATTAAAATAAGCTTCTCCCAACATCATATTTCTTGTTTTTTCGTCTAATGGAATATTCGGAATATTGCGAATAACATCATTACAGCGTTTCATGACTTCGTAATGCAGTTTCCAGATATCCTTTGTATCAGATTCTGATCCGTCTACAATAAAATTCTTGATACGTTCTGCATTCTGTCTCGGTTTGGTCCCGATATCATCGCTGGCATTATTAAGCCAGAAAAAGCCACGACCATACATGTTATCATCAGAATACAGGGCATAAATTGCGTTTACACCTGCTTTTGCATCAGCCGGGCTTTTCCAGAAATTTCCGCTTGACGGCGCTCCCTGAGGCACTACATCAAGTTCGCTTTCGCAAGATACTGTTCCCAGCAGCAACGAAAAACTCAACAATACAATACTTAATTTTTTCATCTTATGTGTTTTATTTTTTTTAAAAAGTAGCATTTACACCGGTCATGTATATTCTTGAAAGCGGGTAACGGCCTAAATCCATTCCGAAATTATCCAGACCAACTTCCGGATCCATTCCAGAATATTTGGTAATAGTAAACAGGTTCTGACCTGAAATAAAAAATCTCAGTTTTGCTTTTCCGTTCAGCCAGCTTTCTTTTACGGTATAACCGATAGAAAGATTTCTTAATCTTAAGAAAGAAGCATCTTCAATATAAAAATCAGAAATACGCCCAAAGTTGTTGTTGTTATCTGTTGACGAAAGTACTGGTATATTTGTATCGGTATTTGTTGGCGACCAGGCATCTTTAGAATCTGCCAATAAATTATATCCCGGAAAAGAAGCGTTTAGACCTGTATATTTAACAGCATTGAAAACACTGTTTCCTGTTACGGCATTCAAAAAGATATTCATATCAAATCCTTTGTATCTAAAATTGGCATTCAGGCTGTAAGTTGCTTTTGGAAAAGGGCTTCCTAACACAACTCTGTCGCTGTTATTAATGACACCGTCTCCGTTTGCGTCCTTAAACCTGATATCTCCCGCAACAGCATTTGGCTGATACACATCTCCTTTTGAGTTTACATACGCTTTTGCTTCTGCTGTACTTTGAAATAATCCGTCTGTGGCATATCCGTAAAAAGCACCTACCGGACTTCCGACCTGATAAATATTTGCCAATGGCAAACTTCTTACTCTGCTCAGGTTTAGAGGTTCCAGAGAAGTTAACCCATCTTTAATTGATTCGATTTTATTGGTTAAGAAAGCAGCGTTTGCTGTCACATCAAATTTAAATTCCCCGCGTGTTTTCTGGTAAGTCAAACTTGCTTCAATACCTCTGTTTTCTACATCTCCGGAGTTTACGATTCTTCCGTCAGGAGTTCCCGCCACACCCGGAAGCTGGTCACGCACCAACATATCCTTGTTTGTTTTTACGTAAGCATCTAAAGATCCCGATAAGGCATGATTTAATAAACTAAAATCCAAACCGATATTGGCTTGTTCGGAGCTTTCCCATTTTAAATTTGGATTTGAAAGTTCTCTTTCAGAATAACCATAATTAATTACCGGTGTAGCACCAATTAAACCTGAAGTCTGAGACAATGGCACACTAAACTGATGTGGCCCAAGGTTTCCTA
>Ga0307410_10000476_pt1 | contig 16217 bp, 10 predicted proteins | sample 322Ometagenome_3_FD_203707 | JGI IMG/M metagenome (GOLD analysis project Ga0307410, IMG submission 203707) | Maize rhizosphere microbial communities from greenhouse at UC Davis, California, United States - 322HYB-O-3 | ecosystem: Host-associated > Plants > Roots > Rhizosphere > Soil | place... | reverse complement strand
GACGCCCTGCAAAAAGGCGACACGATCGGGATGTTCCAGGTGGAAAGCCGCGCTCAGATCGCGTTCCTGCCGAAATCGAAACCCCGCACTTTCTACGACATCGTCGTGCAAGTGGCGATCATCCGCCCCGGCCCCGTGGTCGGCAACATGCTCAGCTCGTACATAAAGCGGCGTCAGGGTTTAGAAGAGATCACATACCCGCACCCCGGCCTAAAGCCCATTCTCGAACGCACGCTCGGCGTTCCACTTTTTCAGGAACAACTCTTGAAGATAGCGATGGACATCGCCGATTTTTCTGGAGCCGAGGCGGAAGAACTCCGTCGGGCAATGGGGTTCAAACGTCCCGACCGCCGGATGGAAAAGATCGAAGCGAACCTGCGCGGCGGAATGTCGCTCAAAAATATCCCGCAGGAAACACAGGACACGATCGTCAGGTGCGTAAAAGCGTTCGCGAACTACGGCTTCCCGGAATCGCACGCCTTCAGCTTCGCCCTGCTCGCCTACGCGTCTGCCTATTTCATCGTGCACTTCCGCGCCTGCTTCATGGCTGCGATGTTCAACAACTATCCGCTCGGCTTCTACTCCGCCGCCACCCTCGTCAAAGACGCCCAACGCCACGGCCTGCATTTCCTCCCCCTCGACATAAATCTCTCGCAGTACGTTTTCACCGTCGAAGAGTCGACCCTGTCAGAACCGTCGCTGGTAAGCGGCGGGCTCGCCGCGAGGCGACCTTGTTTCGCCGTCCGCGTCGGCCTGAAATACGTCCGTGGTCTAAGAAAAGAAGTCGCCGAAAAGATCGTCGCCGAAAGAAAGAACGGCCCCTATACCAGCGTCGCCGACCTGATCGACCGCGTCCCCGAGATCAACAAACGCGAGATCCGCGCCCTCAGCATCGCCGGCGCGTTGAATTTCGACAACACCATCCACCGCCGCCAGGCCCTATGGGAATCGGAGCTGGCGATCCAACCAAAAGGCGAGCTGTTCGAGCGCAGTGTCAGTAGCCCGCACGTTAGTAAGGGCTCAACGCAGCCCACAGACATCTTCGGCGAATCACAGACGTCCTTCCTCACCCGCATGGAAGGCCTCCAGCTCGTCGATGCCGATCTTCGCAAAACCGGCATCTCCATCGGCAAGCATCCGATGTCTTTCATGCGTGAAGACCTGAACAAGAAAGGTGTTCTGTCTTCAGTTCAGCTGCGGGGCCTAACACCCGGCGACGTCGTTTCGGCCGCGGGAGCCGTGATCGTCCGACAGCGCCCGATGACCGCGAAAAACGTCGTCTTCATCACCCTCGAAGACGAAACCGGCCACTCAAATTTCGTCGTGATGCCCGACGTCTTCGAACGCTTCCGGGACGTCATCACCCAAAACAGCTTCCTCATCATCCGCGGCATCTTCGAAGAACGCGGAATGCTCAAAGCCCTGTATTTCAAACCGCTCACGGACATCTCAACCGAGGTCGTATCCCACAACTTCCGCTAAAAGATGTAACCGCGAATAATTCTCTGAAAATGATTCGCGAACATTCGCGTTATTCGCGGTCAAACATTCTTGCTCTACCTAATCCCGACGGCGAATTAGCGTCAACCCTATCCCGCCCAGTATCAACACCCCCGCCGCAACCAATCTCCACGAAGCCGTTTCCGCAAGAAAAATCACTCCGCCCACCGCCGCGATTCCCGGAACAGCCAATTGCAGAACTCCAGCTCGTGCGGGCGTGTGATATTTCAAAGCCGCATACCAAACCGAATAACCCACGCCCGACGCGACCGCCCCCGAAAGAACTGCAAGCAAAATACCCCGCGAAGAAATATTGAGGTTGGGCAGAAAAATCAAAACCACTGCTAAAACCATCGGCACCGACCGAACAAAATTCCCAGCTGTATCCGCTAGAGGATCCTCGCTTCCCTTTCCGCGCAGCGTATATCCACCCCACGCCATGCCCGCCGCAACCATCAGCAGAGCACTTGAAAACGGTGGTGCCGACAGCCCCGGCAGCACCAGATATACAAGGCCGCAAAACGCGACGGCCAGCCCCGACCATTCCAAAATTCCCGGCCGCATGCCGCGAAAAAGCGATACACCAAACATCGTCAACTGCACGCACCCGAACAAAATGAGTGCCCCGGTCGCCGTGGTCAGCCCCAGGTAAGCGAACGAAAATGCCACCGCATAAGCGAAAAGAAAAAACGCCGACATCCAATTTCCGCTTTTCCACGCGGTCGGAGCCTTACCGAATACGAGCAGAAACGCCGCGAGCGTGACGGCGCCCGAAATGAGGCGGACGCCGGTGAAACTCGCGGCGTCGCTTTCGCCGGAGGCAAGCGCCATCCGGCACAAAATGGAGTTGAACGCGAAGGCGGTCAATGCGAATGCGGTGAGGGTGATCGCTCTCATCTAGGCGGAATGAAATTAGCATCTTTCCGCACTACTTGCAGAATCCCACTAGGTCACCAGGAATAAAGCCTATGGCCAAGAATCACCAAATAACAAAACTTCGCGGCTAACCTTCTCTGTAAATGTCAGTTGAGGTGTCCGAGTTATCCTGCACGCCGCCGACGCCGTGATCGGGGATCGTGTTCTCGTGATTGTCCAGCGAATGGTCCTTCCCGCCCTTCAAACGGCCGTCCGGCCCATCCAGCCGGCTCACATCTTCATCACTAACTTGCCCGTCCGCGTTCGGCAGATCGTGCCCGGTCTCCAGATCGTCGTGGATAGGTAATTCCTGCTGTGCCATAAAATAAAGCCTCCGCACTTTCCAAAGTAACGAAAGCTCTATTTAATAATCGTCTTTGAGATTACTTAGACCGATTCTTCGTCCGCATCATCCATTCCCTTCTTGCGTTCCGGTCGCAAATGCGGGAACAGGATTACATCGCGAATCGAATGCTTGTTCGTCAGCAGCATCACAAGCCGGTCAATCCCGATGCCGATGCCGGCAGCCGGCGGCATTCCGTAGCTGAGAGCGCGGACGTAATCTTCGTCCAGCACCATCGCCTCCTCATCGCCGCGTTCGCGCTCGGACATCTGGTCGACGAAGCGGTCGTATTGTTCGCGCGGATCGTTCAGCTCGCTAAACCCGTTCGCCACTTCCATTCCATTGATGAAAAGTTCGAACCGCTCCGCGATTGCCGGATTCTCCGGCGAAGCTTTCGAAAGTGGCGATATGGATTTCGGATAATCAACAATGAACGTGGGCTGTATAAGATTCGGTTCAACAAACTCTTCAAACAAATCGATCATTTTCGACTCTTCTATTTGCGCGTCAGATCTATGTTTTAATATCGCATCGCGCATCGTTAACCGTCCGAATCGGCCGAAGTCGATCTCTTTCCCCTCGTATTCAAATTTCAACCCACCGGTAGCCTTCTGCACGCTTTCGCGCATCATCTCTTCACAGAAATCCATCATCCCGTTCACGTCCATGTAAGCGCAGTAGAATTCCAACATAGTGAATTCCGGATTGTGCTTATATGAGATGCCTTCGTTGCGGAAATTTCGGTTCAGTTCGTAAACTTTCTCGAACCCGCCGACGACCAGCCGTTTCAAATAAAGTTCCGGCGCGATGCGGGCGTAGAGTGTGATATCGAGGGCATTGTGGTGCGTAACAAAAGGCGTCGCTGCGGCGCCGGTTGCCTTCGGCGTGAGCATCGGTGTTTCCACCTCGATGTAACCGTGATCTTCCAGAAAACGCCGCAGAGAAGAGATCACCTTCGCCCGCGTTTCGAAAACCTTACGCGTCGTCATCCCCTCCTGCTCTACCTGCAGGCTCGAAGCGATCAGATCAGCATAACGCTGCCGCTGACGGATCTCCGGATCGGCGATCCCGTGCATTTTGTCCGGCATCGGCAGCATCGCCTTAGCCAGGAACTGGAGCTTTTCAACATGCACCGAAACCTCGCCCGTATTTGTGATGAACAGATACCCTTCGACGCCGACGAAATCTCCGTGATCGATCAAGCCCCACACAGTCCAGGACTCGGGAAAATCGAGAATATCGTTTGAGTCATTCCGAAGCACGTTGAAAGCATTCTTCTTGCAGTAGATTTGCAGCTTCGCCATGCCGTCCGTCAGGTGGACAAAATTGCCACGCGGCGGCGTCGTCAGCCGCCCGGCGATCCGCACCGCCCCCAAGCCCTTCAGACGCTCGTTCAGGGCGTCCTTCACATCGGCGGGCGGCCTTTCGCCCTCTTTCAGATTCGTCTTAACGGCCGCCATCTCATCCGCGATCGCCATGACCGGTTCAAGCCGCAATATCTGCGTTATCGTGTCGTCCGACCCGCGCAATTTCGACCGCTCGAACTTGTTCGGGTAAACGTTGCCGACAAGCGCGCGAAGCGCCTCCAAATGCTCTCGCCTCGCCTCGGTCTGGTCGTTCGGTTCGATGATCTCTTCAAATTGGGGAATGCTCATAAAAGTCAGTACCACCTGCGGTAGCGGGTGTTTTTTCTTGACACAGAATCCTGCTGCGAAGCCCAGGCACGATTAAAGCGAATCCTTGATTATAGATAACGCTTCTCACAGACGGCAAACCTCGTCTCGATATGGCACAATATTAAAAACCGCTAGCGAACGGATCCGGAAGCCCCCTGCCGCGTCCTTCCGCCGCGGATATTTGCGTTTATGCGAAACGGCGACGACTTTATTGAACTGCGCGATCTCCAACGGGCGATCGATGGCGGAGCCCGAATTGTTGCTCTCGACGGCCTCACCTCCGTCGCCGCGAAAGCATACGTGCTTTCGAAACTGTCCGCCCCCGGTAAAACTATCGTGATCGTTACGGACACTAATGCCTCCCTCGATAGCTGGGAAACGGACATCCGTTTCTGGTCCGAAAAGAGCGGCTCCTCGGTTATCTGCCTTCCCTCTTTTGAGACCGACATCTATTCGGGTAGTTCCCCGCACGCCGAAACGATGGAACGCCGGGCCCTTTCGCTTTGGCAGATGAGGCAGCAGGCTCCGGAATTCTTATTGCTTTCCGCACGTTCGCTAATAAGCCGAACCGTCAGGCCTGAAGAGCTTTCATCGCTCGGAGCTTACCTTAAGGTCGACGAAGATTTTTCACCCGACGAACTCGTCGAACGCCTCGCCGCCTCCGGTTACGTTCGCGAAGACCCGATCGGGAACCTCGGCCAGTTCTCCGTTCGTGGCGGCATCCTTGACGTTTGGTCGCCCGATGCCGATGCGCCCGTCCGAATCGAGTTCTTCGGCGACACTGTTGATTCCATTCGCGTGTTCGATCCAGAAACACAGCTTTCCACAGAACGCCTGAAGGAAACCTCGATCGCCCCGATGCGCGAGTTTTCAGCCGTGGAAAAAGATTTTAGGGACTGGGCGTTTTTCGCCCGCGAGCGTTTCGACGAGGGGGTTCAATCGCGATCCCTACGCGACCGTACCGATTTCGCCGACGAGGGCGAATCGTTCACCGGCTGGGAATTCCTGATGCCGCTGGTGAAACCGTTAACCGCGACGGTGTTCGATTATTTGAAAGACGCGATATTTGTGATCGACGAACCTGCTATCGTCGAAAACACGCTCGCGACGCTCTACGACAACCTGAAACGGCGATACTCGTCTCTTTCAGAGACCGGCGAGATCGGCTTGCCGCCCTCTGAACTTTTTCTTGAAGCCGGAAATATTCGAGACCGTCTCGCGGGCGCCCGTCGAATAGAAATGCGGGCGCTTGGAAAAACCGCCGCGGCCACGGACGAAGAGTTTGCACTTCCAGGCGGAAACGCGAGTGTGAACGAGCGTGACGATGGGGCCGACGACAGGCTCCAGACCTTCAGTAAACACTCTCATGCCGTTGACCCCATTTTTCTGTTCACGGCCACTGAACGATCGACCGATATAACGATCCAATCTCGCTCGACACGAAATTTCCACGGCAGCTTCGGCGATTTCGCGGCACAAACGCGAACGCAACCCAACCCGATGGTGGTAGCGGAAACACACGGCATCGCGGAACGCCTCGAGGAGATCATCCGCGAATTCGACGCCAAGGTCCCGCACGATTCGATCCGGGTTGGATGCATCTCGAGCGGATTTGAGCTGCCAGCGGCCAAACTGACCGTCTATACCGAGGCCGATATCTTCGGCGAGACCGTTTCTCCCGATGCCGCAACGCCGGCAACGCAGCGTTCCCGTACCGGCGGAAAACGGCCAAAGTTCGGCGCATTCATTTCCGATTTCCGCGATTTGAAACCCGGTGATTTTGTCGTCCACGTCGATCACGGCATCGGCCGATTCGAAGGTCTGCAGACGATCTCGTCCCAAGGCGCCGAACGCGAATTCATGCTGCTCTTTTACGCGGACGACACCAAGCTTTTCGTCCCCGTCGAGCGGCTCGATCTTGTTTCGCGGTACTCTTCGGGCGAGGCGACATCACCCTCACTTGATCGCCTCGGCGGCCTCGGCTGGCAGAAAACGAAAGCTAAGGCCAAACGCGCCATGCGCGATATGGCCGACGAGCTGTTGCGGCTCTATGCCGAGCGCAAGCTGGTCCAGGGCTACGCCTTTTCGCCCGACGCCCCGTGGCAACACGAGTTCGAGGATGCGTTTCCCTTCGATCTCACCATCGATCAAGGAAAAGCGATCGAAGACGTCAAAGAAGATATGGAAACGCCGCGGCCCATGGACCGACTCATCATCGGCGATGTCGGCTACGGCAAAACCGAGGTCGCCATGCGTGCCGCGTTCAAGGCGGTTATGGACGGCAAACAGGTCGCCGTGCTCACACCAACAACGATTCTCGCCTACCAGCACTTTGAATCATTCCGAAAACGGTTCGCCGCATTTCCTGCAAAGATCGATCTGCTGTCACGCTTCCGCAGCACAAAGGAGCAAAAGTCCGTGGTCGAGGCCGCCGAGAAAGGCGATGTCGATGTTTTGATCGGCACCCACCGCGTTCTTTCCAATGACGTAAAGCTGCCCAAGCTCGGCCTTGTCGTCGTGGACGAGGAACAACGCTTCGGCGTCGCTCACAAAGAAAAGCTAAAGCATCTTAAAAAGAAGGTCGATGTGCTCACGCTTTCCGCCACGCCCATCCCACGGACTCTCAACATGTCGATGCTGGGCATGCGCGATCTGTCGATCATCGAAACACCGCCCCGCGACCGCCTGGCGATCAATACGCAGGTCGTACAATTCGCCGAGGGCGTTATTCGCTCCGCGATCGAGCTCGAACTCTCGCGCAACGGCCAGGTGTTTTTCATCCACAACCGCGTCGAAACCATCGAGGCGATCGCCGCACTCGTCCAAAAGATCGTCCCCAACGCCCGCATCGCCATCGGCCACGGCAAGATGAACGAAAAGGAAATGGAGCAGGTGATGCTCGATTTCATAGATTACAAGTACGACGTGCTCGTCGCCACGACGATCATCGAAAACGGCATCGATATCCCCCGGGCGAATACCATAATTATCAACCGCGCCGACAATTACGGCCTCTCCCAGCTATACCAGCTCCGCGGCCGCGTCGGCCGTTCGAATCGCCGTGCCTACGCGTATCTATTGATCCCGAGCGAACTGGAACTGACCCCGATCGCACGCCGCCGCCTTTCCGCCATTCGCGAATTTTCCGACCTCGGCGCCGGCTTCCGTATCGCCGCCCTTGACCTCGAGCTCCGCGGTGCCGGAAACATCCTCGGCGGCCAGCAGTCCGGCCATCTCGATGCACTCGGCTTCGACCTTTACACAAAAATGCTCGAACGCACCATCGCAGAGATCCGCGGCGACGACATCGCAGACGAGACGAGCGTATCGATCAACCTCGGCATCGACGTATCGATCCCGAAGGATTACATCACCGACGCCGGCCAGCGGCTCCGAACTTACAAACGGATCTCTTCCGCCGAATCCGACGACGCCCTTTCCGCTATCCACACCGAGGTCGAGGACCGATACGGTAAGATCCCCGAATCAGTCAACTCCCTTTTCCAGTACGGACGACTTCGCAAACTGGCGGAGCGCATGGGCATCCTATCGGTCGACCGTTCCGGTACGACCCTCGCGGTTAAGCTCAGCGAGAACGCCAAGGTAGACCCCGAAAAGATCATGAATATGGTCTCGGGCGAAGAAGGCTCAAGCTTCTCCCCGAACGGGATCCTGCGCATAGTGATCGAACGCGAACCGATCGAAACCGCCATTCGTCTTCTTGATTCGATCGGGCGCTGACCCCTCCACGCGGGATTATTCGACGTAAAACTGATATTATTCGCGCTTGTTTTAATTTGCCCGGGGCGATCCGGGTAACGAACTATTGCGGTCCTCTCCGCATCAAAGTTTCGATTTAGGCCACGTTTTCGGAGTAATTCATGAAGAAACTTCTGCTTCTAAGCATTTTTAGTATTGTTTTCGTGCTTGGTGTTCCGGCGATCATGGCTCAGGAATCTGAGGAACGCGTTATAGATGAGGTCGTAGCACAGGTAAATGAAGGGGTTATTACACTTTCGCGTGTGAAGCGTGAAATGAAGAACATCGTGGACTCAGAAGTCCAGCAAGGCAAAAAACGCGAAGATGCTCAAAAAATGATCAACGATAAGCAAGGCGAGTTGATCGCCAATCTGATCAACGAAGAACTTCTCGTGCAGCGTGCCAAAGAGCTTGGAATTGAGTCCGACATCGACAATAGCATCAACCAGCGATTTGTCGAGATCATGAAAGAGAACAACGTAAAGACGATCGAGGCCCTTTACGAGCAGATGCGTTCGCAAAATGTCGACCCGCAGGACATCCGAGAAATGTGGCGAAAGCAGGCAGTTCGTGAACGCGTCATCCAGCGCGAAGTTCAGTCCGCGGAGTATTGGCGCCCGAACGCAACGGCGGTGAAGGAATATTACGACAAGAACAAGGCGAAATTCACAAAGCCCGAAACCGTCTCTATCAGCGAAATGTTTCTCGGATTTGCGGGCCGCGACGAGGCCGCCGTTCGTGAAAAGGCAAAACAGCTCGTCGCTCAGCTGCGTTCGAGCGGCAACTGGGACGCTCTGGTTAAGGATAATTCGGACCCCGGCGTTGTGACCCAGGGGGCCGGAAAGCTTGAAAAAATGAAGATCGCGGAACTCGTCGACACGATCAAGGTCCCGCTCAAAGATGTCAAGATCGGTGCGTTCACCGAGCCTATTGAGGTCAAAGACCTCGGCGTGATCATTCTCCGCGTCGACGCCCGTGAAGCCGCGAGCAGCGATTCTCACTTCGACGAAAGTGCGGTTCGTCAGGCTATGCTCGCCGAAAACTTCCCCGCGGCTCAGAAGAAATTCTTCTCCACGCTGCGCGAGCAAGCGTACATAAAGATCAGCGACACATATCGCCCGCTGGTCGCCCCCATCCTGTTCGCCGAAGAACGAAAGGATAAGACCGTTTCATCAAAGTGACATTCTACGTCGATCCTGAATCTAAAAATGGCCGCGTAGGCCATTTTTCTTTTTAACTTGTGCGACTCGATGTATTCCTGAAAATTAGCCGTCTCGTACCCCGCCGCAGTCTCGCCCAGCAATTCTGCGATGCGGGCCTGATCGAGGTGAACGGATCGAAAGCTAAATCTTCAAAGGAGATCAAGGCGGGTGACGAGGTCAAGATCAGCCGACGGAACCGCAAAGCCCTGATCCGCGTTGATTCCGTACCCGACAAAAAGCAATTATCGAAGGAACTTGCCGGCGAGCTTTATACAGTGTTGTCCGAAGAAGCTGTTGACGATTTAGCCTAGAATTTCTTTGATCGCATTCTCGAAAATCTCGACCCGCTTCTTCGCCCTTTTTACGTCCGGGTGCCCATCAGAGTAACTTTGCTGCAACCTCCAAAACTCCACTTCGACATCCGCTTTCCGCACGATCAATTTTCCAAGAGCGGAGGTCAATCGGGCCGCCTCCGCCGGCTTCAACACAGCCAATCGGAGCGTTTCTCTCCGAAGCACCTCGATCCCGATCTTCAGTTCCTTCACCCTTGGAAAATCATCGGTGTAGTCTTGCAGCAAGGCGGCCAGGTCGGACATAAGTTCGGTCCGCCGAAGAGCGATTTCGGCATAGGCTGCCGAAGATGTTATGTGACCGGCAGGTGGCTCCGCCGCGACAGATTTTGCCTGTGCGAATGCAACAAGTTGCACAGAGCCGGCCAACAAAAATAGAAACAATAGTCGAAGCATTTACCGCTACTAGGCCGCTATCGTCACAGATCGCGTTTCCGGATCATCGAACGCACTACAGGAATCGATAACCTCTTCATCGGTTTCAACCACCCCATCCCCGTACGTCGCGATTGAATTCAGCGAGTCAAAATATATCGTTATGTTATCGAGTATCTCCGTTGCGGAATGCGAGTGATAAAGCGTCTGTCTGAACTGCGCTCCGCCAACCAATCCCTTTGTGAATTGCCCCGCAAGCTGCTTCATTTTCCCCAACGCAACCAGTTCCGGCATCTCCTCCAGGCACATCTCAAAGAATTCGAGCAGGACCACCTTTTTCTCGTCAAGATCCGGCTGATATGGTTCCCGGCCTTCCAATACGTCTTGAAACTGCCGAAATATCCAGGGGTTCTGCATCGCCCCGCGGCCGATAAGTATGCCGTTAGTGCCAGCTTCCTTCCACCGCTGCATTCCCGATTCGATCGAGGTGATATCGCCATTGCCCGAGACCGGAACGGATACCGCTTCCTTTACCTGGCGTATGATCTCCCAGTTTGCAAGCCCCTTATAACCTTGTTCCTTCGTTCGCCCGTGCACCTGAATATGTTCCACGCCGCACTGCTCCGCCATCTTGGCCGCTTCGACGACGTTGATTGTGGAATCCGAATATCCGGTTCGCACTTTCAGCGTTAGCGGGATCGAGATCGATTTCTTGATCTCCTTCAAAATGGTTTCCAACCGCGGCAGGTCGCGCAACAGCCCCGATCCGCCTCCGTTTTTCACCACCTTCGGCGCCGGGCAGCCGCAGTTCACGTCCAGAATGTCCGCCCCGACCTCCTCAGCCATCTCTGCGCCCATCGCCATCCGCTCTGGCTGCCCCCCAAAGATCTGAACCGCATAAGGTCGCTCAGATTCGTCGAACCGCATCTGCCGCTTAGATTTCGGATTGTTCCGCGTCAGCCCCTCCACCGAGATGAACTCCGACACCACCAGCCCCACGCCCCCGCGCCGTTTTATAAGCCGGCGAAACGTGTAATCCGTCACCCCCGCCATCGGCGAAAGGATCAACGGAGGATTTATCTCAATGTCTCGGATCTTAAACGGAATCACTTATCAGACCTTCTTTCGGTTCTTGACCACAAAGACCAGACCGATCAAAAAAATAAAGAACGAGATTACCAAAAACAATGCACCCGCGATAATCGGGATCGCCGCTTCTTCCCAACTGACTCGACCCTCGGTTGCGATCGGGAGGGCGGTCGATATTCCAGTTCCCGCCAAGCCCAGCAAAACGCCCAGGATACCCAAAACCAAAACTATCTTCCAAAGCATAGATTCTCTTTTGCTCCCTACCGGTTGGATTAAACCTACTGCGCTTGTACATTATCCCGAACACCGCGACCCGCTCAATAATCACGCCTCTTTTGCTCTTCCGAACTACCGTGTCCAAGCCGAAATTAAATTTAACACCTATGGGTTTGTTTTTCGAGAATTAGAGGACGTATAATCCGTTAGTTTAAATTTCCGTAACCTTTTGATAACGCGCCCATTACTGCAATTTAACTAAATTTATCAACGCTTTTTGCTGCGCGTCTCGCAGGCCCACGGGAATTTTGACCCAGTTTTCACGAGGAAATTAAATATATGAACAAAATAATGCGGATCGTGAGCGTCGTTTCAATGCTTGCCGTTCTCGGCATCAGCATTTTCGCCCAGTCGCAGTCTACTACCGGAACTCTCCAGGGCACGGTCGTCGACCAGAACGGTGCCGTCCTGTCCGGTGCTTCCGTTACGGTCCGAAATGTCAATACCGGCTTCGAAAGGACCGTGACGAGCAACTCGGACGGCTTCTTTACAGCTCCGCTTTTGCCGCTCGGCACCTACCGGGTCACGACGGCGGCGAACGGCTTCTCTAACTCCGTGCTCGAGAACGTCGAGGTCACCATCGGCAACACGCTGGCACTTAGTATCGCGATGAAGGTTGGAGGCGCGGCCGAAACGGTCAACGTGACGAGCGAAGCGGACGCCGTGGACACGGCTCGAACAGAGCTTTCCACCCAAATTAACCAGCGCTCGGTCGAGAACCTCCCGATAAACCGCCGCGACTTTTCACGCTTCGCCCTGCTGACGCCCGGCGTCTCGATAGTTCAGGGGCCAGACGGCGACGAGATCTCCATCAATGGCCAGAAAGGCATACAGAATAACGTTTCGATCGACGGTGCCGACGCCAATAACCCTTTCTTCGGCGAACAGCGTGGTGGGCAGCGTCCTGCGTTCACGATCAGCCTCGAGTCGGTCAAAGAATTCCAAGTCATTCCCGTCGGAGCTTCCGCGGAATTCGGCCGCTCGTCCGGCGGTTTCATCAACGCCGTCACTAAATCCGGCACGAACCGCTTCTCCGGCTCAGCGTTCCTTTTCTTCCGGAATGAGGCCCTGTCGAGCCAGAACCCGGACGCGGTCGATGCAGGCCTCCCGGTTGAAGATTTCACAAATTACCAGTTCGGCGGCAACGTTGGTGGTCCTATCAAACGTGATAAGGCGTTCTTTTTCGTCGCATACGAACGCAACGACGGCAAAAGCAGCAAGCCGAACTCGATCGATCCGATCCTAGTAGATATTTTCGCGACGCGGTTTAATTCGCCCGATGAAGAAACGATCATTGAGCGCACGAACGTCGCTGACGTTCTTCTCGGCAAGGTCGACATCAACGTCAACAACAACAACCAATTAACACTCCGCCACAATTACAGCCGAGCGGAGCAGGTCAACGGCACCTTCGATGTCCCCACATGGGGAGCAAGTGCCAACGGCCGCGAAACGGACAACTCCAATTCCTTTATCGGCCAGCTCGTAACAAATTTCTCGGCGAATCTGCTGAACGAGTTCCGGTTCCAGTGGGCAAAAGAAGAACGCCCGCGCTTTTACGACGGTCCCGACCTTCCCGATGTAACGATCGGCACCTTTGCGGGCGACATCTCCTATCGTTTCGGCCGTCCCTTCTTCCTCCCGGTGCCTTCGGATGACGTCCGGCTTCAGTTCACCGATAACGTCACCTTCATCCGCGGAAACCACACCATCAAGGCCGGGATCGACATCAACCGCACACGCGTCTCGCAAACCTTTATCGGTTTCGCCCGCGGGCGATACATCTTTGCCGCCGGTGACATCGACACCGCAATCGACAATTTCATCGATTACGTCGACGGCGTCAGCCCTGCGGGTCTTTCTCTCTACCTTCAATTCGCCCCGATCGGCGATCGGACGATCGAGGAAGCAGGCACACAGGCTTACACGACCATCGAACCGGGCGTCTACGTTCAGGATAGCTGGCAGGTGAAGCGGAACCTCACGCTTAACCTCGGCTTCCGTTGGGAAGGCCAGTACCAGCCGGATCCGATCAATAGCCCGGCGGATACCGCGTACGGCCAGTTTCTAAGCGATCCCCGGTTCTCCTCCGACGGCGAGATTCCTGATTTCACCGACGGATGGTCGCCGAGGCTCGCACTTTCATGGTCTCCCGGCGGCGACGGAAAAACGGCGATTCGATTGGGTGCGGGTATCTACTACGCCCGCATTCCCGGCCTGATCGTCGCCGGGCCGCGAAACACCGACGGTGTGATCGCTGGCAATATCTTCCGAAACGGGTTCTGCACGTTCGCCGTTTCCTCGTTTCAGTGTCCGGATTTTCCTGATCCGCTTCCGACCGCGAACTTCACGGCCTTCAATCCAGGGATCGCTGTCTTCGAGCGCAACTTTAAGAACCCGCGAACGGTGCAATACTCGGCCAGCATCGAGCGTGAAGTTGCAAAAAACACGTCGGTGCTCGTGGCGTACAACTACGCCAAATCAACCCGCCTGACCCGCTTCGTCAATCGCGGCGACGGGCGTCTTTACGGCGGGGTCTCCCCGTTCGAGCGTCCCGACGGCTCCGGTGTCGGCGAGATCCGCTCCACCGAGAGTTCCGCTCGTTCGCTTTACCAGGGTCTCACCTTCACCGTCAATCGCCGGTTCGCCAACCGCTTCCAATTCCAGGCGAACTACCTGCTCTCCTGGGACAAGTCCGACGACGACAACGAACGCGACCCGTTCACGTTTCGCTACGTCGATCCTCGCGATCTGACCCCTGAGTACGGCTACTCCGACCGCGACCAGCGTCACCGTTTCAACGCGTTCGCGACGTTCCTGCTGCCTTACGACATAAACGTCTCGCCGATCGTGCAGTATCGCTCCGCCCAGCCGACATCGGTTGTGAATCGCGGTGCATTCCCGAACATTCTTGAGCGCAACACGGAGCGTCTCGACAACGAGTTCTTCACGTTCGATTTTCGTGCATCGAAAGCATTCAAATTCGGCGAACGCATGGAACTCGAAGGCATCTTCGAAGCCTTCAACCTCTTCAATAACCGCAACCAGCGCAGCCTCCCCCGCCCGCTGACCTTCAACTTTGACGGAACCGTTTCCGCCGGCTTCGGCGAGCCCCGCCAAGCCCAGCTCGGCGTAAGGTTCAAGTTCTAAAAGTCTCGATCAACGATCGCCTAATAAAAGCCGGGCTCCAATATTGGAGCCCGGCTTTTCACATTTCCGTCTTCTTTATCTGTGTTTTTGCCGTTCTCATCGTCTATCTTCGCTATCGACTTAACTTTCGTCCGATCTCTTATTCTTGTTTTTGTTTTTGACCTTGTTTTGGTCTGGGTTTCGGTTTTGGTTTTGGTTCTTGTTCGGGTTCTTGTTCTCGTTTGGATTTGGTTTTTAGATCGTAGATCTCCAATGTGAAATTTCAAGTATTTGGTCGACGTAGGATTTTGTAGGGTATGATAAGGCCTAGGCCGTAAATCCCCAAAAGATATCGCGAGTTCGGCCAACGGAACCGTACTACTTTTTTTCGAATCGCGTTTACCTCACATTCCTCGTTTCCTGTCATTCATTCAAAACGCGGAGCCGTGTATTTTATGAAATCGCGCTCTCGCCGGGCGCGTTTTTTTGTGCTGTTCTTTGAAAATTCGACCTGAAGGCAGGCTGAGCGGTTGTAAGTCCCCGAAAAGATTCCGCGACGCTATAACCGGGACCCACGGTGAAAAACGTTTTCGGAAAATCGCGTTTTTTGCCTTCCGAAATCCTGTAAGTCCACTATTTTCAGGAGCTTCCCTGTCCCACCGGGGGGGGGCCGGACAAGATTCCGGGGAATCCGCGAAAGTGTCCTGTTCGCAGTGGTTTCCGTGTCCCATGTGGGTTGCGGGACACCGTACGATGACGTGGTACGTAGCCGACGAAACGAAAGGGCCCGGGACCAAGGCCCGAGCCTATCGGAATTAGCTATCTCCGGCGACCTTAGTTCCCCGTTTGCGGATTCGCCCTCGGTTTCGCGTTCTTCACGTGCTTGTCGAACCAGTCGATCATTTCGTACAGCGTGTGCTCGATCGATTGTTTCGCCCCGTAGCCGTGGGATTCCAGCGGGAGCATCACGAGCCGTGCGGTGCCGCCGTTGCCTCGGATGGCGGCGAACATTCGCTCCGACTGCATCGGGAACGTGCCCTGGTTGTTGTCGGCTTCCCCATGGATCAGCAAAACGGGCTCGTTGATCTTGTTGGCGACGAAAAACGGCGACACCTTGGCGTACATCTCCGGCGCCTCCCAGAACGACCGCCGCTCCGACTGGAACCCGAAAGGCGTCAGCGTCCGATTATATGCCCCACTCCGGGCGATCCCCGCCCTAAAAACGTCGCTGTGGGCCAAAAGGTTGGCAGTCATGAACGCCCCGTAACTGTGCCCGCCGACGCCAACGCGTTCCGGATCGACAACGCCCATCTCCGCCCCCTTCTCGATGGCAGCCTTGGCCGAATCGACGATCTGCTTGACGAACGTGTCGTTCACCGTAAGCGGATCACCCACGACCGGCATCGTCGCGTCATCAAGCACGGCGTATCCTTGGAGCAGGAAGAACAAGTGTGAACTTCCCCCGATCTGGGTAAAACGGTTAGTAGAACCGGAAACCTGCCCTGCTACGGATGCATCAGTGAATTCGAGCGGGTAAGCCCACACCACGGTCGGGAGCGGAGTTCCCGGCTTGTATCCCGGCGGCGTATAAAGCGTAAAGGAC
>Ga0307410_10000473_pt1 | contig 16285 bp, 16 predicted proteins | sample 322Ometagenome_3_FD_203707 | JGI IMG/M metagenome (GOLD analysis project Ga0307410, IMG submission 203707) | Maize rhizosphere microbial communities from greenhouse at UC Davis, California, United States - 322HYB-O-3 | ecosystem: Host-associated > Plants > Roots > Rhizosphere > Soil | place... | reverse complement strand
TTTTCGTGCACCGCTCACCGCATCTGACCAGATCTGGGGAGAAATGCACCAAAGGTCGGGGGCAGCGTCGGGGCGTCAGCGCAGACGCACACCGAACGGAGAAGCCATGGCACCCCACCAGCACGACGCGGACCGGCCCGACGAGGGGCAGACCGCCCATCTGCTCCCCTCCCTCGACCGGCACTCCCTCAACCGGCGTTCCTTCCTGACAGGCGTGGGCGGGCTCGCCGTCGTGGCCGGCGCGGGCGCCAGCGCCCAGGCCGTGACCCGGCCGGACGCCGCGGTGGCGTCGCCGCTGGGCGCACGAGCCGCGGCCGCACCGGCACCGCAGCCCCTCGACCTGCTGAAGAAGATGCTGTCCTTCGACACCCAGAACTTCGGGCAGGGCGGCAGGACCCGACCGCACGCGGAGTGGCTGAAGTCGGTGTGGGACTCCGCCGGCGTCTCGGCCGAGATCATCCCCACGCCCCAGCCCGACAACGTCCACCTCATCGCCCGCATCGAGGGCACCACCTCTGCGGCGCCGCTGCTCCTGCTCGGCCACTCCGACGTGGTGCCGGTGGAGCGGGAGAACTGGAGCACCGACCCCTTCGCCGGGGAGGTCAAGAGTGGCGAGATCTACGGCCGCGGCGCCCTCGACATGAAAGGCGCCAACGCAGCCTCGATCGGCGCACTGCTCCGCCACGTCTCCGAGGGCGCCCGCTTCGAGCGCGACATCATCGTGCTCACCGACTGCGACGAGGAGGCGGGCAGCTACGGCTCGTCGTGGCTCGCGCAGAACCACTGGGACAAGCTCGACTGCGGCATGGTGCTCACCGAGGGCGGTTGGTTCCTGGCCCAGTCGGACCGGACGACGCCCATGCTCATCACGGTGACCCGGCAGGACAAGGTCTACTTCAACCTCGACCTGTATGCCGCGGGGACCGCCACCCACTCCTCCAAGCCGATGCCGGACTCGGCCGTCGTCGCGCTGTCGCGCGCCGTCGCCGACCTCGGCGACGACCTCGCGCCGGTGCACCTCACCGACGTCACCCGCGAGTACTTCGGGGCGCTGGCCGAGGCCACCGACGACCGACGGTGGGCCAAGGCGATCCGGCTCATGCTGTCGGCGCGGAGCCGGGCTGCCCGCGAGCGCGCCGCTAGGCTCGTCGTGGCCGGTTCCGACTACCCGTACCTGCACAGCGCGCTGCTGCGGACGACGATGGCCTTCGTCATCGAGGACGCCGGCTACAAGGAGAACGTCATCCCGTCGGAGGCCCACGTGCGGGTCAACTGCCGGGGCATCCCGGGCGGCCAGAAGCCACGCGAGTTCCTGGCGGGCGTGCGCGAGAAGATGGCCCGCCGCGACATCGAGGTGAAGCTCGCCGCACCGGCCGGGATCTCGGAGGCCGACTACCTCGACCAGCTCGACACGCGCTGGGCGACCGAGCCGGCCGACCTCGACACCCCTCTCTACGAGGCCATCTCGCAGGCGGCCGTGCAGACCTACCCCTCGGCCACGTTCTCACCGGCACTGTTCGAGGCCGGGACCAGCCTCGGCCCCTGGCGGGCCAAGGGCATCCCCGGCTACGGCGTCTACCCCTACGTCATCAGCAACGAGCAGCTGATCGGCATGCACGGCAACGACGAGCGCATCTACGTCGAGGCCCTCGCCAGGGGCACCGACTTCATGCACCGGGTCTTCTCGAGGTTCCTCGCCTGAGCTCGGCCGCTCGACGTGTCTCTGCGGCTCCGTGCCCCGCGGGTCAGCGGGTGCGGAGCCGCACGAGGTGGCCCACGACGCCGGGCACCCAGCCCTGCTCGCGCCGCAGCCAGCGCACCGCCACGAGGTTCATCGGCACGACGACGAAGTTGCCGCGGAAGCCGTCGGCGACGGCCAGGTCGGTGCCGAAGGCGTCGGTGACCACCTGCCAGCGCAGGTCGGTGTGCCGGTGCAGGTGCTCACCGATGCCGAGCGCGAACCGCTCGACGATGCGGTCGTGCGGCTCACGGCCCGACTCGGGCGTCGCCTCCCAGGCCACGAAGGCCGCGTCGAGGCCCGCACCGAGGGAGGTCAGGTCGTCGACGTCGACGCCGTCGGCCTCCAGCTCGCGCAGCGCCTCGGCGATGCGGGCCTTCTGGTCCTCCGGCACGCCATCGACCACCGGGGTGAGGGGCACCTCGTCGCCGAGGCCCAGGTCGGCGCTCGCCCCCGAGCCCTTCTCGGGCTCCCGGACCTCCTCGGTCGCCGACGACCGTCCGCCTCGCTTGAACCACGCCATCACCTCAGCGTAGTGAGGACCGCACCAAACGGCCCGGGCTCAGCGGGCGGGCTCAGACGGCGGGCCTCAGATGACCTGCGGCTGCCCCGAGCTGGAGACGACAGGCTTGCCCGCCGCGTGCCAGCCCTTCATGCCGCCGTCGAGGTTGGCCACGTCGAACCCCTGCTGGCTCAGCCACGCCACGGCCCGCGACGACCGGCCGCCACCGCGACAGGTCACGGCCAGGGTGCCGTTGTCGGTGTCGGGCAGCTCGTGGAGACGCGAGGGCAGCTCGCCGAGCGGGATGTGCACGGCGCCGGGGGCGTGGCCGGCGTCCCACTCGTCCTGCTCACGGACGTCGAGGATGACGGCGTGGTCGGAGACCTTGGTGTTCGCGATCTGGGGGATCTCACTCATACCGGTCATCCTGACACGGTCAGTGCAGCTCGCCGTAGACCGCCGCGTTGAGCTCGGCCACCCGGTGCCACGTGATGCCCTCGGCCTGCTCACGGACCAGCGGGTGCGGCGAGCCCTGGGCCTGCTCCACCTCCACACGGGGCACCACGCCGGGCTCGCGCGTGTGCACGACGGCCCGCAGGTCCAGCGTCGACGGTTCGTAGGGCAGCTCGCTGGCCAGCAGCCCGAACACCGGCGGCACCCGCTCCGCCCGGTCGGGCTCGTCCCAGTGCTCGAAGAGCACCTCGAGGCTCTCGCCGCTGAGCAGCACCCACACCGACCAGGAGAACGACGCCAGGTCGCCGGCGTCGAGCAGCGGCAGTGCCACCTCGCCGCGCAGGAAGTACGACGTGCCGCCATCGGGGTCGGCGTCGGGCAGGAAGCACACGTCCTCGGTGAGCTCCCCGGCGTCGCGCTGCGCGGCGGTGGCGACGTCCCAGGCGTGCGGTGACCCCGAGCCCATGGCGGTGGCCAGGTCGAGGTGCCGGCCGCCGCAGGTCGGACAAGGCCGGCCCGCAGGGGTCGCGCCCCCGGCTGAGTCGGCTCCGGTCACTTGAGCAGCCTCGACATCCGGCGGTCGGCCAGGGGCTTGCCACCCGTCTGGCACGTCGCGCAGTACTGCAGCGAGGAGTCGGCGAACGACACCTCCCGCACCGTGTCGCCGCACTCGGGACACGTCTCCCCGGTGCGCCCGTGCACCCGCATGCCGGCGCGCTTGGCGTCCTTGAGCTCCGCCGCGGGCTTCCCGGACGCGGTGAGGACCGCGGCCGACAACGTCTGGCGCAACGCGGCATACAGCCGGTCGACCGACGCCTCGTCGAGCGTGGCCGCGATCGCGAACGGCGACATCTTCGCCACGTGCAGCACCTCGTCGGAGTAGGCGTTGCCGACCCCGGCGATGACGGACTGGTCGCGCAGCACGCCCTTGACCTGCGCCCGGCGCTCGCGCAGCAGGTCGCCGAACACCTCCCGGGTGAACTCCGGCGCCAGCGGGTCGGGGCCCAGCGAGGCGATGCCCGGCACCTCGGCGGGGTCACCCACGATGTACGCCGCGAGCCGCTTCTTGGTGCCCGCCTCCGTGAGGTCGAAGCCGGAGCCGTCGGAGAACCGCACCCGCAGCGCGATCGGCGACTTGCCCGGCCGCAGCGTCGACGGCGAGATCGCGTCGCTCCAGCGCAGCCAGCCCGCGCGGGCGAGGTGGAAGACCAGGTGGGTGCCGGAGCAGTCGAGGTCGATGAACTTGCCGTGCCGGCTCACCGCGTCGACGGGCAGCCCCACGAGCGCCTGCGGGGGCGGGTTGAACGTCTTCAGCACCGAGATCGAGCCCAGCTCGACCCCGGTGACGGCCAGGCCGTCGGTCCGCACCGACAGGAAGTCGACCAGCGCCTGCACCTCGGGTAGCTCGGGCATGCGCCCATCATGCCCGGCGCCGCGTCGGTGCGCGGCCCGGTCAGGCGCCCTCGGTGCGCGGCTGGGTCAGCGGTGCGAGTCGGCGAGCGCCACCCGCAGCAGCCGCAGCAGGCCGTAGCCGTCGCCCGCCCGGCACACCGGTACGTCGCGCTGGTGCCGGTGCCGCGGCGCCAGCTCCTCGTTGGAGACCGGTATGCCGTGCGAGAGCACCTGCTCGGTCGGCGTCAGCTCGCGGATGGCGATGGCCCGCACGTTGTCGGGCCGGTCCTCGGCGAAGTCGCCGTAGATCTTCGGGTCGTGCTGGCCGTCGTCGCCGATGAGCACCCAGCGGATCTGGGGCAGCTCGTTGGCCAGCCGGTGCAGGCACGAGCGCTTGTGCTCCTGCCCGGAGCGGAACCAGCCGGTGTTGGTCGGGCCCCAGTCCGTGAGCAGCAGCGGGCCGAGCGGGTAGCCGTGCCTCTTCAGGAAGCGGTTGAGGTGCGGCGAGGTGTTCCAGGCACCGGTGGAGACGTAGACGATCGGGGCGTCCGGGTGCTCGGCGAGCAGCTCGCGGTAGAGCGTGGCCATGCCCGGTACCACGTGGCGCGCGTTCTCGGTTCGCACGAAGGTGTTCCAGGCGGCGATGAACGGGCGCGGCAGCGAGGTGCTGATGACGGTGTCGTCGATGTCGCTGATGACACCGAAGGTCGCCTCCGGCGAGACGACGCACACGGCCGCCTGCACCGGCTCGGCGTCGGGTGACGCCAGCACCACGTCGTGCCAGCCCGGGTACAGGCCGTGGCCCTTGACCATCACGTCGATGTAGCCACTGCGGTCGGAGCGGGTCTGTACCGTCCGGTTCCCCACCGTGAGGGTCACGGGCACGTTCATGGCCGGCGCCGTGATGAAGGCGCGCCACCCCCGTTGCTCCTCCTCGGCGGCCCGCAGCTCCGCCGTCGAGGCGTCGGCGTCGGCACCCGGGTGCTCCTCGGGGCGACGCGTCAGCAGCACCCGGCCGAGCACGCGGACGAAGCTCTCCGAGCCGTAGCCGGTGTGGCTCACGATGCGGGTCTTCCATCCTCGCGCCCGCAGCACGGCGTTGACCCGGCGGTGCCAGGCGTCCTCGACGATCGCGGCGGCGTGGGGGCGGGCCATGGCCAGCACCCTATGGCCTGACGCGTGCCCTAGGGCCTCGCGAGGACGCTCCGGTACTGCTCGACCAGCTGTTCACCGCTCGTTCCCGGACCCTCCAGCTCGCTGAGGTGGTGGCCGTGGCTGACCAGGAGCATCGGACCGCGGCGGGCGCCGAGGTCACGGGCCAGCATGAAGTCCTCGTCGGCGAGCTCCGCAGCGCGCTCCGAACCCGCGAACACCTCGACCGCGGGCCCGTCGAGGCCGAGCTCGTCGGCGATCGCGCCGACCGTCACCCGGTCGGCGAGGCTGCGCCCGTCCCAGAAGAAGGCCCTCTGGGTGGCCGCGAGCACCTCGAGCTCGCGGGTCGGCGCCGCCGACGCGAGGCCGATGACAGTGGCAGCGGCGGCGCGTGAGTCCAGCGTCAGGGTGGCGTCGACGAGGGCGAGCTCGTATCCGGGGCCGAAGGTCGCGCCGGTGGCCCTGCGCACCGCGGTCATCGGGCTCGCGGCGGCCGTGACCGACTCGCCGTGGAAGAGGCCGATGTTGACGACCTCGAGGTCGACCTCGTGGCCGACCTGGCCGACCAGCTCGGTGACGGCGGGCAGGTAGCCGTAGGACCACGGGCAGTAGGGGTCGTGGAGGTAGACGAGCAGGGGTCGCTGCGGCGTGCGCGTCGCCTGCGCGCTGCGCCGGAACGCGGAGCCGAGACGGGCCTGCCACGGTGCGGTGGCCCCGGTGTGGTGCTCGAGCGAGCGGCTCTCGTGGGAGCACCACGAGCTCAGGCTGCCGGCGAAGCGGGCCCCGTGCGGGAGGGACTCGCGCGAGACGGACGGGTGGCGGTCGGACCGGTGGTGGTCGGTCAGGCGAACGGTCGGATGTCGGTGGGACGGGTGTCGGCAGGATGCGCTCACACGCACCTCCTCCAGGAAGCAGAAAAGCAACCGGTGCCAGCCTCTGCGGCTGGACCCGGTTGCTTCAGGTGTCTACGACACTAACTCACGAAACGCCCCTGAGGGGACATCCGTCCCAACAGGTGTCTCAGGCCGGCAGCTCGTCGCCCCCGATGCGCTCCACCCCGTGCACGACCTCGCTGATGATCTCGGCGGCCAGCGTGCGCAGCTTGACGTTGCGGTTCTGGGAGTGGCGGCGCAGCACCTCGAACGCCTGGGTCTCGTCGATGGAGTGGCGGCCCATCAGGACACCCTTGGCCTGCTCGATCACCGCGCGGCTGGCCATCGCCTGCTCCATCTGGGCAGCCACCTCGCGGGCCCCCTCGATCTCCAGGACGGACCCGAGGGCGTCCGCGGCGCGCGAGGCGGCCATGCGCACCAGGGCGAGGTCGGCCCGGTCGAAGGCGTGCCGCGTCATGCCGTAGAGGTTCAGCGCCCCGAAGCATCGCTCTCCCGACAGCAGCGGGACGGCCAGCAGCGACTGCACCTGCGAGGTGTCGACGGCGGACATGAACATGGGCCAGCGCTCGTGGGCGGCCGGCATGTCGACGAGGTTCTCGCGCCGGTTGCGGTAGGCGTCCAGGCACGGGCCGTCGCCGACGGCATACTGCGCCGCGTCGATCTCCAGGGTGCGGGCCGTCGAGTAGGCGGCGGTGCGCGGGCGGTCCTCGAGCACGAACGTCACGCCGACGGCGTCGCACTGGTCGATGTTGTCGCGCACCGCGAAGACCAGGCCGTCGAGGTAGGCGTTCAGCTCCTCCATCGACCCCAGCACCCCGGACAGGGCGGCCATCAGCTGCTCGGTGGGCGTCGTCGGGACGGCGCTCGGCTGGTGGGTCACGGGGCACTCCTCTCGGGTCGGGTGGTCCAACCGTAATCCGGAAAGCCCGACATACGGAGTCCCGTTCGAGGACTGGCGCACTCTGGACAGGGAGCACGGGGACCGGAGACGGGAGATGAGCGCCAGCGTGCCACCGCCGTGGAGGATTCGACGGTGGCACGCTGGGTCCTTGCGGCCGGTCAGGCGCGTGCGCCTACGGCCAGATCGAGGCGACCCACTCCGGGTGGTCGATGAAGGGGTTGCGGTTGCCCTGCCACGAGTCGTGGATGACCTCGTTGCGGTGCTTCTCGAAGTCGCTGGGCGGGTCGGCGGCGTTCCAGGCCTTCAGCACCGACAGGCGGCCGAGGTAGGGGGCCGTGCCGTTGCCGACGCTGTCGTTGGGCTCGAGGTCGGCGAAGCCGTCGTCACCCTCGTAGCGCACCGCCATGTACAGCACCATGCGGGCGACGTCGCCCTTGACGGCGGCCGGCGGCTCGAAGGAGTCGGCGTCGGCCTTGCAGAGCGAGCACTGGTGGACCGAGGTGCCGCCGTTGTCGAAGTCGAGGTTGCCGCGGGCGGAGTTGACGCTGACGTCCTCGGGCCGCAGGTGGTGCAGGTCGGTACCCGGGCCCGCGACGGTGCCGAAGTCGCCGTGGCTCTTGGCCCAGACGTGCTCGCGGTTCCAGTCGTCGGGGTCGCCGCCGTTGAGGGTCTTCGACTGCGACCGCTGCGAGTAGAGCAGGATCACGTTGTTGTTGTTGGCGGGGTCCTCGTCGGTGTCGCGCAGGGCTGCCCACACCTGGTCGTAGGTCAGCACGGTCTGCTGGCGGATGATCGCGTGGAGGGCCGACCTCAGCGCCGCGCCCGACTTCCCGACCGCGCCGGCGTAGTAGGTCGAGTCGTACGGGCTCGTCGTGCTCGTGCCGGTGGGCGTGGGTGTGGGCGTGCTGCCCGTCCGGGAGATCGCGGTGGGCGACTTCAGCCCCGCGTGCGAGAAGTAGGACGTGAGCGTGCCGGTCACGCTGAGCTGCGCCCCCATGAGCGCGGGGTTGGTCATGAGCCCCCACGACGCGCGCCACTCGCTCGTCAGCTGGACGTAGAGCATCTTCGCCGTGCTCGTCTCGCCGGAGGTGTCGGCCAGGGCGAGCGCGTAGTCGTTGCTGAAGCCCGAGGTGTTGACCGTGCTCGTGGCCACCGGTTCGCCGACGACGTAGCCCACCACGGTCTGGGACGTGCCGTTCTGGGAGGCGATCGCCTGGGCCACGGTCAGCGGCGTGGCGGCCTCCGCGGCGCGCGCGAAGACCGTGCCGGCCGCCACCAGGAGGACGGCAGCCAGCACGGTCAGCCTCGGGTGCACCCGCACGCTCGGTCGCATGGCAGGAAACCTTGCAGGCACACGGCATGCGGCAGGGGAAGCACCGGTCAGGGATTGACAAAGATCCGGTATGCCGTGGGGCAGGATGGCCCGCATGGGTGCCCCCTTCTCCTCCCCGCGCCGGCCGAGCGCGGCCGTGGTCGGTGGCGTCAGCTGGAACCAGGTGATCGACGTCCCGCGCCTGCCGCAGGGCCGCACCGAGACCCTCTTCGCCACCGCGGCCCGCGAGGGCATCGGCGCCACCGGCTCGGGCAAGGCCCTCAACCACGCGCGCCTGGGGTTCGACACCCGGCTGCACGCGCTGGTCGGCGACGACCCCGAGGGCGACCGCGCCGCGGCCGAGCTGACCTCGGCCGGGGTGGAGCTGTGCCGGGTGGCCGATCCCGCCGGCACCGAGCGCCACGTCAACCTCATGGACCCGGAGGGCCGGCGGGCGAGCGTCTACGTCAACGGCGGCACCCACGACCCGGACGACGCCATGGTCTCGGCCGAGGGGCTGGCTGCGTTCACCGCGGGCGCCGACTACGTGTGGGTCAACCTCGCGAACTACGCCCGGCGGGTGCTGCCCGAGCTCGCCGCTCGCGGCACCGCCGTCTGGGCAGACGTGCACGACTGGGACGGCCAGAACGACTTCCACCGCGACTTCGTCGACGCAGCCCGCTACCTCTTCCTCTCCGACGAGGCGCTCGACGACGCGGTCGGTCTCGCCGCCCACCTGGCTCGCTCGCGCGAGCTCGTGGTGGTCACCCACGGCAGCCGCGGGGCCACGGCCCTGCTGGCGGGTCACGAGCCGCTCTTCGTGCCGGCGGTCGAGGTCGAGGCCGTCGACCCGAACGGTGCCGGCGACGCGTTCTGCGCCGGGGTTGCCTACGGGCACAGCCGCGGCTGGGACTGGCCGTGGGCCCTTCGCGCCGGCGCCGCGGTGGCCGCGGGCTGCGTCGCGAGCCCGCACCTGGCCGACCCCGACCTCACCGGGGAGTGGGTAGAGCGCCAGGTGGCGACTCGTGCCTGACCGCCCTCACCCGGTGCCTGACGGCGTCTTCCGCAAGGGCAGTGCTCGCGCACCCGATGGCTACTTCCGGTGGGAGGCGGCCGGGCTGGCCTGGCTGGGCGCCGCACCGGGCGGGGCGGCGGTCGCCGAGGTGCTCGACGTCGGCGACCAGCACCTCGACCTGCGTCGCCTGACCTTCACCAACCCCGACCCGGTGGCCGCCGAGGAGCTCGGCGCCGCCCTCGCCCGCACGCACGAGGCCGGGGCGCCGGCGTTCGGGTCGCCTCCCGCCGGCTGGACCGGTGACGGGTTCCTGGGGCCGCTGTCCGAGCCGCTGCCCCTCGTGCTGCGCGAGAGCGCGACGTGGGGGGAGTTCCACGCCGCCCAGCTGCTCGGGGCGCTCCGGCTTGCGGTCGATAGCGGTGTCTACCGCAGATCCGATATCGGCCTGGTCGAGGCGATCGTCGCGCGCGTGGAGCGGGGCGAGTTCGACGACGGCGCGCCGCCGGCCCGCATCCACGGTGACCTGTGGTCGGGCAACCTGGTGTGGACGCAGCGGGGCGCGGTGCTCATCGACCCCGCGGCACACGGCGGCCACCGCGAGACCGACCTCGCCATGCTGGCCCTCTTCGGCTGCCCGCACCTCGAGTTCGTCGTGTCGGGCTACCTCGGGCAGCACCGGCTCGACGCCCAGTGGCGGGAGCGCGTGGCACTCCACCAGCTGCACCCGCTGATCGTGCACGCCGTGCTGTTCGGCGGCGGCTACGTGCAGCAGAGCCTGGAGCACGCCCGTCGCTACCGGTGATCAGCCCACCGGCTCGCCGGTGCCCGCCTGCACCAGTCCCCGCACGTAGGCCGCCTGCCCGACGTGCTGCTGGTCGTCGTTGATGACGCTCACCAGCCGCACTCCCAGGCTCACCGGTGGGTCCCAGCGCTCGTCGACGATCCGGTCGAGGTCGTCGAGCCCCAGGGCCGAGACGAAGGCGACGCTCTGCTCGTGGACCGCGTCGAGGTAACCCGTGAGCAGGTCGGGCGACTCGACTCGCACGCCGTCGACCTCGGTGGGCGTGTGCCCGTAGCCGGTGTCGGCGTCGTCGAACGGCAGGCCGAACCGCTTCGCCCAGCCCTGCGCGGTCCAGACCTGCTCGCGGCCGGCGAGGTCGGCCATGTGGTCGTCCTGGATGCGGGTCAGGTGCCAGACCAGCCACCCGACCGAGTTCGCCTCGGGGCCTGGCCGTTCGGCGAGCTGCTCGGGGCTGAGGCCGTCGACCGCCTCGTGCACGCCCTCGCGGACGCGGTTGAAAGAATCGACCAGCAGCTCACCCAGCGTCATGGTGTCGATGGTAGGTGCGGGCCCGCGGCAGGGCACCTGTTCCGCCACCCGGGCGTTGTCCCGACACAGACCACACGGCAACAGCAGGGAGGACCGTGGACGCGCACGACGTGCTGACCGTCTCGGAGGTGGCCCGGCGCAGCGGCTTCGCGCCGTCGGCGCTGCGCTACTACGAGCGGGAGGGCCTCATCCACGCCTCCCGCACCGTGGGCGGGCAGCGCCGCTACACCCGCTCCGTGCTGCGCCGCCTGGCCTTCATCCGCGCGGCGAGCAACGTCGGCCTGTCGCTCGAGGAGATCCGCGACGAGCTCGAACGGCTGCCCCAGGGCCGCACCCCCACCAAGGCCGACTGGGCCCGCATCTCCGCCCACTGGCGGCGTCGCCTCGACGAGCGGGTGGCCGCCCTGGAGGCGCTGCGCGACCGACTCGACTCCTGCATCGGCTGCGGCTGCCTGAGCCTGAAGCAGTGCGGCATCTCCAACCCGCGCGACGAGGCCGCCGAGTCGCCCGACGCCCCCGGGGCCGCCAAGCTGCCCCCGCTGCTGCGCCGTGCCCGGCCCGTCACCTGATGACCACGGCGCCGGTGGAGGGGCGGGTCGCCCCCGGTTTCGAGGGGGTGCGCGAGGCGTTCGCGGACGTCGTCGCGGCCCAGCCGGGCACGGGTGCCGCCGTCGCCGCCTGGCACGACGGGCGCTGGGTCGTCGACCTCTGGGGTGGTCACGCCGACGCCGCCCGCACCAGACCGTGGCAGCGCGACACCCTGGTCATGCCCTACTCGGTGACCAAGCCGTTCGCCGCGCTGCCGGCGCTGGTCCTCGTCGACCGCGGGCTGCTCGACCTCGACGCCCCCGCTCAGCGCTACTGGCCCGAGCTGCACGCGGCCGCCACGGTGCGCCAGCTGCTCTCGCACCAGAGCGGGCTGGTGGCCCTGGCAGGCCCGGCACCGGGGTCCCTCCTCCTCGACTGGGCGGCGATGTGCGACCGCCTGGCGGCCGAGGAGCCCCGGTGGGAGTCTGGCACCGCCATCGGCGAGAGCGCCCTCTTCTACGGCCACCTGGTCGGCGAGCTGGTGCGCCGGGTCGACGGCCGCACGCCGGGCGCCTTCCTCCGCGACGAGGTCTGCGCCCCCCGGGGCCTGGACTTCGCCATCGGCCTCCGTGACGACGAGCTCGACCGGGTGGCCGACCTCACCGGGCTGGACACGCCGGAGTGGGCTCCCGACGCCCCACAACGACCGGCGCTCCTCCGGCAGGCCCTGTTCAACCCGCCCGGCGCGCTCGACCCCGAGGTGGTCAACAGCGAGGGCTTCCGCCGCTCCGAGGTCCCGGCCGTCAACGGGCACGGCACTGCCCGTGCGGTGGCCGGGCTGTATGCCGCGCTGCTGGAGGGACAGGTGCTCTCACTGTCGCTGCGCGACGAGGCGGCCCGGCCCCAGGCCTGCGGCGTCGACCGCGTGATGGGCGGCGAGGAACGCTGCTGGGGCCTGGGCTTCGCGGTCGAGGACGACGGCTACGGCATGGGAGGCACCGGCGGCAGCGTCGGGTGGGCCTGCACCAGCGGCGGCTACGCCTACGGCTTCGTCACCGGCAGCATGGGCGGCCACGACCGCGCCGACGGGGTGGAGAACGCCCTGCGAGACGTGCTCGGCCTGCCCGCCCTCTGAGGCACCCGGGTCGAGGTCCAAGCCGAGGTCCAAGCCGAGGCCCAAGTCGGCTCCAAGTGGCGCTCAAGCGCCTCGCCGCACCCTTCACGGGACAGCTCCACCACCCTCTCTCGTGAAGGACGGCATCCACGATGTCTCGCTTGCTCTACCGGCTCGGCCACGGCGCCGCAGCCCACCCGTGGCGGACGGTCTCCGCCTGGCTGGTCGCCGCAGCCGCGATCATCGGCCTCTCCGTGGCGGTCGGCGGCACCCCCCAGGACGACTACGACGTGCCCGGCGCGCGGGCCCAGGTCGGCATCGAGATGCTGCGCGACCACCTCCCCGGCGCCGGCAACGCCTCCGCCCGCGTCGTCGTGCACGACCGCGAGGGCGACACCCCCAGCCCGCAGGTCCTCGACGGCCTGGTCGCCCGACTCGGGGCGATGCCGCACGTCGTGCAGGTCTCGCCGCCGCAGGTCTCGGGCGACGGCGACACCGCCCTCCTCGGCATCACCTACGACGTGCCGGTGACCGACCCCGACCTCATGGGCAACCTGGAGCCTCTGGAGAAGGCCACCGCCCCGGCGCGCGATGCGGGCCTGCAGGTCGAGCTCGGCGGCGAGGTGCCCGAGCAGGCAGCGGCCCCCATGCGCGGCCAGGGCGAGGTCATCGGCGTGATCGCCGCCCTGCTCGTCCTCGTGCTCGCGTTCGGCTCCGTGGTGAGCGCCGGGCTGCCGATCGCCGTGGCCCTGGGCGGCCTGGCCGTCGGCAGCGCGGGCGTCACCCTGCTCGCGGCCACCATGGACGTCAGCACCGCCGCCCCCATGGTCGCCAGCATGGTCGGCCTGGGCGTCGGCATCGACTACGCGCTCCTCCTCGTGACCCGCCACGTCGAGTACCTCCGCGCCGGACACACAGTCCCCGACGCCGCCGGCCGTGCCGCAGCCACGGCGGGCCGCTCGGTGGTCTTCGCCTCGAGCACCGTGCTGGTCTCGCTCATGGGCCTGCGCCTGGCCGGCCTGCCCGTCTACAGCTCGTTCGGGTTCGCCACCGCCATCGCGGTGCTGTCGGTCATGGCTGGCGCGCTCACCCTGGTGCCTGCGCTGTGCCGGTTCGCCGGGATGCGCCTGCTGCCGCGGCGAGTCCGCAGGGACCGCGCCCGGGCCGGTGTGCCGTTCACGGCCCGGTGGGCGGCCAAGGTCGGCCGCCGGCCGCTGCCCTGGGCGATCGCCGCCACCGTCGTGATGCTCGGCCTGGCCGTGCCGGCCCTCGACATGCGCACCTGGCCGCAGGACCCGAGCAGCCAGTCGACCGAGGTCACCACCCGGCGGGCCTACGACCTCGTCGCCACCGAGTACGGTGCCGGTGCGAACGGGCCGCTGACCGTCGTCGCCGACCGCTCCGTCGTCTCCGACGGGCAGGTCGCCGGCATCGCCAGCGCCCTCGGCGCCCGGGACGACATCGTGGCGGTCACCCCCGCGGTGACCTCCCCGGACGGTGCGCTGGCCGTCTTCGACGCCATCCCGGCATACGGGCCCACCGACGTGCGCACGGGCGACCTCGTCGCCGACGTGCGGGCCATCCTCCCCGACGGTGCCGAGCTCACCGGCAACACCGCCTTCTTCTCCGACATCTCCGACATGCTCGCCGGGCGGCTGTGGCTGGTCATCGCGTTCGTCGTCGCCCTCTCCGTGGTGCTGCTGGCGATGGTGTTCCGCTCGGTCGTCATCCCGGTGAAGGCCGCGGTCATGAACCTCCTGTCGGTCGCGGCCGCCTACGGCGTCATGGTCGCGGTCTTCCAGTGGGGCTGGGGCACCGACCTGCTCGGCCTGGACCACCCGCTGCCCGTCTCCAGCTGGGTGCCGATCCTGATGTTCGCGATCCTCTTCGGCCTGTCGATGGACTACGAGGTCTTCCTGCTCTCACGCATCCGCGAGGACTGGGAGCGCACCGGCGACGCCCACGGCAGCGTGGTGCGCGGCCTGTCGGCCACCGGCCGGGTCATCTCGAGCGCCGCCGCGATCATGGTCGCCGTCTTCCTCGGGTTCGCCACGGAGGTCGACGTCGTCGTGAAGATGCTCGGCGTCGGCATGGCCGTCGCGATCCTGCTCGACGCCACCGTCGTCCGCATGGTGCTCGTGCCGGCCACCATGTCGCTCCTCGGCCGCTGGAACTGGTGGGTGCCCGCCTGGCTCGACCGGGTGCTGCCGACCGTCCGCGCCGAGGTCTCCGACGCCGACCTGCCCGCCGGCATCCCGGCCCCACCGACCGCAGAGCCCCAGCGCGTGCCCGTCGCGGCCCGCTGACCCGACCACCCGTGACCAAGGAGACGACTGCCATGACCACCACCACGTATGCCGCGTGGCCCACCCAGATCCGGCTGCCCGGCCAGACGGCCGCGCACCCCGGTCCCGTCGACATGACGATGATGTACCTGATGCACCACGCCTTCCGGCGCGACCTGCAGGCGTTCGCCGCGGCCGCGGCGGCGACCCCGGCGGAGGCGCGCAGCACCTGGCGGGCGCTGGCCGAGCGCTGGGAGCTGTTCTCGCACGCGCTGCACCACCACCACACCGGCGAGGACACCGGCCTGTGGCCGCTGCTGCTCGAGCGGTGCGACGCCGCCGGGCGGGAGACCCTCGAGGCGATGGAGGCCGAGCACGGCGAGATCGACCCGCTGCTGTCGGCCTGCGCGACCGGCTTCGAGCGGCTCGCCGCGCATGCCGACGAGGACAGCCGTGCCGCCCTCGCGGTGCGCCTGGTGGCCGCCCGCGAGAGCCTGGGCCGGCACCTTCGCCACGAGGAGTGCGACGCGATCGCCCTCATCCAGCAGCACCTGACCGACGAGGAGTGGCACGCCCTCGACGAGGAGCACTTCAAGAAGGGCCTCAGCCTCCAGCGGCTGGTCACCCTGGTGCCCTGGGTGCTGCACGAGGTGCCCGGACCCGTCCGCCGCGACCTCTTCGCCCAGCCCGGCGGCCGGGCCCACCACGCCCTGTGGCTCGCCAGCCGCCGGTCGTTCGAGCGACGGCACCGGCTGGCCTTCCGCTACGTCGACTGAGGGCTCGGGAGCGGGTGCCACGCTAGAAGCAGAAGTGGTCCCGCTGGCCGCGCAGCCACCGCGCGGCCAGCGGGATGTCCCACGCCTCCATCAGCTCCAGGGCGCGGTCGGCGTGCCGGGTTGCCAGCTCCGCCTCACCCACGGCTGCCGCGGCCTGGGCGAGGTAGGCGTCGACCGGACCCATCGCATTGCCCGACCCGGCCGAGCAGCTGTAGCCCTCGAAGGGCGCGATCTTCGCGTAGGCCGCCGCCGCGAGCTCGCGGTCGCCGAGCCACAGGGCGACCTCGGCGGCTGAGCACCAGTTGAGCATCGAGAACCAGTCCTCCTGGTCGAGCTCCACCGGCCGGCTGGCGGCGAGCTCCCGGGCCTGGGCCTCCTCACCGCCGCGCAGCAGGAAGAGCAGGCGCGAGCTGGTCACCGGGAGCGGGCTGGCGTCGTCGAGCACGGCCAGCAGCGGTGCGATCTCGGCGCTGCGTCCCTGCCACAGGCGCAGGGCGATGAGGGCGCCGGCCGTGGCGTCGGCGCTCTGCTGCAGCGACATCTGCTGGTCGAGCTTCTGGATGCGGGCCATGCGCTCCTCGCACTCGTCGAAGCGCCCGGCCATCGCCAGCCAGGGCAGCTCGAGGCTGTCGAGCACGATGAGCCCGTAGGGCAGCCGCAGCTTCTCGACCATGGCGCGGGCGACCGCGGCCGACGTCCACATCTGCTCGACCAGACCCAGCTCGCCCTCGACCACGGCGCGCAGGGTGAGCGAGACGACCAGCGCGCGCTCATGACCGAGCCGCTCGGCGAGGTCGATCGCCTCGACCACCAGGTCGAGCCGCTCCGGCGTGGTGCGGGGGCACCACAGCGCCGAGAACGCGATCTGGCAGGCGTCGAGCAGCAGGGCGTCGT
>Ga0307410_10000472_pt1 | contig 16305 bp, 19 predicted proteins | sample 322Ometagenome_3_FD_203707 | JGI IMG/M metagenome (GOLD analysis project Ga0307410, IMG submission 203707) | Maize rhizosphere microbial communities from greenhouse at UC Davis, California, United States - 322HYB-O-3 | ecosystem: Host-associated > Plants > Roots > Rhizosphere > Soil | place... | reverse complement strand
GGTACACTCCCAACTCTGCTGCTTTTTGAACGGTAATCTCGAACTTCTCGCCCGGCAGAATGGCGGCGGCGAGAGTTAGGTGGAGGGGCGATTCCGGCGACGAGGGTTCGAGCTCGCGGATTACCACGAGAGTCGAGTCTTTTTTCCCGACCGCTTCGATCGTGCAAAGGTACTCGTGCCCGAGCCCGTCGAAAACGGACACCTGGTCGCCGGCGTGTAGCCGCAGAACGTCACGCAGATGACGGGTCTCTTCGGCGCCGAGCACGACGCGGCCGTTCGCCATGTGCTCCGGTGGTGAATAGAAACGTCGCATTAACCGTTAAATGGTGCCGCAGATCGGTCCCGCCTATTATTTTTCAAGTGCCGCGGGGAACTTTTTTTGAAAATCCGCCGAGTCGAGCCGCCTCTCGATCCACATCTCGAACATTTGCGGGGACTGCATCCAGAGCGTCAGCCATTCGGCGATCTCCTTATACCGCATTCGCTCGTCGGGCGGCCGCTTTTTATCCTTTGCGCGCTCAAGAGCCTCGGCCCGGCCTTCGCGGCCTTTTTCCAGCACCAGCCGAAGGCCTTCCTTATCGCCTTCCGCGGCATATTTGCGCCGTAGGTTCTCCAGCCTGGAAAGCGATGCTGCCGCGCCGGGCAGGTCGGAAATGTTCAGGATGTTGCGGAACGCAGGCTCGTACGGCCGGTCTTCCTTATGCCGGACGTACAACTCCATTATTTCGGAATGCCGCAGCACTGCGCCTTCGTCCGCTAGAAGCCGGGCCATCACCATCGGCGAATCGACGGCCCGCTTGCCGAATCGGTCCTCGACGGCCTGCCCGATGGCCTGTATCTCGGCGGCGCCGACCGTTTCGCAGTCCAGTTTCTCCCAGACCTCAATTATCAGGTCCACCTTGTTCTTCGCCTGGAACATAGTTGGAATTTACCACAGAGGCACCGAGACACAGAGACGGTGAGGGCGAGAGAAAAAATTTCAAATTATATGGTGCGATCGGAATCAATGGATGAAGCAGGCGAAAACCAGCCTTCCTTTCTCCGCTCTATGCCTCTGTGTCTCTGTGGTTAAGAATTCCTCGAAACGGCGCCGATCAGGTCGGTTGATGAGTGATCCTTTGGATCGCCCACGATCGCGACGGTGCCGCCGTACTCACGAACTATGTCGCGTTCCGGGACGTTGTCTGTTGTGTAATCGGTGCCTTTGGCGTGGTAGTCCGGGCGGATGGCTTTGATCAGTTCCTCGACCGTCGGCTCGTCAAAGACGGTTACGGCATCAACCGCTCGGAACGCCGCCACGATCTCGGCCCGCTCGGCCTCAGGCATGAGGGGGCGGCCCTGGCCTTTTAATTGGCTCACCTGACGGTCGGAGTTGATCCCGACGATCAGGAACCCGTCCAGGGATTTAGCTCCGATCAGGTACCGAACGTGCCCGACGTGAAACAGGTCAAAACACCCGTTGGCGAGGATGATCTTTTCACCACTGGAGCGGACCTGTTCGACGGCTTCGGCCAGTTCGGCCCGGTTCAATATCGGCGCGGTGAGATCGGGCATTATCTTGCGGTAGATTCCAGGACGTTCGCGGCCGCCCCGTGCACCTTGACGGATTCGATCAGTTCATCGGCCGACGCCGAGGACGTGCCTTTTTTCATCACGACGATGCCGCCCGCATGGTTGGCGATCTCGGCCGCTTCGGCCGGCGAAAGCCCGGACGCGAGTCCGAGCGTGAAGGCGGCGATCACCGTGTCCCCCGCCCCGGTCACGTCGACAGGTTCCGTCGAACCGACGGCCGGCAGGATCACCGGCTCGGCACCGCGCTGAAAAAGCAGCATTCCCTTGTTGCCGCGAGTCACCAGCAGCGAACGGACCCCAAGCCGTTCACGCAGCTCTTCACAATTTTCAGGAGTAAGTTCGCCCCCGATCAGCTGCTCCGCCTCTTCCTGATTGGGTGTCGCGGCGGTGGCGTTCAAGAAACTGCCGAGGCGGAAACGGGAGTCGATTAGAAGCGGGATCGCGGCCCGGCACGAGATCTGTGAGGCGGCGGCGAAAAGACCCTGGTCCGCGACGCCGTAATTGTAGTCGGAGACGATGAGCGCATCGGCACCCTCCGCGGCCCCGGCGAAATTCGCTAATAATCTTTCACGCAGGTGCGAGCTGATCTCCGCCGTTTCCTCGAAATCGATCCTGATCACCTGCTGGCGGGCGGCGTAGTGCTGGCCCGCGAGAACGCGTACCTTTGTGGTGGTTTTCCTCGACGGTTCCGCGATCACGTGCCGGCAATCGACCCCGGCGGAGTTGAGGCTCTCAAGCAGCAGGCGGCCGTTCTCATCGTCGCCCACCACGCCCACGAGCACCGGCGATGCCCCGAGCGAAGCGATGTTGACCGCCGCGTTCGCCGCCGCACCCGCACGCGTGTCCGTATCGTCGTGCCGGAGTATGAAGACGGGGGCCTCTCGCGACACGCGCGCTATGGTGCCGTGCAGGAACTGGTCAGCCACCAGATCGCCGCCTATGACAATTCGTTTGGCCGGAAATGAATCGCGAATTTTGGCGGACAGATGATCCATCGCAATCTGAAGTGATTATTGCAGATAGCTGAAATAAACGAAAAGGCCGGTCACCCGAAAGTCACCGGCCCGAATCTGGTCAAATGGCGTCAGATCCTAGTGTGTATCGTAGCTCGCGACCGGCAGGTCATTCGGCTGTCCCCAGTTTCTGACGTTGATGCCGTTATTGCTGGAATTGACGGTGTAGAACCGGCCGTCCGAGTTGCGCCAAATGCCGTAATCGGTCTTTCCGTCGCCGTCGTAGTCGTTCTGTGCGAGAAGGTCGGTACCGGTGACGCCCCAGGTGAACGGAGCCATCATCACGCCGTCGGAACTGCGGCGGACGTACCACGTCAGGTTATCGGTCGCCGTCGCGCCTTCGCGGACCACGGCGATATCGGTCTTGCCGTCGCCGTCCCAGTCGCCCGGTGCCACCAGATCGTTGGTCTGCCCAAATGGGATTATCGAGAAAGAGGTCGCCGTTTGGATATAGAACGTGCTCTGGGCCGTCGGGCTCGCTCCCGGACGCTGCACCGCATAGTCGAATTTGCCGTCACCGTTGTAGTCGCCCGGAGCCGCATAATCGGTCGCAGCACCGAACTGGCGGGATGCAAATCCGTTGGTGGAGCTGTGGAACGTATACCAGATCATATTGCCGCCGGTACGGCGAACGACCGCCATGTCGGTCTTGCCGTCCCCGTCGTAATCGCGGGCGACCGGTTCGTCGCCCGGAACCCCCCAGGTATGAATGGTAAAAGTGTTCGATCCGCTGAACAGGCGATACCAATTACCGTTGGTCTCGCGCCAAACCGCGATGTCACCTATCCCGTCGCCGTCGTAGTCGCCGGGCGTCATCCAGTCTTCATTGGCAACGCCGAATTCCTGCTGGCGGATCGTGCCGCCGCTCCGCATGATGTACCAGCGATTGTTCGATGGGCGGAATATGACGTAATCAGCTTTGTTGTCGCCGTCGGAGTCGAGGGCGTCACGCAAACTGACCTGAGCTAAAGTAGGGAGCGCCAGCAGCGTCACGAAGGCAGCCACCAATGCTGATTTGCCGAAGAGGGCGATGGAACTTCTCATTTTTTATTTCCTTTGATTGTTTATCCGCAGGCCCGCGCAAATGGTAGTGCCTGGAGCTAGGAACCTAAAATATACTATGCCGCACGCGGCATTTGCAACAATTTCTACTAAAAATACTGCCGGCACGGGCCGTGCGGGCACTTTCTACCTGAGTATTGAGCGTTAGACGCCGATTATCCCATTAAAGTTGGAAAACGATGTCTTTTCTATAAGTTCAGTTTCGCGACTGGACTACGGTGATCTCGTTTCCGGCAATGCTGACCGTCCCCGAACGCGAGATCGTCGGATTCACCGTGACCTGGAACGTGGCGGTCCCGTTGCCTGAAAGCGAATCGCTCCCGGCTCTCCTGATCCAGCGGGCATTGCTTTTCGCCTGGTAGTCGCAATTCTGCCCGGCCGTCACACTGATGGAAAAATGCCCGCCCTTCGTCGGCACTGGGACCGGCGCCGCCGGCATATTGAAGGAACAAACGGTCTGATTCTGCAGCGCCTGGGCCACGTTTAACCGCCCGCCGGCCTTCACGATGCCGTTCAGCCCCTGGACCTGGTCGACCGAGTTGAGCAGCGTCGCCTTCAACGACGCGAGCGAGAGACTCGGATTATGCGAAGCCAGTAAGGCAGCCGCCCCGGCAACATGCGGGGCAGCCATGGATGTGCCGGACAGATTGCCGTAATTGGCCGCGGAGAGAACCGTGCTAAGTATCGACGTCCCCGGCGCCGCCAGGTCCACGCTCGCGGCCCCGAAGTTGGAAGTGCCGTTGAGAATATCGGTCGGCATCGAGTTTGCGACCGAAATGATCCACGGGCTGTTGTACGCCGCCGGGTATTGCGGGCTCGTATCGCTGTTCGCCCCGGCGTTGCCGGCGGCAAATACCTGAAGCACGCCGGCATTGCCGAGCGCGTCGATGGCATCCTTGGTCGCCTGATCGTAGCCGCAGGCCTCGTCGCAGCCGCCGTACGAGTTGTTCGTGACGCGGATGTTCACTCCACGCAGCTTCATCATGCGAACGTAGTTGTAAGCGTTTATCAGCATCGCGGAGGTCGTTCCGAGGCCGCTGCTGCCGTAGATCTTGATCGCCATCAACTTAACGTTCCAATTTACGCCGGCGACCCCGATCGAGTTGTTTCCTACTGCGCCGAGCGTCCCGGCCGTGTGGGTGCCGTGACCGTTCTCGTCCATAGGGTCGGGGTCGTTGAAACGGAAGTCGTACCCGTAGTAATCGTCGACGAAGCCGTTATTATCGTCGTCGACCCCGTTCCCGTTGATCTCGCCCGGGTTCGTCCACATATTTGCGGCGAGGTCGGGGTGGTTGTACCGGATACCAGTGTCGATGTTCGCGATAATCACGTTCGAGCTGCCGGTGTGAATATCCCATGCCTGCCGGGCCGAGATCTTCTCCATCCCCCAGAGGCTCGCGAAATCCGCGTCGTTCGGGGTGGCCGCGAGGAGATGGTAATAATAATTCGGCTGGACCGCCTCAACCTGAGCGGAGGCCAGGTAATCCGCCATCGCCGCATCCATCGTCTTGCCCGCCGGCAGCTTGACCCGCTGCCATCCAAGCTCCTGAAAGCGCTCAACGACCGTCCCGCCGGCTTTCTGGTTCACTTTGCGGGAAGTGTCCGCCTCCGTACCCGCACGGAATTTGACAAGCAGTTCGCCCTCGACAGTGTCGTTCTGCTGCGCGTGCGAAAACACCGGCAAAATTGCAACCAGGATAAGGAGTTTCGTGAACAGATTCATATAGTCGACCGTCGGGCGGGCAGTGACTTTTGAAATGGGGCGGCTAGTGGGAATCGAACCCACGACATCCAGAACCACAATCTGGCGTTCTAACCCCTGAACTATAGCCGCCGTGTGCCGATTTCGGGTTTGGGATTGCGGATTTTGGATTGAAAGAAGCATTTCAAGATCCGCAATCCGAATTCCGCAATCCGCGATCGAAGTACCCCCGGCACGGCTCGAACGTGCGACCTACGGCTTAGAAGGCCGTCGCTCTATCCAACTGAGCTACGGGAGCATAAAGAGCAATCATCAATCTTAGCGATTGCGATTTGCTTAGTCAAACCAAATTTCCACAGGGAAAAAACGCTTCACGGGCGGTGCGCAGCCTTTCGGATGAGAACGCGGCGGGCTTAGTTGTCAGGAGTTCTACGCCGCCTCGCCCTTCGCCTTGACGACAGCGGCGAGCATTTGATCGAACACTTCGCTGAGGTCGAGTTCGCTTGTGTCGATGACGACGGAACCCTCAGCGATGGTCAACGGCGAATCCTGCCGCGAAACGTCGCGTTCGTCGCGTTCGTTTATCTCCGCCAGCGTTTGTTCGTAGGTGGAGACGCGGCCTTTTGCCTTGTCCTCTTCAAATCGCCGGCGGGCGCGGGCCTCGGGCTTTGCGGTGAGGAAAAATTTCACGTCCGCGTTGGGGAATACTATACTGCCTATGTCACGGCCCTCGAGCACGCACCCGTTCGGGGCATCCTCCCCGATCTCACGCTGGTGTTCCACCATCACCCGCCGCACGTCCGAATTTGTCGAGACAATTGACGCCGCCTGAGCGATCTCGAGGGTGCGTATCTCCGAACTTACGTCTTCGCCATCCAGGAATATCCTGAGCGACTCGGGCTCGCCCACCAGTTCGATCTTCGCGTTCGCCGCGACCGAAGCAACATCCCCGCTACGATCGAGCGGGATGCCCTGACGGACAGCAGCCAGGGCCGCCGCTCGGTACATCGCGCCGGTGTCCAGGTAAAGCAGTCCGAGCCTTTTTGCAAGCATCTTCCCGAGCGTCGATTTACCCGCGCCGGAAGGGCCGTCTATAGCTATGATCATGATTTCCCCAGGCTCTGCCGTTCCTTCTGCGGCAGTTTTTCGTAAACAAGCAGGTAGGATTTGGAGATCAGATCTTCGAATTCGTCCGGATCCAGCGAATTCGGGTCGTCAACGGCCACCCAGTGGTATCGGGCAACATATGGAGCAGGAATTATCCCTTCTCGCTCAATAAGCTCGGCAAACTTCTCCGGTGTGCACTTGAACGACACCGGTCCGCCCGCACCGTCCATCCCGGTGGCGCAGAACATCTTCCCGCCAACCGAAAAGCAGAGGTCTTTCCCCCATTTGACGTCCTCGGTCGCGTGGGGGAACGAAAGGCACAGTTCTCTCAATTCTTCAATATTCATTTTCCCGCCGTGCTTTCACGGCACAGATCGACTCACCACAATTTATCACGCACTACCCATTCAAAGCACTTCACGAAGGGCCTTAATCGCGGCTTCCACATCGTCCGTTGAAACGTCGCGGTGCGTCACCATCCGGATGGAGGAGCCGAATCCGCTCGCCAACACACCGCGGTCCCGCAGCAGTCCGCAGAGCTCCGCCGGGCTTTTCCAGGTCGCGGAAATGTCGAAGATCACAATGTTGGTCCTGACCTTTTCAGGGTCAAGGGCAACCCCGGGCAGCTCGGCCAGGCCGACGGCCAATTTCCGTGCTTTTTCATGGTCTTCGGATAGCCGCTTCGGCGATTCTTCAATGGCGATCAGCCCGGCCGCGGCAATGATGCCGGCCTGTCGCATGCCGCCGCCCATCCGCTTCCGCCACAGATGGGCCTCGTCGACGAAGTCGCGGCTGCCCACCAGAAGCGAGCCCACCGGAGCTCCAAGGCCCTTTGAAACGCAGAATTGGACCGAATCGGCTTTGCGGGTCAGATCCGCGACGGAAACCCCGGCAGCAACGGCCGCGTTGAAGATCCGCGCACCATCTATGTGCACGGGGACGTCGGCGGTATGTGCCCGTTCGCAGATATCGCCACAGTGTTCCGCGCTCATTACGCTGCCACCGCCGAAGTTGTGGGTATTCTCGATGCAGATGAGGCCAGTTTCAGCCGAATGGTCCGATCCTTTCGGCCTTAATGCGGCGTTGATCTCATCCCAGGTCGGGTGCCCGCTGTCGTCGCTGCTGCGGACGGTCCGAAAACTTATGCCGGACAGCACGGAAGCCATTCCCAGCTCGTAATTGTAGATGTGCGACCGCTCCTCGATCACCACTTCCTGACCCGGCCGGGTGTGCACCTTGACGGCGATCTGATTGCCCATTGTGCCGCTGGCGACAAATAAGGCAGCTTCTTTTTCGAAGATCTCCGCGGCACGCTCCTGCAGCCGGTTGACGGTCGGGTCTTCGCCGTAGACGTCGTCCCCCACCTCGGCCCTGGCCATTGCAGCACGCATTTCGGGCGTCGGTTTTGTAACGGTATCGCTGCGAAGATCGATCATCAGTCTTGAAGAGGAACGGAGACCACAGGCACCCGGGCCGCCGGCAATGAACTGTCGAGTGATTTTGCCACTTTTCCTGACGTAAGAAAACCCGCCGACACGTTTCGTAAGGGCCGCGCACCATGCGGGCGAGGTCCACCGTTCTCGTGAGAAAGGCTGGCGTGATCTAACAATGGCGGGTCAGGCCATCAAAGCCGCAGCCACGGCGAAGGCCCCCGTCGCCAATGTTGAAGCGATCGTTCTGACGTGATTCCAGAACGTCCAGCTCGCCGAATAGGTCGTCCAGATCCCCGGATCATTCGAACCCGCGAGGCTGTTGTTCAGCGGCACATTGAAAGCGACGGTCACACCGAAACTGCCGATAAGGTAAAGCAAAGAACCTATTAATAAATAAACGGTTCCCGGGGGGCCGCAATTTAGAAATGACCAAACGGCCAGCCCCGCGGAAACGACCGCGGTGCCGAGGAAGACGTTAAGGAACACCGCGTTCTGGATCACCTCGTTGATTCGATTCATTGCTGAAATTGCCTGCTCTCTCGGCAATTGGCGGAACGCAGGCATTATCGCTACCGAGAAAACGAAAAAAGTTCCCGCGATAAGGCCGCTGCCGATCCCCGCCGCAATTGTTACGATAAAAACGACACGGTCCATGTTATCAGGCTAATTTGTCCGTGCTAGACCGAGCAGGCTTTTCATCACTTCTTGATCGAATCCCAGAAGAGCTGTGTCTGCTCGACATAATTTTCGTTTTTGGCCTCTCTCGCCCAGGCATTTGCGTCCGCGATCACCTTCAAGGCCTCATCCTTCTTTCCGGCTTTTGCGAGGATCTTCGCCCTCAGCAAGCCGTAACGGGCATTTTTCGGACTTTTCTCGATCGCAGAGATTATCCAGCCGTCGGCCTTCGCGAGGTCCTTATCGTTGTGCAGGTAGTATTCGGCCGCGAGGAAGAGGTTCGTGTGGCCCATCCCGCCCGGTGAGCTCGAAAGAGCAGCGATCTGTTTGTCCACTTCCGAATCGACGTCGAAATCGATGCGGAACCTGATCTCGGTGTTCTCCCACGAAACGATCACGTTGCATGACTTGGTCGTGATGTCACCAAATCCGATCGTGAAGGTCTCAACGTGGTTTGATGTCCTGGCCGGCCGTACCTTAAACCGAAATGCGTCCTCGGCCGCTTTGTACACATCTCCCGCGAGGGATCGGTGCCGCGTGTTCGTGTGAATGATCCCGGTCCATTCGGTTGGGCCCGGTATCGTATAAAGGGCGTAAGTGCCGGCCTTGAGGTTGTTTCCCTCGATCTTCACGTCCTGCGCGAACGTCAGCTTCGTCGATGCGTTCGCCCCCGTGCGCCAGACCTCGTTGAACGGGACGAGTTCGCCGAACACCTTCCTGCCCTTCGCGCTCGGGCGCGAATAACTGAGTTTGACCTGCGTGAGGCCGACCTCCTGCGAAATTTCGGTGATCGGGCTGAGCGTGGGAACCTTCAGATCCTGCCCGTTTCCGAACTGCAATAACAAAAGCAACAATGCGAACGAGAATACGAGTTTCATAGATTTCATCACCCTTCGTTATATATTCGCCGGGCCGCGGCATTTTTCCAGTTTAGTAAGTAAGTTCGCGGATGTTCCAGCCGGCCTTCCGCGCCCCCGTCTGATAGGCTGATTCGAGGAATTCCAGCACAACCTTCCTTGGATCGTCGGACCCGCGGGCTTCGTCGTACATGAACAATGCCAGATGAGCACCATTAGATTCTGACCATTTGGCCGATGGCGGGGAAAGCGGTTCACTTGCGAGACCCGCCGGTTCGGGGGCCGTGTATGAGTAGAAAGCCGGAGCTGGCACATTATCGTCGCCGAACCAGAAGCCGAAACTGATCACCTCGTGCGAGTAGGCCTCGCGTTCGACGAGGCCTGCTCCATCGCGCACCGGAGCACGCTTGCCCGAAAACCGGGTCAAAGCGAGGTCGAAGCTGTGCCAGAACATATGCACGGGCGTCGATTTGCCCAGAAATCGTCCCCGGAACTCGTTAAGTATATCGTCGACGGTCACGAGCGTTTGGTGGAATCGTTCAACATACTCTTTGTCGTACGAACTGTTTTCAGAGTTCTCGGCGAAAGGCGTGGTCGAAGGCGCCTCATACGGGATCGGCCTTATTTTCGGCTCGATGCCGAGTTTTGCGAGGTTCTGAAAAACGCTTGTGTAAAAATCGGCCACGGTCAGGCCATCATAAAGCGCGAATTCCTCGTATCCGCCGCCACTCGTGCGGGCGGTTAAAAGATGATCCTGGAAATCGAACTCGATCTCGAAATTGCCCCCCGAATACGGGATCGTTCGTGTCGTTAGCCCGCGCGGGCTCACGTAAAGCGGCACGTGCCACCAGTGATTCAGCCGCGGATGCATCGCCAAACGGATCTTGCCTACGATCTGGCAAAAAAGATGCAATGTGTCCTTGGTCGGCCGCCACTCAGAGAGTGGGATATCGGGGAAGTGTTCGTTGTTCATTAATGTGCACGCGCAGGCGGGAAGGAAAGAATTCACCCGCTCACGCAGGTGGTTCTGACATGAGCCATGCGGCCGCGTTTGCTATGTATTGTTTGACGTCTTTCAATTTCTCCGGCTCGCGGCGGTACTGGTCGCCGGGCGGCTCTTCGACAAAGCTCGGGCAGCCCATCTCAGGGTTCCAGTTGTAATCGACCAGATGGTGAAAGCTGGATTCCGCGATCCCGCGGCCCCAAATAAACCCACTATCGTCGACGAACTTGTCGAAGGCCACGACCAAGTTGAAGTCTCGTCCGGTCACCTTGCTAATTCCGGTCGCAACCACTCTTGCTGACGCGTCACCTTCGGGAACGCCGACGCCGCCCTCATGCGGGTGCGCAGGGAAATATTCGACAAGTGACCCGTCCGGGCGCCGGAACAACTCATGATCTATTGCCTTGATCCTCTGAAAATCGCCGTTCGCACCCGAATGATAATTTGGCCAATCGACGGTCATTGTAACGTTGTCGTCGCGACCGCGGCGGGATTCGTCCGGGTCAAGATGTTTGGAGTGGAAATAATGCGCCGGCCCGATGCCGCGGATGGTGCACATAGACCCGCCCATATCGCTGTGGTCGCGGGTGGCCAGAATACCCGGCCCCGCTTTTCGGAACCGCGTTATCCCCGCGCAATCCGCGGAGGTTAATCCGCCCTCGACCTCCAGGCCGAACAGCCATAGCTGGTCGAAATCTGAACCGTCCAGTGTGCTCAGCACCGGATCTGCGGCACCGCGGTCGCCTTCGAAATTGCGGGCCGTGACAGCATATAAATGTTCGCCGTCTCCGTTTTTCAAGCTTTTCAGAAAGTCCGCGAGAAGTGAAAACCGGCCGATGTGCCAATCATCCTCGGCATACGGGATCGTCGTTTGGAGAAGGATCTTTCTCTGCCTGCTCATGACTTTTCTAATGCCCGCTTTTAACGGTCAACCACCCCGTTCGCGGAAGCCGCTGCCACCCCTCGTCAAACCAGGAGGGAAGTTTACAGAGGCCGCTAAAGACGGGACTCGGAACCTGTTTGCGGAAGTGTCTCGTAGAACTGTTCGTCAGGGTAGCAATATGCCCAATCTTCCCCCGGTTCGAACGATTTTACGATCGGGTGATTCGTCGAACCGAAGTGCTTGGTTGCGTGACGGTTCGGCGAACTGTCGCAGCACCCGACGTGCCCGCACGATTCGCAAAGGCGAAGATGCACCCAGGAACTCCCGATCTTTAGACAGTCCTCGCAGCCGTCCGCACTGGGCGTCACGTCCTTGATCTCCTTCACGTGTTCGCAGTAATTCACGCCGGGCACTCCTTTATTGTTTTCAGGTTCAATCAATGTTACGACCGTCTGTGCGGCAATTCAAACTACCCGTCGGTTTGACACCGAAATCCGCTTCACATAGATTTGTGCAAATTTACGAAGGAGGAGGATTTGAGATGCCGAAGACCGTCAACCCTATCCCGAAAGGCTACGAGGGCGTAACGCCTTATCTGATCTGCCGGAACGCCGAGGCGGCGATCGAATTTTACCAGCGAGCGTTCGGTGCTGAAGAGCTGTTCCGAATAGGAGAGCCGGGAATGGTCGGTCACTGCGAGATGAAGATCGGGAACGCCATCTTCATGCTGGCGGACGAGCACCTCGAGCAAGGTGCCGTCAGCCCGCAGGGTATCGGCGGGACAGCGGTGCAGTTGATGGTCTATGTCGAGGACGTGGACGCGTTTACGCAGCAAGCGGTCGCCGAAGGACTGACCGAACTGCGGCCGGTATCGACCATGTTCTATGGCGACCGCTCGGGCCAATACCGTGATCCGTTCGGGCACGTGTGGGCTTTCGCGACGCATCTCGAAGATGTTTCACCCGAGGAAATGAACACGCGTGCGGCCGCGTTGTACGGCGGCCACGGTTAGTGACACCGGCTGTGGGACTGCTTCAAGGCATCGACCAGATCCGCATCCAGCTGAGCCGCATCCGTTAGCACGACCATGTGCGAGATGCGCGGCATCGGACCGGTCAGCCTGGCCTTTTCAATTTTTTCATCGAAGGCCCGATCGCCCAGGTCGAGGCCGATGCGTAGTTCTTTCGGTTTAATATTGACCGCGGCGAACTCTCGATTCTCGAGCACTGAAACGTAAGTCTTTTTCGGCAGGATCGTCGCGGCGGCGAAATTCTTCCGGATGAACGCGATGAAGTCCTCGTAAAGCGGCCGCATGTCAGCAGCTTTGGCGAATTGGTTGTCGAGCAGATCTTCGGTACTCGCGTAAATGGGCTTTCCTCCGTTCGCGTGAATTCCCGCCAGCAGCGAGGCGTCCATATGGCCGAACCCGTGTTCCGATTTCAGCCACGCGATCACCTCGTTGCGCTTTTTGCTTGGGAAGCTGTCAATAGTTTTAAGCCATGCCGATAAATTCCTCCCGGAACGTTTTTCCAGCTCGTCCATGAACTCCTTCTCGAATTCGCCTGAAGTCTTCTGTGCCATTGTTTATCTCCAGAGACCCAAGATGAGGCCGATGGCCGCAAAGTAAACGATGATGTAACCGCAGTTGATCGCAATGTATTTCAGCGACCGCTGTTCGAACAGCGCGACGACCACAAACATCGCTGCAACCCAGCCAACGCCTGTCAGGAGGCCCGCTATCAGGCCCCACTGCCACGTCGTCCCCGGAGCCCCGAGAAAGAAGGCGAGGTTGTACGACATTATCCACGCGAGCAGCAGCGTCAGCCCGAAAGTTTTGATCGGGTTCATTTTCGCAAGCAGATCGTGCGTCAACCCATTCGCCGCCTGCCACGGCTTGGCGAAAAGCAGCGGCGACCACCAAAGAGCGCCGATGACCAGGCTCATCACTGCGCAAATGAAAACTGCAAGATGATTGATGTAAAAGTTCTCCATAGCGACGGCAGGATAGCCGAAGGCCAACGTGCGGGTATTGGAAAAAATTTACCTAACCGACCGGGATGTAGTTCTGATAATTGGTGTGGATCTTGGCGTACTGTTCCGGCGTGAAGCCGGAGAAATGCTTGAAATCGTTGATGAAATGGGCTTGATCGTAAAAGCCGCAGTCCTGCGCGATCATGTCCCACTCGATCGCGTCGACGGCGCCGATCGTGCGCACGGCCTTCTGGAAGCGCATGATCTTCAGATACGACTTCGGCGTAACGCCGACACTTCGTTTGAACATTTCGGTGAAGTGCTTTTGCGAATAGCCGATGCGGGCGTTCATCCGCGCGATGCTGAATCCGTCGGGCCGCTGCGTAATCGCGCCGATCGCAAACTCGACACAGGGATTCATTTGCAACCGGTTGCCGCACAGCCCGAGCAAAAACTCCTCGAGCATCGTGAAGCGCCGTTGGATGTTCGTTTCCTCGATCAATCGCTCCCGTAAGGCGCCGAAATCGCTCCCCCATATCAAGTCCGCGTCCAGAACTGAATCCGCCATCTCATGCATCGGGAACGGAAAGAAAGGAGCGGCCATGCCCTTTTTAAAACTTATCACCATCATCGACGCCCCGTTGCCGGACGGGATCGTGATCGGCTCGGTCCGCACGCCCGAAGCCCAAACATGATTGCAGGCCTGGATCTCTTTCAACGATTCATTGTCGTAAATGAACTGCGGCGTGTCGTGGAAGTCGATCAGGATCTCAGTGTCACCGTTCGGCAAAAATCGGTCTACGGTGTGGGCGTGTTCCGCCCTTTCGAAATAAATGAAAAGCTCGATGAATTTGTTAAGAGGGAAGCGGGGAATGTGAGCCTGAAAGATCATGCCGGGAGGCATTGTGAGGCTTTTCCACGTGACACGCAAGCGTTAAGTACGCGTGAATGGGTTTGTCAGAAAGATCAGTATCAAAGTGAGGATGAAATACGGAACGATCACAGCTGCTCCCGGATAATCTTTGGCTATTCGCTGTCCGAAGAACAGTGCAAGCAGGGCAAGTGCGGCTACGACGGCGGCCCAGAAAATCAATACGGTGGTCGAGGCGATGAGAAAATAAACGACCCCAACTGCGGCCAGCACTCCAGCAGCGAGCTCCATTATCATGATGGTTCCCAACAGGACGGGAACCATTGGGGCGAGGAAGGTCTTTGAAAAATGTCCGTTAAGCCATTCGAGATTTCCGCCCCAATCGAAAAGCTTGTCCAACCCAGACTGGATGAACAGAATGCTCACCATTGCGGCGGCCAGGAGGGCGGGCAGATTTCGTCCGATGTCGTCGAGGTTCACGTTCGTTTACGCGGCGTCGTTCTTTTCAAGATCCGTTATTTTCTCGACGCGGCGTTCATGACGCCCTCCTTCGAAGTCGGCGTCGAACCATGCTTTTACAATATCTTTGGCCTGCTCATCGTTGAGAAAACGGGCGGGCAGCGACAGCACGTTGGCGTCGTTGTGCTCACGGGCGAGACGTGCAATTTCGGGGCTCCATGCGACAGCCGCCCGGACGCCGTGAACTTTGTTCGCCGCGATCGCCATCCCGGTGCCCGAACCGCAAACCAGGAGGCCCTGATCAACCTCGCCCTCGGCAACCGCCCGGCCCACCTTCAAAGCGAAGTCCGGATAATCCACCGAATCGGTTGAGGTCGTGCCCAAATCTACGAAATCAACACCCATTTCCGTTAGCGTCGCCTTGATCTTCTCTTTTTCGTCGAAGCCGGCGTGATCTGCAGCAAGAGCGATTCTTTTAGACATATTTACCTTTAGGTGAATTCTATCCGTTATTCCCCTACGGCGAAAGGCGGAAACAGTGCGAGGCGGGATAAGCGTGCAACCTGCCGGTGTGATAAAGCTGTCTGAACGGACAGCTTTATCTTTTTGTGATCGTGAGCGGTTCGATCATCCGGCCGCTGAGAAGGCCGGTGCTGATTATAATTGTTGTTTCAGGCGGCCAAAACGCTTATACTTTCGGTCGGACGTTTTTCACCCGCCGGTCCTATGCTTTTTCCTTTACGCCAACTTCTCCTCATGATCTCCGTTGTCGCGACGGTGGCGATGCCGGCGTTTGCACAGGATTTTCTGCCGGAGCTGGTGAAGCGGATAAAACCGTCGGCAGTGGCGATCGAAACGTTCGACAGCAGAGGCAATTCCCTCTCGAGAGGCTCCGGCTTCTTTATCGCGTCCGATCGCGTTATCACCAACCGCCATGTGATCGAGAAGGCGACACGCGTTGAGGTGCACCTGATCGACGGCAAGAAGTTCACGGCGAAGGGCGTGCTGGCGGTCGACGGCGAAGGCGATCTTGCCCTGCTGCAGGTCGATGTGCCCGCGGCATTGGCTGTTCCGCTGGCTATTTCAAAGACCGTCCCACAGGAAGGCGAGTCCATTTTGGTTGTCGGCAACCCCTTCGGCCTCGAAGGCTCGGTAAGCAATGGGATCGTGTCCGCCGTCCGCGAGATCTCGGGCTACGGAAAGATAATCCAGATCACTGCACCAATTAGCCCCGGGTCGTCCGGCAGCCCGGTCGTCAATATGTACGGCCAGGTCGTCGGCGTTGCGACGCTGCAGGCGGCTGAGGGGCAGAGCCTGAATTTTGCCGTCCCTGCCGAACGCATCTCGCAGTTAAAGGTGACTGACCTTCAGACCGTCTCGTCGCTTTCGGCGGTGACGCAGAAGAACAAGCGTGCGGCCGCTGAGAAGCTTTATTCGCAGGGTGTTGCCCTGCTCTCGCGGGACGATTTCGCCCGGGCTTTGCCGTTCTTTGAAAAGGCTGCCGAGACCGATCCCGGTTACGCTGAGGCGTGGTATCAGGTCGGTTACGCTTACGGCGTGCTGGGACGTCATGCGGATTCGCTGAAGGCTTCGAAGACGGCGGCGAAGCTGCGGCCTGATTGGTCCGAGACGTACGTCAACATCGGTGCTTCCAGCTACGCTCTCCAGCAGTACAAGGAGGCGGCGGATGCTTACCG
>Ga0307410_10000471_pt1 | contig 16310 bp, 16 predicted proteins | sample 322Ometagenome_3_FD_203707 | JGI IMG/M metagenome (GOLD analysis project Ga0307410, IMG submission 203707) | Maize rhizosphere microbial communities from greenhouse at UC Davis, California, United States - 322HYB-O-3 | ecosystem: Host-associated > Plants > Roots > Rhizosphere > Soil | place... | reverse complement strand
GCCGCCGCATCACAACGTCGAGGAGTTCGCGACAGCGCTGCGTGCCGCGGGCGAGCCGATCCGCGGGCTGCCCGTCAAGGAGATCTCGGTCGGCAGGATGCTCGAAAGCCTGTTCTCCATCACGCGCGACTTCGACATGCCGACGCAGCCGCACCTCCTCCTGCTTCAGAAGTCGATGGTGATGAACGAGGGCGTCGCCACCGCACTCGATCCCCACATCAACATGTGGGAAACCGCGGAGCCCTTCCTGCGCGAATGGCTGCGCGCCGAGCTCGGCCCGGAAGCTTACTATGCCGACCGGATCATCGAGCTGGTCCGCGCGACCAAATTGATCCCCGAACTCATCCAGCGGATGGACCAATATTATCCGCCGTTCGGCGCGGCCCCGCCCCCACCGCCGCTGCCCGAAATTGCCATCATCGAGCGGCCTCATTGGTGGGGATACGTCGCCGTTGCGGCGCTCGCGGGCGCGGCCACCGCGGCGGCGATTCTCGTTTCCGCCTGACGGCTGTTTTCCGTCGACGAATCAGGGGCTTGGCCGATTCGTTCCACCGAAATCCGAAGCAATGCGCTGGCAGGACGCTAGCGTGCGCCAGGCGACGCCTCCTCCCCGGAACGGCCTTACCCACGACCCGTTGAATAACCGAGGGCCCAATGCCCCGATTCACACGGATTCACCGCAGGAAGAGGAGGCCTCTAATGGCGAGATATGGTGACGACACGAACCGCGACCGATGGCGGGACGAGGACCGCGAGCGCTCGAGCTGGCGTTCCGGCGGCCAAGGCAGCAGCGAACGTGAGGACGAGCGCGGCTTTTTCGAACGTGCCGGCGAAGAGCTTCGTTCATGGTTCAGCGACGACGACGATCGTGGCTCGGGCCGCGAGAATGAGCGCGGGCGCTCGAGCGGATGGTCGGGTGGCGGCTTGTCCTGGGACCGTGATCGCGACGAACAACGCGGTGGAATGTCCCGTAGCTCGGGCGGAGGCTGGAGCAGTTCCTCCAGCCGCGACTCCGGCGGCGGAATGTCGGGCCGCGACCGCGAAGGCGGCTATGGCCGCATGGGTCGCGACATGGAAGACCGCAGCAGCTTCGGCGGAATGGCCCAGGGCGGCCGGTCCGGCGGCAGCTTCGGCCGCGAGAACGAGCGCAGCTTCGGCCCGTCCCGCGGCGGTGGCGAGTGGCGCTCGATGAGCAGCCAGGACCGCTCGAGAATGAGCGGCCAAGGCGGTCAGGGTGCCAGCCGCAGCGACCGCGAGTGGGGCCGCAGTGGCCACGCGCAGAGCTGGGGCGAAGCGAACCGCGGCCAGAGCGGGAGTTGGAACCGCGATAACGACCGTGACCGTGACCGTGATCGGGACCAGGAATCCTTCGGCTATGGCAGTGCCATGGGCGGAACGATGGGCGGCTTCGGCAACCAGACGTTCGGTAGCAGCCAGGACGATCATTATCGTAGCTGGCGCGACCGGCAGATGTCGGAGCTCGACCGCGACTATGACGACTACTGCCGCGAGCGTCAGCAGCAGTTCCATAGCGACTTCGACAGCTGGCGCCGCAACCGCTCGAGCCAAAGCCCGTCCGCTGCCACGAACGCGCCGGGCAGCGATCTCGGCGCGGCGACCAACGCCGGAGTTGGCACAACCACGTCCTCAGTGACCGGCACCGGCGGTACGGGATCGGCTCCCGGCAGCGGCGGGTCCGCGAGTGGACAATCGGCTTCGACCGTTGGATCGACCCCAATGGCCGACGCGACCAACCAGACCGGTACCGCTGACACCGGCACCGGCACCGGCAGCGGCGGAGGTCGATCCGGGTCCCGCTCGCGCAGCTAATTCCGCTTTTACAGAGTAGGGAAGCGGGGTCCTTCGGGGCCCCGCTTTTTCTTTCGCTCGACTTGGAGCGCCCGGAAAGGCATTTGGCTCTCATGGCCCGGGTGCTGCTGATCGTCGGCGGAGGAATTGCAGCGTACAAAGCGCTGGAGCTCGTCCGGCTGCTCAAGAAGGCCGGGCACGAAGTCACCCCCGTGCTGACCAGAGGCGGCGAGCATTTCGTCACCCCGATGGCTCTCGGCGCGCTCGCCCAGAGCGCTGTCCACAGCTCGCTATGGGAGCTCAAGGACGAGGTCGAGATGGGCCACATCGAACTCAGTCGCTCGGCTGATTTCGTGCTGGTGTGTCCCGCGACGGCGGACCTGCTCGCCAAGATGGCGGCTGGCACCGCCGATGACCTCGCCACCACTCTCCTTCTCGCGACCGACAAGAAGGTGGTCGCCGCCCCCGCGATGAACGTCCGCATGTGGCAGCACCCCGCGACGCAGCGGAACGTGGCCCAGCTCAAGGTCGACGGCGTTGCCGTGATTGATCCCGACGAAGGCGAAATGGCATGCGGCGAGTTCGGCCCCGGACGCCTCCCCGAGCCGCAGGCCATCGTCGATATCCTGACGAAGAACGGCTTCTTCGGCGCGAAGTGACGCTCGCCGGCAAGCACATCCTTGTCACCGCCGGCCCGACCCACGAGCCGATCGATCCAGTGCGCGTCATCGCCAATCGCTCCTCCGGCCGCCAAGGCTTCGCCATCGCGGCAGCAGCAGCCCAGGCCGGAGCCCGTGTCACGCTGATCGCCGGGCCGGTGGCGCTTGAAACGCCTGATGGAGTCGACCGCATCGATGTCGAGACCGCCGAGCAGATGGCGGACGCGGTCATGGCCGCCCTTCCGGCCGACTGCGCCATCATGGTGGCCGCGGTCGCGGACTGGCGCGTAGAAGTTTCGCCCATCAAGCTGAAGAAGGGGAACGGCCCGCCGAAGCTGAAGTTCGTCGCGACCCGCGACATCCTCGCCGAAATCGCCTCGCACGAGCTTCGTCCGCGGCTCGTCATCGGCTTCGCGGCAGAGACCGACAATGTCGTCGAAAATGCGATTGCCAAGCAGGTCGGCAAGCGCGCCGACTGGATTGTCGCCAATGACGTTTCCGGCGACGTCATGGGCGGCAACCGCAACCGCGTTCACCTGGTCATGGCCGACCGGATCGAAGACTGGCCGGAGGAAAGCAAGGCGGAGGTTGCGCGCCGCCTCATCGACCGGATCTGGGCGACTCTCGACTGAACGGAGGCCGTATCGACAGTGATGGTGCAGGTGAAGTAAGCTAGGCCCGCAGATCGGAGGTCGACATGAAGCGCTTCCTTGCAATTGCGTTGCTGCTGAGCTCACTCCCCGCACCCGCCCTCGCCGCTTCCCCGAGCGTCGAAGTGGCGAACGCGAACTGGTCCTTCCTGCCGAACATGAAGCAGCGGTCCAGTTATCATTTGAGCAATGTCGCCATTGCCCGCGTTCAGGAAATCTCGCGGGAGGGAAAATGCGTCATCCCCGGGGCCCAGGGCTCGCTTCTCGAAATGGATCTTCCCTTCGCCGCTCACTTCAACCGTGACGGCGCGGTCGATCGGATCGTCATGCAGAAGCTCGGCTGTCAGGAAGCGGAAGGCATCCTCGGCGGTGTCCTGCTGAAGATGGTTCAGGGCGGCGACTACAAGCCCGACGGCAGCAATGAGGACGGCTGGTACCGCGGCACCTTGAGCTTCACCGTCGGCGGCTAGTCCAAGCTTCCGGCTCTTGCCCCGCGGGGCAAGCAAGGGCACGACGCCGGCATGATTGAAATCAAGCTTACGCGCCTGCCGCACGGCGAGGGCCTGCCGCTGCCCAAATATGCAACTGAGCATGCTGCCGGGCTCGACGTCGTCGCAGCCGAAGACCTGACGCTCGCGCCCGGAAAGCGCCACGCCGTTGCGACAGGCTTCGCCATCGAAATCCCCCACGGCCACGAGGTTCAGGTGCGTCCGCGCTCGGGGCTCGCGCTGAAGCACGGGATCACCTGCCTCAACACGCCGGGGACGATCGACAGCGACTATCGCGGCGAGGTGAAGGTCATCCTCGCCAATCTCGGCGACGAGCCCTTCGAGGTCCGGCGCGGAGAGCGGATTGCACAGCTCGTTCCCGCGCCGGTGCTCCGCGCCCACTTCGCGGAGGTGCATGAACTTGCCGAGACTGAGCGCGGCAGCGGAGGGTTCGGAAGCACCGGGCGGTGAGCGACCTCTGCGACGAAGAGCTGGAGCGCTACGCCCGGCACATCGTCCTGCCTCAGCTCGGTGGAGTCGGACAGCGCAAGCTGAAGGCCGCAAGCATTGCGATCGTCGGCGCCGGCGGTATTGGCAGCGCCGTCATTCCGGCGCTGGCCGGAGCGGGCATTGGCCGGCTAACGATCATCGACGACGATGTGGTGGACCGAACAAACCTGCAGCGTCAGCCCATCTTCCGCGACGACCAGGTTGGAGATCCGAAGGCCGAGTTGGCAGCGGCGTTCGTGGAAGCGCTCAATCCGCACGTTCGCGTCTCGGCGGTTCGCGAGCGTCTGACTGCCGACAATGCCGAGACGCTGCTGTCGGGACACGACCTCGTCATCGATGCCTGCGACAATTTCGCGACGCGCCTGGTCGTCGGCGATGCACTGACGCGCCTAGAAGTACCGCTCGTCTCCGCGGCGGCGGTCCAGTTCCAGGGCCAGGTCGCCCTCTTCCGCGGCTGGGAAGCGGACAAGCCCTGCTACCGCTGCTTCGTTGGCGATGCTTTCGACACCGACGATTGCGACACCTGCGCGGAACAGGGCGTGCTTGGCGCATTCACCGCAACGGTCGGCAGCTTTGCCGCTCTCATGGCCATCCGCGCAATGGCCGGAATCGGCGACGACGTGGCCGGCAGCCTGTTCCTGTTCGACGGGGTGAAGCTCGACTGGCGAAAGATCCGCCTGCCGAAGGACCCGAACTGCCGGACCTGCTCGGCCTAGGACTTCTTCTTCCGAGCCGGCTTCTTTTTGCCCTTCGACGGCCCCTTGGCCGCCTTCGCGTCAATCCACTCAACCGCCTGCTCCATCGTTACCGACTTGGGGTCGGAGCTCTTTGGAAGCGTTGCGTGGGTCGTCCCATCGGTGACGTAGGGCCCGTACCGACCTTCCATCACCTTGATTTCCTTACCGCTGGACGGATGCGCCCCAAGGACGGCAATCGGCTCGCGCGACGCGCCCTGCTTGCGACCCGCGCCCGAGGCTGCATCGGCAAGCTTCACGACCGCGGCGTTCATGCCCGTCTCGAACACTTCGGCGGTCGCGCTCAGCCGCGCATATTTGCCGTCATGCTCGAGGTACGGGCCGTAGCGGCCGATGCTTGCCTTGATCGGCTTTCCGGTCTCCGGATGGGCGCCGATTTCGCGCGGAAGCGACAGAAGCCTTTCTGCCATCTCCGCGTCGACGTCCGCGACCGGCACGTCCTTCGGGATCGACGCGCGCTTGCCGTCGCGCTCAAGATAAGGCCCGAAGCGGCCGCTCTTCAGTTCGATGCCGTTGCCGAGGTCCTGCGGACCTTCGCTCGCCTGGCCCTCCGCACCGCCCTGCCCGAACTTCTGCGTGTAACGGCACTCGGGATAGTTGGAGCAGGCGACGAACGCACCGAACTTGCCTCCGCGAAGTGACAGCCGGCCGTTGCCGCATGCCGGGCAGACGCGCGGGTCGGTGCCGTCTTCTCGCGGCGGGTAGAGCCATGGCGCCAAGAACTCGTCGAGCGCGGCCGTAACCTCGGACGGCTTCTGGTCCATGACCTCGCCCGCCTTGGGCCGGAAGTCGTGCCAGAATTCCTCCAGCAATTTCTGCCAGTTGAGACGTCCGCCTGAGACGTCGTCGAGCTCTTCCTCGAGTTCTGCCGTGTAATCGTAATTCACGTAGCGCTCGAAGAAGCGCTCTAGGAACGCGGTGACGAGCCGCCCGCTCTCTTCCGGAATGAAGCGCGCTTTCTCGACGCGGACATATTCGCGATCCTTCAGCGTCTGCAGGATCGACGCGTAGGTGGAGGGTCGTCCGATCCCCAGTTCCTCGAGGCGCTTAACCAGGCTCGCTTCCGAATAGCGCGGCGGCGGCTGGGTGAAGTGCTGCGTCGCCTCCACGCCGGTCTTCGCCGGAGCGTCGCCGTTGCGCAGCGCCGGCATGCGTGCGCCCTCTTCGTCTTCCGCCTTTTCGTCGCGGCCTTCCTCATAGAGCGCGAGGTAGCCGGGGAAGAGCACGACCTGGCCAGTCGCACGAAGCACGGCCCTGCCCGCTCCGTCGGTCAGCTCGACCGTTGTGCGCTCCAGCCGAGCCGAAGCCATCTGGCTCGCCAGCGCGCGATTGTAGATCAGCTCATAGAGACGAGCGTGATCGCCCGATGCGCCGCGCGACTTGCTGAAGTCTGTCGGCCGGATCGCCTCGTGCGCTTCCTGGGCATTCTTCGCCTTGCTCGTGTAGCGGCGCGGCTTGTCCGGCACGAAGCCCGAATCGTAGCGATTGGCGATCGCCTTGCGGGCGGCGCTGATCGCCTCCTCGGCCATGTCGACGCCGTCGGTCCGCATGTAGGTGATCAGTCCATCCTCGTAGAGAGACTGGGCGACCCGCATGGTGTGGCTGGCCGAGAAGCCGAGCTTGCGCGCGGCCTCCTGCTGCAGTGTCGAGGTCGTAAACGGCGGCGGGGGGTTCTTGGCAAAGGGCTTGGTCTCGACGGACGCGACCGTAAAACGCCCGGCCTCGACGGTCGCCTTTGCGGCGTCGGCCTCGCTTTTGCTGCCGATCGACAGGCGGTCGAGCTTCTTGCCGTCGAGCTGGACGAGACGCGCCGTGAACGGCTGCCCGTCCGCTTCGAACGTCGCGCTGACCTGCCAATATTCCTGGGTCTTGAAGATCTCGATCTCGCGTTCACGATCGACGATCAGGCGCAGCGCAACCGACTGAACGCGGCCCGCAGACTTGGCACCGGGCAGCTTGCGCCACAGGATCGGCGAGAGCGTGAAGCCCACCAGATAGTCAAGCGCCCGCCTTGCCCGATACGCATCGATCAGGTCGACATCGAGCTCGCGCGGATTGCGCATCGCCTCGGTGACCGCGGCATTCGTAATCGCGTTGAACGTGACGCGCTGGACGTCCTTGGGCAGCGCCTTCTTCTGCCGAAGCACTTCCTGAACGTGCCAGCTGATCGCCTCGCCCTCACGGTCGGGGTCGGTGGCGAGGATCAACGTGTCGGCCTTCTTCGCCTCGTCCGTGATGAGCTTCAGCTGCTTCGACCGGTCCGGCGAGACCTGCCAGAGCATGTCGAAGTCCTTCTCCGGATCGACGGAGCCATCCTTCGGCGGAAGATCGCGCACGTGACCGTAGCTGGCGAGCACGCGGTGCCCTCCACCCAGATACTTCTCAATGGTTTTCGCCTTGGCCGGCGACTCAACGACGACGAGTTTCAAAATCTGCCCTCACGCATACGCGTATAAGGTGGGGGTCCGGGATTCGGCTCGTCAAGCGGGGCGGATGCTGACCTTGCCGCCGGCATGCCGATCGAGCCGACCCGCAAGGTCGAGCTCAAGCAGAGCCATCTGCACCGCCCCGCTCGGCGCGCCCGACAAACGAATGATCTCGTCGACCGGAACTGGCGAAGCCCCGAGCAGCTCTTTGACGATGCCGAGCGCTCCGTCGTCGCCGTCCATCCACTGCGGTTCTCCCGGCTCGTACGGCGAATGCGGCGATGCGAGCCGCGGCTGCATCGGGCGCACAGCCTCGAGCACGTCATGGGCGTTCTGGACCAACGTCGCGCCCTGTCTAATGAGCTGGTTGCAGCCCTGCGCGCGCGGATCGAGCGGCGAACCCGGAACGGCCATGACCTCGCGGCCTGCTTCCGCGGCGAGACGTGCAGTGATCAGGGATCCCGACTTTGGCGCGGCCTCGACGACGACCGTGCCTCCGGTCAGGCCAACGATGATCCGATTGCGATAGGGGAAGTGCCGAGCGCGCGGCTCCGTGCCTGGCGGCATTTCCGCGATCACCAGGCCTCGCTCGAACATCGCCTTCTGCCGCGCCTCGTTCTCTGCCGGGTAGAAGATGTCGAGACCGCCGGCGACTACGCCGATCGTGCCGGTCTCCAGCGACCCGTCATGAGCCGCGCTGTCGATCCCACGGGCAAGGCCGGAGACGACTACCGCACCGTGCTGACCGAGATCGTATGCGAGCTGGCGCGCAAAGCGGCAGGCGGCCGCCGAGGCGTTTCGAGCACCCACGATTGCGACGAGCGGCTTGTCCAGCAAGCGGGTGTCGCCCTTCACTGTGAGAAGCGGAGGCGCATCATCGAGCTCCGCTAGCGCTCGTGGATAAAGACCTTGCCCGAGCGCCAGGTAACGCCCGCCCAGCGCTTCGATCCGCGCGATCTCCCGCTCGGCATCCCCCGCGGCTTGCAAGACGCGGCGCCTTCCCGCCGCCCCTTGCTGCCAGATCGGGTACCGCATCCAGTGCAGCGCTTGCCGAACCGAAGCGGGCGATCAGCTGCCGGTAGGTTACCGGCCCGATGCCGGGCGAACGGACCAGCCGGAGCCCGTCGACCAAATCATCACTCACTTGGCTTTGGATCCTAACTTCGGCTCCTTGCCGGCGCGCAGCCGGACGATGTTTTCCTTGTGCTTCCAGATCACCAGCAAAGCGAAGCCGAGAAACATCGGAAAGAGGAGGCGCTCACCGAAAATGGCGGCGCTGACCGGCGCGCTCACGGCCGCCGTCATCCCGGCGACGGACGAGATGCGGATCAGCAGCAGCAGGCCCAGCCACACGACCGCGTAGATCGCGGCGGCGATCGGCATCAGCGGGATCAAAACGCCAAGAAGCGTCGCAACGCCCTTCCCGCCCTTGAACTTCAGCCAGACGGGATAAAGGTGGCCGACGAGCGCACCTGCCGCCGCGAAATTCTCGGTCCCGGGCCACAACTGCCGCGCCAGCAGGATTGCTGCCGTCGCCTTCAGGCAGTCGAGGACCAAGGTCGCGGCGGCGAGCGGCTTGCTCCCGGTGCGCAGGACGTTCGTAGCGCCGATATTCCCGGACCCGATGTCGCGAACGTCGCCCTTGCCGGCCAGCCGCGTCAGGACGAGGCCGAACGGGATCGATCCGAGGAGATAGCCGAGCGCGAGCGCAAACAGCAGTTCTGTCGTCATGCGTTGCGGTTGGTAGCAGAAGGAAGCTCACCTGCAATTGCGCCCGCAAAATTCGCGTGCAAAGCGCAGCAGCAATGGATGCGAGCTCGCCTTTGCTCTTCTTCGATTCCGGCGTCGGCGGGCTGTCGGTGCTGGAGCCGACGCGAGCGCTGCTTCCGAACGCGCCCATCGTCTATGTCGCCGACAATGCCGCCTATCCCTATGGAAAGCGCAGCGAGAAGGAGATCGCGAGCCGGGTTCCCGCTTTGCTCGGCCGTCTCGTAGAGCGTTTTCGCCCGCGCCTCGCGGTGATCGCCTGCAACACGGCGTCAACCATCGCGCTCGACCATGTGCGCTCGGCGCTTGACCTTCCGGTCGTCGGCACGGTTCCGGCGATCAAACCCGCCGCGGAGATGTCGAAGACCCGCGTCATCGGCGTGCTAGGCACGGAAGCCACCGTCCGACAGCCGTACGTGGACAATCTCGCGGCCGAGTTCGCGTCCGACTGCAGGATCATCCGCCACGGCTCGCCCGAACTGGTCGATCTCGCCGAGGCAAAGCTCGCGGGAGATGCCGTCTCGGTCGAAGCCGTCCGCGCCGCAACGCAGCCGATGTTCGACGCGCCCGGTGGTGATCGGATCGACGTGGGCGTGCTCGCCTGCACGCACTTCCCGCTCCTTCGGGAGGAATTGAGCGAGGCTTTCCCCGGCGTTGAATGGATCGACGGCGGCCCAGGCATTGCCCGACGCATCGCCTGGCTCACCCGCGAACAGCCCTGGCCGGCCGAGCCCAGCGACGCCGTCATGGTCTTCACCGCCGAGCCGCGCTCCCCATTGCCGGGCACGCTCGCCCGCTACGGAATCGGTGAAGTCCGTACGCTCTAGTTGCGAGTCGTTCGCAATGGCCTTACGCAATGTGCGAAGCTAATGGGCCGCTGAGCGGACAATGGACTACGACAGCATCTTCAAGGCGGCGATCGAACGCCTTCACGAAGAAGGGCGCTATCGCGTCTTCATCGACATCCTGCGCACCAAGGGGAATTACCCCAATGCGCAATGCTTCGGCGGCAATGGCCCGAAGCCGATCACCGTATGGTGCTCGAACGACTATCTGGCGATGGGCCAGCATCCGGCGGTCATCGATGCCATGGAGCGCGCCCTGCGCGACGTCGGCGCCGGCTCCGGCGGCACCCGCAACATCGGCGGCAACACCCATCTCCACGTCCAGCTCGAGGAAGAGCTGGCGTCGCTGCACGGCAAGGAAGCGGCCCTTCTCTTCACCTCCGGCTACGTCTCCAACGAGGCCGCGCTGTCCACGCTCGGCAAGCTGCTTCCCGGCTGCGTGATCTTCTCCGACGCGCTTAACCATGCGTCGATGATCGCGGGCATCAAGACTTCGGGCTGCGAGAAGCGCGTCTTCCGCCACAACGACCTCGATCATCTCGAGGAGCTGCTGGCCGCCGAGGACCCGGAAACGCCGAAGCTCATCGCGTTCGAGAGCGTCTATTCGATGGACGGCGACGTCGCTCCGATCGCTGCGATCTGCGACCTTGCGGACAAGTACAATGCTCTCACTTACCTCGACGAGGTTCATGCGGTGGGTATGTACGGCGAGCATGGCGGCGGCATTTCGGAACTCGACGGCGTAGCGGAGCGCCTGACTTTGATCGAAGGTACGCTGGGCAAGGCGTTCGGCGTGATGGGCGGCTACATTTCCGCTTCTCGGACGATCGTCGACTGCATCCGCAGCTACGCTCCCGGCTTCATCTTCACGACCTCTCTGTCACCGGTGCTGGTCGCCGGCGCGCTGGCAAGCGTCCGCCACCTGAAATCGAGCGCAATCGAACGCGACATGCAGCAGCAGGCAGCCGCAGCGCTCAAGGCGAAATTCACCGCGGCCAAGCTCCCGCTGATGCCCAGCGTGACGCACATCGTGCCGCTGCTCGTCGGCTGCCCGGTGAAGGCGAAGCGGATCAGCGACATCCTGCTCGCCGAATACGGACTCTACGTTCAGCCTATCAATTTCCCGACCGTCCCGCGCGGGAGCGAGCGGCTGCGCTTCACGCCCGGGCCGCACCACACAGCGGAGATGATGGACGAGCTGACCACGGCCCTGGTCGAAATCTGGGACCGGTTGGAGATCCGGCAGGCCGCCTGAGCGCTCCGCGCTCTAATCCCCTGTTTAACACCCATTAAATACTGGTAGCATCGCGCCGTTGAGTCGGCGCTGGGGGACCGGTTCGGATGACGTTCGTGAATGCGCTGCTTCGGCCACCCACACGATTGCGGGCGTTGCCCGATCGCCTGGCAAAGCTGCTCCGCGCGCTCTGGATTCTTCTGTTCGGACTCTCGGTCCTCACGGTTGTCGTGAGCACGATCTACGCCGTCCGGGCGAGCTACTGGATCCAGCCCACAATCTACGAGTTCAACCTGGACTTCGACGTCACCACCGAGGGCAAGCTGGTCGTAGGCACCTTGCCGGGCCGGCAGCCCGCCTTGCCGGTCACGGCGAAGGTGATCGCCATAGACGGCAAGCCAGTCCCGCGGGACCTGCAGGTCCAGGGACTCGCCGAACGCCTCCACGGCGCGCCCGGACCAACGGTCGCCGTCACCGTCCGCGATTCAGGCGGCCGAACACATGTGCTGACGCAGGGGCGCACCAAGATCGTCGACTCGCCGGGCGAGATCCGAGAGCGCAACTTGCGGATCTGGGCCCGGCTCCTGACCGGCTTGCTGGCCTGTACGGCGCTGCTTGCCTGCAGCGTGCTCCTCGCCCTCAGGAGGCCCAACGATCCCATCGCCATGCTCCTGGCATTCGCCTTTGTCGGCATGGCCGCAACCATCGACCCGCCCTTGCAGTTCTGGCTCTGGACTGATCAGGACATTGTCCTCGATCTGCTCGGCGCAGCTTTCTTCTACGTCCTGCTGATCGCCATCGCAGCCTTCCCCGACGGCGTGTTCGTGCCCCGCTTCCTGAGATGGCTCATCCCGGCAGGCCTGCCGCTGGCCTACATCGTCTCGTTCCCGGACATCGACGAGGACGTGCAGGGCATCCTTGCAGTGGTCGTCCTGCTCGCCGTCCTCGGAAGCCAGTTCGTCCGCTTCCGGAGAGAACCCGCGGGCATTGCCCGGCAGCAGATTAAATGGGCGGGTTTCGGTTTCGCCGCCGGATTGCTGCTGATCCTCGGAGCCGTCGTGATGGCGGCGGCAATGGGCGACGACTCCAGCAAGTACACGCCGCTCATGAGCCTCGCGGTCCTGCTCCTGTTCAGCAGCGGGATGGCCGCCATCGCGCTCGGCCTTCTCGTCGCCTTGCTCCGCTTCCGCTTGTGGGAGGCGGACACCGTGATCACCCGGTCTGCCGCTTATGCCGTCGTGACCTTGATCGTCGGCGTCGTCTGGGCGGCAAGCTCCGACCTCGTGAAGCTGGTGATCACCGAAGTCATGGGGCGCGAAAGCGAGGCCGGCGCAACGACCGTCGGGGCGATCATCGCGGCAGGCGTCTTCTCGCCGACGCAGTCCGCGGTGCTCGGCTGGACCCGGCGGCACTTCGGCGGTCCGCTCGATCAGATTCGGGACTCGGCCAAGCGGCTCAAGAGCTGGGGCCTGACGGAATCGCCCGAGGAGGTCGCCACCCGCGCCCTTTCGATCATCGACCAGGCGGTTCATCCCAATGCCTCGGCTATCGTCCTCGACACCGCCATGGGTCACGAGCTGATCGCCGCCCGCGAAGTGACTTCGGCCGACGATCCGAAGCTGATCGAAAAGCTGACTCTCGAGGACGAGGAAAGCTCGGTCGGCACCTTGCTCATCGGCCGCCGCTCCGACGGCAACCGCTACAACAGGCAGGAGCTGGAAGCGATCAGGGAGATCATTCCCTCGCTGGCCGAAGCCCTCCGCGTCGCCCGCGGACGCTTCTCCCGCGAAAGCGCCATGCAGCAGCGGATGGAGGAAATGGCGGCTCGTCTTGCTCAGCTTGAAGGCGGCGCACCCAAGCCCGCATAGCGAACGTCCGCTTTCGACCCAAAGCACCGAGGGGACCGCGCGCGACCTGACTGCGCACGCTCCGACTGAGGGAATCCGAAGATTCCGCCGCCAGCGGCCTCATATTGCCCGTAATCGGCAAATCATCGGCAGTTCGTCAGGTGTGCGTCATGGCTTACCGCCAGCCGCACGCGTAGCTCACTTGCTCCTGCGGGACGATGTCTCCGCGTATGCAAGGGAAAAGACAATGACCAGGATCCTGATTTTGGGCGCCCTTACGGCGGCGATCGCGGCCACGCCTGCGTCCGCCGGTGAGATCACCGGCAACGGCAAGGACCTGACCATCCACGGTCAGTCGTTTTGTGCATATTCCGGGCGCAACGACACGCCCAACGGGCTGTCCATCCCGATTGGCGGCGTGATGACGGAGATTGATCCTGGTGGCGACGTCCAGTCCTACGGCTATTTCAAATCTCAGTCGGACTTTTTCGCGAGCCCAAGCGATCCTGCTGCTCGCGCCGTGCGCGCATTCCCGGGCGTCGGTTGCAATCCGAACCTGGGTGGCAGCCCCACAGAAGGTTAAGCCTTCCGCTGCGGTGGAAAGAGAGGACGCGACGAATAGCGTCCTCCTCTTTTCGAAGGACGTTCGCATCCCTTTCGGGCCGCGGAGCCGAAGCAAAGATGACTGGCGGCAACTGAGGGACGGAACGAGCTCCTGAGGCATCTCTAAATTCCCGGCGACAATATGACCACATCGGCTTTATTAGCCCTCGCGATCCTGGGTGGCCGCCGATCAGTGAGGATCGCGCAACCTCCGTCCGGACGGGACGGGGCTTCGGATGCCGTCGAGGCTCGGCACGATGTCTGTTATGCTTTGGCTACTGGCACAGCACCTTTGAACCTCGCTGACTGCTTGCACTTCGCCAGAGCGCCCGAGTTGGTATTCAGAACCACGGTCTGCGACTTCTTGGATGAGACGGGGCAAATCGAGGACTTCGGATTTAAGTCCCGTTCCGGCTGCATTCGGCAGGGTTTCGCAAAGACCGTTCCCTTTTGAAGGGCGGGCGACCACTTTCCACCTAAGTCGGACATTAGGCTGATCAGCATTTGGACTGGCAATGTAGGATTGCATTTGCTTGGCTGAGGTGAATGCAGATTGGCCATAGGTCCCGCCCGATGTTGTCCGTTCTGCTGAATGACGATGCTTTCGTCAGTGTGAACATTCGTGAACATTCGACCGGTTTCGGCCTCGGGGCGGTGGCGCGCTGCGGCGTGGCGCGCTAGGAGATTCGCATGCGCATCGCCCTTTCCGCCGACCACGCCGGTTTCGAGATGAAGGACCAGCTTGCCGACTGGCTTCGGGCAGATGGGCATGAGATCGTCGACCTCGGCGCGAACGGCCCGGAAAGCGTCGACTACCCCCGATATGGAGTCCTGATGGCGGAGGCGCTCGCCGACGGCCGCGCCGATCGCGGCATCACTGTCTGCGGGTCGGGGATCGGCGTTGCTATCGCCGCCAACCGCAATCCTGCTTGCCGCTGTGCGCAGGTAGCGGAGCCGCTCTCCGCTTCTCTCGCCCGCCAGCACAACGACTGCAACGCCATCGCGCTCGGGGCCCGGCTGATCGGCCCGGAAATGGCCAAGGCCTGCGTCACCGCTTTCCTCACGAGCGACTTCCTCGGCGGCCGCCACCAGCGGCGCGTCGACCAGCTCGCCCACCCCTCGGAACAGGAACCCGCTTGATGGCATCCGCTGCCAATCTCAACGACGTCCAGCCAGAAGGCTTCTTCACCCGGCGTCTCGCCGATGCGGACCCTGCGGTTGCCGAGGGGATCAGGGCCGAGCTCGTCCGTGAGCAGACGCAGATCGAGCTGATCGCGTCCGAGAACATCGTCAGCCGCGCGGTCCTCGAGGCGCAGGGCTCGGTCCTCACCAACAAATATGCCGAGGGCTATCCGGGCCGCCGCTACTATCAGGGCTGCGCCCCGTCCGACACGGTCGAGACCCTCGCCATCGAGCGCGCCAAGCAGCTGTTCGGCTGCGCCTTCGCCAACGTCCAGCCCCACTCCGGCGCGCAGGCGAACGGCGCGGTGATGATGGCGCTTCTACAGCCCGGCGATACGATCATGGGCATGAGCCTCGCCGCCGGCGGGCACCTGACCCACGGCGCTCCGCCCGCCCAATCGGGCAAGTGGTTCAACGCTGTCCAGTATGGCGTTCGGCAGGACGATCATCTGGTCGATTTCGACGAGGTCGAGCGGCTGGCGAAAGAGAATAAGCCGAAAATGATCATCGCCGGCGGCTCGGCCTATCCGCGCCATCTCGATTTCGCGCGCTTCCGCGCGATAGCAGATGAGGTTGGGGCCTATCTGTTCGTCGACATGGCCCACTTCGCTGGCCTGGTTGCCGCGGGCGAGCACCCCTCGCCCTTCGGCCATGCGCACATCGTGACCACCACCACGCACAAGACCCTGCGTGGTCCGCGCGGCGGCATGGTGCTGACCGACGACGAGGCCATCGCGAAGAAGGTCAATTCGGCCGTCTTCCCGGGCCTTCAGGGCGGTCCGCTGATGCATGTCATTGCCGCCAAGGCCGTGGCATTCGGCGAGGCGCTGCGGCCGGAGTTCAAGACCTATGCCAAGGCGGTGATTGCCAATGCCCAGACGCTCGCCAACCGCTTGAAGGAGCGCGGAGCGGACCTCGTCGCAGGCGGCACGGACACGCACCTCGCGCTGGTCGACCTCCGGCCGCTCGGCCTCACGGGCAAGGACGCCGATGAGAGCCTGGAGCATGCCGGCATCACCTGCAATAAGAACGGCGTCCCGTTCGACCCGCTTCCGCCGGTCAAGACCAGCGGCATCCGCGTCGGCTCTCCGGCGGGCACCACCCGCGGCTTCGGCGCGGCCGAGTTCCGCGATATCGGCGACATGGTCGCGGACGTTCTCGATGGCCTCGCGAAAAACGGGCCGGAGAACAATGGTGCGGTGGAGCGTGATGTGAATGGGCGTGTGCGTGAACTATGCGCGCGCTTCCCTATCTATAGCTGATGCGCTGCCCATTCTGCGCCCATGAAGACAGCCAGGTGAAGGATAGCCGCCCGTCGGAAGACGGCGCGGCGATCCGTCGGCGGCGCCAGTGCGAAGGATGTGGAGCCCGCTTCACGACGTTCGAACGCGTCCAGCTGCGCGACCTCACGGTCGTCAAGAAGGACGGCAAGCGCGAGCCGTTCGACCGCGCCAAGCTGGAGCGCGCCATCGGCCACGCCTGCCGCAAGCGCGACGTCGATCCGGCGAAGACCGACCGGCTGGTCAGCGGCGTCC
>Ga0307410_10000470_pt1 | contig 16319 bp, 13 predicted proteins | sample 322Ometagenome_3_FD_203707 | JGI IMG/M metagenome (GOLD analysis project Ga0307410, IMG submission 203707) | Maize rhizosphere microbial communities from greenhouse at UC Davis, California, United States - 322HYB-O-3 | ecosystem: Host-associated > Plants > Roots > Rhizosphere > Soil | place... | reverse complement strand
CGCCGACCACGTGGTGCTCGTACGTTCCCAACGCCACCGCCTCCGCGGCCGCCGTGAGGGACGCGAGCGGCCTGGCGATCCGTCGACTGGCGGCCCAGGCGAGTGCCGCCCCGACGGCCGTGACGGCGAGGCCGAGCAGGGCGAGCGTCTGCACCGTCTCCCGCGGACGTCCGAGTATCCAGCTCTCCGGCGACTCGAGCACGACGACCCACGGCGCCCCGGCGATCGGCGATTCCGCCGCCATCACGCGGCCGACGCCTTCCCTGGCGTACCAGAGCCCGCCCGCCGTGGAGTCACGGCGCGAGGGCGCCGCCGCCGGAATCCCGGGCGCCGTGACCCACAACGTCCCGTCGGCGTTCCGCGTGTAGAGGGTCACGTCCTCGCGCAGGAACTCGCGCAGGGTCCGCGAAGCGTCGCGCGGGCCGGTCACGTAGCGCGCTTGCGCCACGGACCCGACGCGCTCACCGCCGACGAGCACGGGGGCGACCGCCCAGAAGCGCGCCCGATCCCCGTCGGCGTGCAGCGGGCCGAAGCCGACCGCGCCGAGTGGCGCGCCGGTGCGGTCGGCCGCTCCCAGCAACCGTGCCAGCTCGGCAGATGGCGGCAGCTCCCGCCCGACGAACGTCACGCGCCGCCCGCCGGCGTCCCACAGCTCGACGGGAAGGGCGGAATCGCCGGGAGGCCCGAGGCGAGCGAGCGCGCTCCGGGCAGCGGCGACGTCGGCCTCGGCGGCCGCTCCGCCCCGCGCGCCGCCGCGCGCGGCGAGCAGCACCTGCTTGACCGCGCTGTCGCGGGCGACAGCGCGCAGGCCCTCGGCGCGCCGCGCGAGCGCGGCCTCGGCGGTGCTCGCCACCTGCCGGGCCGCGTGGACGAGGCGGTCGCGGACGATGCTCTCCGCCCGACGGGTCAGGGTTCGGTACGTGAAGGCGAGCGTCACGACGAGGCCTGCGGCGAGCAGGGCAGTCATCAGGAGCGGAAGCTTCCACTCCAGCGAGATCGTCCCGCCCAGCGGGAGGCGCCCGGGTTCGTCGTGGCGCACGGCAGGCGCGTGCCGACTCAGTCGAAGCTCGGCTGGTATGTCTCGACCGACGGCGGCGTCAGCGTAGGGTTGCGCGCGAGGATGCGGGCGCAGGTGTTCCACCGCAGGATCGACTCGTCATTCCCGGTCGGGCGCATCGCCTCGGCCTTCTCGTACCACCCCATCGCGTCGCGCAGCCAGGCGTAGGCCGACTCGCCCGCCCGCGGCACGCCGTGGCGGAGCTGCGCCATCGCGTAGCGCTCACAGATGATCCCGCCGTAGTAGTTCCGCCGATACTCGTCACGCACGCGCGACAGGACTTCCCGGGCCCGCCGCACTCCTGCGGAATGCTCGTCGTCGAACTGGTCGGTGATGGCGAGGAGCAGCATGACGAGCGCCTCCTGGTGCTCCGGGTCCACGGCGAGCACGTCGAGGCAGATGCTCTCCGCCGCCGGGGGCTCGTTCAGCAGCCGGTAGCGCTTCGCCTTCTCCAGCGCCGCGGGAACGCCTTCCTTCGAGATCGGCTTGGGCTCGAACTTCATACGCGCTCCTTGAGCGACGGCTCTCCGCTATCTGCGGGTCTGCGGGTCGGGTGGTGCGGGTCGGGTGGTGCGGGTCGGATCGGGCGGGTCGAAGGGGAGAGAGATCCTCGCGACCCTCCGCCCCGTAGTACCCGACCCGCCGCATCCGACCCGCCCGATCCGACCCGCCCGATCCGACCCGTAGACCCTGCTGTCACTTTTCCTTCCGTCGACTGAAGATCTGCACCAGCTTGCCCACGGGGTCGAAGAAGGCGTCGACGACGCGCTCCTTGAGGGGGATGATCGCGTTGTCGGTGATCTGGATCCCCTCGGGGCACACGCCCGTGCAGCACTTGGTGATGTTGCAGTAGCCGACGCCGTGCTCGCGCCGCAGCGCCGGCACCCGGTCGGCCGTGTCGAGCGGGTGCAGCTCGAGGGCGGCGACGTGCACGAGGAAGCGCGGGCCGATGAACTCGTCGTGGAGCCGGTGGTCGCGCAGCACGTGGCAGACGTCCTGGCACAGATAGCACTCGATGCACTTCCGGAACTCCTGCACGCGGTCCACGTCCGACTGGGCCATCCGCCAGGTGCCGTCCGGGGCGTCCGGCGGCCGCGGGGCGAACTCCGCGACCTCCCGCTTGACGCGGAAGTTCCACGAGACGTCGGTCACCAGGTCCCGCACCGGCGGAAAGGCCCGCATCGGCTCGACGGTCACGGGCGCGTCGCCCGGCAGGTCACTGAGGCGCGTCATGCACATGAGCCGCGGCACGCCGTTGACCTCGGCCGAGCAGGAGCCGCACTTCCCTGCCTTGCAGTTCCACCGCACCGCGAGGTCGTTGGCCTGCTCGGCTTGGATCTCGTGGATGGCGTCGAGGACGACCATCCCCTCGGTGACCTGCGTGGTGTAGTCGACGAGCTGGCCGCCCTCGCGGCCGCCGCGCCAGACGCGGAACGTGCGCGTGGCCTGCTGCGCCTGCGCATCCTGGGCGGCCTGTGCGGCGGTGTAGGCGTCGGTCGTCCGTGGCGCGATCCCAAGTTCAGTGGCCATGGTGGAGCCTGGGGTCTAGGGTCTGGAGTCTGGGGTCTGGGTCTCGGCTGGAGAGGAGCCCTCCAGACCCTCAGACCCGAGACCCCAGACCCTGCTTCATCCCATCTCGTCGAGCACTTGCTTCAGTTCGGCAGGCATCGGCGCGATCGGGCGCCGCTCGATCTGCATCTCGCCGCCGGCGCCGCGGCGGACGACGACGTTGAAGGTGCCGTAGGCGGGATCCTTCGTCGGGTAGTCGTCGCGGAAGTGGCCGCCGCGGCTCTCCCGGCGCTCGAGCGCGGCGCGCGTGATCGCCTCCGACACGGTCAGGAGGTTGCGCAGGTCGAGCGCCGTGTGCCAGCCGGGGTTGTACTCGCGGTGGCCGGTCACGGCCACCCGCCGCGCGCGCTCCTGCAGGCGGCGGATCTGCTCGAGGGCGCGCGCCATCTCCTCCTCGCGGCGCACGATGCCGACGAGGTCCTGCATGAGCTCCTGGAGCTCGTACTGCACCTGATAGGACGCGCCGGCGCCGTCGCCGGTGCGCTCGAACGGCTCGAGCGCCGCGCGCACGGCGGCGTCCACGGCCGCCGCGTCTACCGCCGGCGCTCCGTGCTCGGTCGCGAAGCGCGCCGCGTACTCACCCGCCCGCCTGCCGAAGACGAGGAGGTCGGAGAGAGAGTTCCCGCCGAGCCGGTTGGCGCCGTGCAGCCCCGCGGCCACCTCGCCGGCGGCGAACAGGCCCGGCACGGTGGACATCTGCGTGTCGCCGTCGACCCGCACGCCGCCCATCATGTAGTGCGTCGTCGGCCCGACCTCCATCGGCGTCGCCGTGATGTCGATGTCGGCGAGCTGCTTGAACTGGTGGTACATGCTCGGGAGCTTCCGCCGAATGCGCTCCGCGGCGTTCGGGAGCTTCTCGCGAATCCACGCGATGTCCAGGAAGACGCCGCCGTGCGGGCTGCCACGCCCCTCCCTGACCTCGCGCACGATCGCGCGCGCCACGTGGTCGCGCGTGAGGAGCTCGGGCGGGCGGCGGGCGGCTTTGTCGCCCTGCGTGTAGCGCCACCCCTCGTCCGGCGTGTCGGCGGTCTGGGTGCGGTAGTTCTCCGGGATGTCGTCGAACATGAAGCGGCGGCCGTCCCGGTTGAGGAGCACGCCCCCCTCGCCGCGCACGCCCTCGGTGACGAGGATGCCGCGCACGCTCGGCGGCCAGATCATCCCCGTCGGATGGAACTGGACGAACTCCATGTCCACGAGGTCGGCGCCGGCCTGGTACGCGAGCGCGTGCCCGTCGCCCGTGTACTCCCAGCTGTTGCTAGTGATCTTGTACGCCTTGCCGATTCCGCCGGTGGCGAGGACGACGGCCTTGCTGCGCCACAGCCGGAAGCGTCCGCGCTCGCGGTCGTAGCCCAGCGCGCCGGCGATGCGGCCGTCGTCGAGCAGGAGCTCGAGCACCGTGCACTCCATGTGCACGTCGATCAGCTCGCGATGGACGGTACGGTCCTGGAGCGTGCGGATCATCTCCAGCCCGGTACGGTCGCCGACGTGGGCGAGCCTGGGATAGCGGTGCCCGCCGAAGTTCCGCTGGAGGATGCGGCCGTCCGCGGTGCGGTCGAACAGCGCGCCCCAGGCCTCGAGCTCCCGGACGCGCGCCGGCGCCTCCTTGGCGTGGAGCTCCGCCATGCGCCAGTTGTTGAGGTACTGGCCGCCGCGCATGGTGTCGGCGAAATGCACCCGCCAGTTGTCACGCTCGTCGACGTTCGCGAGCGCGGCGGCGGCACCTCCCTCGGCCATCACCGTGTGCGCCTTGCCGAGCAGCGACTTGCAGACGAGCCCCACGCGGCAGCCGGCCGCCGCGGCCTCGATCGCCGCCCGCAGGCCGGCCCCGCCGGCGCCGATCACGAGGACATCGTGGTCGAAGCTTTCGACTTCAGCCATTAGAGGCGGCTCTCGGCGCTCGGCGCTCGGAGCACGGCGGCTCTCGGCGCTCGGCCCTCGGCGCTCGGCTAGAGCGGCAGCAGGAACCCCTCGGCGTCACGAGGACGTCCCCGCGCCGAGCTGTTCCTCTTTGCCGCAGGAGCCGAGAGCCGAGGGCCGAGCGCCGAGAGCTGATGGCCAAGGGCCTCCACCCATCGCTCACAGAATCCTCCAGTCCCGCCACACGCCCATCGAGCACAGCCGCACGTACAGATCCGCGAAGGCGACGGAGATCAGGCTCCCCCACGCCCAGCGCATGTGGGCGCGGTTGAGGCAGCTCACGCAGTCGTACGCCACCTTGCGCGCCGGCCGGCGCGAGATCTGGTCGAGGTACCCGCCGACGATGTGGCGGAGCGAGTGGCAGCCCAGCGTGTAGCCGCCGAGGAGTATCACGTTCGCCGCGAGCACGAGCGTCCCGACGCCGATGCCGAACGTCGTGCGCCCCGTACCCGGGTCGGCGAACTCCGTGGCCTTCACCACGTCGTAGGCGAGGATGAGGATGAAGACGAGCGCCAGGTACAGGAAGTAGCGGTGGACGTTCTGCACGATGAGCGGGAAGTACCGCTCGCCGCGATAGCGCGTGCGCGGCTCGCCCACCGCGCACGCCGGCGGGTCGGCCCAGAACGCCTTGTAGTAGGCGCCGCGGTAGTAGTAGCAAGTGAGGCGGAACCCGCCGGGCGCCCAGAGGATGAGGAGCGCGGCCGAGAACGGCAGGGCGCCCGGCCACCAGCCCGGCTTGGGGCCGAACCAGGCGTGGGGCGGCTCGCCGAAGAGGAGCGGCGAGTAGAACGGCGAGAGGTAGGGGCCGTACGTGTAGTGCGACCCCTGGAACGCCGCCCACGTCGCATACACCACGAACGCCGCGAGCACCACGAACGTGGCGGCGGACTGCGCCCACCAGGCGCCGCGACGCATGGTCTCGCCGAAGCGGCGGGGCGGGGCGAGCGGGAGCTGCGCGTGAGCCATCGCGGTTCCTCCAGGCGCCCCCTACGGCGGGGGCAGCGAACAATACGGCGTCCGGCAGCGGGGGTGCCGGAGATCCTATTCAACTGTGTGGAACCCACGACTGTCAATGGCGCGCGGACGGGCCCGCCGAGCCGCGCGACGGCCGTCCGTTGGCCCCGGCGCGCGGCGGTGGCCGTCGACTGGGGACCACTATTGTGGACCACTATGGACGTGAGCCGCCTCGCGGTCGCACTATCGTCATCGACCACCGAGAACGCGATTGGCGAGGAGGCGCGGATGCAGTTGCTCAACGACATCCACCACTTGACGTTCATCACGGCCGACATGGACCGGCTCGTCGCCTTCTACGAGCGCGTGTTCGGGGCGCGGGTGGCGGTCGACCTGCGCGAGGAAGGGCTGCGGCACGCCTTCATCGAGGTGGGCCCGCACACGGTGTTGCACCCGTTCCAGATTCCCGGGGTCCAGCCGCCGGGCAGCCAGCCCATGTTCCAGCGCGGGCGGCTCGACCACTTCGCGCTGAACGCGGCGAGCGAGGAGGCGTTCCGCGAGCTGCGCCGTCGCGTGGTGGCCGAGGGCGCGGCGAGCGGCGCGGTGACCGACATGGGCTCACTGCTGAACTTCGGCTTCACCGACCCGGACGGGGCGAGCCATGAGGTGGTCTGGGTCAAGCCGGGCGTCCCGGTCGAGGCGGGGCTGAAGCGCGCCGACTGGACGACGGTGGAGATGGAGTGAGTCGCCGATCACCCAGGTCCAGCCTCGGGAGGCTATGCCAGCCAGGCTCCACGTCGTTCGCACCGCGGCATGCCCGTCCGCCGCACGGATGACCCTTCTCCTTCTCGCCCTCGCTGCCTGCCGCCCGGCGGCCGCACCGCCGTTGCCGACGCCGCGGGAGCTCCTGTCACGCGTCGATTACGAGCCGTTCTGGTCGTCGGACGGAAGCCAGATCACGTTCATCTCGAATCGGAATGGCCCGTTCAACGTGTACACGATGAGGAGCGACGGCTCGAGCGTACGGCGGATCACGACGCACGCCGGGCCCGACGACACTCCGGCGTTTTCCCCGGATGCCCGCCAGATCGCCTTCGTCTCGGAGATCGACGGGAACCCGGAAGTCTACGTCGTCCCCGCGGAAGGTGGAGCGCTGCGGCGCCTCACGAGAAACCCCGGTCCGGATCTTCACCCGACGTGGTCACCGGACGGCTCGTCGATCCTGTACAATGCCGGGAGCGAGGACGGGCAGCGGATCGACCTCTGTGTGATGTCGGTCGAAGGACGGCAGGATCGGTGTCTCACCCACGGCGGCATCAACACGTACGCATCCTACACCGGCGACGGCACTCGAATCGTGTACCGGCGGAGCGTCGGCGAAAACCGGTCGCAGATTCGAGTGTTGCGGCCGGCCGACGGCGTCGACGTCGCGGTCACGGACGGGCAGTTCTTCGATGGCTGGCCGGCCTGGTCGCCCGACGCGTCGGCGATGGTCTTCGCCTCCGACCGCGGTGGGCGGTTCGAGCTCTACACCGTCGGCAGCGGAGGTGAAGGCCTGAGGCGAATCGGCGGGGCCGGCGAGCGGTCCACGAATCCCAGGTGGGACCCGAAAGGACGCCGCGTCCTCTTCACCGCCCGGCGCGGTCGCGCGATCGACATCTTCTTAGTCGACATCCCTTAGTCCGGCGCCGAGCTCGAGGCACACTCGCATGGTCGACTCCTCCGACTCCTCATTCCGCCCTGATGCGCGCCTGCCCGAGCTGCTCGCCTCGCGCGCCCGCGGCGCGTCCGACGGCCGGTTGGCGCTCGACCTCGCGGGCGGCCTCGTCGCCGACGGCGCCGCGCTGGCCTGGCGGCCGAGCGGCTGGCTCGTGCTGCTGAGCGCCGCGCTCTGCTTCGCCGCCTTCGGGGCGTGGGGCATCGCCGACCGCGAAGCGCGCGAGCGGCCGGACGCGCGCGGCCGCTCGCTGATCTCACTGTTCTCACTGCTTCGGGGCGTGCGGGCGCTGGCCGCCCTCGTCGGTGCCGCGGCCGTGGTCACGCTGCTCTTCGCCACGCTCGCCCTCGCGCTCGGGACGTGGATCAGTTGACGCCACGATCGACTCGGCAGACGGAGGAGACCTGATGTCCGTGATCGAGTGGTGGATCGCCGGAGCGCTCGCCGTCGGCAGTCTCATGGCGGCGAGGGGCGTTGCCCACACAGGCGCGCTGGCTGCACCGGCGGACGACGAGGCGAGCAACGTGCCGCACGTCGCGGCCAGCGCCTACGGCCGCTGCTACGCGAAGGCCGTCCCCGATTCGCTCTACGGCCAGCGCGGCCGCACGACGGTGTACTGGGTGCAGGCGGGCGAGGACTCGCTTCTCGCGACGCACGACTGGTATAGCCAGCGCATCTACCTCGAGTGCAACGTCGCCGCGGGGGACGGCCCTGTGGGACTGTCGGTGGTGCGCATGGGGCCGTGGTCGCGCGGTCGGGAAGCGCGCGCCGAGGACCTGGCGCTCGCCTTCTACCGCAACGGCGCGCTGCTCCGTCGCTATTCGACGCTGGCGATCGCCGGCCGGCCCGACCGGGTGCGCGCGAGCGTGTCGCACTACGTGGTGATCGACAGCATCGTCGGCTACCGGTGGGTCGACAGCAACCGGTACGAGTTCGTGCTCCGCACGGTAGACGGACGCCGGTTGATCTTCGACCCGGCGACCGGCGAGCGGATCACTCGAACCAGAGGGTCACGGTGAGCGGGCGATCGAGGGGGCATCGCTCGTGGCGGAGCGTTCGGAGCGTATGGGTGGCGGGCGTGGCCAGTGTGGCCCTGGCGTGCGCTCCCCGCGCCGTCGCCACACCGCCCGCGGCCGCCGAGCCGCGCGCCGGAGCGCGCCGGGAAGCGCCTGCCGAAGCGGTTACCGAGGCGCGCATCGTCATCGACGCCAGTCGGAGCGAGGGCGAGGTCAGCCCGATGCTGTACGGGCAGTTCACCGAGTTCATGTTCGAGGGCGTGAAGGGCGGTCTGCACGCGGAGCTCGTGCGCGACCGGGGCTTCGAGGAGGCGCCGAACGCCATCGGCCTGCCGCGGTACTGGGAGCGCTACCCCGACGACCGCAACGACGACTACGCGCTCACGTTCCGCTGGGACGACTCGGCGGCCTACTCGGTGTCGCACCCGCGCTTCGACCGCCCGCCCGTGCAGCACGCCCTGCGGGTGGACGCCGGGGCAGGCGTCATCGAGCGGCGCGGGCTCTATCAGTCGCGCGTGCCGGTGCGCGCCGGCGTGACCTACCGCGGGTACCTGTGGCTGAAGACCACCGGGTACGACGGCGAAGTCGCCGTGGCGCTCGAGCGCGACGTCGTGGGCGGCCCCGCCTACGCCGAAGCGCGGATCCGCGGCGTGCAAGGCGATTGGCGGAAGTACGACTTCGAGCTGCGCCCCACGCAGACCGACCCGCTGGCGCGGCTCGCCATCCTGTTCTACGGGCGCGGCCGGCTGTGGATCGACCAGGCGTCGCTGATGCCGGGCGACGCCGTGGGCGGCGTACGGCGGGACGTGTTCGAGCGCGTCGCGGCGCTGCGGCCGGCGTTCATCCGCTGGCCGGGCGGCAACGTCGCGCAGGACTACCACTGGGAGTGGGGCGTCGGGCCGCGCGACCGGCGCCCGGTGTGGGTCAACCTGTCGTGGCGCAACGAGCCGGAGCCGAGCGACTTCGGGACCGACGAGTTCATCGCCTTCAGCCGGCGCGTGGGAGCGGAGCCGACACTGACGGTGAACGTCGAGGGGCGGGGCGCAACGGCCGACGAGGCGGCCGCCTGGGTGGAGTACTGCAACGGCCCCGCGACGTCGCGCTACGGCGCCCTCCGGGCGGCGAACGGGCACCCGGAGCCGTACGGCGTCAGGTATTGGGAAGTGGGCAACGAGATCTGGGGCAGCTGGGTGCGCGGGCACTCGGACGCGGCGACCTACGCGCGCAATTACAAGCGCTATTACGACGCGATGCGGGCCAAGGACTCGATGATCCGCTTCATCGCGGTCGGCGACAACGACATGGCCTGGAACCGCACGGTGCTGCGGCAGGTCGGCCGTCACGTGGACTTCCTGGCGATCCACCACTACTTTGGCTTCGACTCCACCCAGCGCGACCCGCGCAACCTGATGGCGCACCCGCTGTTTTACGAGCGGTTCTATCGGGAGGTCGGGCGGCTCCTGCAGGAGGAGGTGCCGGGGCGGCGGATCGGGCTCGCCATCAACGAGTGGGGGCTCGCGGTGTCGGAGACGCGACAGCACTCGATCGAGGCGGCCCTCTACGGCGCCCGCCTGATGAACGTCTTCGAGCGCACGAGCCCGCTCGTCGCGATGAGCGCCGTCTCCGACCTCGTGAACGGGTGGCCGGGCGGGATCATCCAGGCGAGCCGCCACGGCGTGTTCGTCTCGCCGCTGTACTACGTCAACCAGCTCTACGCCACGCGCCTCGGCCGCGAGCGCCTCTCCCTCGACCTCGCCGGCCCCACCTTCGACACGGGCAGCGAGGGCGCCGGCGTGCCGTACCTCGACGCCGTGGCCACCCGCTCGGCCGACGGCCAGCGGATCTACCTCAAGGCGGTCAACACCGACCCCGCGCGCGCCGTCGACGTGCGGGTCGAGCTGCGCGGCGCGACGGTGCAGACCGACGCCGACTGGGACGTGCTCGCCGCCGGCAGCCTGAGGACCGTCAACAGCTTCGCCACGCCCGATGCCGTGGTCCCACGACACGAGCGCGTCAGGGCAGGCTCCGGCTTCACCGTCCGGCTGCCCGCGCGCTCGGTCGCGGTGCTCACGCTGCAGGTCGCGCGGTGAGCGGCACCGGGGCCATGCAGTTCGGGGGTGACGCGCGCACCGCCGCGGCCGACTTGGTCAGGTGCCGGCTGCCGATCCGGGAGGACCCGCGCCGCGCGCCCGCAACCGCAGGACCAACTCCTGGAGGCCTCGTGCGTCACGCACTTCTGACTGCGTGCCTCGCCGCGTTTGCGGCGGTGCCCTCCCTCGGCGCCCAGCGGGCCGAGCCCGCGCGCCCCAAGCTCGCCGCCGGCGCCGACACGAACGACGCCGACGCCTACTACCGGCTCGGCCTCGCCGTGATCGAGCGCGATCCCGCCAAGGCAGCCGACGCGTTCTACTGGGCGGTGCGCATCAATCCAATGTGGGCCGACGCCTACTACGCGCGACGCGTCGCCCTCCTCCTCCAGAACCGCCGCCAGCTCGCCCGCTACCTGCGCGGGGACAAGCGGGTGGTGCGGTCGCCCGAGATGCTGCGCGCCGACTCGCTGTACCTGCGCGCCCTAGCCCTGCAGCCGTTCCTGTACGAGAAGCTGGATCGCGTGCTCTTGGGCGCCCTGGTGTACGACGCGGTGCGCGACGCCGCGCGCGGCGGCGAGGTGTCAGCCGCCGAGATCGAGTACCACCTCAACGCGTACATCCAATCGTCGCCGCCCGCGGTACGCGCGTGGCACGCCTACTCCGGGGGATACTTCCCTGAGGCGCTGGCCTTCTACGCGCAGGCCATCAAGCGGACGCGTGACAACGCCTGGCTTCACGCCGACCGCGGCCGACTGTTCTTTCAGCTCGGCAATGCCGACTCCGCGCTCACCGAGCTGACGCAGGCGCTGGAGAAGATGCGCGCGGCGGACGAGAAGGAGGTCGGCTACCTCTACGAGTCCAAGGCGCTGATGGAGCACCGCCTCGGCATGGTGCACCGCCGGCTCGGGAATGCCGCCGGAGCCCGCGAGGCGTTCGGACGCGCGCTCGTGGAGGACCTCGCGTACTACCCGGCGCACATGGAGATGGGCTTCCTCGCCCTCGAGGCGAAGGACACCACCACTGCGCTCTCCGAGATGGAGCTCGCCGTGCAGCTCGCCGGCGACGACCCGTGGCTCCGCTACTCATACGGCTACACGCTCGGCGTAACCGGCAAGTTCAAGGAGGCGGAGGCGCAGCTCCGGAAGTCGACGGACCTCGACCCCTTCTTCGCCGCGCCTCACTACGTCCTTGGCCAGGTCTTGGACACCCAGGCGCGCGGCCCCGACGCGCTGCAGGCGTACCAGAGATTCCTCGCCCTCGCCCGACGCCAGGACCCGAACCGCGCCGACGCCGAGGAGCGAACGGCCTACCTCGCGGCCGCGAGCGGCAAGCCGTGATCCCGCGCCCGGCGGAGGAGTTGCCGCCGGGCGGTGAGCCGACGCGCCGAGTCGCGCCGAGTCGCTACTTCGGCGGCGCGGGCGCGTGCCGCGTCTCGCCGGCCCGGCTGTTTTCCATCCGGTCCCCCCTGTCCCCGGCGCCCCCCTCCCCCTCCGCGCCGCCGTCGCCGTCGTCGGCGACCCGCCCCAGATCGGCCGTGCGGCGCGCCAGCGACACGAACTCGCGGCGGTAGCCGGCCGGGTCCGCGCCCAGGCCGCGCTCGGCCATGGCGATCGCGTCCTCGAACGTCGCGCTCCCCTTGTGCTCCGAGTCGCGCAGCAGCATGCCGTACGCGGCCACGGCGGCGGCGAAGGTGAAGTCGGCGGACGGCTCCGCACGCCGGTCGGCGACCGGATGCTGGAGGAGGCGGCTCTCCGCGCCCTCCGGGTTCTTGTAGCGGAGCTTCACGGTGAGAAGCTCGGGCCCCGCCGCGGCCGAGGTCGCCGAGGCCGGCGCCTGGTACTTGAGGGGATCGACGCCGCGCACCGGCGGCGCGGTGCGGGCGCCAACGGGTACGACCTCGTAGAGCGCGGTGACCGTGTGGCCGGCGCCCAGCTCGCCGGCGTCCTTCGTGTCGTCGTTGAAGTCCTCGGCCGCGAGCAGGCGGTTCTCGTAGCCGATCAGCCGGTACGCGGCGGCGCGCGCGGGGTTGAACTCCACCTGCAGCTTCACGTCCTTGGCGATCGTGAGCAGCGTCCCGCCCATCTCGGCGACGAGTACCTTGCGCGCCTCCAGGGGGGTGTCCACGTAGGCGTAGTTGCCGTTCCCTTGGTCGGCGAGCTGCTCGAGCTTGGAGTCCTTGTAGTTGCCCGTGCCGAAGCCGAGCGTGGTGAGGAAGACCCCGTGCTCGCGCTCCGCCTCGATGAGGCGCACCATCTCGGCGTCGCTCGACGCGCCGACGTTGAAGTCGCCGTCCGTGGCGAGGATCATCCGACTGTTCGTGCCCGGCCGGTGGTGCTCCCGCGCCACCTTGTAGGCGAGCCGGATCCCTTCGCCGCCCGCGGTCGACCCGCCCGCCTCGAGCGCGGCGATCGCGTCCAGGATTGTGGGCTTCTGGTCTCCGGAAGTGCTCGGCAGAACGAGGCCGGCGCTGCCGGCGTACACGACGATCGCCACGCGGTCCTGCTCGCGGAGCTCGTTGACCAGCAGGCGGAACGCGTGCTTGAGGAGCGGCAGCTTGTCCGGCGACTCCATCGACCCCGACACGTCGAGCAGGAAGACCAGGTTGTTGGGCGGCGCGGCCCGCATGTCGACCGACTTCCCTTTGATCCCGATGCGCACGAGCGCGTGCGCCGGGTTCCACGGCGCGTCGGCGACCTCGGTCGTGATCGCCAGCGGGTCGGCGCCCGACGGCTCGGGGTAGTCGTACGGGAAGTAGTTGACGAGCTCCTCGATGCGCACGGCGTCCTTGGGCGGGCGCTCGCCCCGCGTCACGAAGCGGCGCACGTTGCTGTAGGCGGCGCGGTCGACGTCGATTGAGAAGGTGGAGAGCGGGTTCGTGCGCGCGGCCAGGAAGGGATTGTCGTTGATGACCGCGTACGATTCGGTGTTCGATGGTCCTGACGGGCGCCGAAGGTCGCCCTCCGCCGCAGCCGCGGCCTGAGGGACGACGCCGGCGGCCCGGACCTCGTCGCGAGCGCCGTACTCGGCCGAGCTCCGCGCGCAGCCGAGGAGTGCCAGGAGGGTGAGCGTCCTGGGCAGGTGGGTGCCGGCGGCCGGCGCGAGACGCCGGCCAGAGAGAGAGGATCGCGTAAGCCCTCCTTGCCGAGTGGTCGATGCGGGGTGCATGCATGAGGGACGCATGCATGAAGTGAGACGCGCGGCCTCGGCGCGGTTGCACACGTCGCCGACCCGAGGGCGCTCGCGCCCGCCGCCCCGCTACATTCAGGGTGCGGACGGCGCCGACAGGGCGGGATACCGTCCATCCCGCCGCCGCTCACGCGCCAAGCACCCACCACTCAGCGATTCTCGACCCGGAGCCGCGTTCCGTGCCTCGCCCCGCCCATCGCCAGCCGCCCTTCGCCGGGCTGCTCCATCCACTCGTCGCCCTTGCCAGCGTCGCCGGCGTCGCCGGCGTGATCGGTACCGCTGCCACGGCCGGGGCGCAGGCCAGCGCCTCCACCGCCTCGGCGCGCAGTAGGCCGGCCGCCGACCCGTATCTCGCCCGCGCCGAGCGCGTCCTGCGCTCCACGCCGCTCATCGACGGGCACAACGACCTGCCCTGGCGGATCCGCGAGGACTCCGCGCACCCACGCGACGTCGAGGCGTACGACCTCCGCAAGCGCACGCCCGGGCACACGGACCTCCAACGGCTCCGCCAGGGGATGGTCGGCGCGCAGTTCTGGTCGGTGTACATCCCGGGCGAGCGGGACGACAACACGTACGCGCCGAACGGCGCCGGGTCGAGCGCGCCCGGCTACGCGCGGGTGCAGCTCGAGGAGCTCGACATCGCGCGGCGGGTGATCGAGAAGTATCCGGAGCGCCTCGCCCTCGCGCGCACGGCGGCCGCCATCACGCGCGAGTTCGGCCGCCGGCGCATCGCCTCGCTGCTCGGCATGGAGGGCGGCCACGCGATCGAGAACTCGCTCGGCGCCCTGCGCGCGTACTACGACCTCGGCGTGCGCTACATGACGCTGACGCACAACGTGACACTCGACTGGGCGGACGCGGCGCTCGACACGGCGCGGCACGGGGGCCTCACCAAGTTCGGCGAGGAGGTCGTGCGCGAGATGAACCGGCTCGGCATGCTCGTCGACCTGTCGCACGTGTCGGACGGGACGATGAGCGATGCGCTGAACGTGGCCGAGGCGCCGGTGATCTTCTCCCACTCGTCGGCGCGCGCCGTCACCGACGTGCCGCGCAACGTGCCCGACTCGATCCTCCAGCGCCTGCCGAAGAACGGCGGCGTGGTGATGGTCACGTTCGTCCCCTCATTCGTGTCGCCGAGTCAAGCGGCCCACGCGAGCGCACTGCAGGAGGCCGAAGCCGCGGCGCGCCGCCGCTTCCCGAACGACACGGCCGCCGTGCGCCGCGAGCTGGACGCCTGGACCGCCGCCCACCCCGTTCCGGCCAAGGCGACGCTGAGCCAGGTGGCCGACCACGTCGAGCACGTGCGCAAGGTGGCGGGCGTGGACCACGTCGGAATCGGCGGCGACTTCGACGGGATCACCGAGACCGTGGAGGGGCTGGAGGACGTGTCAAAGTACCCCGCCCTGTTCGCCGAGCTGGCGCGCCGCGGCTGGAGCGACGCCGACCTGCGCAAGCTGGCCGGACAGAACGTGCTCCGCGCGCTGCGCGAGGCCGAGCGCGTGGCGGCGCGGCTGCAACGCGAGCGGCCGCCGTCGACGGCCACGATCCAGCAGCTCGACGGCGCGCCACCCACCTCCAGCCAGAACTGAGCGGCGTGGCGGCTCCCGAGAGCCACCCTCCACTCCGCATCGACCGCATCGCGTTGCGCGAGATCCGGCTCGCCCTCAAGGAGCCGTTCCGGATCTCGTCGGGCGTCTGTACCGAGCGGCGGATCATGCTCCTCGAGCTCCACCACCCGGACGGCGTCGTCGGCCGGTCGGAGTGCGTGGCGGGCGAGCTGCCCAATTATAGCGCCGAGACGATCGACACGGCGTGGCTGGCGATCCGCGAGTGGCTGGCGCCGCGCGTGCTCGGGCGCGACCTGCTCGGGCCCGAGCACGTGGACGAGCTGCTCAACGACAACGTCCGCGGCCACCCGATGGCGAAGGCGGCGGTCGAGATGGGGTGCTGGGAGCTGGCCGCCCGGCTGCGCGAGCAGCCGCTCGCGCGCCTGCTCGGCGGCACGCGCGAGCGGATCGGCACCGGTATCTCGCTCGGCATCCAGGACAGCCCCGCCGCGCTCGCCGAGAAGGCGGTGGCGGCAGCCGAGCAGGGCTACCGCAAGGTGAAGGTGAAGATCAAGCCCGGCGCCGACTTCGAGTACGTGGCCGCCGCGCGCGACGCGGTGGGACCCGACGTGGCGCTCATGGCCGACGCCAACTCCGCCTACACGCTCGACGACGCCGACCTGCTCGCCCGGCTCGATATCTTCAGCCTGACGATGCTCGAGCAGCCGCTCGGCCAGGACGACCTGGTGCGCCACGCGGCGCTCCAGCGCCGGCTCGCGACGCCGGTCTGCCTCGACGAGTCGATCCTCGGCGTGGAGCGCGCGGAGGACATGATCGCGCTCGGCAGCGGACGCATCGTGAACATCAAGCCGGGCCGCGTCGGCGGCTTCACCCAATCCCGCGCGATCCACGACTTGTGCATGGAACACGGGATCCCGGTGTGGTGCGGGGGGATGCTGGAGAGCGGCGTCGGCCGCGCCCACAACGTGGCGCTCGCGTCGCTGCCGAACTTCACGCTGCCCGGCGACCTGAGCCCGAGCGCCCGCTACTGGGCGCGCGACGTCGTCACGCCGGAGTGGACGATGGACGCCGAGGGCATGGTGGCGGTCCCGCTCGACGCGCCGGGGATCGGAGTGCGGGTCGACGAGGATTTCTTGGATGACATCACGGTACGGCGGGAAGTACTGGGACAGGGAGTAGGGAGTAGGGAGTAGGGGCTACCTCCTGGGGTCCTCGCGCCTGGTGGTCATGCCGCGCGCCTTCGTT
>Ga0307410_10000468_pt1 | contig 16347 bp, 16 predicted proteins | sample 322Ometagenome_3_FD_203707 | JGI IMG/M metagenome (GOLD analysis project Ga0307410, IMG submission 203707) | Maize rhizosphere microbial communities from greenhouse at UC Davis, California, United States - 322HYB-O-3 | ecosystem: Host-associated > Plants > Roots > Rhizosphere > Soil | place... | reverse complement strand
CCAGTCCGTCAGATACCTCCGCGGCTGGGACCCAGTAGCGCGGTGACCACTTAACCCGCGGCCAGGACAGTCTCGGCGGCGGTGGTGATGATGTTCAGCACCTCGTCGGGGTGGGAGACCATCGCCACATGGTTGGTCGGGACCTCAATGGTGGTTGCGCCCATGCGGGCGGCGAACTGCCGCTCGGCATCGGGCGGGATCGCCTGGTCACCTTCGGCGACCAGGAACCACGACGGCAGCGACTTCCAGGCCGGGACGCCCATGACATCCCCGAGGGCGCTCCCATGCAACGGCTGCTGCACCGCGAACATGACCTTGGCCTTGACCGGATCAACATCGGCCGCGAAGTGGTTGACGAAGTCGTCCTCAGGAAGCCAGGCGAAGCCGTCCGGGTCGACGTCGAGGTGCGCCAGGGCCGGGCTCGGCGGCCCCTGCTCCAGCAGCGCTCCGATCGACTCACCCTCATCCAGCCCGAACCCCGCGATGTAGACCAGACCGACAACGTTCGGCGCGTCCGTGCCGAGAGCGGTCATGATTTGGCCGCCGTAGGAGTGGCCGGCGACGACGGTCGGGCCGTCTTGGCGGACCAGTACCTGGCGCAGCCGGGCAACGTCAGCGGCAAGCGAGGACTCCGGAAACTGGGGCGCGGTTACCTTGTAGCCGTCGGCCTGCAGGCGCTCGATGACCGCGCTCCAGCTCGAGCCGTCGGCCCAGGCGCCGTGGACGAGGACGATATTCGGTCGATCACTCACAGTGGTTCCTTCCCGGATGGCGGCCTTGAGGACCGGCCATCACTGTCCGTTTGATCCTGGTTCGTCGCCTGACGGCAGATGTGCATAGCCGCTACTGATTTTCAGGTGCCGTTGAGGGGATTTGTCTATTGTCCATCTGGGCACGTTCGGCAGGCGTAGCGGGGTGCCACAAAGGTGACGGGCTATCCCGCTGAGAAGGCCGCCCGAGAGATGGACGCGACTGCAGCTTCCTGACGGCCCAATGGCTCAGGACTTGGCGCCGTTCTGGTAGATGTCGTCGCGCACCTCGATGTGAGCCGGGAAGTCCAGATACACGGCACGGTATCGATCGAACTCCTCACGAGCCGCCTCCGCGAACGCCCCAGCCGTGACGCTCCGAGTGCTGGAAGCTTGGGCCGGGATGGACTCGAGCAGCTCATTCACGGCGGACGCCGAGAGGCTGGGTGATCCCCCATAGAGCTGCAGCGACCCGTATACGAACCGTGAAGTGTCGCGATCCTCCAAGGTTGTGATCTGTCTCGCAATCTCGTCTCGCTTCGTCAGGGAGAGTGTGTGCAGCCAGGGTCGGTTACGTTCTCAATCTCGAGGTGTAGAGGTCACCTCGCACCAGGTCCGGCTCGAATTCCAGCGGTCTGAGCCTTACTCAGCACAAGCCATGGCCCTGGTTTAACGAAGCGAACAGCACGATCAGTACCGCGGCCGGCCATCTCGCTGGCGCGGAATCAGTGATATCTCACTATCACAGAGACCCAACCCAGCCTGCCGAAATGTGGCCTGCCGAGCTAAGCGGAAAGGCCTCCGCTAAAACACACTGTTCGGGTCGTAGTACTCGTCGATATTGTCACAGCCGATTCCGACGGCCTTGGTGAAGGACTCCTTGGGGTAGTCGCTGGGCTTCTTCGCCCCAGTGGCGATATCGACTGCGATCTTCAGGGCATCCTCGGCCGCAAGGGATGGTGAGTTAAGCCCGGTCGAGATGTATCGGCTCTTACAACCCCCCTCTTTGATCAAGGCCAACGCTTCCTTCTGTCCGTCAGCTGCCGCAGCAACGAAGACCTTGTCGTACGCCGGCTTGCTCTTGATCACGTTGTACGCGCCCAGCGCCATGGAGTCGTTGAGCCCCATGATGAGATCGATGTCAGGATTGGCGGCCAGCATGTTCTCGGCGGCCACCTGCCCTTTGTCCTGCTGGTAGTCCCCGGTTTGCTCTGACAGGATGTCGAACTGAAGGCCACCCTCCTTCAGCCCGTCCAGGAAGCCCTGGCGCCGGTTGGGTCCGACGAACTCGTCGGTCGCCGGACCGGTGAGGATGACCATTTTGATGCTCGACTTGCCTGCATCCAGGAACCGCTTCGCGGTGATCTTGCCGGACTCCCGGCCGATGGTGAGGTTGTCGGATTGCACACTCGTTGTCCCCGTGCCGGGCACGCTTGTATCGATGTAGATGACCGGGATCTCGGACCCGATCTGGGTCATCATCGGCTTCTGCCCCTTGACGCTCGTGGCATTGACGACGAGGACGTCGCTACCTTGGGAGATCATCGCCTGCATCTGGTTCATCTGGATGACCGGGTCCTTGTTCGCGCTCTGGAACAACAACTTGAACCCCTGCTCCTTTGCGATCCCTTCCGCCTGCACTTGCATGGCCGAGAAGTAAGGTGCCTGGAGCTGTTGCTGGGCGAAGCCGACCACGACGTCGTGGACGTTGCTCTTGACCCCGTTTGCCGGCCCGGCCGCCGGCTCCGTCGACGGGTAGATCTGCCCGCACCCGGCCAGGGCGAGGATGCTTGCCGACAGAGCGGCCGTCACACTCAGTCGCAGCTTGCGCTGAGTCCAGGTTGATTTCATGACTAATCTCTCCGGTTCCGCATCCGGTTGGTTACTTGGTAGCAGGCTGCGTTGACGGTGATCGTTTCCGCGCGAATTGCACCGTAGCCAGCGTGACGGCCACAAGGATCAGCGCACCTCGGAAGGCGTCCTGTAGGAACGTCGAGACATTCAGCAGCGAGAGCAGGTTGGCGATGACCTGAAAGATGATCGTGCCGACTACGGCACCGAACACCGTGCCCTTACCGCCCGAGAGCGCCGCGCCGCCGATCACGACGGCAGCAATCGCCTCCAGCTCCATCAGATTGCCGGCCAATGCGGTGGCGCTGCCGAACCGGCATACGAACATCCAGCCGCCGAGGCCGACCAGCAGGCCGCCAAGGATGTAGACCGACCACAACGTCGCGCGGACCGGGATGCCCGAGCTGCGGGATGCCTCCTTATTGCTACCGATCGCATACACCCGGCGTCCCCACACCGTCCGCTTCAGCAGGAACGCGACGAGCAGAACCATCGCGATCCAGATGAGAGTGAGGACAGGAATTCCCAGTACCGTTGTCTGACCGATCTGAGCGAACGTCGCCGATGCCTCGGGCGTAATAGGGATGCCCTCGCTATAGGCGTAGACGAGGCCGCGAGCCAGCGCCAGCATGCCCAACGTAACAATGAACGGTTCGAGGCCCCGGAACGCGACCAGCCAGCCGTTGACGAGCCCAACAATGCCGCCGACCGCCAGAGCGACGAGCAACGCAAACCACACTGAGAAGCCGCCGAACAGGCCGGCAGCGAGCACTGCGGCGAGTCCGAGTGCAGAGCCGACACTGATATCGATGCCGCCGGTAAGGACGATGATCAACTCAGCCATCACCACTACGCCGATGATGGACATCTGGAGTAGCAGGTTAGTGATGTTGGTCCCGGTCAGGAAGGCGGGACTGGACAGCGCCGCGATGATCAGCAGCACGATAAGGATGAACAGGGCGTACTGGCCTTTCAGCCACTCGACGGCGGCGTTCCGCCTTGATTGCTCTGGCTGCTGCTCTTCGGTAGGTGTGGTGGCCGTTGTAGTCATGTATTGGCTCCTTCGCTATGGAGGCCCGGCATGGTTGGTCAGTCCTGGTGAGTGAGGGCCGTACGGATCAGGTCGTCAGTGTCGGCGTGTTCTGGGTCGAATTCCCCCGCGATATCGCCGTTGCGCATCACCAGGATGCGGTGGCACAGCGAAAGCAGCTCCTCTGCCTCGCTGGAGACGACGAGCACGCCCTTGCCGCGAGCCGCGAGGCGGTGGATGATCTCGTAGATGTTGGCGCGGGCCCCGACGTCGATCCCCTTGGTGGGCTCGTCGAGCACCACGAAGTCGGGATCGGCTTCCAACCACTTGGCCAGAACGACCTTCTGCTGGTTGCCGCCGCTGAGATTGCGAGTGTAAGTCTTCGGCCCGCCCTTGACCTGGTACTCCTTGATCAGCTCGCGGACGCGGGTCCTCTCCACGCCGGCCTGTACGACGCCCGCCTTTGACATCCGGGGCAGCACGACCAGGCTAATGTTCTCGCCGTTGTCGAAGTCCTTGACAAATCCCTCGAGGCGCCGATCCTCGGTGACGTAGGCAATACCCTTGGACATCGCCTGGCCCGGCGAGGTCAAGTGCAGCTGCTGACCGTGGATGGTGATGCTGCCGCCGGCGGCTCTCCGTTGGCCGGTAATCGTTCGAGCGACAGAAGAGCGGCCGCTGCCGACCAACCCGTACAGCCCGACGATCTCGCCGGGCGCCACGTCGAATGACACCCCCTTCGCCGCGCCGCCGTACAGGTCCCGCACCGAGATCACGGGCTCCTCACCTGACGTCTGCGCCGGTGCCGGCCGGTCCAGCGCCTTGAGCGCCTGGCCGATCATCAGCGTGGTGATCTCGTCGGGAGTCGTGTCGGCCGTCTTGAGTACCTTGACCAGCTCACCGTTGCGCAGCACCGCAATCCGGTCGCACATCTCGAACACCTCATTGAGCCGGTGCGAAACGAAGATAATGCAGGTGCCGGACTCTTTTTCCCGGCGCACCAGTTCGAGGATGTCGTTGAAATGTTCCTCGCTAGTCGATGCAGTGGTCTCATCCAAGATCATGATCTTGTGCGGGGCGACCTCGGCGCGGGCCAGGGACAGCATCTGCCGCTGCCCGGGACCGAGATCGCGGGCGAGCTGTTTAGTGCTTAGCTGACCTAACCCAACTTGGCGGAGCACATCGCGGGTCGCGTCGCTGTTGCTGTCGACCTTCTGCGCCCACGGCCGAATGTCTTTGCCCATGCGCAGCTTGTACAGCCAAACGTTCTCTCCGATAGTGAAGTCGTCGATGATCAGCGGTTCTTGGTGCATCATCAGCACGCCGGCCTGCTCGGCCTCGGCTGCATTGTGCACTGGGCGCGGGTGGCCGGTGACCCTGATCTCGCCCTCGGTCGGTGTTTCAACGCCTGCAAGCAATTTGGCGAACGTCGACTTTCCCGCCCCATTGGCGCCACAAATAGCGAGGACCTCACCTGCGTACCCCTCGAGGTCTACCCCGTCGAGCGCTTTCACGCCGGGATAGTGCTTTTTAACGCCGACTGCTTTGAAGGCAAGTTCACCTATCGGCAGTTGGTGGGCTTCCTCCTCGATCTCCTTCGCTGCTGTTACCACGAGCGGCCTCCTAGGGAGAAACCGGATATGTAATGCAGCACACAACCGAGCGAATCGATTGTCAAGAGAACGGTCGAATCGTGGCGGCGTTGGGCCATCCAAGAGCGAAAGGTTCGGGATCCGCGTCGAGAACGAGCTCTGGGAAGTCGCGGCGTGTTGAGCTTCACTTTCAGCGCTCGGTCGACCTTGCAACGGGCGCAGACTGAGAGGAATCTACGTAAACGTGGGTATCGCGACGAGGAGGGCTGACCCGGTGACGAAACTGACCAACCCCAACCTCAGCTTGCTGTCAATTCCCGTTCCCAGCTACGACCGATCGCAGGTGGTGGTCGGCATTGTTCACTTCGGCGTCGGAGGCTTCCATCGTGCTCACCAAGCGATGTATCTGCACTCGCTGATGGACCAGGGCAAGGCGCTCGAATGGGGCATCTGCGGAGTGGGCGTGATGCCGTTCGACCTCAAGATCCGCGATGCCCTGGTCTCCCAGGACTGTCTCTATACGTTGGTACTGAAGGATCCGCAGGGTCGGTGGGCGCCCACGGTAATCGGGTCGATCGTCAAATACCTCTACGCCCCTGACGATCCCGAAGCCGTCGTCGAGCAGATGGCTGATCCGGCGACGCGCATTGTTTCGCTCACCGTGACCGAGGGTGGGTACAACTTCCATCCGGTCACGGGCAAGTTCGACGCTGAGAATCCCGCGGTGCAAGCAGACCTTCGTCCAGGCGCTGTGCCGACCACCACTTTCGGCTTGATCACAGAGGCAGTGGCCCGGCGTCGGGCACGTGGGATTGAACCGTTCACCGTGATGTCTTGCGACAACATCCAGGGCAACGGGCACGTCGCCAAGGAAGTCTTCACCGCCTTCGCCGGTCTGCGGGATCCGGAGTTGGGCGACTGGGTCGAGGCGAATGTTCGGTTTCCGAACTCGATGGTGGACCGGATCACTCCAGCGACCACCGACGACGATCGCGCTCAGATCAAGGAGCGGTTCGGTGTTGACGACGGATGGCCGGTCGTTTGTGAACCGTTCACCCAGTGGGCGCTGGAGGATGATTTCTCCGCCGGCCGGCCGGCGCTGGAGGACGCCGGTGTCCAGGTGGTCCCGGATGTGCTGCCGTACGAGCTGATGAAGCTGCGGCTACTCAATGCCGGCCATCAGGCACTGGGCTATTTCGGCTATCTGGCTGGTTACCGGGTGGTGCACGAGGCGGCACAGGACGCGCTCTTCGCCAACTTCCTCCTCGACTACATGAATCGCGAAGCCACGCCCACCCTGGCACCGGTACCTGGAGTCGATCTTGACGCGTACAAGCACCAGCTCATTGAGCGGTTCTCCAACTCGGCGGTACGAGACACCGTGGCACGCCTCTGTGCTGAGGCCTCCGACCGCATGCCGAAATTCGTGCTGCCAGTTGTCCGGGAAAATCTCGCCGCGGGGCGGGACGTCCGCCTCGGCGCGGCGGTGGTCGCCAGCTGGGCCCGTTATGCGGAAGGCGTCGACGAGGAGGGTCAGCCGATTGAGATTGCCGACCGGCTGGCCGACCAGCTCAAGGCCATTGCCGGGACACAGGGGACTGACCCAACCGCCTTCATCGCCAATCGCGAGTTGTTCGGTGATCTCATCGACGAACCGGCCTTTGCCGAGCCGTATGTGGCGACGCTAAATTCACTGCGCACTCGCGGTGCCCGTGCCACCCTCGAGGCTCTAGCCACCTAACCCCGCCCTAGGTTCGTTCAAGTTATAGCTTGTTGTTCCTGAAGCTGTGCCAGTTGATGCACGAATGGCTTGGTGGCTGGATACAGGTCGCAGTAGCCGCGGTACAGGCCGTCGTAGAGTTCCCGGGTTGCCGGATTAGGAGTGACGATGCGCCCCGTGAGTGCCCAGTCAGTTTCAGGGGAAGCTAGCCCGGTGCCGATGGCGGCCATCAGCGCATCGCCGTAGCTAGCGCCGATTGTTTGTTCAGGCACCGACTGCTCTCGCCCGGTCACGTCGCTGACGATCTGGGTCCACAGTCCACCCTGGGTGCCACCGCCGACGGCAACTAGGCGCTGCACCGGGGTGAGGTCGCTGTCGAGGAGCTCGAGGATCTGCCGGATGCCGAAGGCTATGCCTTCATAGGCGGCCCGGAACAGGTGACCGCGCTTATGGTTCAAGGTCAGGCCCGCAATCACGCCCCGTGCCCGGGGGTCGAAGATCGGTGTACGTTCGCCGGCGAAGTACGGCAACAGCAACAGGCCGCCTGACCCAGGCGGGACCGCCGCCGCTTCCTCGACCAGTGTCGCGAATGAGACACCGCCAGCGAGGTCTTGTATCCAGGAGGTCAGACTGCCCGAGGTCGACATTCCCGCGGCAAGCGTGTACGTCCCTGGATCGACGCCCGCAGTCGTCCATAGCTCGGGGTGGGAGGTCAGAGCCTGCAACACCTGGACGAAGAACATCGTCGACCCGTACATAAGCATGAGGTCACCCGGCCGACGGACACCGGCGCTAAACGCCTCCGCCCAGGCGTCGACCGTTCCAGCACACACCGGAGTCCCTGCCGGCAGATTCGTCACTTGTGCAGCGTTGTCAGTGATCCGACCAACGATGTCACTCGGCCAGGCCAGACGTGGCGCCGCCAGGTCGCCCATCACGTCGGCATACCAGGGCTGGTACCAGGTGCACGCCCGGATGTCGTACAGCGGGTCGCATTGGCTGGCCGTGTGGTGATCAAGAACGTATTCATCGGTGAGCCGTTTGACGATGAAAGAGTTGGAGTTGTACCAGCCCGTGGCCTTTGACCACTCGTCGGGCTCATTACGGCGCACCCACAAGGCCTTCGGCCCCACCGCCTGAGTAGTGAGGGGGGTGCCTCCGCGCTGCAGGATCTCAGCCGCGCCGAACCGCTGGGTCAGCTCCTGAATCTCGACCGTGGCACGCATGTCGATCCCGTAGAGGATCGCTGGCCGGAGCGGCCGATCGGCATCATCACACAGGAGGAAGGATGGCCCTACTCCGCTGATGCAGACCGCAACAATTGTGTGGCCCTGGACGCGGTCGACAAGTTCTTGACACAACGAGACCACGTCCTGCCACCAGACCAATTCGGCGTCGACCTCGGCCCACCCCGGCCGCGGCATCGACATCGAGTTCGGATGAGGCCGAGTTGCGGAAGCAAGAATCTGACCATCGACGGTCGTTACGACAGCCTTACTGCTGCCCGTGCCCATGTCGATACCAAGCAAGACATCGCTCATGGATGCATTCAATCTTGACAGGGCGTAATGCGCGACCACAGGTCGGCTACCCAAAATCTGCCTAGGGACGACAAGATCATCACCCGCCAGGTGTATGACAACATCCGCGTACGTCGTGCTGCCGATGTACATCCGCCCATCTCGGAGGCGAACGATGTCCGAATCCCCAGCACATCGGCCGTAGCGAACGGCCAAATCCCGGAAACGATGAGCGCCGTGGTGTGTCACGGGCCCGAGAACTACCAGCTGGAAACCGTGTCGGTTCCAGTCCCTGGACCTAGTGAGGCGATGATCAAGGTCGACGCCGTCGGCATCTGTGGCAGCGACCTCAAGTGCTATCACGGAGCGGCCAAGTTCTGGGGCGATGAGTCCCGACCAGCCTGGGCCGAGACCGAGGTGATCCCAGGCCATGGCATCGCAGTCGGCGACCGCGTTGTGAGCGAGCAGATCGTGCCGTGTTGGAAGTGCCGGCTGCCATCCGGTTGATCGAGTCCGGTTCCTTGGCGATGGACAAGATCTGCACCCACCAGTTACCGCTCACGGAGTTTCAGAAGGGCCTGGATCTGGTGGCCAGCGGCACGGAATCAGTCAAGGTAATCTCTGATCCCGTAATTCGGTACGGGCGTCCCGCAAGCGGTTCGCCCGTCAGGGCTTCCTGAAGGCCGACCTCATAACTTGTCGCTCGAGCCCCGTCATCTCTGGCTGTTGATCGCTGACGTGCACTACGGCAATGCCGCCGAGTGACTGATACGGGCGACGGCGCCAGGATTGCGCCCGAGACCCGTGGGTGTTGCATCGACGAACGCGTCGATACCAGCCCGTCGCAACGATTCGGCTTCCTGCATGCTGGCCTGTTCGTCGTGCAGCTCGTCACCGACTAGCAGCGGGGAAGCCTTAAAAAGATGTTCGTGATAGTCACGGCCGAGCTGCTCCATCGGGACGTCGCCGAGCACCGGGCGAACAGTGCCAAATTTGTGGGGCCAGTTGCCGGACCGGCAGTCATAGCAGGTCGAACCATGGCTCGAGCCGTCGGTAGGCATCAAGGAAAATCTCGTACTCACCGCGGTAGCGGTCGTGGGCGGCGCTGGTCGGTCGGTGTTCCTCGGTCCGCTCCGACATCTGCCGCGCAACATCGAAGTTCTCGAAGAGGCCGACGCCCACACCACCGACGACGGCGGCACCCAGCGCCGTCGCCTCATCCACGAGGTTCCTCCTGTGCACTGGTAGGCCCCAGATGTCGGCGAAGATGGCGAGAAGATCGGAAGAGTTGGCGGCGCCGCCAATCGCATCGACGTTGTCGATCGTGGCGCCGTTGTCCAGGAACGCTCGCAGCCCGGTGTAGAGGTTGAAAGCCACGCCTTCCACTACGGCGCGTGCGACGTGAGCCGGCCCATGGTGGCGAGCCAAGCCAGCGAATACTGCGCGGGCGCGTGGGTTCCAATATGGTGACCGCTCGCCGAGCAGATGGGGAAGAAAGTAGAGGCCGTCCGCGCTCGCCTGCACGGCCGAGGCGGCGCTCAGCAGCCGCTTGTACCTGGTGTCATCGTCTGGTGCTAGCAGGTCCATGATCCATTGGAGTGAGGCGCCGCCCGCTTGCATCGTCGCAGTAGGTACGTATCGGCCGGGGATGACGTGGTTGAACGTCATGGTGCGCATCTCTGGATCATGGACCGGCGCATCCGCGGCAAGCGAGACCCACGACGACGAACCGAGGTAGGTGTAGGCCCCAGAACCGGCGTCCACGATCCCAACGCCGAGCGCCGCCATCGGCCCGTCGCCACCACCTAGGACCACAGGCGTGCCTGGCGCCAGGCCGGTCGCCTCCGCCGCCCCGGGCGTCACCGTGCCGACCACGGTCGTCGACGGGACGACTTCAGGAAACAGTGCAGGTTCCAGGTTGGCAGCCGCGATGAGTTCGTCCGACCAGGCGCCGGCGGCCTGGTCGTACGCGTTGGTACTGCTTGCGTCGGATGGGTCGGTTACCATCGCGCCAGTCAGGCGATGTACGACGAAGTCCTTGGCAAGGACAACGTGGCGTGCTCTGGCAAAGACTTCTGGCTCGTTGTCACGTACCCACATGACCTTCGTCAGCGAGTACGTCGGGTTGATTCGGTGCCCGGTGATCCGGTAGCCGGTGTCCAGGCCGACGCGCGTCAGGAGCTGGTCGGTTTGATCGGTTGAGCGAGTGTCGGCCCAGATGATCGCGGGGCGGATCGGCTCCCCGGAGCCGTCGAGGAGCACCGCACCCATCATTTGTCCGGAGAAGGAAACACCCTCGACCTTCCGGGCAGCGTCGGGCACCGAGCCGAGAAGATCCTGGGTGGCCGAGCAGACCGCAAGCCACCATGCGGCGGGATCCTGCTCCGCCTTGCCCCGCGGACCGAAGTCAGTGCCATAACGCGCCGTAATGGCGTTCACCACACGGCCCTTGGCGTCGACGAGCGTGGCCTTGTCCCCGGTTGTCCCGAGGTCGTGCGAGATGATCATCGGGCGACTCCGTGCGGGGGACGTCAAGAGCAGCTGGGCCGCTCCCCCAGAGCCACACGGTACTACTAGCCACGTGGCGCCGCCGATGCAAGACTTTGGTCTGGGGCGGTCGTGGAACTACCTCGTTGGGAGTCGCCCATGACGTCTTCAGTGGCCGTCCCGCAACTTGGCCCATTGTCCATCGGTATTGACGGGAGCATGCAGGGCCGAACCGGCAGCTACGACAAGCGGCTTAGGGAAATGCACAACGTGTATCGCGATAGCGCTGCTTACGAGGCCGCAGTCGCCCAGCGCGGCGCGGCCTAGGATGGCAACGACGTATTCGCTGAAGTGGAGGCACTCGGCATCGTCCCCGTGGTAGAGGTCGAGGACGCGGCTCACGCGGTGCCATTGCAGCACGAGCGTGTCTTGGCTACCCCACACATAGGCGGATACACCACAGGGAATGTGCGCCGAGCCACAACCATCGCCGTCGAAAACCTTCTCGCCGTCCTTGGGCCACGGCCATGAACCCACAGGAGAGGTGATGTCGCGAACGTTTCACTACGACACATTGGAACCCGCCTCCAAGCCGACCTTCTATTTCGTTGGGGTCACCACCGGACGTTCATCGATCCGCACGGTCTTTCCGCAATGGGCGCGGCACCTTGGCATTCAAGACGTGGAACTCGTCGGGATCGATTTACCGCCGCACGCGCCGCCGCGGCGGTATCGCGCGGTTGTCCAATTCCTGAAGGACGACGAGCTCAGCCTCGGCGGACTCGTGACCACCCACAAGATCGACCTTTACCTGGCGACCGAGGACCTCTTCGACTACATCGATCCGCTCGCCCGGCTTATGGGCGAGGTCAGCTGCTTGTCCAAGAAGGACGGGCAGTTCTGTGCCCACGCGAAGGACCCCTACTCCTCCGGGTTGGCACTCGATGCCTTCCTTCCACCTGGCTACTGGAGTGAGCACTCCTCAGACGTCTTCCTCATTGGTGCTGGAGGATCCGCGATAGCCATCGACTGGTATCTGAGTCGGCCGGAGCGCGGCTCCGACCGGCCACGAAGGGTGGTCGCCTCCAACCGAAGCCCGGCGCGGCTGGAGACGTTACGCAAGATTCATGAGCAGTCAGCTAACGAAGTAACACTCGAGACAGTCTTGGCTCCGCGACCGTTGAACAATGATGACGTCTTGACGGCACTTCCCTCGTACTCCGTTGTCATCAACGCGACCGGACTCGGTAAGGACGCACCGGGCTCGCCACTCACTGATGATGCTGTGTTCCCTCTTCACTCGATCGCCTGGGACCTCAACTATCGGGGCGACCTCATCTTTCTCGATCAGGCCCGAAAGCAGCAAGAGGAGCGTTCTCTCAAAGTCGAGGATGGCTGGATCTACTTCATCCACGGCTGGACCCAAGTCGTGTCAGAGGTTTTTCACATCGACATCCCAACCAGCGGACCCGAGTTCGACGAGCTGGCGAACATCGCCGCCGCAGCTCGCGCATGAGCGCACACATACCTGCGTAGGAGGAACATCATGAAGGGAATTGCCGGAGCGTACATCGCCGTTACTGGCGCTTCGGGAGGAATCGGGCTCGCGACGTGCCAGTGGTTGGCCGACTCTGGTGCATCCGTGTTTGCGCTCGATCTCAAACCATCAGAGGAGCAGGTCGGAGATTTCGTCCAGGTTGACGTCACTGAACCGGGCAGCGTTGCGGGTGCCGCCGAGGACGTTCTCAACCGGGCGGGCCGGATCGACGGAGCCGTCGTGGGCGCAGGAATCGCGGAGAACGACGTCGCGGCTGAAGACATGGACGCCGCCACGTTCGACAAGGTTATTGCGGTTAACCTCCGTGGGGTGTTTCTGACCTGTCAAGCGTTCGGACGACGGATGCTTGAACAGGGTTACGGCCGCATCGTGAATATCTCGTCCATGTCGGGCAACCACATCGTGAATTTTCCCCAGCGCCAGTGTGCCTACAACGCCTCGAAGGCTGGCGTTACAGCCCTGACCAAGTCGCTCGCTGCCGAGTGGGGGCCACGCGGCGTCCGGGTCAACGCTTTGTCGCCCGGATATGTCGATACTCCGCTGAACGCCCTAAAGCGCCATCAACACCAGGAATGGATGGACCGGACTGTCCTACGCAGGTTCGCCGACACGACAGAGATCGCGGCCGCGGTCGGGTACCTGCTTAGTGATGAGGCGGCGTTCTGCTGTGGAACGGAACTGCTGATCGATGGGGGTTACTCACTGTGGTGACGTACCGTACCGCGGCCGCCACGGTGTAGCTGAAGAACACATTCGAAGAGTCCGGCAAACCCTTCCAACACGCGGAAGACGTCTTTCGTCATGCACGATCAACGCCTTCACCAGGGAGCTGTCGGCCACGGCAGCCAGGGCCTCGTCGTAGGCGTCCGGAGTGAAGAGCTTGCTGATCATGCCTTCGGCCTTAACTCGATCATTCCGCAGGGCGCTGAGTGCGCGATCAAACGAGAACTGCTGCGCGAATGATCCGTTGATGGTGAGTCTCGGCGGAAGATGTCGTACGGGGGTCGGCCATACGGTGGACTGTGGCGTCATCCCATAGACGAACACGGTTCCCCAGGTGCGAGTCAGCGCCAGCGTCTGGGCCAAGACGACGAGAGCACCCGTCGCGTCGCTGACCACATCGAACCCGTCCGGGGCGGCTTGGCGTAGTTCCTAGAAGGAAGCAGCTGGGTTATAGCGGTCCACCAGCACAGTCCGGTCGGCGCCACGGACCGCGCAAGGTCCAGCTTCGCTTGGGTGGGGGTGGCGATGGTCAGCTGATTCGCACCAGAACCAGCGAGCGAATGGAGGTCCGTGCCGCACACGCCGGCAACGAGGACCCGGAGCACGACCTCTCCCGGGCCTGGCTCGGGGAGAGAAAGCTCACGCACCTCGTCATATCAGTGCATGGTGGAACGGACAGCGAGCCGTATCGGACACAAGGAGCTGCACATTCTGGAGAGTAATACGTAAGGCGATAGCGGCTGAAACCAAGGAGCGCCCAGCGTGGATGGGTGCAGGCGTCTTACAAAATAGCCATAAATCAGATATCCCCGCCGGGCAACTCGCCACCAGCTACTGAGCTTTAGCCCCTTTCCCAGAAGAAAGTGTATTCCAGGGCCGGAGTTGGCGGATGTGTGCCACTAATTTGGCGACGAATTACTGTAACCAGGCGCCAGCCGTCTGATGACCACCTGTTCATATGCTCGTCGACTTTACGGCCTTCGTGTTCGGAGAGGTCTACAACTAAGTGACTATGGGAATAGAACAAGATAGCCCCTTATTGAAGGACGAAATTAAAACCCTGCCGAGCAACGTTTGGGACGAACCACGCGGGGGAGTGACTGCATTTTAGCATCATTAATAGGTGTGGAAAAGACTATTAACGTACCTGGAGAGTAAGCAATGACGGTTGATTCAATCAGTTCGGTAAGGGTTGTCCACGTCCCATCGCTCTTTAAGGAGTGCGATTCGCATTTGTCATCGTCGCTTGTGTCGGTCCGGACCGCTCCAATGCCGTGGTCGAGAACGATCTTGCGTCCTTGATAGGGCTGCTCCATTCGAGTTCCAGACTCCATTCACAGAAGCATGGTGGCCCTAGAGAAGAAAGTATTCAGGCTGGGTGTTTGACACTTGGAAAGGAAGTTCTTCTTTTCATGCCCCGGTGGGGGGATCGGCGTCTGGGTTGGGACGAGCGCTGACCTGCGGGAGATCGCTGAGTCAACCACGAAGTACTTTTAGGCACTGTTTGGGCGTCACAATGCCGCAAGGGAGCAAATCGAACAACATCGGAGGGCAGCGCCTTCGTCCTTAGATTTACTACACGAAGTTGCTTGACGAGCACGGCTTCATTGCTCGTGCCTTGGACAGCGAGGCCCACTCGCGTGCCAGACGATCGAGACCACTACAAGCGCCAGCGGCGGAGGCGATTTGCGCAAGATGAAACCGACGCTGCCGAGGAAGACCTGCACGAGGGCTACTCCCAACAAGATGCGCCCGTGCCCGCCATCGCTGCAAAGTGCGGCTACCGGACGTGTGCACCTACTGGGGCAAGGAGTTCCATGAGATCGGTGTCTCCACCTTCGAGCATCGAAGAAATCCTCTTCACCTGCCCCGAGTGCAGAAATTTCCTGCGAAACAACCCGGAGTGCAGCGAGGGGCTTGAAGAGATCGGCCACCTAGAGTGAGCGTGTCGCTAGCCTTTGGCGATGGACGAGCAGTCGCTCACCCGGCAGTACCGGGGGGCTCGTCAAGTTCTACGTCGCCGGATCTCGGCTTCAGTCCGCGTTGGAGCGATCGCGACGACCTGACCTCAGCGGGCCGCTGGGCTTACAGGCCCTGCGTAGCTTTGACCCCGACCGTGCAGTGAGCTTTCTTACGTTCGCCAGGCTCGTATCCGTGCGCTATCTACGACGATTTACACGGGGCCCATCCAATGGGCCGCGCCGCTCACGGACATGGCGTAACTATGGAATGCCGGGACGAGGTTGAACAAGTGGATGAGACCCTTCCCGATGCGGGCTTGCTGAAGCTGGAGCAATGCGTGCATCTCCACAAGGCAGTCGCTGCCTTGCCGCCGAGAGTGCGTTACGTGATCAACGGCTACTACGTCGAGCACGGACAAGCGAAAGACCCGCTGTTGATCTTGATGTGAGAGCGTTCCGTGTCTCGAAGATGCATGCCGAAGCGTTGTCACGCCTGCGGAATCCTCTGGAGGGCTCATGAGAGTGATCGTTTATCGGGACGAGGAAGGTCTCTGGTGCTGGCACGCCAAGAGCGGCAATGGCGAGATCGTGAGCGAATCCGGCGAGGGATACGAGGATAGAAGTTACGCGATCGCGGCAGCGAGAAAGTTTGGTCCGAGGGACGTGGTGATTTTCACCAACGACTGAGCCGAGCCGTTGAACGCGCAGACGTTTGCGCTACTCGAGTTGGATCGCTTGCCTGTGGTGATCGAGGCTACGTGAGCTAACTGGTCACGGCGTCGGCTGTCGCCAGCGAGGCACTGACCCCAGCAATATAGGCTCCGGCTCCGCCAAAGGTTGAAGCCAGCAAGGGTTCCGACAACGTCAGCCCCCCACAACTTCAGCTGTCATTGCTACGACGCTGCTCTCCTCCGACTGTGTGATGCCGTCAAGCGCAACGGGGGAAACCGCCAGGGCTATCTCGCTCGACTCCGGATCATTGACGATCTCGTCGTTCACTTCCACCAGCCGACCCAGTCGTTCGGGCTCAGTGTCGGCCTTCGCCAGAATGTCGAAAAGCTGATAAAGCTGGTTACGGTCGCGCTCGGTGATCATGGATCTCCGAGCGTACTCGGGCAGCAGGCCCTTGGCAATTCCCGTCATACCGCCTCCGTTG
>Ga0307410_10000467_pt1 | contig 16349 bp, 14 predicted proteins | sample 322Ometagenome_3_FD_203707 | JGI IMG/M metagenome (GOLD analysis project Ga0307410, IMG submission 203707) | Maize rhizosphere microbial communities from greenhouse at UC Davis, California, United States - 322HYB-O-3 | ecosystem: Host-associated > Plants > Roots > Rhizosphere > Soil | place... | reverse complement strand
GCACGGGTGCATCGCGTCGCCGATCGCCCAAGGTGCCGCCGCAGTGTTGGAGCTCGCGCGGCCGCGTGAGCCCGTCGCCTCCTGACGCGAGTCCGGTGGTACATCGCCGTGAGGCGCGGATCAAACGTCGATCAATCCCAGAACCTGGCGAAGTCGGTAATGGTTGCGTAGGGCGGGGGCACGCGGCGAGCCTGCGCCTCGCCGGGACGATGGGCCCGAACGCGGCGCGGGGAGGACGTGAGCTCACGTCCTCCCCGCGCCGCGTCCGTCGTATCCGGGCTGCCGGGCGTCAGACCCCCAAGGTACGCGCACGCGCCGCGCGTTCAGGCGCGCCTTCGCCGTCGGCGGCCGCAGGGAGCCAGAGGGTGAGCGCTGATTCATCGCCCCGCTCGTTTTCGATCGTGAGGTCTCCGCCCATGAGGCGGGCCAGGCTCTGGCTAATAGCCAGCCCGAGCCCGAGGTCATGCTTCGCGCCGGCGACGCTGACGTCGAATCCCCGGAAGGGCTCGAAGGTCCCGGCTCGCACGATCGCGGCGAGACCACCGCCCGAGCCCTCCACGCGGATGGACGTCCACGGTCCGGCCCCCACGACGTGCGCTCGGGCTGACGGCTGGTCCGTCGTCGCGCAGTGCACTGCCACGCTACCGCCGACGGGCGACAGTTGAGCGGCGGTCTCGAGGAGAGTGACCAGGATCTCGCGCACCCGGCGTTCGTCCCCGACGTACGCGACGCCGCGCGCGTCCCCACCGGCGTCGACGACGCGGACGCCCCGTGCCTCGGCCTGCCCCAGCGTGAGCAAGAGCGCTGCTGCTACCGAGTCAGCGGTCACAGCGTGCTCCTGCGCCACGAAGGTCCGCCCCGATTCGAGTTTCGACAGCGCCAGCACGTCGTCGAGGAGCGTCATGAGCCGCGTTCCACTGCCGCGCAGTCGCTCCACGACGTCGCCCTGCGCCGCGAGTCCCATCTCCAGGAGCTGCGCGTGGCCGAGCATTGCGGCGACCGATGTTCGGATCGCCCGGGCCATGTTGGCGAGAAAGACTGCCCGAGCGGTGGATACACTTCGTGCCGTCTGGCGCGCCGCGTCGGCGCCGAGGTTGGCGGCCAGGATCTCGGCGCGCAGAGTGGCCGGCGTCTGCCGAAACTCCTCGACGCCGATGTCGGTGGACTCGGGCGGTCGCATTGACAAGTTCACAGGATGCCGTAGTCGATTACGGGCGAGGGCTTCGCGTCCGGCGTGCTGACCGTCGCGGCACCGATTCGGGACTACCGAATGCTTCCTGAGCGTCGGCGCGGCCGTTGCCGTCCGTTCCCTGTTGCATCGCCCGCAACTGGGTCCGGAGGCCGGCGAGATCGCGCACGAGCACGGCGCCGTCCCAGTCGGGCGCACCCTGGTAGGCGGGGCCGACCGCGCCGCCGACGACGAGCTCGACTCCCCGGGGCAGTAGCGAGCGTAGCCGGCTGATCTCGCGCGCGACTGTGAGATCCCCCGCGGGCTCGGGGCTGACCGCCGGGGAGGCGACGCTCAGCGCGACGGCCTGGGCCCCGATGTGGCGGGCCGTCTCGGCGATGTCCTCCGCCGGAATTCCGCTGCCGAGATAGGTGACCCGCCAGCCCTCGACGGCGGCGGTCGCGGCGCTGAGCAGTGCGCCGAACTCCTGTGCCCCAACCTCGCGGATAGTGACCTCGCGCACCTGAGCGGCCGGTGCCGCGACGACGACGTGCGGCGCCGCCAGCGAGGACGCGGTGGCATCCGCGATTCCGTCGAGGGCGCGGCGGAGCGCCACGAACGCCAACTGAGCGTGCACGTCACGCAGCGCTCCCTCGCGCCACGCCATGCCGACTCGCTCCAGGAGCGGCACGACGAGGGCGTCGAGGAAGCCCTCGGCGGGGAGCGCCAGGATCGCGCGTCGGAGCACGACGCCGAGCGCGAGCGCGTCGAGTCGCTCGATCGCCTGGAGGCACTCGGTCAGCAGGGGGTGCGTCGCGCCGTCGCGTGTGGCGGACCCAATGACGCTGGGCACCGGCACGCCTCCGCCGTCACGGGAGCGCTGCGCGTCGGCCTCGGCGTCATCGCGAACCAGCTTGGCGAGTGCGCGCGGCGACAAGCCAACGACTTGCCCGATGCTACGGCCGGCGAGCGTCGCGCGGTGGAGGAGCCGCAGACGCTCGATGTCCGCGTCGGAGTAGAGGCGACGCCCGCTCTCGGACCGGGCGGGCGCCACCACGTTGTAGCGCTTCTCCCAGACGCGGAGCAGGTCGGCGCTCAGGCCGGTGCGGCGTGCGACCACCCGCATAGGATGCCGCTGGGCCGCGGATTGTGGCATTGAACGGGTAGTCATAGCGACAATCGTACGCTCCGGCGCCGTATCTGTCAAGGTTTTGTTCTGAACAAAAACTTGACAAGTGCCGCCGCAGCGGCTAGTGTCCCTTACATGCGGGGCGGCAACGGGCCGGTCGTCTGGCAGCACTCACCGGGCCCTTTCGAGGAGCGACGAGATGAAGCAGCCGAACTCCCCCAAGGCCGCGACGTACGCAAGGGCCGCCAAGGCCTCGCGGCCGGCTCCGGTAACTCAGTCCGCGTTCCCACCCAGCGACGCGCCCCCTGCCGTCCTACGGCTCGTCGCATCGATACCCGCCGAGCCGCGCACGGCGGCACCGGTCGGCGTGAAACAGGACGTCCTGGGCACCATACTCGGGAGTGCGGACGCGACGGGACAATTCACGACGCTGGCGCGCGCCATCCGTGATGCGGGCGACTCCGAGCTGCAGGGGAGTCCCGGGCCGTTCACCGTCTTCGCGCCCACCGATCGCGCCTTCGGCAAGTTGCCGGCGGGCGAGCTCGATGCGCTGTTGAACGACAAACGGCGCCTAACCCTGCTCCTCGCCTCTCATGTCGTCGCACAGGACGTCGCGGCCCCCCGGGCGGCCTCCCCAACCGTGGTGACGGCAATCGGCGGCGCGGAGCTGACGGTCACCTTCGATGACGGCACGTTCCGCGTGAACGGAGCGAGGATCGTGAAGCCCCACCTCCGTGCGTCGAACGGGATCGTGCGCGCGATCGACACGGTGCTGATGCCACGTTGACGCGCTCGTCGCGCGGGCGTGTCACGCAAGTCCTCAACATCGTTCCACATGGAGAGCATATGCACGGTCACCGATTTCTAACGCTCGCGGTCTCGGCTCTGGCCGTCACTGGCTGTATCCCGTTCCGCAGCCAGAAGACGCCGAAGCCGGTCGTCGAGGTCACCACGACCGACGCGAACCTGAACTCCCGCTGGCACGCGTCCATCGCGTCTCCGGCCGATCTCGCCGGCGCGGTGCAGATGAGCGGCTCGGCGTCGATGACGCCCGGGTCGAACAGCGGAAACACCGACGTTGCCCTCAACCTCGCCAACGCGGCGCCCGGCGGGGTCCACCCGTGGCAGGTGCACCGCGGACAGTGTGGTGCAGACGAGGGCGTCTTTGGTCCCCCCGAGGCCTACAAGTCGCTCAGAGTAGACGACAAGGGCCGCGGCTCGGGGTTGGTGACCGTCCCGGTCGCCATCCCGGCGAACGGCATGTACTTCGTGAGCGTCAGCGCCTCCACCGCGAACGCAGAGACGATCGTCGCCTGCGGAAACCTCGCGCCGCCGACACTGTAGCCCGTGGGAGCGCAGCGGGCTGCCCGCTGCGCCCGGTCGGAGCACACCCTCAATGGCTCGTGGTCACTGTGCGCGCACTCGGACAGCAGCGCAGAGCGGCACGGCAACGGAGTAGGTCATGTCAGATCCCAAGGAAGTGAAGAAGAGCGGGTTCGGCGCGTTCACGGCCATGGAGCGGCAGCGGAAAGCGGCCCGCGAGATGGCCGAGCGCGCCACCGAGACTGTCGCGACGACGGTCGAGCCAATCACGGCGACCCTGAGCGAGCCGGCGTCCGTACCGTGGCCGCGGCCATATTCACTACGCGCTGAACCGAATAGCGACCTGCCCCCGGCCACGGACGGCCGCACGCCACAGGGCCCTCAGTAACTAGCGCGGCGCGCCCGTCAGCGCGCCGCGTTCACCGAGAGCCGGGATGTCGACTTCAGGTCAGCGGACCGTGGCGAGACTCCTCGGCCTCGGACTCGCACTGGCACTCTCAGCGCGTCCCACGCACACGCAGGAGTCACCCACGGCCGCTAGCGACCCGCTTTCGAGCGACACGCTAGCGGCCGTGCGCTGTACCGGCCAGATCGTGAGCGCTATCGACGTCACACCGATGCGGCCCAAGTTCAACGGCGCGTCAGGGGTGTGGCGCGTTCTCGCGCGCTCGGTCGGGCTCCATAACGTGGCGACGCGCGGCGACGTGATCGCCGGCATGCTTCAGCTCCGCGTCGGGGAACCGTGCACGGAGTTCCGGCGCGCCGAGTCGGAGCGGGTGCTCCGCGCGCAGCCGTTCCTCGCGTCGGCTCGCGTGCGGGCGGTCGCAGATGGTGCGGACGGCGTGCGCATCGACGTGCAGACAGTGGACGAAGTACCCGCGTTCATCGAGGGCCGTGTGAGTGGCGCGAGTCCGGAGGCGATCACCATCGGGAACGGGAACGTCCAGGGCAGGGCGATCGGCGCCGAGGTCAGTGGCCAGCGCGGCCACGCCTATCGAGACGGCTTCGGCATCCGCGTCGATCACTACGCGATGTTCAATGGACCGTACGCGGCCTCGCTGGAGGCAGAGCGGCGCACGCTGGGCTCGAATGTAGGGGTCGCGCTCGCCCGTCCCTTCTACACGGACCTCCAGCGCACGGCCTGGCGCGTGAGCTATCGGGACGACCAGGGGTACCGCAGGATCGTCCGGCCGGCGGGTGATCCGCTCGTACTCGGCCTCCGGCAGACGCGCTGGGACGCGGGAGGCTTGTACCGCCGGCGCCTGCTCGGCCAAGTCGGCGGTGTCGGCCTCGCGCTCACCGGAGTACGCGATACCCCCGCGGCAGCGGGTGTCATCGTGTCGGACCTCGGGCTCGTGCCCGACACCGGCGTGACGCTTCGGGACCGCTACGCGCCGCTCCGCGTCGTCCGTCCGGCCGCATTGGTGGGCATACGACTCGTCCGCTTCGTGACCGTCCAGGGCTTCAATACGCTCGCCGCGCTCGAGGACCTGCCAAGCGGCGTGCAAGCGGGCGGTCTGGTTGGGCGCGGCATTCCCGCCTGGGGTGCCAGCGACTTGTTCCTTGCCGGCAGTGTTTACGCCGGGCACGCGACGCCCGCCTCGCTCATCGCACTTCAGCTCGAGATCGAGGGGCGGAAGGACTACGACCTCGGTGAGTGGAACGGGCTGATTGTCAGCAGTCGACTCGCCTGGTACTGGAAGCGCTCGGCACTCCGCACGTTCGTGGTAAGCGAGGAATTTTCCGGTGGCTCGCGCGCCCGGCTGCCACTCCAGCTCACTTTCCGGGACGGTCAAGGGGGCCTCCGCGGCTACCGCGGCTCAGTGCTGAGCGGCGCCTGGCGCAACGTCGTCCGGTTCGAGGAGCGGTGGGTGCTCGCCTCTCGGCCCCGAAACGCGAACGTTGGCTTCGCGGGGTTCGCCGATGCGGGTACGCTGTGGAGTGGGAGCGCGCCGTACGGGCGCACGGTTCCCCTGCGGGGCTGCGTCGGGGCCAGCGTGCTCGCGGCATTCCCGGCCGGTTCCAAGCGCGTCCTGCGGCTCGATCTCGTGGCGCCTTTGCGGCGCGACAGGAGCAGAGCGTGGGAACTGCGCTTCAGCAGCAACAATCTCACGCGCCACTTCTGGCGGGAGCCCGGGGACGTCAGCCGGGCACGGACCGGGCCGATCCCCTCGACCCTGTTTACCTGGCCGGCGCGATAGTGCACGACGGAGTTCAGTGACAGAGCCTCCCGGTGCGTCCATGCAGCCCCCGGTTTCGCCCGCCCGCCCCGTTTCACCTTCGCCGGACGGCCGCACCGGCGTCCCCGGTCCGCCCGCTTCCGGCGAGCGTCGAACACGCAGTATGGGGTGGCGGAGCCGCGACGTGCTCCGGATCACGGCACTCGTCACCGGGTACCTGCTCGCGCTCGCGCTCGTCTGGCTCGCGCGCGACATCGTTCTCACCGCCTTCTTGGGCGTCCTGCTGGGGCTCGCCGTTGGCGCGGCCGTCGATCACCTCACGCGCTACCGGATTCCGCGCGGGATCGGCGCCGCCCTCGTGGTCTTCGGCTTCCTCGGCGTCGTCTACGGGGTGGGCGCGTGGATCGCGCCGACACTCCGGGAGCAAAGCGCAGTGCTGCGGGAGCGTGTCCCCGAGGCCGTCGACCGAATCGAGGTGTGGGGCACCGCTCACCCGGGGCTCGTCGGCCTGCTCTCGGGCGGGCACGAGGCTACCGACCGGACGCCGAGACAGGACAGCGCGGCTGGGACTGGGACTCGCGTGCCCGCGCCCACCCGCGGAGCGGGCGCCGTGCCAACGCTTCGACAGCGGGTCACGGAACAGTTGAGCGGCGTGACCCGCTATCTCTTCCCGTTTCTCTCGTCCACGGTCACGGTCGTCGCGGGCCTGTTCCTGATCCTGGTGCTTGCCATCTACGTCGGCGCGGACCCGACGCTGTACCGCCGCGGGTTGGTGAATCTCTTTCCGCACCGAGCGCGCGCGCAAGCGGGGATGGTGCTCTCGCGCCTGGCCACGGTGCTTCGCAAGTGGCTCGTCACACAGCTCGTCGCCATGATCACTATGGGGGTGGTGAGCACGGTCGTGCTGCTCCTGCTCGGCGTGAAGGCGGCCGTGGCTCTCGGCGTCATCGCCGGCTTACTCGAGTTCGTGCCAACTGTCGGTCCGATCCTCGCCGCCGTGCCGGCAATCGCCATGGGCTTTCTCGACTCGCCCGAGAAGGCGCTCTATGTGGGGCTCGCCTACCTCGTCATTCAGCAGCTCGAGGGGCATGTCATGATCCCAATGCTCATGAAAGAGGGAATGGACCTGCCGCCGGCGCTCACCATCGTGGCGCAAGCGGTGATGGCGCTGCTCTTCGGCTTTCTCGGGCTGATGGTCGCCGTGCCACTCCTCGCGGCCGTCATCGTACCCGTCAAGCTGCTGTACGTAGAGGGCGTGTTGGGCGACCCCGTCTACGTCGATGAGCTGAACGAGGACTGATCGCCACCCTCGGTCGCGCGCCTGAGGCGCGCCGTTGACCATCGGCTTCCTCCCATGGATCTTCCGGCAGCCAGACTGCGTCCGGCGTCCTGTCGTGCGGCGAGTTCACGGCTCCATTTCGCTGAGAGCACAGCGGGGGCGGGCGCGCTGGTCGTGCCCGCCCCCGCTGTGCATTCCCCGCGTACGTCTCGCCCGGGTCGGGCGCTATGGCAGGACGGTCAGCGTTCGCGAGTCGCTCGCCGAGCGTCCGTTCGCGTCCACGGCCGTGACCGTGATGGTGAACGTACCGGTACGCTGGTAGTTGTGAATCTCGGCCTCGATGGCGCGGATCTGGTTGCGGGTTCGCTGGGTCGCCGTGCCGTCGCCCCAATCGGTGCGAATTCGGTAGGGCGGCGTGCGCGGCGACTGCGTGAGCGAATAGAACTGGGTGTAAAAGCCCTTACGCTTCCCGAGGAAGGTCGTCGTGACGGCGCCCTTCAGCGGGCTCGCGTTCACGGCGGGGGCGCCGGCGCCGCTGCCGGGCGGAGGAGTCCACACCGCCACAGCGGTGAAGACCGTGCCCACGCCGGCGTCTCCCCCTTCGACGACGCCGACCATCTGACCGCCCTCGTTCATCGCGTAGACCGCCGCGGACACCCGGGAGCCGCCGGGGGTCGCAGGGAGCGGCAGTGGCCGGGCGCCGAGGTCGGGGCGCCAGAACATCGGATTGATGTCGCCAGTCGGCTGGTCGGGCATCTGGGCGAGCGCCACGACTTGGTCTGCGCCGTTCACGAGCGCGAATCCGGCCGCGCTGGACAGGTCGGTATGGACCGGCTCATCGAAGAGGTGCAGCCACCCCGTCTCCGGACGCCACAGATAGGCGCCGGAGGTTCCCGGTCTCGGCCGCCGCATCGCCAGCACGTGGCAGTGGCGGTTCACCGCCAGGCCCGCGCTGAAGATCCCTTGCTCCGGCTGGTTGTCCGTGCACGACGACGTCACGAACGTGCCGACGGCCGACTCGTAGTCGCAGAAGTCGGGGTCCTCTGGATCCACCGGATCGACCGCGCCGCATTGTCGGCCCGTCCGGTAGTCGACGGCGCCGTCGGAGTAGAAGTACGTCCCGGGGAATCCGTCGGGGTCGAGGAGGCGAATGTCGCCGGCGATCGGCGGCGGGATGGACGCCACCGACTTCACTCCGCCTTCCGGCGTCCAGCGGAAGTTCGTGAAGGAAGGGTCGGTCGGGTTGTCGACGATGCCGTAGACGGTGCCGTCGTCGAGAATGCGCCGGGGCAGGAACTGATTCTGAAAGATGTCGTCGCCCTGGGCCTCACCGAACAGTGTGATGGTGAAGCCGTCGATAATCGTCGAGGCGGTGGTCGCGACGGACGCGCGGACCGACGTGGCAGGCGCGTTCGGCGGTAACGAGGTCGGGGTGTCCGCGCAGGCGGCGAGCGCGAGTGGGACGAGGAGCGCGCCGAGTCCGAGGTGGCGGAATAGCATGCGAGCCTCCAGCCGGAGGATCGGGAGCTCCCTCCCGGCGAGCCGCGGCGCTCGGGTGGAAGGCGTGTTGTCGGACTCAGCGCCACTGCGCTACGGAAGTGTCAACACTCTAGACGGTTGGGGTCCGACCTCCCAAAGTGTCTCGAAGGTAATGGCGCGCGCCCGTGGCACAACGTGGTGCGCGCGTCCATCGAAAGTGCGGTGCGCGCGCGCCACAACACGCGACGAGCGGAGTCGTTTGCGGAGTGCGCCAGCACGGCGCGACTCGTGCGATCACCACGCAGTTCGGTCCACAGCGAGGGTCGTTCGCGGCGAGTGCGGGCGCGCCTGACCCAAGCACGTCGACGGCAGGCGACCAGCGCGCCCGGCCCCGGGCCCAACTTGATACGCGCTGCGCCTCACGCGCAGCGCCGGGTGGCCGCTGCCACGTGCCGTGCCATTGTCGGCGTGTGTCTCGTCAGGCTGGACGTTGGCCCTGCGTCGCCGCAGCGGCCGTCGACCCCGCGACCGGGCGCGAGCGCCCTGCTGGAAGTGCACGGCACCGTGACGAGGCCCGCCGGACGTTTCCGCGTCGCGGCGACCGTCGCGGCCCGTCCCATGCACCGGCCGAAGCGCCTCGCCGATGGGTTTTGCGTCGTGCACTGGAGCGTTGATCATGGAAGGTCGAGGGGCTGCCGACGACTGGCCGCGTGAAGGCGCGGCGCCCGCCGATCGCGTCCGTGGTGAACAGCCGGCGAGCGCGGGCGGCCCTCGGGGGGCCAACGAGCCCCAGCGGCTGGTGCGTCAGCCCGGCGCGGTCCGATACGTCGACGAGCACGGCAACGAGTGGCGAGTCTTCGAGACGCGCCTCTCCTCGGGAGAGCCATGCCTCCTCTTCGAGTCGAGCTTCGCGTTTCGCCGCGTGCGACGCTTCCCCCCGAACTGGCGGCAGCTCTCGAGCGAGGAGCTCCGGCGCCTGAGCTGGGGGCGTTGAGCGGGTCGTGGGTCAGTTCGGGTCATTCCGCGGGAGCGCCGCGCCGAGGCGCTCCCGCGGTGTCATCCCGCAGGAGCGCCGCCGGCGCGAGTGTCGGGATCTCCCTTCACTGCGATGGGGCCGGCCTCGGGGCAGGGACAGTCGATCCCGACACTCGCGCGGCGGACGCCGCGCTCCTGCGGGATGACGGCACGCACCCGCTCCCGGGTCGCTTCCCGAGCCGCAGCTGCGCTCGGGACAGGCCCCGCGGGATGACACCCGTAAACTGACCCACGACCGCTGAGCGCGAGCCTAAGCTTCTCGACGGCCGCTTGCCGCCGAGGCACGACATTGGCCTGAGTGGCTCCCGGCCGCCGCCAGCTCACGGCTCTCGGTGCTGCGTGGGCGGGCAGAACCGGACTGCCGAGAGCTCGGAGGTCGAATGTCACGGGCACACCAGCGAAGCGCGAAGCCGCTCGTGGCACTGGCGGTGGCGCTGGCGCTCGCAGCCGGTGGGCGCTCGGCGGGCTCGCAGGTGGCGACTCCGGTGCCCCGCGATACGGTTGCCAGGGATTCGCTCGCGGCTGGCGCCTGCGCCGGCGAGGTCGTGACCGGGATCGACGTCGAGCCGGCGCGACCGCCCTTCAAGGGCGTGGCCGGCATGTGGCGCGTTGCCGCCCGTTCCGTCGGGCTGCATCACGCCACCACTCGGTCGGACGTTATCGCGGGGCTGCTGCAGCTCGAGGTTGGTGACCGCTGCACGGAGTTCCGCCGCGCCGAATCGGAGCGCGTGCTCCGTGCGCAACCCTACCTCGCCTCGGCAAGCGTGCGGGCCGTACCGGACAGCGCGGGAGGCGTGCGCCTCGAAGTGGCGACGGTGGACGAGGTGCCGGCCATCATTGCGGGACGGGTGCGTGGCGCGAGCCCCGAGGCGGTCACGGTCGGCAACGGCAACATCGCCGGCCGTGGTATCAGCGTCCAGCTGAGCGGCGAGCGTGGCCACGCCTACCGCGACGGCTTCGGGATACGGCTCATCGACTACGCGGCGTTCAATGCGTCGTACGTCGCGTCGCTCGAGGCGGAGCGCCGCACCTTGGGCTCACTCGTGAGCGCCGGGGTTTCTCGACCGTTCTATACCGACCTCCAACGCATCGCGTGGGGGGCCCGCTTCCGCAACGACCGCGGCTACCGACGGATCATCAGGCCGGCCGGCGATCCACTCGCGCTCGGCCTCACTCAGCTGCGCTGGGAGGCCGGCGGCCTGTACCGGCGACCACTGCTCGGCCACGTCGGGGCCGTGGGCCTCGCGCTCACGGGCGTGCGTGACACGCCGGCGCAGGAGGGCGTGCTCATCACCGAGAGCGGCCTTGAGCCCGACACCGGCGTGACGCTCCGGGGTCGGTACGAGCCGTTCCGCGTCGTGAGGCCCGCGGCGCTCGCCGGCATGCGTGTAATCCGCTACGTGACCGTGCGTGGCGTCAACACGCTGTCCGCGCTGGAGGATCTACCGAATGGGCTGCAGGCGGGCGCACTGGTGGGGCGGGGCATTCCGGCGTGGGGCGCGAGCGACCTGTTCATCGCTGGCAGCATGTATGCGGGGCTCGCGACGCCGCGCGCCTGGTTGGCGCTGCAATTCGAGGTGGAGGGGCGCCGAGACTTCGACGTGGGGCGGTGGAACGGCTTGATCGCCAGCGGCCGGCTCGCCGCGTACCGGAAGCGGTCGGCGCGCCGCACGTCGATCCTCAGCGAGGAGCTGTCGGGGGGCGCAGGGCCTCGACTGCCACTGCAGCTCACCCTGGGGGACCGGCGGGGTGGCATTCGTGCGTATCGCGGCTCACGGTTGAGCGGCGCGTGGCGGAACGTGATTCGGCTCGAGGAGCGGTGGGTGCTCGCGGCGGAGCCGCGCCGGGCGAACGTCGGGTTCGCCGGCTTCGCCGACGTGGGCACCCTCTGGGCCGGCAGCGCACCGTACGGTCGTACCATCCCGCTTCGCGGGTCGGTGGGCGCGGGTGTGCTCGCGGCGTTCCCCGCCGGCTCCCGACGCGTGCTGCGACTGGACTTCGCCGTTCCCGTGGCGCGCGACGGGCACCGGCGCTCGGAAGTGCGATTCACGAGCTCCAACCCAACGCGTTACTTCTGGCAGGAACCGTCGGACGTGAGCCGCGCCCGCACTGGTCCCGTGCCGTCGACGCTGTTCACGTGGCCGGCGCGGTAACGCCCAACGCGGGACGCGCCGGTTCGGTCGCCTCTGCTATGCGCCCCAGACGAGCCACGGGTCGTTCCGCCCCGTCCGCCGACCGGTCCATCAAAGCGACGGAGGGGCCGGGCTGATGCCCGGCCCCTCCGTCGTTAGGTTGCGCGGACCGCCTACCGGCTCGCGCTGCTCACGCCGAGTACCTGGAACTCGTCGCGGCGGTTCTGCGCGAAGGCGCGCTCGTCGCCGCCCTGGGCTGCGGGCCGCTCCTCGCCGAGGCTCATGACCTCGATGCGGCTCGCGTCGATGCCGCGCTGCGTCAGGTACCGCTTGGCGACGGCGGCGCGGCGCTGGCCGAGCGCCATGTTGTACTCGTCGGACCCGCGCTCGTCGGTGTGGCCGACGATCCGAACGCGGAGGTTCTGGTCGGACGACAGCGCTGGGATCTTCGCGTCCAGCATCGCCTGGGCGTCCTCGCTGAGCGCGGACTGGTCGAACTCGAAGTAGATCGCGCTGGTCAGCGCGGCCTGCATCTCGGCGCGGCGGCGCTCCTCCGCCTCGCGCGCCTCGCGCTCGGCGCGCCGGCGGGCGTTCTCGCGCTCGATGGAATCACGGCGCGCGCGCTCGGCGGCATCGCGGTCCTCGGTGGCCGAGGCAACCGGCTGCGGCGCGGCCTCGGGAGCGGGCTTCTTCGCGCACGCGGTGGACAGCACGAGCACCGAGCTGACGAGCGAGAAGGTGAGGGCAGAACGAGTCATGATGACAGTCTCCTACGATGAAGTGGTGCGGGCCCGAGGGCGCGCTGGGTCGCGAGTGGTGGCCCAGGTCCCAACGCAGGGCGTGCCGGGCTGGTCGTTGCAGTCCTGCTGAGACGAGCCGGACCGTCTGACCGTCACCGGCTGGTCAGAACGTCCACCAGCATGTGATCGCCCGGCTGTCGGGAGGCGGGGCCCGGCAAGCTCCAGAATCGGTCGGCGCGCGTGTGGTGGGCAGACGACAGGTTGTCGGGCCATAACCACCATAGGAGCGGATGCGAGCTCAGCTATTGCGGCTCGGCTCGGGTTGGCAGACAATTGGGCCCCCGCGGGCTGCTGCGTAGAAGGGTGCGGTCCGCTTCCCGATTGAGGAGACCCGATGAGACCCCCCGCCCCACTCGTCCGCCGCCCCCACCGAGCCACGGCCACTCGTCTCGCGGCTGCCCTCGCCATTGTCGCGACCACCGCGGCTTGCAAGGACAAAGGCGCCAGCGCTCCGCCTGATCCGCGCGGGATCCAAAAGGTCCTCGTCGGGGTGCAGATCGATGCGCCGGCACTTCACGCCAGCGGCGAGTTCGTCCTACGTCTCGTGCCGCTGGACGGAAAGGGCGACGTCATCCTGTCGGACGGCCTCGAGGTGACGCCCAAGGTGACCGCGCCCGTTACGCAGACGCTGGCGCCGACGGGGCGGCGCGTCCAGCTCCCCGACACGCGGCCGGTCGCCGCCGCCGTCAGCATCGACGATTCGCGGTCCATGCGGACGAGTGATCCGACCAACCAGCGCGCCACCGCGGCCAAGCTGTTCTGGAGCGAGCTGCTGTCGGCGAATCCCGCGAACGAGGTGGCGCTCCTCGCGTTCGGGGCCGAGCGGCCGACGGCTCCCTTTGCCCGCGCGGCGCTGCTCGAGGGCTGGACCAGCGATCCGGCGCGGCTGGAGGCGAGCGTCAACGGGCTGATCGCGACCGGGTCCACCTACCTGTATCAGTCGACGGCCGAGGTGGCGCCCTGGATCGCGGCGAGTCGGCCGGCGGCGAACTTCCGCCACGTGCTCCTGCTCGTCACCGACGGGCTCCCGACCGACTCCGGCGCGGCCGATGCGGCGATCACGGCGGCTACCGGTGCCCAGATCCCGATCTACACCGTGGGGCTCGGCCCGGCCTCCGACCACAGCACATTGAGCAGCAGCGCCGCCGTCGAACGCCTGCGGACGCTGGCCAACCGCACCGGCGGCGTCTACGCCGGCGCGGAGAACAGCACCGAGTTGACGACCACGTTCGAGTCGCTGGCCAAGCTCACGACGGACGGCGCGCTCCTCGTCACGGTGCGGATGCATCCGGCCCCCGCGGCCGGAACCCTGGTCGCCGGCACCGTGCGCGTCGCGAATCGGTACGGCGGAGCGGCGGAACCGTGGTCGTTCACCGCACCCTGACTCTTCACCAGCGCAGGTCAGTCACAAGTCAGTCGGCGGTGGAGCGGCGGGAGGTTTCCCAGCCGTCGCTCCGCCGCCTCTTTCAGCCGCGGTGACATCGCAAACGCAGCCGGCGGCCGGCGGGCGCGCGTGCTCGCGAACCGGGCGCTCGACTCAGCGCGTGACCGTCGACCGGTAGGCGACGACGAGCGGCCCCTCGCGGCCCGGGCGCGTCTCGGGCCACACGGTGAGACCCGGGCTGCCGGCGCGCCGGACGCGGATGCCGCGCGCCGGCAGCTCGGTGAGGAGGTCCCCACCTCGGGCCAGTTCGCCCGGCGGAATCGAGGCGAGGAGCGAGTCGGCGGCCGGCCCGTAGACGCGCGGCAGGGTCGTCCGCACGACGCGCTCGAACTTCTCGGGCCGCCGTGTGCGGATCATGGGAGCGTCGAAGCCGACCGTGACAGTGTTCCCAACGCGCGTGGCCCACAGCCCCTCGCCCAGCTCCGTGCGACCCTCGGCGACGATCGGTGCCAGCGGCGGCAGGGAGGTGGACGGCCGGTCCGCCGGCCGCCCGACGGTCACCGCGGGCGCCCCCCCGATCGGCGCGACAGGCGCCGAACTGATCGCGGACGACCCCGTCGAGGACGTCGTGACGGTACCGGGCTCCGCCTTCCGACCTGTCCGCTCGCCCGGGTTGGGCCCCGCCGCGCGCGCCGCGGCGAACAAGGTCAGGCTCAGCCCGACGCCGCCCACTCCAATGGCCGTTCGCCGCCGGCGGCTCCGTGCGATGCCGGACGCGACTCGGCGGCATTCGATGCAGACGGTCGTGCCTGGACGACGCTCGTGCTGGCAGGAATCGGACATGACTGGCGGCATAGCTGGGGTCCCCGGAGAGCGGACGGTTGTTCGAGCGAGGGGCAGGGCGCGATGCAGTCACCGCGCATCTCCTGGCGTCTCGCAAACGCCCGACGCTCGGCGTCGCCGTGTGACGGCGACTCGGCGCGCGGTACTCCGGGGACGAGCAACAGCATCGACCGCAACGGCCGCGCGGTGGGCCGGCAGGCGCTCAGTGGGTCCCTCCGACCCCCACCTCGACGGTGTTCGGGGAGATCCGCGGACGCGCCCGTGGGCGCGTCCCGCGCGGCTCTTCCATGAGGTGGATGTCCCATGTCCCGTCGCTCGTCACGAGCAGTAGCGCGCCCTCGGTGGGCTCGGTCGCCAGCGAGTGGGGAGCGGCCGCAGGCTGAAAGCTGAATCCGCCCGTGCCCAGTCGAACGACGCGGTCGGTCGAGTCGCGGACCAGCACCGCTCCGCGGATGACGAGCAGCGTCTCGTGGCCGCCATGCCAGTGGGGAGGCACCACAGTGGCAGGCGGTATCCGGAGAAGGAGCTGCCGCACCCGCGTCACGGGATCGGTGTGCACGGCGCCGACGTCCAGGCGGGCCCCGCCGGAGAGGTCGACCGTTTGCCACTGCACCGCCTCCAGCGCCCGGTAGGAGGGGCCACTGAGTGGCGTGACGACGATCAGCTTCGGCTTGATGGGGCGCGGGTTTCGCGCTGCCTCGAGCGCCTGCTGCACGGCCGAATCCACTACGGCGGAATCGACCGCCGTGCACGGCGCGGCCGCGGAGTCCTCGGCGGGCGCGCTGTCCTCGCCCCCATCCTGAGCCAAGGCGGTCCGACCGGCAAACGCCGAAAGGAGTGTGGCGACCACAATCAGCCGCGTGCGGGACATGGTGTTCCTCCGAAGGGCAGCATTCGACCAGCCGGGTGCGGCGCGACCTCGGCGCGCCGCCCGGCCGCGTTCTCGTGCGCGGCCGGGCCGTCAGACGCGGCGAAGCGGTGACGTGTCGGTACGCGAACGGCCGGGGACCGGCGCGCCCATGCAACCGGCCGAGCGGAACCGGGGATCGCGGCCAGACCCGGGCATAATGGTTCATCGATGCCACTCGGCGCCAGCACGGCGGCCATTCCGGCCGGTTGGGGGCGGTCGAGCGCGGTGGCGATCGGGCGGCGCCGCGGCTAACGTCATGCCAGCCGACGGCGGACGTTAGGCGCTCGCGCCGGCGCGGCGTCCGTTCGCCCGACGGGGAAGCGGCGCGCTACGCCATTCACTGTCTCTTCCAGATACCTGCCGCCCAGGAGTGTGCAGCGTGCGATCGCGAGCGCTCGCGGGGGCCATCGCCGTGGGGGTCGTCTGCGGCGCGGGGGCATGCGGGCCGGGGAAGGGCCGCGCGCCCGAAGCGTCCGATCGGCCAGGCGTCGGGCCGGCCGCGACAGCTGACACGCAGTCGCCGTCCGCCGCGTCGGTCGACAGCGTAGTACTGGAGCGATCGATGTGCTTCGGATCGTGCCCGGCGTACCGGTTGAGCGTCGCGGCGTCCGGCCGCGTGCACTTCGCCTCGCTCAACCCGGGCGAAGCCGGGCGGACGGCGTCGGACACCATCGCTCGCGGCAGGGC